>JACCDQ011516453.1_pt1 | contig 124287 bp, 114 predicted proteins | sample 7446031 | NCBI WGS metagenome assembly JACCDQ01 (sample SAMN15323442, study PRJNA562643) | freshwater metagenome | isolation source: river surface water | place: USA:Blue River Watershed | collected 2017-08-17
AAGCTGCGCGTGACCGGTGCCAAGTCGCTCGACAAGAAGTATTTCCGTCACTCGGGTTACCCGGGCGGCATTTACGAAACGAATTTCCGCGACATGCAGGCGAAGCACCCGGGCCGCGCGCTCGAGAAGGCCGTCAAGGGCATGCTGCCGAAAGGCCCGCTGGGTTATGCGATGGCGAAAAAGCTGAAGGTCTACGCCGACGGTTCGCATCCGCACAGCGCACAGCAACCGAAGCCTCTTGAACTGTAAGGAACAGACATGATCGGTAACTACAACTACGGAACCGGCCGTCGCAAGAGTGCAGTGGCCCGCGTGTTCATCAAGGCCGGCAGCGGCAAGATCGTCGTTAACGGCAAGGATGCCGCCGAGTATTTCTCGCGCGAGACCGGCCTGATGGTCATCCGCCAGCCGCTCGAACTGACCAACAATGTCGATCGTTTCGACATCATGGTTAACGTCAATGGCGGTGGCGAGTCCGGCCAGGCGGGCGCCGTCCGTCACGGCATCACCCGCGCCCTGATCGACTATGATGCAACGCTGAAGCCTGAGCTGTCGAAAGCCGGCTTCGTTACCCGCGATGCTCGTGAAGTCGAGCGTAAAAAAGTGGGTCTGCGCAAAGCACGTCGCGCAAAGCAGTTCTCGAAGCGTTAATCCACAGCTTTCGATGCAATACAGAGCCGTCGGGTTACCACCCGGCGGCTTTTTTCATTAATGGATCGTTCCCCGACACGTGGCCGCAAGCATCGCTGACCCGGTCATCAGGATGTCGCGGGACTTTCATAAAATTTCTCCTCAGTCAGGCATCAGGAGTCTGGAATGATCAAGGTTGGAATCGTTGGCGGCACGGGCTACACCGGCGTGGAACTGCTGCGCATCCTCGCGGCGCACCCGCAAGTCGAGCTGACTGCCATCACATCTCGCAAGGAAGACGGCATGCCGGTTGCCGACATGTTCCCGTCACTGCGTGGTCATGTGAAGCTGGCATTTTCTGCGCCCGAGAAGGCAAGGCTCGACCAGTGCGACGTCGTGTTCTTCGCAACGCCGCATGGCGTGGCCATGGCGCAGGCGCGCGAACTGCTCGCCGCCGGTGTGAAAGTGATCGACCTAGCTGCCGACTTCCGCATCAAGGACACCGCCGTCTTCGAGCAGTGGTACAGCATGCCGCATTCCTGCCCGGACATTCTCGACGAGGCCGTCTATGGCCTGCCGGAGGTCAATCGTGAAGCCATCCGCAAGGCGCGCGTGATCGGGCTGCCCGGCTGCTATCCGACCTCGATGCAGCTGGGCTTCAAGCCGCTGCTGTCGCAAGGCAAGCCGCTGGTCAACGAGGCCGCGCTGATCGCCGACTGCAAGTCGGGCGTCTCGGGCGCCGGCCGCAAGGCCGAAGTGCCTGCGCTGCTGGCCGAAGCCGCCGACAATTTCAAGGCTTATGGCGTGAAAGGTCATCGTCACCTGCCGGAGACGGTGCAGGGACTGGAGGCCATCGCCGGCCGGCCGGTCGGGCTGACCTTCGTGCCTCACCTCGTACCGATGATCCGCGGCATTCACTCGACGCTGTATGCGACCCTGCTGCCAGAGGCGCGCGATGTCGACTTCCAGTCGCTGTATGAGCAGCATTTCGCCAACGATCCTTTCGTCGATGTGCTGCCAGCGGGCAGTCATCCGGAAACCCGTTCGGTGCGCGCGTCGAACATGCTGCGCATTGCCGTGCACCGTCCGGGCGGCGGCGATCTGCTGGTGATCCTGGTGGTCGAAGACAATCTGGTCAAAGGAGCCGCGGGACAAGGCGTGCAGTGCATGAACCTGATGTTCGGGCTGGATGAGACGACCGGTCTGAAACACGTACCGATCTTGCCCTGAGCCTGTCCTGAAGCCAGGTACGACGCTCGTCCGGCATCGGCGCGGCTGAGACAGGCTGGCAATCCCCATGCCGTGGGCGTGGTTGAATTGCTGGCTTCTGCGCGCATAATGACGTATCAGTCACAGCGCGATCTGTCATTCGTGCTTGCTTGTCTTTGTTGACAGGGCGAGTGCCGACAGATCATCGCTCGTACCGCCGTCAGCGGCCATTGGGGCCAGCGGCTATAATCCCGAACCAATCACGGTTCAACAGGCAGGAGCTTTAACATGAACGCAATCACGGAAATGCCGGCACCCATCATCTTCACCGACAGCGCTGCCGGCAAGGTCGCCCAGCTGATCGAGGAAGAGGGCAACCCGGATCTGAAGCTGCGCGTTTTCGTTCAGGGCGGCGGCTGCTCGGGCTTTCAGTACGGCTTTACCTTCGACGAGATCGTGAACGAAGATGACACCACGATGGTCAAGAACGGCGTGCAGCTGCTGATCGACTCGATGAGCTATCAGTATCTGGTCGGTGCCGAGATCGACTACAAGGACGATCTCGAAGGCGCGCAATTCGTGATCAAGAACCCGAATGCGACCACCACCTGCGGCTGCGGATCCTCGTTCTCGGCCTGATCTTCGCTAGCCCCGGCAAAAGCGCGGAGTGATCCGCGCTTTTTGTTTTTTCAGCGGCGCAATTCAGCGGCGGGAATCAGCGACGTGAACCAATTACGTCAGTCCACAGTGCGCAGTGCTGCATCGATATCGCGCAGACAAGCGCCTCATGCTGATCCTTTGCTTAGCTTTTCCGCTCACGCAGGGTAGAGCGCACCCAGGATACGCGGACCGCGCGCGCCGGTGACTGCCGGCAGATTGCCTGGCAGGCGCTGGCAAAAGCGCGCTGCCAGCCAGGCGAAAGCGATGGCTTCCACATGATTGGGCGCGATGCCCAGCGTCTCGGTGCTCAGCACCGGCTTACCCAATTCAGCGTGCAGCATCGTTATCAGGCAGTGGTTCAGGGCGCCACCACCGCAGATGTAAATCGCTTCCGCTTCGGGCGCGTCCCGGTGAATCGCCTGTGCCAGCGAGCGGGCGGTGAAAGCGGTCAGTGTCGTCTGTACATCAACCGCCGCACGATCCGCACAGCCTGCCAGATGCGTGGACAGCCACGCCGGGTGGAACAGGTCGCGGCCCGTGCTTTTGGGCGCCGGTAAGGCCAGGTAGGGCTCGGCCATCAGTCTGGTCAGCAGCGCCTCATCGACGTGGCCTGAAGCGGCCCAGTCACCGTTGAAGTCACACGGCGTACCGAGATGCTGTTGCGCCCAGAGATCCATCAGTACATTGCCCGGACCGGTGTCGTAGCCCAGCACGCGGCCATCGGGCTGCAGCACGCTGATATTGCTGATGCCACCGATATTGGCCACTACGCGAACCGCGGATGCGCTGCCGAATACGGCCTGGTGGAAAGCTGGCACCAACGGCGCACCCTGACCGCCAGCGGCGATATCGCGGCCGCGGAAATCAGCAATCACGTCGATGCCCGTCAATTCCGCCAGCAGGGCTGGCTGGTTGATCTGGCGCGTATAGCCCTGCGTCGGCTGATGCCGGATGGTCTGTCCATGTGCGCCAATCGCGCGTACTTGCGAGGCCGGTATGCCGGCGTCGGCCAGCAGCTGCCGTACACAGTCGGCGTACAGCCGAGCCAGCGCATTTGCGGCCAGCGATTCACGATGGATCTCATCGCTGCCTGGCTGTTGCAGTGCCATCAGCGCATCGCGCAGGCTATCGGGAAACGGAAGATGGGCCGCGTGCAGGTGACCGTCGAACGCGGTCAGCACGCCATCGACGCCGTCGAGGCTGGTGCCGGACATGAGTCCGATGTACAGCGAGGGTGACGATGACGAGGAGGCGGGCAGGTCGGGGTAAGGAGCGGTCATGCGCCGATCATAACCGAAGGGCCTGCCAGATCCGGAAGATCCGTCAGACCCTTCGGTCGGTGCGCATGTCAGCGGGCGGCCAGCTGCAGGCCGGTGCCGGACATCAGCGCAAATCGATGACCCATGTCGGCTGCGATGCCGCGGAACTGCTGCAGTTCGATGCCAGCCAGCGATTGCGCATGCGGAACCACGATGCTGTTCGGGTTCAGCGCAATGTTGTTCACACGGAATTCATAGTGCAGATGCGGGCCGGTCGACCAGCCGGTGCTGCCGACATAGCCGATTAGTTCGCCCTGCGCCACGCGTGCGCCGCGCCGGATGGCGACACGGCTCATGTGCGCATAGGCCGTGGAGTACAGGTTGCCATGGCGAATGACGACCATGTTGCCGTAACCGCCGGCGTTACCGGCAAACTCGACGACACCGTCACCGGTCGAACGGATCGGTGTGCCAGTCGGCGCGGCGAAATCGATACCCTTGTGCTGTTTCCACTGGCCTGAGATCGGATGCACGCGCATCGCGAAACCGGAGGTTACGCGGGAGAAGGCGAGCGGCGACTTCAGGAAAGCCTTTCTCAGCGCCTTGCCCTGCAGATCGTAATAGCCGCCCGAATCACCATTGCGGCCGAACCAGACGGCCTGCAGCGTCTTGCCAGCATTCACGAACTCGGCGGCCAGCACGCGACCGCTACGCACCATTTCGCCGTCTTGCCAGACGGTCTCGTAGACCACTTGGAAGCGGTCGCCCTTGCGCAGGTCAGAGGCGAAGTCGATATCGGAAGAAAAGATCTCGACCAGCTGCATTGCCACCGGGTCCGGCACCTGGGCGGCGTCGGTCGCAGCGAACAGTGAGGAGCGAATCTCGCCCGAGCGCATCTCCACGCGGCTGTCGAGCGCAGCGGCCTGCTGTTCGGCGATGAAGCCGTTGCCTTCGCGCCGGATGACCAGCTTGCGGTTGTCATCGCGGCCGTCGGTCAGCAAGGCGCTTGCTGACAGCAGTCTGCCGTCGCCGTCGATGGTCGCCTGCACACGGCGGCCCGGACGCAGCCCGAGCAGCGGGCGGGCGTCGGCATCGCTACGGAGGAATCTGGCCGCCTGCGGGTCATTGACGCCAAGACGGTCCAGCAGTGCGGACAGGTTGTCGCCGGGACGGATACGTTCCTCGGCAACGAACTGCCCTGCAATCGGTGAAAGGGAAGCGATCTGCGCGTTCAGGTCAGGAATGGCCAGCTCTTCGACCACGGTTTTCACCGGCAGGTCGGCAGCGTCCGGCGCCAGTGGCGCGACGCCCGCGGCACCGAAGGCGACCAGCGAGAGCACGAGGGCGGATCCTGAAATAACGCGAGTCTTGGATGAAGCACGCAGCGCCGGCAGCAGGGCGCTTGCGACTTCCAGCAATTTGGCTCTCAGACTCATGCAATCAGATAAAATTCTCGGTTTTGAGTCGGCAGCCGGATGGCGGCCGGATTCGTTGGGGCAACACAAAGCGCGCATTATAGCAAATGCAAACCAGCGCATTTTTGAACTGATACAAGCACTTATGACCGCCAATTCTTCGCTTGACAGCGCTCAGCCAACCCGGGCCGGCACGGCCGACAGCCTGCCCCTCTCCGATGCCGTGCGCGAGGCGCTGGCGATCGTCAAGCGCGGCGCCGAGGAGCTGCTGATCGAATCCGAGTTTGCGCAGAAGCTTGCGCAGTCTGAAAAGAGCGGCCAGCCGCTGCGGATCAAGCTCGGCCTCGACCCGACCGCCCCCGACCTGCACCTCGGCCACACGGTCGTGCTGAATAAGATGCGCCAGCTGCAGGATCTGGGACACACGGTGATCTTCCTGATTGGCGACTTCACGTCCATGATCGGGGACCCGTCGGGGCGCAACATCACCCGCCCGCCGCTGACGCGCGAACAGATCGAGGAAAACGCCAAGACCTATTTCGCGCAGGCCAGTCTGGTGCTCGATCCGGCACGCACGGAAATTCGCTACAACTCCGAATGGTGCGACCCGCTTGGCGCGCGCGGCATGATTCAGCTGTCGGCTCGCTACACGGTGGCGCGTATTCTGGAGCGCGAGGATTTCACCAAGCGCTTCAAGGCCGGCACCCCGATTTCGGTGCATGAGCTGCTGTATCCGCTGATGCAGGGCTACGATTCGGTCGCGCTGAAGTCCGATCTCGAGATTGGCGGTACCGATCAGAAATTCAACCTGCTGGTCGGTCGCGAGTTGCAAAAAGATTATGGACAGTCGCCACAGTGCATCCTGACCATGCCGCTGCTGGAGGGACTGGATGGCGTCGACAAGATGTCGAAGTCGAAGAACAACTATGTAGGCATCACCGAGCCGGCCAACACCATGTTCGCCAAGGTGATGAGTATTTCCGACGTTGCCATGTGGCGCTGGTACGACTTGTTGTCATTCCGCTCGCTGGCCGAGATCGCGCAATTCAAGGCCGACGTGGATGGCGGACGCAATCCGCGGGATATGAAAGTGCTGCTGGCCCAAGAGATCGTCGAACGTTTCCATTCCCGTCAGGCAGCCGAGGACGCGCTGGCCGACTTCAACAACCGCGCGCGCGGCGGCATTCCCGACGAGGTGCCGGAAATCAGTCTGTCCGGTGCGCCGCTGGGCATCGGCCAGTTGCTGAAGCAGTCCAATCTGTGCGCGTCGACCTCGGAGGCGCTGCGTATGGTCGAGCAGGGCGGCGTGCGCATCGATGGCGCCGCGGTCAGTGACAAGGGGCTGAAGGTCGAGGCCGGCACTTTCGTGGTTCAGGTCGGCAAGCGCAAATTTGCGCGTGTGACTCTGTCGTGATGGCGCTGGCATGATCGGACTGCTGCAGCGGGTCGCGGAAGCCAGCGTCTCGGTCGATGGCGAGCGTGTCGGGCAGATCGGCAAAGGATTGCTGGTCCTGCTGTGCGCAGAGCGTGGTGACACCCGTCGCGAGGCCGATGCGCTGCTTGCCAAGCTGCTCAGCTACCGCGTTTTCCCGGACGCTGACGGCAAGATGAACCTCAACCTCGCGCAAGCCGGCGGCGGTCTGCTGCTGGTGCCGCAGTTCACGCTGGCCGCGGATACCCGCTCCGGCACACGCCCGTCGTTTACGCCGGCCGCGCCGCCGCAACAGGCGCGTGAGCTATTTGACTACTCGGTTGAGCGCGCACGGGCCAGCCATGCCCAGGTCGAGACGGGCCGCTTCGGCGCCGATATGAAGGTGGCGCTGGTCAACGATGGTCCGGTAACCTTCTGGTTGCAGGTATCTCCAACAGCCTGAACGACGGTCTGGAATCCGCGTGTCCGGACCTCGCCAGGCATTTCCAATGCTTTTCCAGCTTTGCCAACCGTTTCTGAGCCATTTGCCGAGGAGCAGACCATGAAACTCTGGAGTCATTCGTTCGCCAACGATACCCCGATACCGGGCGAGTTTGCGTTTGCCGTGACGGACCCCGCCAGCCATATCGCGCTGTCATCCAATCGCAATCCGCATTTCGCGTGGAGCGATCTGCCCGCCGGCACGCAGTCGCTGGCGCTGATCTGCCATGATCCGGATGTGCCGTCGGTCGGCGATGACGTGAACCAGGCGGGCCGCAAGATTGCTGCCGCACTGCCACGGGTGAATTTCTATCACTGGGTGCTGGTCGATCTGCTGCCAGGCACGCATGAAATCCAGGCGGGCGAATACAGCCATCAGGTCACGGCCGGCGGCAAGCCGGGGCCGGACCTGCCCAACGGCGCGCGGCAAGGTGTCAATGATTACACCGCCTGGTTTGCCGGCGATGAAACCATGGCCGGCAATTATTTCGGTTACGACGGTCCCTGCCCGCCATGGAATGACGAGCGCATTCACCGTTACACCTTCACGCTGTACGCGCTCGATCTGCCCAAGCTGCCGGTGCAGGGCCATTTCACCGGACCGGACGCTTTGCAGGCGATGGTCGGGCACATACTCGGCCAGGCTAGCCTGACTGGTTTTTACTCACTGAATCAGGATATCGCGCACAAGCTTGGCGTCGATTCGGGGCGCTGATGGAGCTCTTGCTGATTCGCCATGGCGAGACTGCCTGGAACCGTGTGCGCCGTATGCAGGGGCACATCGATATCCCGCTGAATGACGAGGGCCAGCGACAGGCGCGCGCGCTTGGCGTGGCGCTGTCGGTCGAGCGGCCGGTCGCGATCTATTCGAGCGACCTGCAGCGTGCGCGCGCGACCGCGCAGCCGGTTGCGGATGCGCACGGCATGACGGTCGTGTATGACGCGGCGCTGCGCGAGCGCTGCTACGGCGGCTTCGAGGGCATGATGTACGAAGAACTCGCTGAGCGTTTTCCCGAAGCCTTCGCGCAGTGGCGCGCGCGCGATCTGCATGCGCGTTTCCCGGCCGGCGAGCGGGAGGCGGAGACCCTGATGGAATTCCATCAGCGTTCGGTGGAGGCGGTGACGGCGCTGGTGCGCCGCCATCAACATGCCGAGGAGGGCAAGCTGGTGATCGTCACTCACGGTGGCGTGCTCGACTGCCTGTATCGCGAGGCGACCGGTCTGACCGTTGATGCGCCGCGCAATTTCGGCATCGTGAATGCCGCGATCAACCGGCTGCGCTGGGACGGCCAGCGCTTCCGCCTGCTGCAATGGGCCGATGCCGCGCATCTCGAGGCGGCCGGTCTCGACGAAATCGACCGCTCCCATCCGGCTGCCTGAAATTTCGGCAAGCTTCTTTGCTGGTCTGATGAAAATTTAGGCAGGGATGCGTTTACAATACGCACCCTTTCCTGATCAAATCGCCCATGCAGCTCGGCCCCTATCAACTTCGCAACAATGTGTTCGTCGCGCCGATGGCGGGTGTGACGGACCGGCCTTTTCGGCAGTTGTGCAAGGAACTCGGCGCGGGCTACGCCGTGTCCGAGATGGCGGCGTCGAATCCGCGCGTCTGGGCCAGCGAGAAAACCGCGCGCCGCATCAACCATGACGGTGAAATGGAACCGAAGGCGGTGCAAATCGCTGGCGCCGATCCGCAATTGCTGGCCGAAGCCGCTCGCTTCAATGTCGACCGTGGCGCGCAGATCATCGATATCAACATGGGCTGCCCGGTCAAGAAAGTTTGCAACAACTGGTGCGGCTCGGCGCTGCTGCGCGATGAGCCGCTGGTAGCGTCGTTGCTGCAGGCAGTGGTGGCTGCGGTCGATGTGCCTGTGACGCTGAAATTTCGCACGGGCTGGGACCGGCAGAACAAAAATGCACTGACCATCGCGCGCATTGCCGAGGACAGCGGCATTACGATGCTGACCCTGCATGGCCGCACCCGTGCCGACGGCTATAGTGGCCAGGCAGAATACGACACCATCGCGGCAGTGAAGGCTGCCGTCAAACTGCCGGTGGTGGCGAATGGCGATATCGACAGCGCGCACAAAGCGCGCGCCGTGCTCGATCAGACCGGCGCGGATGCCGTGATGATCGGGCGCGCCGCGCAAGGCCGTCCATGGATCTTCCGCGAAATCGACCATTTTCTGCGCACCGGTCATCTGCTGCCTGCGCCGCGCGTCGATGAAGTGCGACAGCTGATGGCGCAGCATTTGCAGGCGCACTATGCGTTCTACGGGGACTACCTCGGCGTGCGTACCGCGCGCAAGCACATCGGCTGGTACGTGCGTGATCTCGAGGGTGGCGAAGACTTCCGTCAGCAGATGAACCGCATTGAGGATTGCGCATTACAGCTCGCCGCCGTCGACGCCTTTTTCGAATCGCAGCTGGCGTATGGCGAGCGGTTACAATACGCGCCCTTCGCGCAGCCGCTGGCTGCCTAGTCACATTCCTGCAAGACAAACAACATGAGCAAAGACAATATCCAGGACGTCGTGCGCAAAAGCCTCGACAAATATTTTCGTGACCTGGGTGAGCAAGAGCCGAGCAACGTCTACGACATGGTGGTCTTCACCGTCGAGAAGCCGATTCTCGAGGCAGTGATGACGCGCGCCGACGGCAACCAGTCGCATGCGGCCGAAATGCTCGGCATCAATCGCAACACGCTGCGCAAGAAACTGCAGCAGCACGGCCTGCTCTGACCGACATTCCTTTCCTTTCTTTTCCCCTGCCATGATCAAACAAGCCCTGATTTCCGTCTCGGACAAGACCGGCGTGCTCGAATTTGCGCGCGCGCTGGCAGCCATGAACGTCAAACTGCTGTCGACCGGCGGTACCGCGAAACTACTGGCCGATAACGGCCTGCAAGTCACCGAAGTAGCTGATTACACCGGCTTCCCGGAAATGCTCGACGGTCGTGTCAAGACCCTGCATCCGAAGGTACACGGCGGCATTCTCGCGCGCCGCGATTTTCCGGCGCACATGGACGCATTGGCACAGCATGCGATTCCCACCATCGACATGGTGGTCGTGAATCTGTACCCGTTTCAGCAGACCGTCGCGAAGGATCAGTGCTCGCTCGAGGACGCAATCGAGAACATCGACATCGGCGGTCCGGCGATGCTGCGTTCATCCGCGAAGAACCACAAGGATGTGGTGGTGATCTGCGATCCGTCCGACTACGATGGCGTGCTGTCTGAAATGCGTGCGACCGGCGGCGACGTCGGCTACGAGACGCGTTTTGGCCTGGCCAAGAAAGTGTTCGCGCATACCGCGCAATACGACGGCGCAATCACCAACTACTTCAGTTCGCTCGGCGCCGACCGCGAGCATGCGACGCGCTCGGCTTATCCTGACACGCTGAACCTGCACTTCGCGAAGGTGCAGGACATGCGCTATGGCGAAAATCCGCATCAGTCGGCGGCGTTTTACCGCGACATCGCTGCCGTCGATGGCGCGCTCGCGAATTATCGGCAGCTGCAGGGCAAGGAACTGTCATACAACAATATCGCCGACGCGGACGCAGCGTGGGAGTGCGTGAAGACCTTTGATGGCGTTGCCTGCGTGATTATCAAGCATGCGAACCCCTGCGGCGTGGCGGTCGGCGCAGATGCGGCCGAAGCGTATGCGAAAGCTTTCCAGACCGACCCGACTTCGGCGTTTGGCGGCATCATCGCATTCAACTGCGAACTCGACGGCAAGGCGGCTGAAGCGGTGTCGAAGCAGTTCGTCGAGGTGCTGATCGCGCCATCGTTTACTGCAGAAGCGCGAAAGATATTCGAGAGCAAGCAGAACGTGCGCCTGCTCGAGATTCCGCTCGCCCGCGCAGTGAATGCCTATGACATGAAGCGTGTCGGTGGCGGCCTGCTGCTGCAGTCGGCGGACGCGAAAGACGTGCAGGTGACCGAGCTGAAAGTGGTGACGAAGAAGCAGCCGACACCGCAGCAGCTGCAGGACATGATGTTTGCATGGCGCGTCGCCAAGTTCGTGAAATCGAACGCGATCGTCTTCTGCGGCAATGGAATGACACTAGGCGTCGGCGCAGGCCAGATGAGCCGTGTCGATTCGGCGCGCATTGCGTCGATCAAGGCGCAAAACGCCGGCCTGCAGCTGACAGGTTCGGCAGTCGCATCCGATGCATTCTTCCCGTTCCGTGATGGCCTGGATGTCGTGGTCGCCGCCGGTGCGACCTGTGTGATCCAGCCGGGCGGCTCGATGCGCGATCAGGAAGTGATCGATGCTGCGGATGAGCAGGGCATCGTGATGGCGCTGACGGGGACCCGGCATTTCAGGCATTGATGTTTGTCGCGCGCTGAAATGCGTTTCTTGGTGCGCGACGATGGGTCCCAGCGTGCGCTGGGACGACGGATTGTTGGTGAATCGGCTGTCGCGTGCTGAGATGGGCTTCTTGGTGCGCGACGCTGGGTCCCAGCATGCGCTGGGACGACGGATTGTTGGTGAATCGGCTGTCGCGTGCTGAGATGAGGTTGTTGCTGCGCGACGATGGGTCACGGCTTGTGCCGGGACGACGGGTGCTTGGATGATTCGGTAAGTCCTCGAGGACACTCACTCAGGAAGCGGCGGCAATCTGGCGATGTCCTTTAACTCGTCGTCCCAGCGCAGGCTGGGACCCATGCTCGCCCATCCCGATGGCCTATGTCTATATCCTCGCCAGTCAGCCGTACGGCACGCTCTACATCGGTGTCACCCGCGATCTGATCAGACGCGTCTTCGAACACAAATCCGGTGTCGTTCCCGGCTTCACGCGGAGATAGGACGTGAAGCGGCTGGTATGGTACGACCGCACCGATTCAATCATCGCGGCCATCCAGCGCGAAAAACAGATGAAAGCCTGGCGACGCGACTGGAAGATCGAACTCATCGAGCAATCCAATCCCTACTGGCACGACCTCTACCCCTCGCTGCTGTCATAATGCGCGCATGAAAATCCTCGGCATCGACCCCGGCCTGCGTGTGACAGGTTTTGGCGTGATCCACAAGGAGGGCGCGCACCTGCGCTACATCGCGTCCGGCACCATTCGCATTCCCGATGGCGACCTGCCATCGCGGCTGAAAGTCATTCTCGACGGCGTCGGCGAGATCGCGCGTACCTACCAGCCGGACTGCTCGGCGATCGAGATCGTCTTTTCCAACGTGAACCCGCAATCGACTTTGCTGCTCGGTCAGGCGCGCGGCGCCGCTATCTGCGGGCTGGTCAGCGCGAACCTGCCGGTGGCCGAGTACACCGCGCTACAGATGAAAAAAGCCGTCGCCGGCCACGGCAAGGCGCAGAAGGCGCAGGTCCAGGAGATGGTGCAGCGTTTGCTCAAGCTTGAAGGCCTGCCCGGTACCGATGCGGCCGATGCGCTCGGCGTGGCGATTTGCCATGCACATGCCGGTGCCGCCCGATCCATGCTCGGGGGCATTGCGCCGGAGCTGGCGCGCAAGGGTTTGCGCGTGCGCGGCGGCCGGCTGATCGGCTGAAGCCGTTTGTGTATTGCGGCCGCTGCCGGCGCACTGGTGTGCGCTATCATCCCGCCATCTTTTTTCCTGAGGTGTATTCATGATCGGTCGCTTGTCCGGCCTCCTGTTCGACAAGAACCCGGCGCAGCTGCTGGTCGACTGCAACGGCGTCGGCTATGAAGTCAGCGTGCCAATGAGCACCTTCTACAACCTGCCGTCGACCGGCGAGCGCGTCACGTTGCTCACCCACATGGTGGTGCGCGAAGATGCACAACTGCTGTACGGCTTCGGTACCTCGCAGGAACGCGAGTTGTTTCGCGAGCTGATTAAGATCAGTGGCATCGGCGCGCGCACGGCGCTGGCCATCCTGTCGGGCATGTCGGTGAAAGACCTGGCGCAGGCGGTCACGCTGCAGGACGCCGGGCGACTGACCAAGATCCCCGGCATCGGCAAGAAGACTGCCGAACGGCTGCTGCTTGAACTCAAGGGCAAGCTCGGGGCCGACATTGGCGCGGCACCCGGTGCGGCCATTGATGAGAGCAGCAACGACATCCTCAGTGCATTGCTGGCGCTCGGCTATTCGGAAAAGGAAGCGCTGCTGGCCATCAAGCAGGTGCCGGCCGGCAGCTCGGTGTCCGATGGTATTCGCCATGCGCTGAAGGCCTTGTCGAAGGGCTGACACGCCAGCCTGAAGCTACAATGCATCGATGAGCATACAGACCGACGATTTCAGCGAACGCCGCATCATTGATGCCGCCCCGGTATCGCCCAACGAAGAGGCGATAGAACGCGCGCTGCGGCCGCACAATCTCGACGAATATATCGGCCAGGAAAAGGCGCGCGGGCAACTGGAAATCTTCATCCAAGCGGCGCGCAAGCGCGGCGAGGCGCTCGACCACACGCTGCTGTTCGGCCCGCCCGGACTCGGCAAGACCACGCTGGCGCACATCATTGCCCGCGAGATGGGCGTGAACCTGCGGCAGACCTCCGGCCCGGTGCTGGAGCGCGCCGGCGATCTTGCGGCCTTGCTGACCAACCTCGAAAAAAACGATGTGCTGTTCATCGACGAAATCCATCGGATGTCGCCGGTGGTCGAGGAGATCCTGTATCCGGCGCTCGAGGACTACCAGATCGACATCATGATCGGCGAAGGCCCGGCCGCGCGTTCGGTTCGGCTGGACCTGCAGCCGTTCACGCTCGTTGGCGCGACCACGCGCGCCGGCATGCTGACCAATCCGCTGCGCGACCGCTTCGGCATCGTGGCGCGGCTTGAGTTCTACACACCCGAAGAGCTGGCACGTATTGTGACCCGCAGTGCCTCGCTGTTGAATGCGCCCATCGTTGATGACGGCTCACTGGAGATTGCCCGCCGCAGCCGCGGTACGCCGCGTATTGCCAATCGGCTGCTACGCCGGGTACGTGACTATGCGGAAGTGAAGGGTAGCGGCGAGATCACGAAAATCATGGCTGACGCCGCGCTGAAAATGCTGGATGTCGATCCGGTCGGCTTCGACCTGATGGACCGCAAGCTACTGGAGGCCGTGCTGTTCAAGTTCAGCGGTGGACCGGTCGGCCTCGATAATTTGGCGGCAGCGATCGGCGAAGAGCGCGACACCATTGAAGATGTGCTTGAACCCTACCTGATTCAGCAGGGCTACCTGCAACGCACGCCGCGCGGACGCATCGCTACGCCGGCGGCCTACCAGCACTTTGGCGTCACCGCGCCCCGCACGAGTCCAAACGGAGATTTGTGGGATCAGGGCTGAAGGTCATCGGGCGCGGCCTTGCCGATGAAGGATACAGTCTGCCGCCCGATCGAATTCCCGTATTTACTCCTGCATTTACTTCCGCATTAATTCCTGCATTAATTCCGCCACCTGCTTTGTTGCCGGTGCACAGAAAAGCAACAGTCCGTAGTACAGCAGGCAGACAATATTGATCGTCCCTCCGGATTGCCCGCGTTACTGAATCCTTGAGTTACAAAACGATTCCGGCATGTTGGCCGGGATACAGTTCAAGGAGCGCCAATGAAAAGCGAGGGAGCAGGCAGTTTCAGTTCGGTTCAGAACATCCTCCCGGCCGCACTCGAGGCCGTGGCCGGAGCGGCAGAAACGACTGACCCGAATACCGTTGCCGCAACTACGGTCCCGCGGATGGTCCAGTCGGAAAATATTGCGATAGCGAGCTGCGAGGGATTCGTCCCTCCACTCAACTTCCAGGAACTGCCACCGGACACCTTGGGAATGGTCTTCCAACTATTAACGACGGATCCGAATTTTTCCAGGGCCCTCACGAGCCTCTCCCGGACCGGCAAAGAGTTCAACCGACTGATCGTAGAATTCGTTAATAGCTACGGTATCAACCCAGAAGTGGCCTCCGTGAAATCGGCACAACGCGAGGTTTGGAAAGCGCAGTCCGGATTTATTAAGGAAAATATCGAGAAAGTACGGACAGATTTTGAGCGCAGCCAGCAAATTCTTTCCGGGATGGCTGCCGCAGGATCTAATTCGTCCAGCGCTGTCAGTATGACGGACAGTGCCCGCCTAAATGAACTGGACGGTGTCGAATTCAGGTTGCAGGATCGTCAGATCGATCCGGCAGCGATAGCCGGACTGCTGTCAAAACTCGAAGGCAAGGTCATCAAGCTGGATGCGAAAGGCATTGGCCGTGATCGCTTTCTGAACGAGGTCCTGCCGGCACTGAAGGCGGTGAATCCGGGTTGCCAGATTGTTCTGGATGCATCGGAAAATCAGCTGGGTGTAGACGACCTGAAGGTGCTGCTTGATTATATGTCGACCAATCCGCGTATCTACCGGCTTGATCTGAGCGGCAATTCTCTGTGTCGTGGCAGCGATTTTTCCCCCGAGATGCTGCAATTATTCGAGTTTGCCGGACCGTTGACGCACTTGTCTTTGTCCGGCACCGGCTTGAATGATGCGACTGCAGCCGGGCTGAACAAAGCGATTGCCGGAGCCCCATTGCTCGCCCGGCTCGATTTAAGTGACAACTCATTGACCGAAGAGGGCGCGATTGCGGTGATGACGGCGATCGCTCCTGGGAGCGAGACGGGACAGCCGGCAATCACGACGATCAGGCAGGTACGATTGGCTGATAACGCTTATGAGCAAAGCCCCCGGCTTCAGAACGCGTGCCGACAAGCTAGCCTGCATTTGTATATCGCCGGCAAAACCGATCCGGAAATCAGCAAGCATGGTTACAAAGATCTGTCGCCGCTCTATATGTTCTTTCAGGACGCCGTATTCGATCTCGGAAAATCTTCGGCAAAGGGCGCCAGGGTCGATGGAAGATCGCTTTTTATCCGGGGCTGCCATTACGAGCTGGACGAGGCGGACGCGCTCTGATGAAGCCGGTGCGCCATGCCAGCTTCAATTGGAAAAAACAGGCGGGCTATTTCGTCAGTATCTTGCGTATTCGTGATTGGCTCGAATAGCGTCGGCAGGTCAGGGAGTTTCTGCAGCAGGTTAACGCTACATCCTGCTTGCTGCGTGAGTGCCATACCGGCAGTGATACTTTTTTCAGTGCAGTACATCTGACACGTTTGACCCTGAGGAAGCGGAGCCGATGTATGAGCTACCTCAGCCAAAAATCGTATGTGCCCCCCTCGTATGGTCCATTTTGATCGGGTTTTTACAAGGACGGACATCGTGGCTTCTACTCTTCACGCATCCATCGTTGCGTGCGCCCCAGCAGCGCCACGCCGATAAAGCCACGCACATGCAGCGCGCGGCCCTTATCTTCCAGCCACATCTTGCACCGGTAGGTCTTGCCGTTCTGCGGATCGAGGATTTCGCCGCCTGACCACTGATCTTTGTCTTTTTTCAACCCGGTCAATATGGTCATGCCGATCACGGGCTTGTTTTTTTTGTCGCCCGGGCATTTCTCGCAATTCGGATTCGGCTCTTCGCCGGGTTCACGGAACAGTTTTTCTATCGTGCCGCGCAATTCGCCGTTGATTTCGACGATGCGTACCAGTGATCTTTCCTTGCCGCTGCTGTCGTCGATGGTGCGCCAGAGGCCCACCGGTGAGTCGCCCGCGAACGCTGCCAGAGAGAGGCAGCTCAACAGCAGGCCGGTGATGAGTTGCGTGATCTTCATGCGTATTCCTTTTCACAGGTGTCATGCCCGACGGCCAGGCGAGGAGCAAGCAAGGACCGTGATACGACGATGGGTCCCGGCCTGCGCCGGGACGACGAATCAAGGGCCGCTAGCCTTACAACGTCGTACCGGCGTAAGCCGGAACCCATCATCTCCCGGCGCCGAGCAGCCCATGTCCCGCTGAATGCCTTGTGCTGCCCGCATGTCCGCCCCGGCGAATTACTTCAGCTTTGCCAGCTGCTCACGCAGCTTTTCCAGGGTCGCCGAGAAGGTCGCGAGTCGCTCCTTCTCTTGCGCCACCACGGCCGCGGGAGCGCGCGCGACGAAGCTTTCGTTCGACAGCTTGGTATCGGCTTTGGCGATTTCACCTTCCAGACGCGTCGTTTCTTTGGTCAGGCGCTCGCGCTCGGCAGCCACATCGATCTCGACCTTCAGCATCAGACGCGTCGACCCCGACACCGACACCGGTGCCGGCGATTCCGGCAGCTGCGCGACCACCTGCACCTCGGACAGTTTCGCCAAAGCCTGCAGATAAGGCGCAAAGCCCGTCAGCCGCGCATGATCGGCGCCTTCGAGAATCAGCGGCACTTTCTGTGCCGGTGACAGCTGCATCTCGCCGCGCAGGTTTCGGCAGGCATCGGTGAGCGACTTCAGCTCATCCATCCAGCCTTCGGCTTTCTCGTCGAGCTTCTTCAGGTTCGGCTCCGGATAAGCCTGCACCATGATCGAGTCGCCGGCCGGGTTCAGCTGGCGACCCGACAGCGGTGCGACGGTCTGCCACAGCTGCTCGGTGATGAACGGGATGATCGGATGCGCGAGGCGCAGCACGGTCTCCAGCACGCGTAGCAGCGTGCGGCGTGTCGCGCGCTGCTGTGCTTCGCTGCCGTTCTGGATCTGTACTTTGGCGACTTCCAGGTACCAGTCGCAGTACTCGTCCCAGATGAACTTGTAGATGGCCGACGCGATATTGTCGAAGCGGTACTCGGCAAAGCCTTTCTCGACCTCGGCTTCGGTACGCTGCAGCAGCGACACGATCCAGCGGTCCGCTTGCGAGAAGTCCAGATAGCTGCCGGTCGCGCAGGCCTCGGCGCCGTGCTCTTCGAGTCCGCAATCCTTGCCTTCGGTGTTCATCAGCACGAAGCGCGTGGCATTCCACAGCTTGTTACAGAAGTTGCGGTAGCCTTCGCAGCGGCTCAGGTCGAAGTTGATGTTGCGGCCCAGCGAAGCATAGCTGGCCATCGTGAAGCGCAGCGCGTCGGTGCCATAGGCAGCGATGCCGTCGGCGAATTCCTTGCGCGTGGCCTTTTCGATGCTGGCCGCCTGCTTCGGGTTCATCAGGCCGGCGGTGCGCTTGGCCACCAGCTGGTCGACGGCGATGCCATCAATCAGGTCGATCGGGTCCAGCGTATTCCCCTTGGATTTCGACATCTTCTGGCCCTGCGCATCGCGCACCAGGCCGTGCACATAGACGGTCCTGAACGGTACCTGGCCGGTAAAGTGGCAGGTCATCATCACCATCCGCGCGACCCAGAAGAAGATGATGTCGAAGCCGGTCACCAGTACCGACGACGGCAGGAACAGCTGGTAGTCCGGGGTCTGCTCGGGCCAGCCCAGCGACGAGAACGGCACCAGCGCCGAAGAGAACCAGGTGTCGAGCACGTCGGCTTCGCGGGTCAGCTGGCCGCTGTAGCCGGCCTTGGCGGCCTGCGCATACGCATCCGCCTCGTTGCGGGCGACATAGAAATTGCCGGCCTCGTCATACCATGCCGGAATCTGGTGACCCCACCACAGCTGGCGCGAAATGCACCAGTCCTGGATGTTGTTCAGCCATTGGTTATACGTGGTGGTCCAGTTCTCCGGAACGAATTTGATCTCGCCATCGTTGACCTTTTGCAGCGCGACTTCGGCGATCGACTTGCCGGGGAAATGCGTGCCTTCGGGCGCAGGCTTGCTCATCGCGACGAACCACTGGTCGGTCAGCATGGGCTCGATCACGACGCCTGTACGGTCGCCGCGCGGCACCATCAGCTTGTGCGGCTTGACCGATTCCAGCAGGCCCTGCGCATCCAGGTCGGCGACGATCTGCTTGCGCGCTTCGAAGCGATCCATGCCGCGATATTTTTCGGGCGCATTGTCGTTGATCTTGGCGTCCAGCGTGAAGATGGAAATCTGCGGCATGTCGTGGCGCTGGCCGACCGCATAGTCATTGAAGTCATGTGCCGGCGTGATCTTCACACAGCCGGTACCGAATTCCTTGTCGACATAGCTGTCGGCGATGACGGGGATTTCGCGATCCGTCAGCGGCAGCTTCAGCATTTTTCCAACCAGGTGCGTGTAACGCTCGTCAGTCGGATCGACTGCCACGGCGACGTCGCCCAGCAGGGTCTCCGGACGCGTGGTGGCGACCGTCAGCTGACCGGAGCCATCCGTCAGCGGATAGCGGATATGCCACATGCTGCCGTCTTCCTCTTCCGAAACCACTTCGAGATCGGATACCGCGGTACCCAGCACCGGGTCCCAGTTCACCAGCCGCTTGCCGCGATAGATCAGGCCTTGTTCATGCAGGCGGACGAACACTTCGGTGACGGCCTTGGACATCTTTTCGTCCATCGTGAAGTATTCGCGGCTCCAGTCGGTCGATGCACCCATGCGGCGCATCTGGCCGGTGATGGTCGAGCCCGAATGCTCTTTCCACTGCCAGACTTTCTCGAGGAATTTTTCGCGGCCGAGGTCGTGGCGCGAGATCTTCTGCGCGTCGAGCTGGCGCTCAACCACGATCTGCGTCGCAATGCCCGCATGGTCGGTACCGGGGATCCACGCGGTGTTATGCCCGCGCATCCGGTAGTAGCGGGTCAGGCCATCCATGATGGTCTGGTTAAATGCATGGCCCATGTGCAGCGTGCCCGTCACGTTCGGCGGCGGCAGCTGGATGCTGAACGAGGGCTTGCCTTCGTCCAGCGTCGCCTTGAAGTAGCCACGCTGCTCCCATTCGGCGCGCCAATGTTGTTCGATGTCTGCGGGTTCGAAGGCCTTGGCCAGTTCCATGATTTTCCAGAGATTTTGGTGAATTTGCGAAGCCTCGCATTATAAGCGGTGCGCTCGCTGGTCATGCAGTTCAAGGCGCTCCGAGCAACCCGTCAAATCTGATGGAAATACTCAGGATGTTCAGTCGCTCCAGGCAGAACCGGGGGCGGACTTTGTTCCCCAGCAGCCAGCCCACAACGTCCATAGGAGTGGTTCATGAAGCCGGCCGGCATGCCTTTATCCTCCGCTGACATTCCAGGCAGTGGCAGCCTGCCTGTCCCGACAGAGAGGGCGACCATCGTTTCTGAAACTCCGGACTGCCGGGATGGGAGTAGTTCGGCGTCGGCTGCCAGCAACTCGCAGCCACCATCTCAGCCCGTGATGAAGACAAGGCCTGGGAACACATTGGCCTCCTGGACCGAAATGATGCCGCAGGAAATTCGCTTGCTTACCTTGAGCGCTCTGGGGAGGCAGAGGGATGCAGAACTTCTTGAGCGAGATTTGGCGAGTTACGCGTGTGTCTCAAAGGCTGCACAGGAGGATGTGCGAGATTTTCACAAGATTTTTCGCGATCCCCGAGTATCTTTGCTGGCCAGCCGCCATCTCGTTTGTAATTCCTGGGGGCTTGCCAGGACGAGATCGCTTTTCTTCAGATCGGACTGCTTCAAAACGGTGCTCAAGACAGCCGCAGCGATTTACAGCGCCGTCACCGTCGATGGTCGCCTGGGGTGCGAAGAGAATCGCTCGTTCGCTGATGTGGCCAATACGGCATTGGAGGCATTGTTGCAGACTGAAATCACTCACATACACCTCCGGCTAGGTCATCCGGATATCGATTTCGACGGATCCAACCATGCAGCGGATCACAATGATGCGCTGGTGCTCATTACCACGCTGATCAACGGATCACTCCAACGTCTTCGGCAAGGGAAACCAGCACCTTCCGCATTTCTGCAGATACAAGGACTGACACCCAATCAGCTTGCGGAGCGTCTTGCAGAATCGCCCATCACTCTCGACATCACAGGCTTGTCCTTGTGTAGCGATCGCAGGCATGTCGATGGTGATCTGAACAATCACTCTTCACCGGTTTGGGAGCCGTTCGGATTGAAAAGACAACCCTGTCAAAGGTATGCGCTGCTGAGAGAATCCTGGGATGTCCTGTTCTTGCAGCTGAAAAAGATCAAATATTTAGATCTCACCGGGTGGGGCGGTGCTTCGCTATCCGATTCGCTGACCGATTTCATTGCAAAAGGGGCGCGCCTCGAAGCGCTTCATTTATCGAATTGTCAACTCGAGAGCTCGGATTTCCGTAGGCTGATCCGTACGATTCAAAAACGGGCTTGCCTGAAAGTGTTTGCCATCGACAAAATAAAGCCAGCCCTGACGCCGGGTGCGCAGCGCTCGCTCCTTCAATTGCTCGATGCGTTGCCAGAAATCAGAGTCATCATGGGAGTCGACCAGCCGCTGGCGGTTCGCCAGCGGTTCGCAAGGTACGGGGACGAAGGTCGGGTCGTTTACGAGGATTGTTCGCAAACCATGCGCGACCTTCCGGAAATTTATAGCGGAGTTGATCTGTTTAAGCCTGCCACCTAAACGGCTATAATGCCGGCTTGCCGATCGCGCCAACGGTGCGACAGGCGAACCGCTAGGGGTCCCGGTGAATGTGCCGGGTGAGAAATACCCTTGACCTGATCTGGATAATGCCAGCGTAGGGAAGCGATGTCCGGGCACCTCTTCTCTTTCCCGTTCGCTTCCTGTGCTGTTTTGAGCAAAGGAAGCCCATGAACGCCAATCCGCAGTTCCTCGCCGCCACCGCCGCGGTAGACGAAGCCGCTATCCAGCCGCTGCCGAACTCGCGCAAGATCTATGTGCAGGGCTCGCGTCCCGACATTCAGGTGCCGATGCGTGAAGTCAGCCAGGCCGATACGCCGGCCTCGTTCGGCGCTGAAAAGAACCCGCCGGTCTTCGTGTACGACACCTCAGGTCCGTATACCGATCCGAATGTGAAGATCGATATCCGTTCCGGCCTTGCGCCGCTGCGCGCGAACTGGATCGCTGAGCGCAATGACACGGAAGAGCTGGCTGGTCCGAGCTCGGCTTATGGCATCGAGCGCCTGAGCGACCCGAAGCTCGCCGAGCTGCGCTTCAACCTGCACCGCAAGCCGCGCCGCGCGCAGGCGGGCAAGAACGTGACGCAGATGCATTACGCACGCCAGGGCATCATCACGCCGGAGATGGAATACATCGCCATTCGTGAGAACCTGCGCCGGCAGGAATACATCGCCAGCCTGAAGGCGTCTGGTCCGACCGGCGCAAAGCTGGCCGAGCTGATGGGGCGGCAGCATCCGGGGCAGGCATTCGGTGCGTCGATTCCTGCCGAGATCACGCCGGAATTCGTGCGCGACGAAATCGCGCGCGGCCGCGCGATCATCCCGGCCAACATCAATCATCCGGAATCCGAGCCGATGATCATCGGCCGCAATTTCCTCGTGAAGATCAATGCCAACATCGGCAACTCGGCAGTGACTTCGTCGATCGGTGAAGAAGTCGAGAAGATGACCTGGGCGATCCGCTGGGGCGGCGACACGGTGATGGACCTGTCGACTGGCAAGCATATTCACGAAACACGCGAATGGATCATCCGCAATTCGCCGGTGCCGATCGGCACGGTGCCGATCTATCAGGCACTCGAGAAAGTGAACGGCAAGGCCGAGGACCTGACCTGGGAAATCTTCCGTGACACCCTGATCGAGCAGGCCGAGCAGGGCGTCGACTACTTCACGATTCATGCGGGCGTACTGCTGCGCTACGTGCCGCTGACCGCGAAGCGCATGACCGGTATCGTGTCGCGCGGCGGCTCGATCATGGCCAAGTGGTGCCTCGCGCATCACAAGGAGTCCTTCCTGTACGAGCACTTCGAGGACATCTGCGAGATCATGAAGGCCTACGACGTGTCGTTCTCGCTTGGCGACGGCCTGCGTCCCGGCTCGATCTACGATGCGAACGACGAAGCGCAGCTGGGCGAATTGAAGACGCTTGGCGAGCTGACCCAGATCGCCTGGAAGCATGACGTGCAGGTGATGATCGAAGGCCCCGGCCATGTGCCGATGCAGCTGATCAAGGAGAACATGGACCTCCAGCTCGAACAGTGTCACGAGGCGCCGTTCTATACGCTGGGCCCGCTGACCACCGACATCGCGCCGGGCTATGACCACATCACGTCTGGCATCGGCGCCGCGCAGATCGGCTGGTATGGCTGCGCGATGCTGTGCTACGTGACGCCGAAGGAACACCTCGGCCTGCCGAACAAGACGGACGTGAAGGACGGCATCATCACCTACAAGATCGCCGCACATGCGGCCGATCTGGCCAAGGGCCATCCGGGCGCGCAGATCCGCGACAACGCGCTGTCGAAGGCACGCTTCGAGTTCCGCTGGGAAGACCAGTTCAACCTCGGACTCGATCCGGACAAGGCGCGTGAATTCCATGACGAGACACTGCCGAAGGATTCGGCCAAGGTCGCGCATTTCTGCTCGATGTGCGGGCCGCATTTCTGTTCGATGAAGATCACGCAGGACGTGCGCGACTATGCGGAAAAGCAGGGCATCTCCGAGATCGATGCGCTGAAGCAGGGGATGGAAGTGAAGGCGGTCGAGTTCGTCAAGAGCGGCGCCGAGATCTATCGCAAGCAGTGATGATCGCGATTGAACTCAATGGCGAGCCGCGCGAGGTGCGTGACAGCGACAGCGTGCAGGACCTGATCGATGCGCTGGCGCTGACCAACCAGGCGCTCGCTGTTGCCGTCAATCGCGAAGTGGTGCCGCGTGCAAGATGGCGCGAGCATCGCTTTGCGGGCGGCGACAAGGTGGACATCGTGCGCGCCATTGGCGGCGGCTGATCGCGGTTTGAAGACGCTGGACCCTGGCCTGTGCCGGGATGACCGTTTTGAGGCTGCTGGCGCATAAATCGTCATCCCGGCGCAGGCCGGGATCCAGTGCCTTTGTTGGCCAACCAAGGATTCCGAATGAACATGAACGACCTGAAACCGGACGATGGCCTCACTATCGCCGGCAAGACTTACCGCTCCCGCCTGCTGGTCGGCAGCGGCAAATACAAGGACCTCGATGAGACGCGCCGCGCCACTGAAGCGTCGGGCGCGGACATCATCACGGTAGCGATCCGGCGCGTGAACATCGGTCAGGATCCGAATGCGCCGAGCCTGCTGGACGCAGTCCCGCCGTCGAAGTACACCATCCTGCCGAACACGGCCGGCTGCTACAACGCCAAGGATGCGGTGTATACGCTGCAGCTCGCGCGCGAACTGCTGAACGGGCACAAGCTGGTGAAACTCGAAGTGCTTGGCGACGAAAAGACGCTGTTCCCGAACATGCCCGAAACCCTGAAGGCGGCCGAGACGCTGGTGAAGGATGGCTTCGACGTGATGGTTTACTGCAGCGATGATCCGATCCAGGCAAAGATGCTGGAAGAGATCGGTTGCTGCGCGGTGATGCCGCTGGCTTCGCTGATCGGTTCCGGCATGGGCATCCTGAATCCCTGGAATCTGTCGCTCATCATCGAGCAGGCCAAGGTGCCGGTGCTGGTCGATGCCGGGGTCGGCACCGCCTCCGATGCGGCGATTGCGATGGAACTCGGCTGTGATGGTGTGCTGATGAACACAGCCATCGCCGGCGCGAAGGATCCGGTGCGCATGGCGCGGGCGATGAAGCTGGCGGTGGAAGCGGGCCGTGATGCCTTCCTCGCGGGCCGTATTCCGCGCAAGTTCGCCGCATCGCCGTCGTCGCCGATGGCCGGCCGGATTGCATGATGAAGCCCTGCGTGCTGGTGTTCGCCGGACTCGATCCGAGCGGTGGCGCCGGCATACAGGCGGATATTCAGGCGATCAGCGCAGGCGGAGCGCATCCACTGCCTATCGTCACGGCACTGACCGTGCAGGACAATCAGCATGTGCATGCGGTACATCCGGTCGAACCGGCAATCCTGCGCGAGCAGGTTCGCGTGCTGATTGAACGCGGTACGCGCATCGATGCCGTGAAGGTCGGCATTGTCGGCAGTGCCGCGAATGCCCGGGTGATCGCCGAGGCGATCGCCAGCCTGCGTGTGCTGAAGTCCGACCTGCCCGTAGTACTCGACCCGGTGCTCGCCAGCGGGCACGGCGATCTGCTGACGCGCGGTGATGCGGTACAGGCGCTGGCACGCTTGCGCCGGCTGGCGTCGCTGATCACGCCGAACCTGCCGGAGGCACGTGCACTGTGCGGCGTCGATACGATCGAAGCGCAGGCGCATCAGCTATTGCAGGAAGCGCCGCATGTGTTGATCAAGGGCGGCCACGGCGATGATGACGTAATCGTCAATCGCTGGTTCAGCGCCGCGACACGGCGCAGCTGGCAATGGCCACGCCTTGCCGGCGAATTTCATGGATCCGGCTGCACGCTGGCTTCCGCGATTGCGGCACGACTCGCGCGTCGGCCTGACATGGAAGCGGCCATCGACGCTGCACAAGCGTATACACAGCGCAGTCTCGCGCAGGCATTTGCGATCGCGGAGGGACAAAGCATTCCCGATCGTATTGAGGAGTTGCGATGAAAGGTCTGTATCTTGTCACGCCCGACTGGGATGACACCGAACGCTTGCTGAGTGTCACCGAGCAGGCATTGCAGGGGGGCGCCACGGTGCTGCAGTACCGGCACAAGACGGCCAGCGACGCATTGCGCAAGGAGCAGGCGCAAGCCTTGCTGACGCTGTGCCGCAGGTTGAACCTACCGTTGGTCATTAACGACCATGTCGAGCTGTGTGAAGCCATCGACGCTGATGGCCTGCATGTCGGCGGCACCGATGCGTCAGTGGCGCAGGTGCGGGCGCGCCTCGGCAAGGACAAGATCGTGGGCGCGTCCTGCTACGGCGACCTGCAGCTGGCGCGCGATGCGAAAGCGGCTGGCGCCAGCTATGTCGCTTTTGGCGGTTTCTATCCTTCGCGGGTGAAGAAGTACGCGGTCACAACAGCGCCGGACATTATTGCGCGTGCGATCAGCGAGATGGATATCCCAGTGTGCGTGATCGGCGGCATGACTGCGGATAACAGCAAGCCGCTGGTGGCACAGGGCGCGCATCTGGTCGCCGCAATCAGCAGTGTGTATTCGGCGGACGATCCTCGATCGGTCGCTAGTGAATTCGCGAATCTGTTTCGATAAGCGAATCAGCAGAGTGATCATCGATGATCACTCTGCGCTCATCGTCTGAGGCTTTCAGCCCTCTTTCTCCCCTGCCTCGTTTTTTCTTTCTTCGCTGTGCGACTCTGCGCGTAAGGCGAGGAACTCGTTCGTATTCGCCGATACTCAGCAGCGGTCTTGCGTATGCCCGAAATGGGTGCAAAACAAATAATCATTGGCGAGCATGCGTTGAGCGAAGGAGCGGCGATTGGCTTTTGGTTTGTCGGATCTGCAGTACCTGATGCACCAGCTTGGTCCAGCGATCCCCGAGATCATGGCGATCATTCAGGACGACATGGATAGCTGGCAGATTGAATTCGACGAAGGTGTGTCCATTCAGTTGAGTTGGCAGGAGCAGCCGCCGCGGCTGCTGATGAGCTGTGCGATTGGCCGGCCTGAAGAGGCGCGGCGAGAGAGCGTCTATGCAGCACTGCTGAATGCGAACCTGTTGCTGACCGGTGTAGCCGAGCTGAAGCTGGCGCTCAGCGAGCCGGATCAGGATGTGCTGCTGATCGGAGATTATGAGGTTGACGATGGTTCGCTGGACGGATTGAAGAAGCGAGTCGTCGAATTTCTGCATTTCGCTGCACGATTCTCGCCAATGGTCACTGAGCCGGAAATCTCCGGCGAGCCTGAATCTCTTCCTGGCGACATCGGCTCGCATCGCGCGTGATGGATGCCGGATGCGCCGTCCTGGTATCGACCGCAAGATAACGCGGCGATCATTTTGATAAAGCCTCAAAGGAAAAAACATGCATGTTCAATCCCCACCGAGATTGCTCAAACCCGTCGCCTCGAGTATGCGAGCAGATGGCGCTCCGTATGTGCGGTTGAGTCCGCATAAGGGTATGAGAAACGCCTCGATTATTTATGAGGCTATTCGCAATTTGCCGGATAGCACGGCTATCCGGGGCGACTTCGACAAGCATTCGTATCCGCTTGCATATTTTCCTGCGCATTCGCGCAAGATCGTCGGAACGAGCCCGGGGGCACGGGCGATCAATGCGCGCAATATCGAAGCGGACAGAAAAGAATTCGCCAGCTTCCTGTCATCAATTGCCGATGCGACCTACCGGTCGAAGGCGTCCGGCAAGGAAATCGTCAAGGCATGTTTCCAGTTGAGGAATGCCGTGCTAAGCCACGATGAAAACAGTCGTGAGTTCCGGGTTGGCGATATTCGCGAACCCTTGCGTGTGATTGCACGCGCATATACTCGGAGGAATGTGCCTGCGCAGCACTCGCCGCTGCAAACGGCCACCCGGCGCGCGTCAGCGCGACAGCTGAAGCAACTCGAAGGATTCATCCATATCTCTCCCGACACGTTTCGCCGCCTTGTGGCCGTGCTGCCGCCGGGGCGCAATGAGAAATACGATATCAGTACAGATCTGGCCATCACCGAAATGAGACTGGTGCTAAAGGCATTTCGACAATCGCAGTCCACTGGCAAAATGAATTTCGCCGATTTCCTGCGTCGGCAGGGCGTGTCGCCGTATCTGCAGACGTTTGCGGTACGCTGGTTGAGAGAATCAATCCCCCGGCAGTCGGTTGCGCGAAGCCAGTTAAATGATCTGCCCTGGGCTGCCGAGCTCGATGACCTCTGCAAGCTGATCATTCGTGAATATCGTCGCACTTCGCGCATCCGCCTCTCAGACGGTTGCGAGGCTGAAGGCTATTCGCTGATCTATCGGCGCGGAGCTAACCTGGCTTCGCGGCCAGTTTCGCAGTCGTCGAACGTTCCGGCCCGGTCCGCAGCGCCGCCCCAGTCACCGATGCCGACTCAACGCCTGCCCGCCAGTCCGGTCTTCACGCCGGTGTCAGCCGTGTCGCCAGGCAAGCTGGACACGCCAGATGACGAGAAGGCGCTTTGGCGCGTGATTTCACAATCTGCAGCCTTGCCCAGATTCGACATCGACCGCGACATCGATGCCGAGCCATCGCCTGATTCGCTAACCGAGATACAGTCTGACGACTCATCGTACGTGACCTCGAGTCTCGACGCCGATCATTCCGCATCGGCAGAGCCGATCGACGGGGATGCCGCTGACGAGGCCCTGACGGCGATGCTGTCGGAGCTTCTCCAAGCGCCTGGCGTCACGGTCGATTCCATTCCTTTGCCAACTCGTGACAGCGGGCTATTAGATTTGCTGGGGACAGAATCGCTGAGATCCGAAAGCAGTATTGCGGAGCATATCGATTCGGTCGCGGATATCGACCGGAACCCGGCCACCTCCAGCTGAGGCGACGCCCGGAAAAAGGTCTGGCACGCGTGCTTGTGTGCGGCGCGTGCCCGAGCGATTGCCGCCACGTCACCACGATGCGCCGGCATATAATCGCGGGATGCAAAACCTCCTGCACAACCTCAATCCCGAACAGCTTGCCGCCGTTACCCTTCCTGCCCAACCTGCGCTGATCCTCGCTGGTGCGGGCTCGGGCAAGACCCGTGTATTGACGACGCGGATCGCATGGCTGATCCAGACAGCGCAGGTCTCGCCGGCCGGCATACTCGCGGTCACGTTTACGAACAAAGCCGCAAAGGAAATGCTGGCACGACTGTCGGCGATGTTGCCGATCAATACGCGCGGCATGTGGATCGGGACTTTCCATGGCCTGTGCAACCGGCTGTTGCGCGCGCATTACCGCGACGCCGCGCTGCCGCAGACCTTCCAGATCCTCGACTCCGCAGACCAGCTGTCTGCGATCAAGCGCTTGCTGAAGCGGCTGAATGTCGACGACGAAAAATATCCGGCGAAGCAGCTGATGTACTTCATCAATAGTGCGAAAGACCAGGGGCTGCGTGCGGATGCGGTCGATGCCAGTGATGATTTCACCCGGAAGTTCGTCGAATTGTATGCGGCCTATGACGACCAGTGTCAGCGCGAAGGCGTCGTCGATTTCGCCGAACTGCTGTTGCGCAGCTATGAACTGCTGTCGCGCAACCAGCCGCTGCGCGAGCATTATCAGGCGCGCTTCCGGCATATTCTGGTTGACGAATTCCAGGACACCAACGACTTGCAGTACAAGTGGCTGAAGCTGATGGCAGGCCAGCACAATGCCGTGTTCGCAGTGGGCGATGACGACCAGAGTATTTATGCGTTTCGCGGCGCAAACGTCGGCAACATGGCCGCGTTCGAGCGCGAGTTTCGTGTGCAGAACCTGATCAAGCTCGAACAGAATTATCGTTCGCATGGCCATATCCTCGACTCGGCCAACGTGCTCATCGCGCACAATACGCGTCGCCTTGGCAAGAACCTGCGCACCGATGCCGGGCATGGTGAACAGGTGCGCGTGTACGAAGCATCGAGCGACCTGCAGGAAGCACAATGGCTGGTCGAAGAAGCGAAGAGCCTGATCGCTGAAGGCTGGCTGCGCAGCGAGATTGCGATGCTGTACCGCTCGAATGCGCAGTCGCGCGTGATTGAGCATGCGCTGTTCTCTGCCGGCTTGCCTTACCGCGTTTATGGCGGGCAGCGCTTCTTCGAGCGGGCCGAGATCAAGCATGGCATTGCCTACTTGCAGCTGATCGACAATCCGCACAATGACTCCGCGTTTCTGCGCGTGGTGAACTTCCCGACGCGCGGCATCGGCGCGCGCAGCATCGAGCAGGTGCAGGATGCGGCGCGCCAGTTTGGCATCTCGCTGTACGCGGCGGTCCCGCATGTCGCGGGCAAGGCGGGGACGTCGCTCGGTAGTTTCATCAAGCTGATCGAGGGCATGCGGTTCGAGACCCAGCAGTTGCCGTTGCCCGAGATGGTGCAGGTGATGCTCGAGAAGAGTGGGCTGATCCAGCATTACCAGTCCGAGAAGGAAGGCGCGGACCGGATCGAGAACCTCGAGCAGCTGATTGCCGCCGCGACCGTGTTCGTATCCGAGGAAGGCTTCGGTATGGATGCGCCGGCACTGCTCGGTCCGCAGGCGCAGCCGGCCGGTACTGCGCTGACTGCCGACAACGGTATAGAAATCATCGATGCCGATGCGCCGCTGGTGACCGTGATGTCGCCGCTATCGGCTTTCCTGTCGCATGCGTCGCTGGAGGCCGGTGACAACCAGGCGCAGGCCGGGCAGGACGCGATCCAGTTGATGACCGTGCATTCGGCGAAAGGGCTGGAATTTGATGCGGTGTTCATCACCGGCCTGGAAGAAGGGCTGTTCCCGCATGAGAACAGCGAGCAGGCCGATGACGGAGTCGAGGAAGAGCGGCGGCTGATGTATGTGGCGATCACGCGCGCGCGCAAGCGGCTGTACATGAGCTTCGCGCAGACGCGCATGCTGCACGGGCAGACGCGCTACAACATGAAGTCGCGCTTTTTCGACGAGTTGCCTGAGGAAAGCCTGAAGTGGCTGTCGCCGAAGGTCCAGTCGCACTGGTTCGGACAGCCACAGCAGAAGGCCGCATGGATTGATTCCCCCGAGGCTGGCAGCAACCAGATCGCGCAGAAAATGAATCGCGACGTCGGCTGGCGGGTCGGTGAGAGCGTGCGTCACGCGAAGTTCGGCGAAGGCGTGATCGTGAACATTGAAGGCAGCGGCACGCAGGCGCGCGCGCATATCAACTTCGGTCGCAATGGCATGAAGCTGCTGGACCTCGGGATCGCCAAACTCGAGCGGATCGGCTAGGTCCTTATCTCATCGGGGCGATGTTTGCGGCATCCAGCGTTCAGATATCGATTTCCGGAGCGCGTTCAGCCAGGTGGTTCCTCTGCAGCAGTCCTTCAAAGTCGACCGCCCGGACAGGACCTGAGCGGACATGAATTGAACAGGTGGCCTGAAAGGCTTCTTGCGCGGACATCCCGCGACTTTCCAGGAAACTCTGGATATGTTGCGGCGTGGCGATCTTGAACCCGTTAGCCTTGTTTCGCAGGAACTGCCACATTGAGCTATTTCCGACGCGTTCGAATGCGATCATGGGCATGCCATTGAACTCTATGCTTTTCTCGACGAGTACATCATCAGGCTTGTTCATCGCTGGCCCACCGTGTTTGCCAGCGTAGTCGTATATGCGGGGGGAATTATTTGCCTGCATGGTGGGATCTCCTCGGTCGGGTGATGATTTGCTTATTTGCTCGTCACGGTATTGCTAGGTATCGTCGTTATCTGCGGAATGAAATTTCTTCGGAGCCTTGGGGCGAATGACGCCGCGCTCGAAGACGGCGATGTCCGACGCTAGGCGCCGCAGTACTTCGTTGGCTGTTGTTTCGACGGTTTTCCCGATTGGCAGGCTGCGCTGCCACTCTTCACGCTGGTCGTAGAAATATCGGAGTCGCATCCAGGACTCGGGATTCAGCCTGGGGGCATGGACCGATGATGTGGCTGGTTTGCCTGTTGATTTGGCAGGCCGACTGACCAGCAGGTACTCGGCCAGCGCGAGCACACAGGATGGCGAGAATAGGCTCGCGTCCAACCCCTTCAATAATTTGCGCTCTTTGTCGTCCGGGTGAATATCGATGATCTGCTCAAGATCACCCCGGTCGAGCAGCGCGTCTTCCAGGGCGACCACCCACGGACGCAGGCTGATGAGTTCCTGCGGGTTTTTCTGAAAGGCGAGCGCGAAACGGCCAAGGAACTGATTCAGTGGCTGCTTCTGGGATCGGATGAAGCCGCCGGGACTCGTTGGCCTGTCATCGTCTTCGATGAATTTGTTGAACGCGGTAATGAGTTCAGGGTGATGAACGAATTCCGGTGAATTGCGAAGCCACGCGAATGCAGCGCTCTCCGCGTCTTCTTTGTTGCGCTGCATTACAGGTGTGGCCAGTTTCTGGCGCGATGTTTCCACGGTCTGTTCGGCGTCCTCTATCGCGCGGATATATTGCTCATATATTTCTGTCAGCGTTGCGTGGTAGGGCGGGCCGGGGTGGTCTGTGCTGTCGGCTTCATTCCCCTTGAGATGGTCCATCAGTGCCTGAACGCCCTTCTTCTCTTTGATGCTGACTGCACAGGCAGGATTTTGGGCAAACTGGATTAGTATCTTCAGGCCTCGCGCATGTTGGGCAGACTGGTGCAGTGCATCTATGCCGCGAACATGCGGGTTTTGTGCCTTGCTGCTTGCGCCGAGAATGGTGTTGTCGTCATTAAAAAGCTTTTGCGTGTACCAAGCTTCCATGTTGGTGAAGTATTCATCACGCGTCATTCCCAAGCCCGGATCGGGAATGACGTTATCGCGAATCAGATCGTCGGCCGCCGCCTTGGCGATGCTCTCGGAAATCTTGCCTTTTGCATCGAATTCCTTTTTCAGTGCCTTCACCGACTCGAGTCCATCCTTCCCCTGCGCTTTAGCCTCGGTCAGTACTTTTTCCACTTGCTGTCGTGCCCAATGGCGGCGAAATAGAATTCCCAGCGCATGGACGAATTTTTCCCATCCCGTGACAGCGCTTTTTCGCTCGAATAAGTTCGTGAACGATCCGATCTGACCATCTCCTGGTGTATCCGCCAGTAATTCACGACTCTGGCTGGCTGGGTTGATGGCGGTGGAGCCGTTGGTGGACTGCATATGTCCTCGCAATGACGTTGGTACGGCAAATCAGAAGATTGCCGTTGGGATGTAATTCAAGGGAAAAGCGGCGTCTGACGAGGCAATCGCAGGCTAAACCGAGCGATTACCGCGCTGACGATGTGTGTCGCTAGGAAAGCTTAGGTTCCGGCCGGTCGAACACCGCCGTGTAGGTGGGATAAAACGAGCAATACATGACCAGGGTGAAGATCGCCGAAAGCGGCATCAGCAGCATCGGCAACAACACGCCCAGAACAGCCTTGTCGACCAGCAGGCCGAGCAGGGTTGCAAGGACCAGGGGCGCAATGAAGCCGGTCAGGAACCAGCCAAGCGCGTAGCCAAGGAAAGCACGGCCACAACGGCGTACCGCAAAAAAGCTGTAGAAGATGGCCTTGAACAGGCCCATCCGCTGCCAGCTAACCAGCGGTGCCGCATGCCAGAAGCCCATCACGAACGGTAGATAGACCAGCGCGGAGAACAGCATCGCCAGCGGCAGCCGGGCCGTCGCCACGCCTTCGGCGTCCGGCTTGATTTGCCCGGACAGCAGTTTCCACAGGACGCCGCCATCGACCAGCGCGGACGCCGCCACGGCACCGATTGCGGCCAGCATGTACAGCGCACCCAGTCGCAGCAGGCTGCCCAGCGCCGGCGATCGGAAGGCGGTCAGCAACAAGCCGGGCCGGACCTTGCGGCCGGCTTCGATCTCGACGCAAGCCTGCAGGAAGGCCATCGAAAATGCCGGCATCAGCAGCAATGGCAGCAGCGACCCGAGCAGGGGTATCAGCGACAACGAAAACATCAGCAGCATGTACAGCAGGAACAACAGGGATACTTCGGCAGGCTGCTTGCGGAACAGCGCAAAGCCCTGCCGGATCCAGTCGATGCCGGCGCTGGCGGGTAGGCGCTCCATCAGGCCAGCGCCTCGACGGCATGCCCGATCCGGTGGCGCAGGATGCGCTCGAAATGCGTCGGATCGTGCGGGGTCAGCATCTCGGCCTCGCGCGGCAGGTAGTAGTCATACAGCCGCGACAGCCAGAAGCGCAGGGCCGCGGCGCGCAGCATCGCTTGCCAGGCGTCCTCTTCAGCTGGTGTGAACGCGCGCACACCGCAATAGGCGTCGAGCATCGCGCGCACGCGCGCCGGATCGGTCTCGCCGCTATCGAGGTCGATGCACCAGTCGTTGACGGTCACGGCCACGTCGAACAACCAGGTGTCGCAGCCGGCAAAGTAGAAGTCGAAGAAGCCCGACAGCCGGTCGCCATCGAACATCACGTTGTTACGGAACAGATCGGCATGAATCGGCCCGCGCGGCAGCGCGTGATATAGCGTCGACGCGGCGAACGCTTCCTGAAAATGCATCTCCGCACGCAGCAGGCCTTGCGCATCGTCCGGCAAGTAGGGCAGTACGACCGGGGTGGTCTCGCGCCACCAGTCGAGGCCGCGCAGGTTGGGTTGGTACAGCGGATAGTCCTGAGCGGCGACATGCATTTTGGCCAGCATCGCGCCGACCTCACGGCAATGCACCGGCTGCGGCGCAGGCTGCCAGTTACCATGCAGTTTGGTGACGATAGCCGCCGGCTTCCCATGCAGCGTATCGATGATCTCACCGCGGTCGCTGGCAATAGGCGCGGGTACCAGCACATCGCGCTCGGCGAGATGGCGCATCAGATTCAGGTAGAACGGCAATTGCTCGAAGCTGAGCTTTTCGAAGATCGTCAGCACAAACTCGTCCCGGTCGGTGCCAAGGAAGAAGTTGCTGTTTTCGATGCCGGAGGAGATGCCCTTCAGCGATTTGACCGTGCCGATCGGGAATCGGGTCGCCCAGGGAATGATCTCTTCCAGGGTGACCGGGGTAAAGACTGCCATAGCTGTATTTGTTCGTCGGCGAAGCCGGATGCTGTTGGAATTATCGTTGCGGCGGCGGCAAGGCCTTGCGGTCCGACCCGGAGCCTGAGCGGAACTGGAAAATCTCCCAGGTGGCGGCACGGCCGCCTTCCTGGTAGTGCGGTATCTGCTCGGCGGGCGTCACATGGTAGACATTGCCTCCGCGCTGCACCTGCACGGAGGTCACCGCGTTCTGTTCGCGCGTCTGCGTGATGCGGGTGGTGCCGTCGGGCACACGGGTTGACGCGATCGGATTGTCGGGCGACACGGCGTCATTCGCCGGTTCGTCTGCCACGGCGACTGCCGCGACCGACAGCAGTGCACCAATGCAGCCGAGGCGCAGGATGTGCAGACGGGACAGGAGCAGAGTCATCGGGAATTTGGGCAGTAGGCGCCTCATGCAGGCGCGACGTTCCCATTCTAGCAAACCGGCCCGCCATCTCTCCAGCGCGACCTGGTGGGCAGGCAAACTCGCCGTAACTCGGCGCTAACTCTGCCATAATCGGGCGCGCTCGCCAGGTGCCTTCTTCGCATTGCGGCCTGCACTTTCTTTCAGAACTGCCCGCCAGTGCGGCGCGGCTTTCCAGTCGCATTTTTTCAGATGAACAATACCTTGCTGCTGGTCGACGGTTCCAGCTACCTGTACCGTGCATTCCATGCCATGCCCGACCTGCGCAATGCTGACGGCGCGCCGACGGGCGCTATTTACGGCATGATCAACATGCTGCGCCGTCTGCGGCAAGACTTCGATGCGGCCTATATCGCCTGCGTGTTCGACGCCAAGGGCAAGACTTTTCGTGACGACCTGTATGCCGAGTACAAGGCGCACCGGCCGTCGATGCCGGAGGATCTGGCGCGACAGATCGAACCCATTCATGAAGTGGTACGCGCGCTCGGCTGGCCGATCCTGATGGTCGAAGGTGTCGAGGCCGACGATGTGATCGGCACACTGGCGTGTGAAGCCACCGAACGTGGCATGAAGACCATCGTGTCGACCGGCGACAAGGATCTCGCGCAGCTGGTGAATGACCATGTCACGCTGGTCAACACGATGAGCAATGAGACACTCGACCGCGCCGGTGTGATCGCAAAATTTGGCGTGCCGCCCGAAGGCATCATCGATTATCTGACGCTGGTCGGCGATACCGTCGACAACGTGCCCGGCGTTGACAAGGTCGGGCCGAAGACCGCCGTGAAATGGCTGACGCAATACGGTAATCTCGACGGCGTGCTGGCGAATGCAAGCGCGATCGGCGGCGTGGTCGGAGAAAACCTGCGCCGCGCGCTTGCCTGGCTGCCGCTGTCGCGTCAGCTGGTCACGGTAAAGTGCGACTGCGATCTCTTTGGCCACCATGTGTCCATCCTCGACTCGTTGAAGCAGCAGCCCGAAGACAAAATGGCGTTGAAAGCCTTCTTCGAGCGCATGGGATTCCGCACCTGGCTGCGCGAGTTGAACGCCGAGCTGGCGAGCGCAACACAACCGCAGCCGGATGCTGGGGGCGATCCGCAGGGCAGTCTGTTTGCGTCTGATGCACCAATCGCTGCGCCGGCTGAAACTCATTACGAAACCGTGTTGACCGATGCGCAGCTCGACCAGTGGGTCGCCACCATCCACGCCGCTGCACTGACCTCAGTCGACACGGAAACCACCTCGCTGGATGCGATGCGTGCCGAACTGGTGGGCATCTCGCTGTGCTGCGAGCCCGGCCGTGCCGCCTATATTCCGGTCGCGCACCGTTATCCGGATGCACCGACACAACTGTCGCGCGAGCAGGTGCTGGCGAAGCTCAGGCCCTGGCTGGAGGATGCGTCGCACCCCAAAGTCGGCCAGCATTTGAAGTACGACTGTCACGTATTCGAGAACTATGGCATCCGTGTGCGGGGCATTGCGCACGATACGCTGCTGGAATCGTATGTGTTCGAGTCGCATCGCAGCCATGACATGGACAGCCTGGCGCTGCGCTGGCTGGATCGCAAGACCATCACCTATCAGGAGGTATGCGGCAAGGGTGCGTCCCAGATCGGCTTCGATGAGGTGGCGATCGATCGCGCGACCGAGTACGCGGCCGAGGATGCCGATATCACGCTGCAGCTGCATCAGGCCATCTGGCCGCGCATTGAAAAGAATGACGGGCTGCGTTTCATTTACGAGCGCATCGAGTTGCCGACTGCGCGCGTACTGCAGCGTATCGAACGCAATGGCGTGCTGGTTGATGCCGAGCGGCTGGTCGCGCAGTCGCATGAACTGGGCATCAGGCTGATGGAGCTGGAGCGGCAGGCCTATGAGCTGGCCGGGCAGCCGTTCAACCTGAATTCGCCAAAGCAGATCGGCGAGATCTTCTTCGACAAGCTGAAGCTGCCGGTGGTGAAGAAAACCTCCGGGGGCGCGCCGTCGACCGACGAAGAAGTGCTGCAGAAGCTGGCCGAGGACTATCCGCTGCCACGCCTGTTGCTCGACTATCGCGGCCTCGCCAAGCTGAAGTCCACCTACACCGACAAGCTGCCGAAGATGATCAATACGGCCACCGGGCGTGTGCATACCAACTATGCACAGGCGGTCGCGGTGACGGGGCGGCTGGCGTCGAATGAGCCCAACCTGCAGAACATTCCGGTACGCACAAGCGAAGGACGACGCATTCGCGAAGCCTTTGTCGCGTCGCCGGGGAACGCGATTGTGTCGGCTGACTATTCACAGATTGAGTTGCGCATCATGGCGCACTTGTCGGAAGACGAGGGCATGCTGAAAGCATTTGCCTCCGGCGAAGACATTCACCGCGCAACGGCGGCCGAGATTTTCGGCGTACCGCTCGCCGAGGTGCAGGCAGAGCAGCGCCGTGCAGCGAAAGTGATTAACTTTGGGCTGATCTACGGGATGAGCGTGTTTGGCCTGGCCGGCAATCTCGGCGTCGAACGCTCGGCCGCGCAGATGTACATGGACAAGTACTTCACCCGTTTCGCGGGTGTCAAGCGCTTCATGGACGATATCCGCCAGCAGGCGAAGTCGCAGGGCTATGTCGAGACAGTATTTGGCCGCCGGCTGTGGCTGCCCGAGATCAATTCGCCGAACGGCCCGCGCCGGCAGGCGGCGGAACGGGCGGCGATCAATGCGCCAATGCAGGGCACGGCCGCCGACCTGATCAAGCTGGCGATGGTTGCGGTGCAGGACTGGCTGGACAACGAGCAGCTGACCACGCGGATGGTCATGCAGGTGCATGACGAACTGGTGCTGGACGTGCCGCAGGGCGAGCTGGCGCGGGTGAAGGAGAAGCTGCCGCAGCTGATGGCGGGTGTCGCAATGCTGAAGGTGCCGCTGCTTGCTGAGGTCGGTACGGGTGCGAACTGGGAAGAAGCGCACTGACTGCCTTGACCAGAGCACCGCTGGCGTTGTTGCGCCCTCTTGTCGTACCGGCGTTGTGCTGTCTGCGACGGCGCGCCTGGACGTCGGTGCTCGGGTAAAGGTGCTGCGTCTGCTGCGCACGGGCACCCGACCTGCGTCATTCGCCGGATTGCCCATACACTGCAGCGCATGATTTAATGGATTGGCACGTAAAATAGCGGGTTTTGCGGCGGAGCGAGTCCGCCTTTGCTGTCTTTCCGGGAAAAACAAATTAACACGCTGTCCTACATCCTGCTGGCGACGGCCCTTGGCGGCGTCCTCAGCATTTCGGCTGCCGCCTTCCTGTCATTCCGCCTGCTGTCGCGCATGGTGGAGCGCATGGTCAGCCTGTCGGTCGGCATCCTGCTGTCAACCTCGCTGCTGCATGCGCTGCCCGAGGCTTTCGAGTCGGATGCGAATCCGCATGTGCTGTTCGCGACGTTGCTCGGCGGCCTGCTGGGCTTTTTCCTGCTCGAGAAGCTCGCCATCCTGCGCCATTCGCATCATTACGAAGGTGACGGACACGGCCATGAACATGGCCATGATGCCCATGAGGCCGGCAAGGCCGGCTGGATGATCCTGGTGGGTGACAGCCTGCACAACTTCACCGATGGCGTGCTGATCGCCGCCGCTTTTCTCGCCGACCCGAAGCTCGGCGTGATCACCGCGCTGGCCATCACCGCGCATGAGATACCGCAGGAGATCGGCGACTTCATCGTGCTGCTCAATGCGGGGCTCTCCAAGGCGCGCGCCTATGTGTACAACCTGATCTGCAGCCTGATGTCGGTGGTCGGTGGCGTGGTCGGCTACTACGCGCTGGGCGAGGGCATCCACTTGCTGCCGTATGTGCTGGTGCTGGCGTCGTCAGGCTTCATCTATATAGCAGTCAGCGACCTGATGCCGCAGATGCAGCGTCGTGCGACCTTGCAGGAGTCGGTACCGCAAGTAATCCTGATCGCGCTCGGCGTGGGCATCGTGCTGCTGCTGACGCAGCAGTTTCATGTGCATTGATGGCGCGGTCGTGAGGTGCGTGGCCTGACGTCGATCGTCGTTGGATCCCGGCTTGCGCCGGGATGACGATCCAGAAAGCGGTCATTCCTCACAACCGTCATCCCGGCGCAGGCCGGGATCCATAGTCGCTCGAAGGCTGGCTGCCAATTCACCGCCAGCCGACCGGCGCCGGTCCTATGCAGGCATTCGGCGCCCGATCATGCGCTTACTCCCGCCCGGTCGCCACCGGTCGCGCCGGATCGGCGCACCATTCGCTCCATGAACCCGGATACAGCGTGGCGCCGGACAGTCCGGCGATTTCCATGGCCAGCAGGTTGTGGCAGGCGGAGATACCCGACCCGCATTGCGCGATCGTGCTCTCCGGTGTCTTGATCAGCGCCGAGAATTCGGTGCGCAGCTGATCAGCCGGCTTGAAGCTGCCGTCGGCTCGCAGGTTGTCCTTGAAGAAGCGGTTCTTCGCGCCGGGAATGCGGCCGCCCACCGGATCGATGGTCTCGTTCTCGCCGCGGAAACGGTCGTTCGCGCGGGCATCCAGCACGGTCTTTGCGCGGGCGGACAGGTTGGCCAGCACATCGTCGGCACTGACCGTCGACACCAGCGAAGGCTGCAGCGTGATCGAGCCGCGCGGACGATTGATGACCTCGGTCGTCAGTTCGCCACCGGCCGCCTGCCATGCCGGCAGTGCGCCATCCAGCACCGCCACGCCATGGTGGCCGATCCAGCGCAGCATCCACCACAGCCTTGCCGCAAACATCCCTCCGTGCGCGTCATAGGCGACGACCTGCGAGTTAGGGTATACGCCCCAGCTCCGCAGTTTTTCGATGAACGCTTCTTGCGAGGGCAGTGGATGGCGGCCACGGAAAGCGCCGCCGGGTCCGGGCGATTTGTCGGACAGGTCGCGGTCTGAGTCGGCATGCTGAGCGCCCGGAATGTGGCCGGCGGCAAACGCGGCTGCGCCAGCGCCCGGGTCGGTCAGTTCGGCACGACAGTCGAGAATTACGAAAGTCGGGTTGTTGATGTGCTGCTTCAATTCGGCAGCGGTGATCAGCGTGGTGAACGGCATCAGCAGGTCTCCTAGTCTGTTTTTCTGGATGCGTTACTGCTACTGCTGCGGGCATTATAGAAGGTAGCGGCCACACCGCTGACCAGGATGATCGCGATGCCCGACCACCCCCACAGGTCCAGTTGGTCGTTCCAGATCAGCATGCCCCAGATACTGGAAAAGACGATGCCGGTGTACTGCAGATTGGCGGTGACCAGCATCGCACCATAGCGGTAGGCGCGCGTCATTGCGATCTGCGCGATGGTCGCGGTCACGCCAATCGTGGCCAATAGCAGCACGTCGCGCGCTGACAGGTCATGCATCACTTGCAGATTGCCCGTCTGCAGCCAGCTGTCGACCAGGCCGCTGATCAGGCCGGCAATGACGCCGCTGGCAGAGAAATAGAACACCACACGGTATTCAGGTTCGCCGAGCTGCCCGAGTTTTTTTACCTGGATGTAGGCCAGCGCGGACAGGAATCCCGAGATCAGCGCGGTCACGCCGCCCAGCCACTGCTCCGCGTGAATGGTTGGCTTGAGCAGCAGTGCGACGCCGCCAAAGCTGGTGACAATCGCTGCGGCCAGACCCCATTCGAAGCGACGGGTGCCATGCCACCAGCCCAGCGTGAAGACGATGGCGGCGATCCAGATCGGCGCCATGTAGTTCAGGGTCATGGCGGTGGCCAGCGGCAAGCGGCCGATCGCGAAGAACCACAGCCACAGCGCGGTGACACCGACAAAGCCGCGCCATGCGTGATGCCAGGGAAAGAGGGTTGTCAATGGAAGGCCGCGCGCACGCGCCACCACATACAGCACCACCATGCCGACGGCGCCGCGGCTCATCACGATTTCCGAGGTCGATGAGGTCGCCGACGCCAGCTTCACGCAGACGCCCATGATGGCGAACACGAAGCTGGCGACCAGCATCCAGAGCGATTGCATGCCGGCTTTTCGTCAGACGCAGCGCATCACAGCGCGATTTTGCTGCGATACCATTCGTGGAAGTGCTGCATGCCATCTTCCATCGGCGACTGGTAGGGACCGACTTCGTTGACGCCGCGGTCGAGCAGAATCTTGCGACCGGCATCCATGCGCAGCGCGATCTCGTCATCCTCGACGCAGGTTTCCATGTAGGCAGCACGTTCAGCATCGACAAAACCGCGCTCGAACAGCACGATCTCTTCCGGATAGTAGAACTCGACAACGTTGGTCGTCTTTTGCGGGCCGTTCGGCCACAGCGTCGACACCACCAGCACGTTCGGGTACCACTCGACCATGATGTTCGGGTAGATCGTCAGCCAGATCGCGCCATAGGGCGGCAACTGGCCGTTGTTGAAGCGCAGGACCTCGTCGTGCCAGCGCTGGTAGACCGGCGAGCCGGATTTCTTCAGCGCGGCATTCACGCCGACCGTTTGCACGCTGTAGCCATTGCCCAGCTCCCAGCGAAGATCGTTGCAGGTGACGAAGTTGCCGAGCCCGGGGTGAAACGGCTCGACATGGTAGTCCTCGAGATAAACCTCGATGAAGGTTTTCCAGTTGTAGTCGCACTCATGCACGTCGACATGGTCGAGCAGATAGCCGTCGAAACTCAGGTCTTTCGTGACAGACAGCGATTTCAGCATGCCCGGCACGTCGACGCCGTTATTGTCGAACAGCAGGCCGTTCCAGTTTTGCAGACCGAAGCGCGAGAGGTTCAGGCACGGCGTCTCGCCAAAGTGCGGCGCGCCGATCAGTTCACCCTTCAGGTCGTAGGTCCAGCGATGCAGCGGGCAGACGATGTTGCCGGAATGACCACGGCCGCTCAGCATCTTGGCCTGGCGATGACGGCAGACGTTCGAGAGCAATTCGATGCCTTGCGGGTTGCGAACCAGCACGCGGCCGTCGTTTTCCCATGGGAGCGTCGCATAGTCGCCGACATTGGGCACCATGAGCTCATGGCCCACATAACGGGGGCCTTGCTTGAACAGCAGTTGGTTTTCTTGTTTCAGCAGCGCGTCATCGAAGTACACGCCCACTGGAAGTTGCGCGTTGGAGCGCGCGAGCCTTGAGAGACTGGCCAGATCGGACATCCCCACCCCCAAATTAATTTGCACCAACCTAAGAGTTAAAGAATCCGCAAAAAACTGTGTTCAAACGAGATGAAACGGTTATTTTTTGGACGAAACGGCGATTATACCCCGGCGAGAATGCCCGGACTACCCGCGCGAATCCGCGCTGACGGCCCTGCTGCGGGCAAATCGGTATCCGGGAACTTGTCGAATCGTTATGGATTGCTGTGTCTCTCATGCCAGCAGTGAATGCTGGGGCGCAGCGTTTCATGAGCGTATTTCGTCCGGGACAGCCGGTGATTGCACTAAAATAGGCAGCCCATTCGATTGCCCTATTTCATGCCGAAAAAGAATCCTGCGGAACAGCCGGTCGCCTCATTCGAGGAGGCGATGGCAGAGCTCGAGCAGCTCGTTGCGAAGATGGAGTCCGGCGAGCTGCCGCTGGAAGCGGCGCTCGCGGCGTATCAGCGCGGCTCCGAACTTGTTAAATATTGCGCCACCCAGCTCGAGCGGGTGGAAAAACAGATCAAGGTCCTCGAAGGCGACATGCTCAAGCCGCTGGCCGATGAGACTGACGAGGACGACGAAGAATGACAGCCGATTTTGCCGGCTGGCGCACGCAGGTGCAGTCGGCCATGGAAGCCGTGCTGGAGCGGCACCTGCCGCCCGTGTCACAACAGCCTTCGCGCTTGCACGAGGCGATGCGTTACGCGGTGATGGGCGGAGGCAAGCGGGTGCGTGCGCTGCTGGTGTTCGCCGCCGGCGAGTTGTTCGCCGCTCCGCGCGATGCGCTTGAGCGTGCTGCCGCTGCGGTCGAAATGATTCACGCGTATTCGCTGGTGCACGATGACATGCCCTGCATGGACGACGACGATCTGCGGCGTGGCAAGCCCACGGTGCACAAACAATACGACGAGGCGACAGCCTTGCTGGTTGGCGATGCGCTGCAGTCGCAGGCGTTCGAGGTGCTGGCCGGCGGCGAGCTGGTTGCCGGGCGCAGGCTGGCCATGCTGGCGTTGCTGGCGCGCGCCTCAGGTTCGTCCGGCATGTGTGGCGGACAGGCGATCGACCTTGATTCAGTGGGTATCGCGCTGTCGCTGTCCGAGCTTGAGCAAATGCACCAACTCAAGACGGGCGCGCTGCTGCGCGCGTCGGTGATGCTGGGCGGCGTGGCTGGCAAGGCGCTGTCGCCGTCCGAGGAAGCCGCGCTTGATGCGTATGCGCGCGCGATCGGGCTGGCGTTCCAGGTGGTTGATGACATTCTCGACGTCACGGCGGATTCGGCGACGCTGGGCAAGACCGCCGGTAAAGATGCTGCCAACGATAAGCCCACCTATGTGTCCATTCTCGGGCTGGATGCGTCGCTTGCCCTGGCAGAGAAGTTGCGGCAGGATGCCCACCGGGCACTGCAGCCATTCGCAGACGGTGCACGGCGCTTGCGCGAACTCGCCGATCTGGTCGTGCAAAGGAAGGCCTGACAGATGGACCTGCTAAAAAAAATCAATGATCCAGCAGACTTGCGTGGGCTCTCCCGCGCCGAACTGCAGCGGCTGGCAGATGAATTGCGTACTTACCTGCTCGAGTCGGTGTCCAAGACCGGCGGCCACTTGTCGTCCAACCTCGGCACGGTCGAGCTGACGATCGCGCTGCATTATGTCTTCAATACGCCGGAAGACCGCATCGTCTGGGACGTCGGTCACCAGACCTATCCGCACAAGATCCTGACCGGGCGGCGCGACCGCATGCCGACGCTGCGGCAACAGGGTGGCCTGTCCGGTTTTCCCCGGCGCGACGAGAGTCCTTACGACACCTTCGGCACCGCGCATTCGTCCACGTCGATTTCTGCAGCGCTGGGCATGGCGCTGGCCGCGCGCACGAAGGGTGAGTCGCGTCATTCTGTCGCCGTGATCGGCGACGGTGCGATGACGGCCGGCATGGCCTTCGAGGCACTCAATAATGCCGGCGTCTACGAAGACATCAAGATGCTGGTGGTGTTGAACGACAATGACATGTCGATCTCGCCGCCCGTCGGCGCGCTGAACCGTTATCTCGCGCGCCTGATGTCGGGCAAGTTCTACGCAGCGGCGAAAAACGTCGGCAAGTCGATGCTGCCGCCGTCGATGCTCGAGTTCGCCAAGCGTTTCGAGGAGCATGCGAAGGGCATGCTGACGCCCGCCACGATGTTTGAGGAATTCGGCCTGAACTACATCGGCCCGATCGACGGCCATGACCTCGACGCGCTGATCCCCACGTTGCAGAACCTGAAGAAGCTCGAGGGCCCGCAGTTCCTGCATGTCGTGACGAAGAAAGGTCAGGGCTACAAGTTGGCCGAGGCGGATCCCATCCTGTATCACGGCCCCGGCAAGTTCAATCCAGCCGAGGGCATACAGCCGGCGAGCGCGCCCTCCAAGAAAACGTATACGCAGGTATTCGGCGAGTGGCTGTGCGACATGGCCGCCGCTGATGACAAGCTGGTCGGTATCACGCCGGCCATGCGAGAGGGTTCCGGCCTGGTGCAGTTCGAGCAGCGTTTCTCCGACCGCTACTATGACGTCGGCATCGCTGAGCAGCATGCACTGACCTTCGCCGCCGGCCTGGCGTGCGAAGGCATGAAGCCGGTGGTCGCGATCTACTCGACCTTTCTGCAGCGCGCCTATGACCAGCTGATCCATGACGTCGCGCTACAGAATCTCGACGTCACCTTCGCGCTCGACCGCGCCGGCCTGGTCGGCGCCGACGGCGCGACGCATGCGGGCAACTATGACATCGCCTTCCTGCGCTGTATTCCGAACATGGTGGTGATGACGCCGAGTGACGAGCGAGAGTGCCGGCTGATGCTCAGCACCGCGTTCCGGTATCCGGGGCCGGCCTCAGTGCGCTATCCGCGCGGCGCCGGGACAGGCGCGGCGACCGGCGAGGCGCTAGACGGGGTCGAGCTCGGCAAGGGTATTGTGCGGCGCGAAGGCCGGCAGGTCGCGCTGCTCGCCTTCGGCACGCTGGTCGCGCCGGCAATGAAGGCTGCCGACGAATTGAACGCGACCGTGGCCGACATGCGTTTCGTCAAGCCGCTGGACACGGCGCTGGTCGCGCAGCTGGCGGCCACGCACGAACTGATCGTTACGCTGGAAGAGGGTTGCGTGATGGGCGGCGCCGGTTCGGCGGTGGCCGAGGCACTGGCTGCGGCAGGTATCTTCAAGCCACTGCTGCAACTCGGCTTGCCCGACAGGTTCATTGATCACGGCGATGCTCAGCAACTGATGGCGCAATGCGGTCTGGATGCGGCCGGGATCGCTGCGTCGGTCAGGCAGCGTCTCGGTGGCAATGAGCCGCGGCTGGTGGTGAACAACTAGCGGGCACGACACTCTCGGCGTAAGCCAGCCAGCGGACTGGACCATGGGCGCGGGCCTCTGCGGGCTTCGCGCCCTTTTTGCAGGCCTCAGTCGCGGTTGCGCCCTTTTTCCCATAGCACGTCGCTGCCTCCGGCGTAGCGGTTCAGCACGCGTGCCAGCACGAACAGCAGGTCGGACAGCCGGTTCACATACTGACCCAGCCGCGCATGCACCTTCTCCACGCGGTGTAGCGCGACGATGCTGCGCTCGGCGCGCCGGCACACTGTGCGGCAGATGTGGGACAACGCGGCAGCGCGCGAACCACCCGGCAGGATGAAATCCTTCAGCGGCTCCAGCGTCGTGTTGTACTTCTCGAGCAGCGCATCCAGTCGCTCGACCTGCGCGTCCGTCATCATCACAAAACCCGGGATGCTGAGCTCGCCGCCGAGATCAAACAAGTCATGCTGAATCGTCACCAGCTCCTCGCGCAGCTCGGTCGGCAGTTCATCGCACAGCAGCAAACCGAGATGAGAGTTCAGTTCGTCCACATCCCCCATCGCCTGTACGCGCAGGGCATCCTTGTCCGTACGGCTGCCATCGCCGAGGCCGGTGGTGCCGTCATCGCCGGTGCGGGTCGCGATTTTCGATAGTCGATTGCCCATATTGTCAATTCCAAAGGTCAGGGCGCCAAGAATACGGGAAAATGACGGACTCAGCCTTCGCCTTCGGTAAAGGGGGCGTCGAACGACTTCAGTCAGCCGTTAGCCGGTCGATCGAGCCGGGCAGAGTACAATAGCTTGCTTGAGGAGAACCCCCCATGAACCACCCGATTCCTTCCGTGCTGCGGCGCGAGATGCCTGCAACACTGCTGGCCGGGCTGCAGGCCCGGTTTGGCGATCGCGTGTCCACCAGCCACGCGATGTGTGAGCACCATGGTCGCGACGAATCTTCGTATGACCCGATGCTGCCTGACGCGGTCGTGTTCGCACATTCAACCGAAGATGTCGCCGCTGCCGTTGCGTTATGCAATGAACATCGTTTCCCGGTGATTGCCTACGGCACGGGCACGTCGCTCGAGGGCCATATCCTCGCGATTCAGGGGGGCATATCGATCGACCTGTCGCAGATGAATCAGGTGGTGTCGGTCAATCCCGAAGACTTGACCGTGACGGTGCAGCCTGGCGTCACCCGCAAGCAGTTGAATGCGGAGATCAAGGATACCGGTCTGTTCTTTCCGATCGATCCGGGTGCCGATGCATCCATCGGCGGCATGGCGGCAACGCGTGCGTCCGGTACGAATGCCGTGCGCTACGGCACAATGCGTGAGAATGTCCTTGCGCTGACGGTGGTCACTGCCGAGGGCAAGATAATCCGCACTGGCACGCGCGCTAAGAAATCGTCGGCCGGCTACGACCTGACGCGCCTGTTCGTCGGAAGCGAGGGAACGCTCGGCATCATCACCGAAGTGACACTGCGCATCTATCCGCAGCCCGAGGCGATCTCGGCAGCGGTCTGCTCGTTTCCCGACATCGCCAATGCCGTCAACACGGTGATCCAGACGATCCAGATGGGAATACCAGTCGCGCGTGTCGAGTTTGTGGATGAAAACAGCGTGCGCGCGCTAAACAAGCACGACAAACTGACCCTGCCCGAGAAGCCGCTGCTGCTGTTTGAGTTCCACGGCAGCGAAAATGGCGTAACTGAGCAGGCCGAGCTGGTGCAGCAGATCGCCGATGAGCATGGTGCTGTCGGCTTCGAATGGGCGACCCGTCCTGAGGACCGTACCCGTCTGTGGCAGGCGCGGCATAACGCGTACTTCGCGCTGCTGCAGCTGCGCGCCGGCAGCCGCGCGATCTCGACCGACTGCTGCGTGCCGATCTCGAAGCTGGCCGACTGCCTGCTCGAGACCAAGGCCGATCTCGAGCGTGAGCACATCGTGCACGGCATCATTGGTCACGTCGGCGACGGTAATTTCCATGTGCAGATGCTGGTCGATCCGAATGACCCGGCGGATGTCGCCCGCGCCGAGGCTGTCAATGAGCGCATGGTCGCGCGCGCCATCGCCATGCAGGGCACCTGCACCGGCGAACACGGCGTGGGTCTGCACAAGATCGGTTTTCTCGTGCAGGAGCACGGCGAGAACGCGATTGACGTGATGCGCACGATCAAGCATGCGCTCGATCCCAACAATATTTTCAACCCAGGCAAGGTGATCCGCTGGTGACACCCGCCCTATGATGCAAGGTTCCGATGGCAACACGCATTCCCCCGGTGCACGCACTGTCCGCCTTTGAGGCTGCGGCACGGCACGGCTCGTTCGCACTGGCAGCGGAAGAACTTTGCATCACGCCTTCGGCGCTGTCGCATCGCATCCGCTTGCTCGAGGAGTTCGTCGGCGAGCGATTATTCGTTCGTGACGGCCGTAATGTCGGCTTGTCCGAATTCGGGCGACGCTACCTCGACGTCGTACGACAGGCACTGCGCACGCTGACGGATTTTCCGATTCCGCGTCGCGCAGCTTCGGCGCAGCCACGGCTGAAGATCACTGCGCCGCCCACCTTCGCGCGCTACATGCTGGTCCCGCGCCTGTCGTCGTTCACGGCTTTGCATCCGGAGATCGCGATTGAGATCTACCTGTCCGTGCCGCTGTATGACCTGGCCTTGGCCGAGAGCGATCTCGAGGTGCGTTTCGGTCCCGGCAGGTATCCGAATCTGCAAACCGAGAAGCTGTTCTCCGAGCCGACCTTCGTGGTCGCCAGCCCGAAGTACCTGGAGAAAACCGGCCCCATCAATGAACCGGCTGACTTGAAAAAGGCCACCCTGATCCGCTCTGCACTGGAGCCGTGGCAGCCCTGGTTCGAGGCTGCCGGACTCGACTGGCCGGAGCCGACGACGGGCATCCGTGTCGATGACCTTGGTCTGCTGCAGGAGATGGTGCGCCATGGGCACGGTGTCGGCCTCGCGCGCGAGCACTTCGCGCGTGAGCTGATCGATGCGGGTGAGCTGGTCCGGCTGTTCGACGTGCAGATGAGTTCACCGCCGCATGCGTACTACGCAGTCTATGAAAAGCCGGTCCTGGAGCGGCCCGAAGTCGCGGTGTTCCTGCAATGGATGCGGGACACGTTTAAGAGCATCTGACAGTATTCTCAGCCCGACTGAAGGGGCCCGCCCGCTGAGCCCCTCGTCTTCGCATCGCCCTCTCACGAACCTGATCGAAATCTCCGTCACGTAAAGCGCGGTTCATGTGCGCATTTTGTGTGCATGCCTGAACGCAGGAGATTTCAGATGAGCGTCAATTTTGGCGACAATCCGCCGTTGGTTCCGGCACAGGACCCGGTTCCCGAAGCTCAGCCGCCGCAGCAAGCGCAGGCTGAGCCAAACCCTCCGACAGTGAGGAACCGGGTGACGTCGAGTTCATCCGCTGAGGCGTCCCTGTCTTCTGCGGGGGATCTGACGAGCACGGAGCCGGCATGGTCGACGCCCGGGTCCGCCGCCAGCGCGCGCACAGCGCCCAAGCCGACCGCCGAAGCCTTCCTCACGGCTGTGCAGCGCGGCGATCTGGTCATGCTCAACGAGATACTCGACCAGAATGTCGATTTCGGCCTGTCGTTCTCGGGAGGCTCACTGCTGGAATGCGCGATTCGCTACCTGTCAGATCAGGCAACCCTGAATCGGCTATTGGGCCTGGCCGATCCGGAAATGCGCCATCGTCAGGCACCGAATCTCTGGCGCGCGTGCCAGGGCGGAAATGCCATTGCCATGGAATGTCTGCTGAACTGGCGTATTCCTCACGAAGAGAGTCTCGTCGAGGATATTGACATCTGCGTCTCCGAGGCCATAAAAAAGGGATCCGCCGGCCAGTGGGCTGCTTCATTTCGTTTGTTGCGGCGACATTGCCCGGACGAGAAGCCGGACGTGGCCATGTTTCTCAAGGCGCTGGCGCACTCAGTCGATCTGGACTGCCTGAAAGTCGTGACTGCCGAGTTCGGGCCCGGTTTGCCACGCAACAGAAAGCTCATTGAGGGCTTGCTGCAGGTGGCGATGCAGGCTCGGCGGGTCGATTTTGCTGCAGAGCTGATCGATTGGATCAAGGCGAAGGGCGCATTGCGTCATGGCGCTGCTTTTCTGCTGAACGGCTACGTACAGCAGCTGAACGACAGCGACTTGGTTTTTCTTGCCAGGGCAAACTATCCATTTCACAGCGCAATCCTGCCGTTGCCGCGCAATGAAGCCCGGGCTGCCGAGATTCAAGGCCTCCTGTTTGGCCAGACGCTGGCCAGAAGCGCGGTGGGGCGTCGGATGACTCCCGAGGCGTCCAACGGAAAGAGCCTGGTTCAACTCATCCTCAAGTGTTATTCGCCGACCCTGGGAAAGAATGCCTGGCAGCTCGGCCGGCAAAAGACTGAACAGGTTTTGTTCTTTGCCGGATTCCGCAAGCCGCTCGTCACGCCGCTGGTTGACGCAATGGTGTCGCTGGATCCTTCGCTGGGACGCCAGCGACCCGCTGCCATATTCATGCTCTGCTCCCTTCTCAACGAGCTGCAGGTCAGCGATGAATTGAAGAAGTCTGATGATCCGTTGTTGCGCTCTCAGCTGGAGGCGATTACGCAGGCCGCGAGCGAGACCTTGCAGACAATGATCGGCGGGCCGGAGGCTTTTTTTGCGGCGACGCTCACCTGCGTGAACGCGGATTCGGGCGTTGACAAGGACAAGTTATCCCTCATCTTCAAGGATCGCAAAGGCTTTCCTCCAGTCGTCGTCGAGCAGCTTGAGGTCGCATTGTCCTCCGCATTCGAGGCCGCCATGTCGCTGACGTCGACCTTGCAGTTCGATGCCGAGGCGACCTACCGGCAGATACAGTCCACGATGAAGAAGCACATTCTTCTCAACACGGTGAAGTCGTTGTGGACGACCTTGCCCGCAGCAGTGCGTTCGCATGCACTAATCGCAGGAAAGCTCGGCGACCGCGAGCGGATCGCGATACATGTGGCCATTACGGTCATGTCGCAGTACTGCGAGCAAATGAAAGCCGACAGGGATAATGCCGCGCAGCAGGTCTGGGGGGAATATTCCGGTCTGGCAGCGGATGCGTTTGACAGTTCGTCGGACGGGCTGTCGTCATCGGATTCAGACGTCGATCCCGATGAGGCAGTGTCTGACGACGACAGAGCGAGCTGACCGCCCCGGCCCGGGCTTGCCTCTGGCAAAAACTTTCATCTTTCCCGGCAAAGCTTTTCAGGCCAAACCCCCCGGATTCGCCATCGCGATCCGGGGGCTTTCGCTAAACTACAGGCCTTTCTCATTCGGCCGCATTTCCCGTTGCGGCTGGTCCAGGATTGCCTGAAATGAACGCCCTAACCGAACCAGCCTTTGCGCTCGCGCGCCAGCAGGAAGTCGTCGCTGCCCTGCGCGCGGTGCTGCCTGCGCAGGCCGTGCTGTATTCCGAAGAAGACACCCGGCCGTACGAATGCGACGGCTTGTCGGCCTACCGGCAGCTGCCGATGGTCGTCGTTCTGCCCGAAAATGAAGCGCAAGTCGTCGCCGTATTGAAGACCTGCCGCCGACTCGACGTGCAGATCGTCCCCCGGGGCGCCGGCACCGGCCTGTCCGGTGGTGCGACCCCGATTGCCGATGGCGTGGTGCTGTCGACCGCGCGGCTGAACCGCCTCGTCAGTCTCGATCCGTATGCGCGCACGGCCGTCGTGCAGCCGGGGGTGCGCAACCTGGCTATCTCGGAAGCGGCCCATCCGCATGGCCTGTACTACGCGCCGGATCCGTCGTCGCAAATCGCCTGCTCCATCGGCGGCAACGTCGCTGAGAATTCGGGCGGTGTGCACTGCCTGAAATATGGCCTCACCGTGCACAATGTGCTGCGCGTGCGCATGGTGACCATCGATGGCGACGTGGTCGAGTTGGGCAACGAGGGACTCGATGCGCCGGGCCTCGACCTGCTCGCCGTGTTCATCGGCTCCGAAGGCATGCTTGGCGTGGTCACCGAGGTGACCGTGAAGCTGGTGCCAAAGCCGCAGCAGGCACGCGTGATCATGGCCTCGTTCGATGACGTCGTGAAGGGCGGCAATGCGGTCGCGAATGTGATCGCCGCCGGTATCATCCCGGCTGGCCTGGAGATGATGGACAAGACCAGCTCGCGCATGGTCGAGCCTTTCGTGAAGGCCGGCTATGACACCGACGCCGAGGCGATCCTGCTGTGCGAATCCGATGGCACCGTCGAGGAGGTCGAGGAAGAGATCGCCCGCATGACCGCCGTGCTAAGAGACTCAGGCGCTACCGCGATTGCGGTATCCACCAGCGAAGCCGAGCGACTGAAGTTCTGGTCCGGCCGCAAGAACGCTTTCCCGGCGGCCGGCCGTATCTCGCCGGACTACTACTGCATGGATGGCACCATACCGCGCAAGCATCTGGCCACGGTGTTGCTGGGCATCGCCGAGATGGAAAAAACTTACGGGCTGCGCTGCGCGAATGTGTTCCATGCCGGCGACGGTAACTTGCATCCGCTGATTCTGTTCGATGCAAACACGCCCGGCGAATTCGACCGCGCGGAAAAATTCGGCGCCGCCATCCTTGAGCTATGCGTTGAAGTCGGAGGCACGATCACCGGCGAGCACGGTGTCGGCATCGAGAAGATCAATTCGATGTGCGTGCAATTCTCGCCAGAGGAGCGCGAGGCGTTCTTCGCTGTCAAGCGCGCATTCGACACGGCCTTCCTGCTGAACCCGGACAAGGCGATTCCGACGCTGCATCGCTGCGCCGAGTACGGAAAGATGCATGTCAAGCGCGGCGAGATGAAGTTCCCCGAACTGCCGCGCTTCTAAAAAAGAAAACATTCACAATGAATCAGGTTTTGCAGGCATTCCGCGAGCGCATCGCATCAGCCTCGGCGTCGAAGCGCGCGCTGCGCATTCGCGGTAACGGGACCAAGGACTGGTATGGCCAGTCACTCGACGGCGAGGTGCTCGATACCACGGCCTACAGCGGGATCGTTTCCTACGACCCGACTGAGCTGGTGATCACGGCGCGCGCCGGCACCACGCTGCGCGAGATCGGCGCGGCGCTGTCAGAGAAGAAGCAGATGCTCGCCTTCGAGCCTCCGCGTTTCGACGGGCTGGCCACGATCGGTGGCATTGTCGCCAGCGGCCTGTCCGGTCCGCGCCGGCAGGCGGTCGGCTCGGTACGTGACTTCGTACTGGGCAGCGCGCTGATGGATGGCAAGGGCGAGGTGTTGCACTTCGGCGGTGAGGTGATGAAGAACGTCGCCGGCTACGATGTGTCGCGCCTGCTGGCCGGTTCGCTCGGTACCCTCGGGCTGATCCTCGAGGTGTCGCTGAAGGTACTGCCGCGTCCGTTCGCGCAGCATTCGCTGCAGTTCGCGATGAGCGAGGAAGAGGCGCTGCATCAGGTGAACGTCTGGGGTGGCCAGCCGCTGCCGCTGTCGGCGACCTGCTGGCATGACGGCACACTGGCGGTGCGGCTGTCCGGCGCGCAGGCGGCGGTCGATGCCGCGATCGCCAAGATGGGTGGCGCCGAACTGCCTGAGGCGGATACCCTCTGGGACAGTCTGCGCGAGCAGAATCACGCATTCTTTGCCGATGTGTCGCAAGGGCTGTGGCGCGTGTCGGTGCCCACCGTCGCGCCGGCGCTGCAACTCCCCGGCGAACAGCTGATCGAATGGGGCGGCGCGCAACGCTGGCTGAAGACCAGCGCCGACGCCGCCACGATTCGGGCGGCCGCGGCGGCTGCGGGCGGGCATGCGACGCTGTACAAGGGCGGCGACAAAGCGGTGGGCGTCTTCCATCCGCTGTCTCCCGCCGTCGCGCGCATTCACCGCAATCTGAAAAACGCTTTCGATCCGGCCGGCATTTTCAATCCGCGCCGTATGTACACCGACTTCTGACGATGCAAACCAATCTCGCCGACTTCATCAAGGACACGCCCGAAGGGCAGGAGGCGGACGCCATCCTGCGCAAGTGCGTCCACTGCGGCTTCTGCACGGCGACCTGCCCGACTTATCAATTGCTTGGCGACGAGCTCGACGGTCCGCGCGGCCGCATCTACCTGATCAAGCAGGTACTCGAAGGCAAGCCAGCGACGGCAAAGACGCAGCTGCACCTCGACCGCTGCCTGACCTGCCGCAATTGCGAAAGCACCTGCCCGTCCGGCGTGACGTATGGCCGGCTGGTCGATATCGGCCGCGGCATTGTCGAGAAGCAGGTCAAGCGCCCGTTCGCCCAGCAACTGGTGCGCACCGTGCTGAAAGAGACGCTGCCGCGCAAGGCACTGTTCACGCCGGCGATGAAGCTGGGACAGGCGGTGCGTCCGCTATTGCCGCAATCGCTAAAGAACAAGGTGCCCGAGGCGCGCGATGCCGGGCAATGGCCGGCTCGCGCTCATGCGCGCAAGATGCTGCTCCTCGATGGCTGCGTGCAGCCGGCGATGTCGCCGAACATCAATGCTGCGACCGCACGTGTGCTGGACAAGCTCGGCATCGAACTGGTGGTGGCACCCCGGGCCGGCTGCTGTGGCGCAATCCGTTATCACATGAACGACCATGATGGCGGCTTGGATGACATGCGTCGCAACATCGATGCCTGGTGGCCGCATGTGGAAGCCGGGGCTGAGGCAATCGTGATGACGGCCTCGGGCTGTGGTGCGACGGTCAAGGAATACGGACATCTGCTCGCGCACGATCCGGCCTATGCAAGCCGTGCGGAGCGCATCTCCGCGCTGACCAAGGATCTGTCAGAAATCATGCCGGCTTTCGAGAAAGAGCTGGAGCAGAAACTCGTCGGCAAGATTGGCAAGCGCGTTGCCTATCATCCGCCCTGCACCTTGCAGCATGGGCAGCAGATTCGCGGCAAGGTCGAGTCTGTACTACGTGCCTGCGGCGTCGATGTGAAGCTGTGTGCGGACAGTCATCTGTGCTGCGGCTCGGCCGGCACGTATTCGGTGACGCAGCCGGAGCTGTCCTACCGTTTGCGTGACAACAAGCTGAAAAATCTGCAGGCGACCGATCCGGAAATGATCGTATCTGCCAATATCGGTTGCCTGACACATCTGCAGTCGGGCACGGATACGCCGGTCAGGCACTGGATCGAGTTGATCGACCAGGCCCTGTGACCGGCGTCGCGGGGCGCCTGATGCTCGCCCCGCGATTTTCTCGTCAGTTGGCAGCGTTCCGGTCGCGCTCGGTCGGGTTGCCGGTCCACTGGTCTTCGTCATCCGAACTGGTATCGGAAACGTCGACGAGGACATCGTCCGGCAAGGTCTTGCGGACCTTGCCGCCACTCTCCTCGCTGCTGCTGTCATCATCATCAGAGTCGCCGCCGACCTTCTCGCTGCTGCTGTCATCAGAATCGCCGCTGACCTTCTCGCTGCTACTGTCATCGGAATCGCCGCTGACCCTCTTGCTCGTTTCATCACTCCTATCATTACCGACTGGTCGATTGCTCCCTTCTTCGGACGCCTGCCTGACTTCAGCAGGTATGTGAGTCGTCACGGTGGGTGTGGTTCTTCCGCTCACGAACATCTGCAGGCCGGCCCGGATGATGCCACACACATACGGGCGCCCCGTGAACCCGGGGATGGGCAGCGGCAGAGGCTGTATCAGTGCAACTGCAGGAATAAAATGACCTAAAAACATCATCAAGGGATCAGGGCTTTTTCTCAATTGCGTAGTTAAATGAATGACTGCGCTGGTCGGTATGAGGGTGATAAATCGACCCAGCACTTCAGACAGCGTGTCCCATTTGGCGTCGCCCCTGAACTGTTCGACAAGCTCGTATCCCGCAATTCCAGCCACCCGGGACTTGCGTTCTGCTGCCAGCATCTCTTTCGCGATCCGGGCGCTCTCCTTGCGCAAGGTCCGCAGGGTTGCGGGATCGAGATGGGTGTCAGGCTTTTCTGGATCTTGCCGGACGGCGTTGGTCAGGTCCTCGAAGAGTGATTTGAGACTGTCCGCTTGTGCAGCGAAGATTTCCCGGGTCGGAACTACGGTCATTTTCGCGCCGGGCTGCGTGCTACGCGCATGCTGCTGAAACATCACATATTCAGCACCGCTGACCATCCCCATGATGCCGTGCCAGGCAGCCTCGGTGACTTTGACTTCAATCTTGTCCTGGGACATCCACTGGGACATGTAAGCCATCATCGCGGCCTTGATCGTGTAGTTGAACGTGTACGACCAGTAGCCTGCCTCCTCATCCCGGTAGCGGTTATTGAGAAGCTCAGCGAAGCTCTTGTTTTCCGCCATGCGTTGATCGATAGTGAGTTTGTTCGTCTGCGTCGGATCTCGCGAGTCGTACTTTCTCACCTCGGTTTCGCCACGTCGTGCATCACCCCAGCGATTGCCAAGCAGTTTGAAATAGTTGTTGAACTCGGCGAGTGAATCGGCGCTCCAGGTGCGGGCCATCAGGTTTTTGACCACGGGTGTCGCAAAGATTACGTGGAATGGCGCTGACAGTCCGGCGCCCACCCAGGCGGCGCCGGGAAACATTCTTCCGACAGTGTTCCCTATCAGGAAAGAAACGGAAAATCCCAGAATCCCTGCGAGGGCGTCCCATCCTATGCTTGAGCCGGGATCGTTCTCGACACGGGCATGCAGCTCGGCCAGCTTTTCAGCATGGAGTTTTTCCAGTTTGCGGGTCTCATCGCTCTTGAATTTTTCGATCAGGGCCTTGCGTTCCTCGGCCCGTTGTTTCGGTGATTTCGGCGTCTCCGGATCGACAAGTTCAGCGTAGGACTCCCATTCTTCAATCAGAGCGGCCAGCTTGACCGAGCACTGCAGCGATTCCTCCTTGAATTTATCGCGCCTCCTCTCCTTTGCTTCCATGGTCTTCTCCGGCACATCCCCGTTCCGGATGTCGCGTGCGATGGCATTTTGCAGTCGCGCAAAGCCCTGAAAGGCCGTATCTGCCTGTGCTGCCAGTCGGTCAATTTCCTTCTCGAGATCAGCGATCTTTTTCGCGTCCTTCGTACTGAAGCGTTGCCGTTGATCCTCGGGCATGCGCAGCAGCAGGTGATTGGCGCTTTCATGGATTTCCGCGAGATTGGCATGCTTGTCGTTATCGCCGTGCTTGTGATTGTCGTTGACACGATGCTGGGAACTCGGGCGGGTCGTTGTGGCCTGGCTTGGTCGCTGCCCGGTCTTCGTTCGTACCAGCGATGTCATTGGCTGAGTTCGCGCCGTTTTTTTTCCTTCTGCCGAGCGCGGGGATGTTTGCATCAGAATTTGGTTCATCATCTCGCGGAGCGACTTGATGGCCTCTTCCTGGTTCTTGATATCTTGTTCCTCGGCTTCCAATGCATTATGGTCGTCCGACACCATGTCAAGGCGTGCTCTCCGCTCTGCTTTTTCCCGCAGCGACTTTTCCATCTCTTCCAGCAGCGTTTTTGCGGTGGCCATCACATCCGGAGACGATGACACACTGCTTGCGGCATGAGTATCTTGTTCACCCAGGAATTCATGCTGCGTGCCATCCTGCATGCCTCTCGGGAGCGTGGATGAAAGGCTTGCATCATCGGAATCAGAGGTGGACGACGAGGCTGATTGGGACGAGGAGCTGGACGATGCCGTCGAAACCTCGATGGAGGTACGCTCGCTGCCGTCGTCTGCCGGCGTCTTCGATTTCCTGGCTGCGCCATTCAGTTCGGCGACAAGTGCCTTGTGACGGTTCCTGTACTCAGTCAGCCGGTTACCCGTATCGGATGACAAGAGTGTGGCATTGCTCTTTTCATGCCGTCGCATTTCCTTCTGGAGTTTCTCAATCTTTTTTTCGATTGATTGCATTTCCTTCAGCAGCGCTTGCTTGCGGAGATTCTGCTTCTGCTCCGCCTTGGTATGCCCGGCATCTGGCGGTATGGCTGGATTGTCGAGATTGCTTCGGTGGAGTTCGGCGAGTTCGATAGGAATCGCAATTTCATCCTGCTCGACCATGTACTCTTGCTGGTTTTTGTAGACCTTGGTATCTGATGAGGTGACTGGGGTTTTCTGGTACTGGCCTGGATAGGTGGCAGGCGGCTGGCCAACGGGACGGGAACACATGGCATCTTCCTAGGCGATGCCGTGCGATCGCGCGTCGAACGAGCGCGCCAGCATGTCCGGAACCGGCGTCGAATTGTCCGGGTCGAGCAAGTGCTGCCTCAGGCTGTTGGCGTGGTCGCTGTAGCCTTGCAGGATGCGGTACAGCTCTTCGCCCGACATCAGCTCCGGAAAGAGGAAGTGCTGCACGAAGATCAGCGTGTCGCTCTTGGGTTCGAAACCATAGACACCAGAGGTTTTGGTGGCCGTCAGCAGGTTCAGCGTGAGGACGCGCTCCAGTATCTCTTCGCGGCCCAGCACCGGGAGCTTGCCGATGTCGACGTAGCAGAGGATGCGATCGGGAGCGAGTTCCTCGTCGAAGAACAGCGCGATCCGCACGCCGTCGATGTCGATGAGGTTGGTCGTGCCCAGTGCGTCCGGATCGTCGCAGTGCAGCAGCACGCTGGCAGCGCGGCAGAGCTGCCTGAAATCGTTTTGGTCCATGTCGTCGTCTCCATCATGATGTTGTTCTGGCCGACACGGGACGGGGCCAGGCGTTGAGCCGTTCCCGCATGCGGTACCGAATTTTTGGGTAACGATGGAAAAACGAATGTTCAGTGCAAGCCGGCTGTCAGGCGGGACGCTGGCGCCGGCAGACGAGATGCTTAGCCGGTAAGTTCAGGCTGGCGAGATTGCCGGATCGCCGTCAGGCAGCCAGTGCGTCCTCGATGGCAGCGGTCAGCTTGTCGGGCGAGGTCCAGGGGGCGAAGCGCTGAATCGCAAGGCCGTTGCGGCCGACGAGGAACTTCGTAAAGTTCCATTTGATCGCGGTCGTACCAAGCAAGCCCGGCGCCTGCTGTTTCAGTAGCGCAAACCAGGGATGGGTCTCGGGTCCGTTGACTTTCACTTTCGAGAACATGGGGAAGTTCACGCGGAACCGGTTGTCACAGAAATCGGCGATATTCCTATCGGCGCCGGGCTCTTGCGCGCCGAACTGGTTGCAGGGAAAGCCGAGCACAACCAGTCCGCGCTCACGGTATTTCCTGTACAAATCCTCAAGCCCCGCGTATTGCTGCGTGAAGCCGCACTGGCTCGCGGTATTCACGATCAGTAGCACTTTGCCGTGAAACTCAGACGGCGAGGTGAGGCTGCCGTCGATACGTTTCAGCGGGATGTTCTGCAGCGGCAGACTAGGATTGGGGGCGACAGAGTTCATGGGCGCGATGCTAGCAGTCTCACTGAATTTCCGCATGGGAACGCGCAATCAGCGATAATTCTCCGCCATGTCTATTCCGGAAAATCTTCAGCAAGTCAGGCATGCGCTGTCGGTGGCGGCGCAGGCGGCCGGCCGTGATCCGTTGTCGGTCATGCTGCTGGCAGTATCGAAGACCTTCGGCCCTGACGCCGTGATCGCCGCAGCCGATGCCGGCCAGCGCGCTTTCGGCGAAAACTATTTGCAGGAGGCGCTCGACAAGCAGCAGGCGGTGCAGGCCTTGCGGCCTGACCTCGCGCTCGACTGGCATTTCATCGGGCCGATCCAGAGCAACAAGACGCGACCGGTCGCGGAACATTTCGCGTGGGCGCATGCCGTCGACCGCGAGAAGATCGCGCGCAGGCTCTCCGAGCAGCGGCCCGCGCACCTGCCGCCGCTGAACATCTGCCTGCAAGTGAATGTCAGTGGCGAGCAGAGCAAGAGCGGTGTCGCGCCGTCCGAGCTGCCGGCGCTGGCGCAGGCCGTGGCTTCGCTGCCGCAGCTGAGGCTGCGCGGACTCATGGCGATTCCGGAACCGGCTGACGATAGCGAGCAACAGCGCAAACCTTTCGCTCAACTGCGCGCACTGCAACAGCAGCTGCGCAGCATGGGCATCGAGACTGATACCTTGTCGATGGGCATGTCGGCCGACATGCAGGCGGCGGTTGCCGAGGGCGCGACCATCGTTCGCATCGGTACGGCTATTTTTGGAAAACGGGATTATGCAAAATGAATTGAAGATCGCCTTTGTCGGTGGCGGCAATATGGCGCAGGCACTGATCGGCGGCCTGGCGGACAAACTCACGGCAGCAGCCAATATCCATGTGATCGACGTGATGCCCGACACCCTCGCCACGCTGTCGCAGCGCTTCGGCGTGACGACCGCGGCCGGGCCGACGGAGGCGCTGGCCAATGTCGACGTGATCGTGCTCGCGGTCAAGCCGCAGCAGATGCGCGAAGTGGTCGCCAGTGTAAAGCCGTTCGTGAACGCCCAGCTGCTGCTGTCGATCGCTGCCGGCATTCGTGCAGCCGACTTGTCGCGCTGGCTCGGCGGCCATGACGCGATCGTGCGCACGATGCCCAATACACCGGCGCTGGTCGGCAAGGGCATCACCGGCGCGGTGGCGATGGCCGGCGTGTCGGAGGCGCAGAAGCAGACGGCGGATGCGATCCTGCGCGCGGTCGGCGAAACCGTCTGGATTGCCGACGAGGCGCAGATCGACGCCGTCACCGCGTTGTCGGGCAGCGGTCCGGCCTACGTTTTCTATTTCATCGAAGCGATGCAGCAGGCTGCGGTCGAGCTGGGCCTGACAGCAGAGCAGGGCCGGCAGCTCGCCCAGGCAACCTTTGCCGGGGCGTCCGAGCTGGCGATTCGTTCGGACGAGCCAGTGGCGCTGCTGCGCGAGCGCGTGACATCGAAGGGCGGTACCACCTATGCGGCACTGCAGTCGATGGAAGCCAGCGGTGTCAGGCCGGCCATCGTGAAGGCGCTGCATGCGGCCGCCGCGCGCGGCAAGGAACTCGGCGATGAGTTCGGCAAGGACTGATGCCGGCCGGCCTCGGGCAGTAGCGGGGCGCGGCGAATTGTGCAGTGAATTGCGACGCGCCTGAGACAGCGCTTGCCGATGGCGCGGCCCACCCGGCTTACCCCTGCTGCGCCAGCTGGCCCAGGTCCCACAGCGGCAGGAATATTCCCAGTACCGTCACCAGCTACAGCAGGCTGAAGCCCTGTTCGCACCGTACGGATCGCGTGCGCATGAGAGGTTCTCAGTGGTTGGCCATCAGCGCCGCCAGTGACGCGAGCTTGCGTCCGTCCTGGCTGATGGTGACCAGCACCTCCTTGCAGCCATTCGACGGGTCCGGGCAGCTGCCAGCGGTCGAGATGTCGATGATCTGCACGCTGCGCTGCAGCTGTGTTCCGGGAATTGGGTTTTCGAGGGGGTAAGCGCAGGCAGCTGATACGTTCGCGCAGGAGGATGTCTGTAATGGCACGGCGGCGTAGCCGCGTTGCGGGTCGCGCCGGTCAGCCAGCACGGTCTCAATGCGTTCCTGCGCATACTGCATGGCACGCGCGCTTGCATCGACTTCAGCAATGCGCCGCGCCGATTCTCGCGATACGGACTGCAGGGCCACCAGCGATCCGGAGAATACGACGATCAGCAACAGTATTTCGATCAGCGTAAAGCCATTGTTGCGTCGTAAGGAGATGCGTGTCGTCATCGCAGCACCATCGTCGTGACAAAGCCGGTGTCTGCGGCCACCGACACGGTGGCGATGGCTGCGTCGTTCGCGGACAGCTGATACGTGATGGCGCTGGCCGATTGCGGCTTACCAAGCAAGTCGAATTGGATGACGTCGGGCCGGCTGAGCGTGACGCCATTTTCCAGTGCGACGCAAAACGGACCATGATGGCCGGGATCGACGACGACCGGGGTGGGATCCGGACAACGGCTCGCCGCTGACGAGGCGTTTGTGCAGGCCCAAAGATCGAAACAGCTGACGCGCCAGCTATGGCTGCCAGCGCTGAATATCAGCGGTTTGCCCCAGCCCATGGCGAGCAAGCGCGTGTGGCGCAAGTCATCGGCCATTCGCAGCGCCTGACGGGCGGCGCTGCTCTTGCCTGCCTGTGGCAGCGTTTGATGAATCGCGCCGGCCGACATGATGCCCGCCGGCGTGATGGTCATCAGGCGTTCAAGCTGGCTGAAGCCGCGCGCGAGCCGCCCGAATCGGTAAGCTAGCTTGCGGGGCCTCGGATCCATGCCATGTCTCCGGGAACGGGTGGATCAGCAGCCGGTGGCTGTCACGGTGTACTGCGGCGGCGCTGTCGCGGTCGCTGGGACGTAGGTGACATTGCACGATGCCGGCGTGGTCGAGCCGGCATGCGAGATCACGTTGGCAGTCGCGGTGTTGAAATCGGACGCGGGTGACAGCGTCACGCACTTCAGCAGTTCGGTGGAGTCGGCCGCATAGCCGTACACGGTGGCGATCCCGGTAGTGTTGCAGGCGTTGACCGTACCCGTTGCGCCGCTCTGGTTATTGATTTGCGCGGCCGAATAGATCGCCGTATTGGCCGAGGCCAGGCTGCCAGTCACGCCCTTGATGGTTGCCGCACGGGCGTTGCGCGCAAGGTCGGTCATTTTTGGCAAGGCAATCGCGGCGAGAATGCCAATGATCACAATGACAATCACGAGTTCGATCAGGGTGAAGCCCTGTTGGCGGGAAGGTAAGTTGAGGCCGGTGTGCATGGAATTCTCCTGAGGGGACGCAATGAGGGGCGGCGCCTCGGTGTTGCATGGCGCTTTGCACTGCTTGAATTTACGACGGCAAATTCAGAAGAATTAGGCGAAACAACCGGCCAAAAGCATGCCAGTTCCTCGTTCGAAGCTGTTCGAAGGCTCAGGCGGCCAATTTGCCCCGCCTCTTTTATGAATCAGATAATGCCCAGCCCGGCTCTGCGAGTGGTCGCTGTTGAGTTTGATCGCGATACGGAGGTCATTCACGGAGTCGGCATTGCGCAGCCCATCCTCGATGGTGATGCGGTCGAGCGCCTGGTTGCTGTTGTTGGCGTGCAGCGCGGCCAGTCACAGATGGCCGGTTTCGGCGAAGGCGATCGCATGATCCATAGTTTCGCGATCACGGATTTCGCCAATCAGAATCACGTCGTGTGCTTGCCGCAGGGTGTTCTTCAACGCAGCCTGCCAGTCGGCAGTGTCGGTGCCGACTTCGCGCTGTGTGACGATGCAGTTGAGATGCGGGTGCACGAATTCGACCGGATCTTCGATCGTCAGGATATGCGTGTACTCGCTCTCATTGACATGACTGCCGCCGGGCCACGGTCCTGATTGAATGCGTTCACGCGAAACCGGCGCAGCTGCCGGTCAACCCGAGATGATTCCGGCAAACACAGCGGCGCCGAGCCAGTTGTTATGCCGGAAGGCGGTGAAGCAGCGCAGGCGGTCGCGCCCGCGGATCAGTGTGTAGTGGTAGACCGCCATACCTGCGGCCACGATCAGGCCGGCATAGAAGCCCGGACCGAGTTCGCGTGACGCGCCGACGAACCCGATCAGTAGCAGGTTGAGTCCGTAACAAATCATCACGGCAAGCACGTCGAATCGGCCGAAAGTGATCGCTGATGTACGTATGCCGATGTGAATGTCATCGTCGCGATCGACCATCGCATATTCAGTATCATAGGCCAGCGCCCAGAACACATTTGCCAGCAGCAGCACCCAGGCTTCGGCCGGCACGTTATCCAGCACCGCCGCGTAAGCCATCGGAATGCCGAAGCCGAACGCAATACCGAGATAGGCCTGCGGCAGCGCGAAGAAGCGCTTGAAGTAAGGATAGGTGCCGGCGACGATCACGGCCAGCACCGACAGCTGCAAGGTCAGCGTATTCAGCGGCAGGATCAACAGGAAGGACAGTCCCGCCAGCACGACGGCGACGGCGACCGCTTCCCATGCGGCGATGCGACCGGAGGTCAGCGGTCTGTCGGCAGTACGTTTGACGTGGCGGTCGAAGTCGCGATCCGCGAAGTCATTGATTGCGCAGCCAGCGGAACGCATCAATACCGTACCCAGCGTGAAGATCACCACCAGCCGCCAGTCCGGTGGGCCGCCAGAGGCCAGCCACAGCGCCGACAAGGTCGGCCAAAGCAACAGCAGGCTGCCGATCGGCTTGTCGAGCCGGACCAGGCGCGCATATTGCACGAGACGATTGCGGAGAAAGTGCGCGGAAAGATTCATGGCGCGCAGTGTAGCGCGACGTCATAACGACGGCCTTACTTTTCCTCGGTCTGGGCGTCCGGGAGCATCTGCACGCCGTTCAGTCGGCAGGACAGCACGGCCTGCCGTAGTGTCTCGATCGCCGCCTGGCGGGTGAAGCTCTTGCGCCACGCGACCACCACGCGCCGCGAGGGCGCCGGATCCTTGAACGGTAGATACCGCAGCATGCTGTCCTTGGGCAGCGGCTCAGGTACCGAGGCCTTGGGCAGCACGGTGATGCCGATGCCCGACGCCACCATGTGACGTATGGTTTCCAGCGACGAGCCTTCGAAGGTACGCGCAATGCCACCACCGCCGGTCGAGAAGCGCGACATCTCCGGGCAGACTTCGAGCACCTGATCGCGGAAGCAATGGCCGGCGCCGAGCAGCAGCATGGTTTCCTGTTTGAGTTCTTCGCTGCTGATCGATACGCGCTCGGCCCACTGATGTTTACGGGGCAGCGCGACCATGAACGGCTCGTCGTACAGCGGCCGTACCATCAGTCCCTGGTCGTTGAAAGGCAGGGCCATGATGGCCGCATCGAGCTCGCCGACGCGCAGCAGTTCGATCAGCTTGACCGTGAAATGCTCCTGCAGTATCAGCGGCATCTGCGGCACGCGCTCGATGAGCGTCGGCACCAGTTGCGGCAGCAGGTAGGGGGCGATGGTGTAGATCACGCCGACCCGCAGCGGTCCCACCAGCGGATCCTTGTTTTGCTTGGCGATGTTCTTGATGTAGGCGGTCTGTTCGAGTACGTGCTCGGCCTGAGCGACAATCTGCGCGCCGATCGGCGTGACCGATACTTCCGAACCGCCACGCTCGAACAGGGCGACACCGAGCTCATCCTCGAGCTTCTTGATCGCCACTGACAACGTGGGCTGGGCGACGAAACAGGCCTCGGCCGCACGACCGAAATGCTTCTCGCGTGCGACGGCCACGATGTATTTCAGTTCTGTCAATGTCATGCCGGTTAGTTTCGCACAGATAGAGTGCGCACGTTGAATTCAGGCATGCTGCTTTCAGGCGCGCAGATAATCCTCGCGCGCGCCCAGCCAGCGCGCCAGATGCGCATCAGCGATCTCGGGCCGGTGTGCCAGCAGCTCCTGTGCCACGTTGCGTGCATGCTCGACCAGCCATTGGTCGGTTTCAAGATCAGCGAAGCGGAGCATCGCCTGCCCGGACTGCCGCGCGCCGAGGAATTCGCCGGGGCCGCGGATCTCCAGGTCGCGTCGCGCGATCTCGAAGCCGTCGGCGGTTTCGCGCATGATAGCAAGCCGCTGCCGGGCGACCGGGCCGAGCGGTCCCTGGTACATCAGCAGACAGGCGCTGGCGGCCGCGCCGCGGCCGACCCGACCGCGCAACTGGTGCAGCTGCGACAAGCCGAAGCGCTCCGCATGCTCGATCACCATCAGCGATGCGTTCGGCACGTCGACACCGACCTCGATCACGGTCGTGGCGACCAGCAGGTGCAGCTCGCCACGCGCAAAGCCATCCATCACTGCCTGCTTCTCGGCCGGTTTCATCCTTCCGTGGACCAGGCCGACCTTCAGATCCGGCAGCGCGGCCGACAGCAAGGCATGCGTATCGGTCGCGGTTTGCAGCTGCAAGGTCTCTGATTCCTCGATCAGCGGGCATACCCAGTAAACCTGCCGTCCCTCCAGCGCGGCCGAGTGGACGCGGGCAACGACTTCGTCGCGCCGCTCCTGGGCGATCAGGCGCGTGACGATGGGTGTGCGGCCGGGCGGTAGTTCGTCAATCACCGACACCTCGAGGTCAGCGTAATAGGTCATCGCCAGCGTGCGCGGAATCGGCGTGGCCGACATCATCAGCTGGTGCGGCACGCTGCCGACGCCCTTGTTGCGCAGCGTGAGCCGCTGGGCGACGCCGAAGCGGTGCTGTTCATCGACGATTACCAGCCCGAGCCGGGCGAAATCGACATCCTGCTGGATCAGGGCATGTGTGCCGACCACCAGCCGCGCCGTACCGGATGCGATGCGTGAGCGCGCGTCATCCTTGTCCTTTTTCTTCAGGCTGCCCGTCAGCCAGGCCACGTTCACGCCGAGCGGCTCGATCCAGCTGGCGATCTTGCGGAAATGCTGCTCGGCCAGGATCTCGGTCGGCGCCATCAGCGCGGCCTGGTAGCCGCTGTCGATCGCCTGCGTCGCCGCGAGCGCTGCCACTACGGTTTTGCCGCTGCCGACGTCGCCCTGCAGCAGGCGTTGCATCGGGTAGGACGCTGTCAGGTCGGTGCGTATCTCCTCGAGTACGCGTCGCTGCGCGCCGGTCAGTGCAAACGGCAGCGCGTCGAGCAGCGCTTGCGTCAGTACGCCGACGCGCTCCAGCACCGGCGCGCCCTGTTGACGCCGGGCGGCTTGCGCGCGCTTCATCGACAGCTGCTGCGCGAGCAGTTCGTCGAACTTCATGCGTATCCACGCGGGGTGGCTGCGCTCGGCCAATGCGTTTTCGTCAATGTCCGGCGGTGGCTGGTGCAGCAAGCGGACTGCCGGCTCAAACGGCATCAGTTTCAGCCGTGTGCGTAGCTCGGGCGGCAGCGTATCGGACCAGTCGATGCGCGTCATGGCATTTGCAATCGCCTTGCGCAACAGCGTTTGCGATAGGCCTTCGCCGGCGGGGTAGACCGGAGTAAGCGCGTCCGGCAGCGGCGTATCTTCGTCGACCGGACGCACCGCCGGATGCACCATCTCATCGCCGAAAAAGCCGTGCCGCAGTTCGCCACGCACGCGCAGGCGCCGGCCAACCGCCATTTGCGTGGCCTGGCTGCCATAGAAATTCAGGAAGCGCAGCGTCAGCCGGCCACTGTCGTCGGCCAGCGTCACTACCAGCTGGCGGCGTGGCCGGTACTGCACGTCACAGTCGGTGACCACGCCCTCGACCTGCACCGGCTGGCCATGGCGCAGCGCCGCCTGCGCTATGGCCAGCAGCCGGGTCTCGTCCTCATAGCGCATCGGCAGATGCAGTGCCAGCGCGGTATCGGATGAGAGTCCCAGCCGCGCGAGCCGGTCGGCGGTACGCAGGCTTTTCGTCGGAGGGGCTTTCTTGCGCGCGGCAGGCATGGCGAACGGGGGTGGCTCGGGCAGCGTAGAATACCGGCTTTTCAAGGGGGCGCACTCAGCCGCTTCCGGTCTTTTTTCATCCTCCCATGTACTCGCTGTCCGATTTCGACTTTGACCTTCCTCCTGACTTGATCGCTCAGATGCCGCTGCCCGAGCGCAGTGCGTCGCGTCTGCTGCAAGTGGGGGGCGACGCGCTGGTTGACAGTGTGTTCGGCGCCATCGTCGATCTGCTGCAGCCGGGCGATGTGCTGGTGTTCAATGACACTCGCGTACTGAACGCGCGTTTCTACGGTGTGAAAGAAACCGGCGGCAAAGTCGAGGTGCTGGTCGAGCGCGTCTGTGATGCGACGACCGTGCTGGCGCAGATAAGGGCATCAAAGTCGCCGCCAGCAGGCACGGTGCTGCGACTGGCTGAGGCATTTGACGTGACCGTGGGCGAGCGGGCCGGTGAGTTTTTTACGCTGCATTTCCCGTCCGATGCGATTCCCCTGATCGACCAGTACGGCCGCCTGCCGCTACCGCCCTACATCGAGCATGCGGCTGACGCCGTCGATGCGCAGCGCTACCAGACCGTCTATGCAAAGAACCCCGGCGCTGTCGCCGCGCCGACCGCTGGTCTGCATTTCGATGACGCACTGCTGCAGAAGCTCAAGGACAAGGGTGTGCAGCTCGCGTGGCTGACGCTGCATGTCGGTGCTGGCACGTTCCAGCCGGTGCGCACCGAGAACCTGGCCGAGCACAAGATGCACAGCGAGTGGTACCACATCTCGCCGCAGACGGTGGAAGTGATCGCGGCCGCGCAGCGCGCCGGACGCGATGTGGTCGCCGTCGGCACCACCAGCCTGCGCGCGCTGGAGTCGGCGTCGCAGTCGGGCAGACTGGTGGCCGGCAGCGACGACACGCAGATCTTCATCACACCCGGCTATCGCTTCAGGACGGTCACCCGACTGATTACCAATTTCCATCTGCCGAAATCTACGCTGATGATGCTGGTGTCGGCCTTTGCCGGCTACGATCGCATCCGCAATGCGTATGCGCATGCGATCCGCCAGCGCTACCGTTTCTTCAGCTACGGTGACGCGATGCTGCTCGACTGCGAGGAACACGAATGAAGTTCACCCTGCTCAAGACGGACGGTCTGGCGCGTCGTGGTCGCCTCGAGGTCGCGCACGGCGTGATTGAAACGCCGATCTTCATGCCGGTCGGCACCTACGGATCGGTCAAGGCGATGTCGCCCGATGAGCTGCGCGAGATCGATGCGCACATCATCCTCGGCAACACCTTTCACCTGTGGCTGCGGCCGGGGCTGGACATCATTGGCAAGTTCGGCGGGCTGCACCGATTCATCGGCTGGGACCGGCCGATCCTGACGGATTCGGGTGGCTTCCAGGTGTTTTCGCTGGGTGCGATGCGCAAGATTACCGAAGAGGGCGTGAAGTTTTCGTCGCCGATCAATGGCGACAAGCTGTTCCTGTCGCCGGAGATCTCGATGCAGATACAGCGCGTGCTGAACTCCGATATCGTGATGCAGTTCGACGAATGCACGCCTTACGAGATCGATGGCCGTGCGGCTACGCAAGACGAGGCGGGACGTTCGATGCGCATGTCGCTGCGCTGGGCAAAGCGCTCGCTGGATGAATTCCATCGTGAAGGCAATCCGAATGCATTGTTTGGCATTGTGCAGGGCGGGATGTACGAAACGCTGCGCGACGAGTCGCTCGCTGGCCTCGAGGAGCTCGATTTCCACGGTGTCGCCATCGGCGGCCTGTCGGTTGGCGAGCCAAAGGAAGACATGCAGCGCATCCTGGCGCATGTCGGGCCAAAGCTGCCGGCACACAAGCCGCATTACCTGATGGGCGTCGGCACGCCGGAGGACCTGGTCGAGGGTGTTGCGAACGGTATCGACATGTTCGACTGCGTGATGCCGACGCGGAATGCGCGTAATGGCTGGTTGTTCACGCGCTATGGCGACCTGAAGATACGCAATGCGCGCCACAAGGACGAAGACAAGCCGCTCGACGAGAGCTGCGAATGCCATGCATGCAAGAATTTTTCGCGCGCTTACCTGCACCATTTGCACCGCGCCGGCGAGATTCTTGGCGCGCGCTTGAACACCATTCACAACCTGCATTACTACTTGCAGCTGATGCGAGAGATTCGCGCCAGCATCGATGCAGGCACGTTTACCCAGTTCCGGCAGCGTTTTGCCGCAGATCGCGCGCGCGGCGTCTGAACACGCGGTCGACTTCCGGACTTTTCTGAAAATTGGCGTACGGGGGAACCACGGACCCGTCCGCTCTTCCTCAGTGCTGACGCTCTCACACGGATAACGCGGTTTCCGCGCTGCCTTTGGAGCGTCGGCAGCCACGCGCCTCCCCTCACGTGGCTGCCTTCCCGAACGCAAAGCCGAAGGAGTTCGCGATGGCCCAGGCACCTGCTCATTTACCCCCGAGTTTCCCACCTTCCTCGCCAGCGTCGGTATCGACACCGACGACTGCCGCCCAGCATTCCGTCTCCGCGCCAACGGTCGACCCGCAGCAGGAGCCGGCGGTGCTGAGCTATCGTCTGCCGCTGCGATTTCGCGTCGAATTCTCTTTCGATACGCTCTTCGACGGCAAGGGCGACCGGCTCGAGACCGTGGGCGAATGGCTGAAATGGTTGCCACCGCTTGCCGCCACACTGCAGCAGCTGTCGCTGGCGGATATCCCTGACGAAGCTCGCCATGACCGTGCATTGCGGGCGATCCGTGCCGATGCGGATGTGTGTGCGTCCGACCCGCGTTACGGTCGCACGGTATTACATTGGGCCTGCCTGCTGGCCCAGCCTTCGCTCGTCGGCTTACTGCTGCAGCATGGTGCGGGTGGTGCATCGCTGGATCAGCCGGATGCCCAAGGACGCAGTCCTTTGGGATGTGTGGCGTCCTTGCGGATTGCACCGGGATCAGCCGAGGTGGTGGGCCTGCTGCTGTCGGCCGGCGCATCGCCGACGGCGCTGCCAAACCGCGGTGCGGAGTTGCTGTATCTGGCCGACCTCGACGCGGCGCTGACACAGCGGCTGTTGCGCGCCGGTGTGCCGGTCGATGGGGACGCCCGCCTTGCCAGCACGCCTCTGCTGGCCGCTTGTTCGCATGAGTTGTGGGCAGTGGCGGCGGTGCTGCTGGATGCCGGCGCGCAGCTCCGGCCTGGCGGGCCGCTGCGGATGTCCGCGCTGCATCATGCGGACATGCCGGTCTGGCTGGCTGAGCAGTTACACCGGCGCGGCGCCGATGTGAACGCGCGTAACCTGCTCGCAGAGACGCCGCTGATGCTCGCCTGCGCAGCAGGGAATGTCCCGCTGGCGCGTTGGCTGATCGATGCGGGTGCCAGCACCGATGCGGTTTGCGATGAAGGCCTGCGCGCGATCGACCATGCGACCCGCCATCGTGACGCGTCGTCGGCCGGCTGCGGCCTGCATCCGAGCACGCGCCGGCCGCCGACCGACGGTTGAGCGGTACACCGCGGGCGGGAGCAGCACAATCGCTTTCGGCAATGCGCAAGCCGGGAAAGAAATGATTGTCACGGCCGATACGCGGACCAGAGCCACGCTGGCCAGTGCTAGAATCACGGCTTCGTCAAAAAACCGACCCGGAGCAGTTTCATGTTTATCTCGAATGCCTATGCGCAGGCGGCAGCCCCGGCCAGCGCCGGTGGCGGACTGATGGGCTTTCTACCCATCATCCTGATGTTCGTCGTGCTCTACTTCCTGATGGTGCGCCCGCAGATGAAGCGCCAGAAGGAGCAGAAAGCCATGATCGAAGCACTCGCCAAGGGCGACGAGGTGGTCACTGCCGGCGGTATCGTTGGCAAGCTCACCAAGGTGTCCGACGCCTACGTCACGCTGGAAGTGGCCGAAGGTACGGAGATCGTGATGCAGAGGGCTTCGGTGACGATGCTGCTGCCCAAGGGCACGATCAAGGCACTCTGACATTTTGGAATCCCCCTGGTCCGGCACGCGTTGCCGGACTTTTTTCATTCAAGGCAAGCTGCCATGAACCGTTATCCCCTCTGGAAGTACGTAATGATCGCGCTGGTGCTGGCGTTCGGCGTGCTGTACACCGTGCCGAACTTCTTCGGCGAATCGCCCGCCGTGCAGGTCAGCAGCGCAAAGGCCACGCTGAAGCTTGGCCCCGATGCTGTCGATCGCGTACAGCAGGCACTGCAGGCGGCCGGTCTGCGTGCCGAAGACGCCTTCTTCGAAGACCTTGGCAACAATGGCACCGTGCGCGCGCGCTTTGCCAGTACCGATCTGCAGTTCAAGGCCAAGACCGTGATCGAGCAGGCGCTGAACAAGGATCCGACCGATCCCAGCTATCTGGTCGCCTTCAACCTGCTGCCGAATACCCCCGCCTGGCTGCAAGGCCTGCGTGCGCTGCCGATGTATCTTGGCCTGGACCTGCGCGGCGGTGTGCATTTCCTGATGCAGGTCGATACCCGTGCGGTGATGACCAAGCGCATTCAGGCCACACAGACGGCAGCGCGCGCGCTGCTGGTCGAGAAGAAGATTCGTTTCTCCAGCCTGACGCGCAACGGTGACGCGATCGATATCCGCTTCCGGGATCGCGAGATTGTCGACGCTGCACGCAATGTGCTGGCTTCGCAGCTGCCGGAGCTTTCACTGGTCGAGGCAAACGACGCCGAGGGTCTGATGCTGCGCGCTTCGCTGAATCCGCAGGCGGTCAAGCGCACGCTCGAGGAAGCCGTCCAGCAGAACATCTCCACGCTGTCGAAGCGGGTCAATGAACTGGGTGTGGCCGAACCGGTAATCCAGCGCCAGGGCGCCGACCGCATTGTCGTGCAGCTGCCCGGCGTGCAGGACGTCTCGCGCGCGAAGGACATCATCGGTCGTACCGCGACGCTCGAGGTGCGTATGGTCGACGAGTCGGTCACGCGCGGCACCGAGGAAACCGCGGCGCTGTCGGCCGGCTCTGAACTGTTCAAGGTCGGCAAGGGCGCACCGGTCGTGCTGTACAAAGATCCGGTGATTACCGGTGACTACATCTCGAATGCCGGCGCGGCATTCGACCAGAATCAGCAGCCGTCCGTCAGCATCGACCTGAATGGCGACGGCGGCCGCAAGATGCGTCAGGCGACCCGCGACAAGGTCGGCAAGCTGATGGCCATCGTGCTGTTCGAGAAGGGCAAGGGCGAGGTGCTGACAGTCGCCACCATCCGCGACGAACTCGGTTCACGCTTCCAGATCACCGGCATGGAGTCGCCGGCTGCCGCCAGCGACCTGGCGCTGTTGCTGCGTGCGGGCTCGCTGGCCGCGCCGATGGAGATCATCGAGGAACGTACTATCGGTCCGCAGCTCGGTGCCGAAAACATCTCCAAGGGCTTCAACTCGACGCTGTACGGTTTTGCGGCGATCACGGCCTTCATGGTGGTTTACTACCTGCTGTTCGGTGCGTTCTCGGTGTTCGCACTCGGTGTCAACGTGATGCTGCTGGTAGCGCTGTTGTCCGTGTTGCAGGCGACGCTCACTCTGCCAGGCATTGCGGCGATTGCGCTGACCCTGGGCATGGCGATTGACGCCAACGTGCTGATTAACGAGCGCATCCGCGAAGAGCTCCGCAACGGCAATTCGCCGCAGGCGGCAATCGCGGCGGGCTTCGAGCGCGCATGGGCGACGATTCTTGACTCGAACGTAACGACGCTGATCGCTGGCCTGGCGCTGCTGATCTTCGGTTCCGGCCCGATTCGCGGATTTGCGGTCGTGCACTGTCTGGGCATCCTGACCTCGATGTTCTCGGCGGTCGTGGTGGCGCGCGCGCTGGCCAACCTCTGGTATGGCCGTCGCAAGAAACTGACCAGCGTGTCCATCGGACAGGTCTGGAAGCCGAACGCCTGATGCGTCGCGGCTGACAAGGAGAACATCGTGGAATTTTTCCGGATCAAAAAAGACATCCCGTTTATGCGGAATGCGCTGTTGTTCAATGCGATCTCCGCGTTGACCTTCGTCGCAGCCGTATTTTTCCTGTTCGCCAAGGGCTTGCACCTGTCGATCGAATTCACCGGCGGCACCGTGATGGAAGTCGCGTATGCAAAGCCGGCCGATCTGGAGGGCATTCGCAAGACAGTCACCGGCCTGGGTTTCGCCGACAGTCAGGTACAGAGTTTCGGTACCGCGCAGGATGTGCTGATCCGCCTGCCTGCGCAGAAAGCGGCGAGTTCGGCGCAGGTCAGCACAAAGGTGTTCGATGCGCTGAAGGTGCAGGATGCGTCGGTGAGTTTGAAGCGCGTAGAGTTCGTGGGTCCGCAGGTCGGCGAGGAACTCGCTCATGATGGTCTGACTGCGCTGGCTTTCGTCATCATCGGCATCATGATTTATCTGGCTTTCCGCTTTGAATGGAAGTTCGCGGTAGCAGCGATCATTGCCAACCTGCACGACGTGATCATCATTCTCGGTTTCTTTGCGTTCTTCCAGTGGGAATTCTCGCTGACCGTGCTGGCGGCGGTACTCGCAGTGCTGGGCTATTCGGTGAACGAGTCGGTCGTCGTCTTCGATCGGGTGCGTGAGACGTTCCGCGATCGCCGCTATGGCAAGCTGTCCACGCCGGAGGTGCTGAACCATGCGATTACCAGCACGATCTCTCGTACCGTGATCACGCACGGCTCGACGCAGTTGATGGTGCTGTCGATGCTGCTGTTCGGCGGTCCGACGCTGCACTATTTCGCTCTGGCGCTGACGATCGGCATTCTCTTCGGTATCTATTCATCGGTGTTTGTCGCGGCGGCAGTGGCGATGTGGTTGGGTGTGAAGCGCGAAGACCTCATCAAGCCTGTGAAGCCCAAAGACGAAACGGATGGCGCAGTGGTCTGAGCGTCATTCCCGAAGCTGCACTCGCATGAGGGAGCAGCCACAAAAAATGAGTCCGGCGCAGTCAGCTGGACTCTTTTTTTACCGATGACTGAGTTTCGTGCCTGGCATCCGCGAGGGCTTTCTCCGTAGTCCTCCTAGGCTTGCACCCAACACCGGCTGGCTGCCGTCCGGGAAATGACGGCGTTTCCGCGATACGGCAATGCCGGCTTTGTTCCTACCGAGGTGCTGGACTCAGATGTCTTTTGCCAGCTGTTCCGCTAGCCCGACATAGGAACCCGGCGTCATCGCCAGCAGCCGATCCTTGGCATCCTGAGGAATCGCCAGACCGGTAATGAAGTCGCGCAGGGCATCTTTCGAGATGCCCTTGCCACGGGTAAGTTCCTTCAGCTGCTCGTACGGATTCTCGATGCCGTAGCGGCGCATCACTGTCTGCACCGGCTCGGCCAGCACTTCCCAGCTATTGTCGAGATCCTCGGCCAGCCGTGCCGGATTGACTTCCAGCTTGTTCAGACCGCGCAGGCAGCTGTCATAAGCGAGCAGCGTGTAGCCGAGGCCGACACCAATGTTGCGCAGTACGGTCGAATCAGTGAGGTCGCGCTGCCAGCGCGATACCGGCAGCTTTTCCGCCATGTGCTTGAGCACGGCATTGGCCATCCCGAGGTTGCCTTCGGAATTCTCGAAGTCGATCGGATTGACCTTGTGCGGCATCGTCGATGAACCGATCTCGCCCGCCTTGGTTTTTTGCTTGAAGTAGCCCAGTGAAATATAGCCCCAGATGTCGCGGTTCAGATCGAGCAGGATGGTGTTTGCGCGGGCGATCGCATCGAACAGCTCGGCGATGTAGTCATGCGGTTCGATCTGAATCGTGTATGGGTTGAATGTCAGGCCCAGCTTGTCCTCGATTACTTTGCGCGAAAATTCCGGCCAGTCGAATTCGGGATAAGCCGACAGGTGCGCGTTGTAGTTGCCGACCGCGCCGTTCATCTTGGCGAGGATCTGCACGGCGGCGATGCGTTGCTGCGCCCGCTGCAGACGCGCGACGACGTTGGCCATTTCCTTGCCCAGCGTGGTCGGGCTGGCTGGCTGACCGTGCGTGCGCGACATCATTGGCAGGTTCGCGTTCGCGTGCGCGAGCTCGGTGAGGCGGGCGATCAGGTTCGACAGTGACGGCAGCAGCACGCTGTCGCGTGCCGCCTTCAGCATCATGCCGTGGGAAGTGTTGTTGATGTCCTCGGACGTGCAGGCGAAGTGGATGAACTCGGACGCCGCCACCAGCTCGGGCAGATGCTGTACCTTTTCCTTGAGCCAGTACTCGACGGCCTTCACGTCATGGTTGGTAACGGCCTCGATCGCCTTGATGCGCGCAGCATCCTCCTCGCTGAAGTCGCTTGCCAGCGTCTCCAGCAGGGTCTTGGCTTCGACGGAAAACGGACGGAGCTCGGCGAAGCCAGCTTCGGACAGGGCGATCAGCCAGGCAATTTCGACCTTGACGCGATGGTGCATGAAGCCGGCTTCGGACAGCAGCGGACGCAGGCTGTCGGTCTTGGAGGCATAACGGCCGTCGAGCGGCGACAGGGCGGAGAGCGCGGAAAGTGGCATGGTATGGGCCAGCGGCAGGACTGCCGGGTAGAAATGGAATAGCCCGCGATTTTAGCATCCGCGACGCCCGGGGACGGGGGCGCGCGTCGGACCGTGATTTGTCAATGATATAATCGAGGCCCCCCGTCCGAATGCGAAGGCCCCATGAAATTGCTTGGATCGCTCGCTAGCCCATACGTGCGCAAAGTTCGCATCGTCATGGCGGAGAAGAAGCTCGATTACGAGTTGGTGCTCGAAGATGTCTGGTCCCCTGACAGCACAATCAGTTTGTCAAATCCGCTCGGCAAGGTGCCGTGTCTGGTGATGGAAGACGGCGGCGCCATGTTCGATTCACGCGTAATCGTCGAGTATCTGGATACGATGTCCCCAGTCGGCCGGTTGATTCCGGGCTCTGGCCGTGAGCGGAGCAGCATCAAGTGCTGGGAAGCGCTGGCTGACGGCGTGCTTGACGCTGGCATCCTGATGCGCATCGAACGCACGCAGCGACCGGCGGAGCGCCAGAGCGATGCGTGGGTCGAACGACAGCTCGGCAAGGTGCGCAGCGGTATTCGCGCGATGGCGTCCGGCCTGGGAGATCATCCATATTGCGCCGCACGACAATTCACACTGGCCGACATTGCCGTCGGTTGCGCGCTCGGATGGATCAGTTTCCGTTTTCCCGAGATTGAATGGCGCGACGACCATCCGAATCTGGCAAGACTGTTCGAACGGCTGTCGGATCGGCAGTCTTTCCGCGATACCGTGCCGTCTGCATGATTTAGTGCTACGTTCAGTAAAAAACGGAGCCAGCGGCTCCGTTTTTCATTGGGCAATCACTGGACATCTGACATCAGCTGGCATCATCCATCTGCGATTGCAGGTAGTTTTGCAGGCCGATCTTGTCGATCAGGTCCTTCTGCGTCTCGAGCCAGTCGATGTGCTCTTCGGTGTCGTCGAGAATGTGCTGGAACAGTTCGCGCGATACATAGTCGCGTGCTGCTTCACATGCGGCGATGCCGTCTTTCACAGTTTGCTGCGCACCGAGTTCCAGCTGCAAATCGCAGTCCAGTATCTCGGGTACGTTCTCGCCGATCATGAGTTTGTGCAGCGCTTGCAGGTTCGGCAGGCCTTCGAGCATCAGGATGCGGTCGATCAGCTTGTCAGCATGCTTCATCTCGCCGATCGATTCGGCATATTCCTTCTTGCCAAGCTTCTCCAGCCCCCAATGCTTGTACATACGCGCATGCAGGAAGTACTGATTGATCGCCGTAAGTTCATTGGTCAGCTGGTCGTTGAGCAGCTTCAGGATGGTGGGATCACCTTTCATGGGGGCCTCTTGTTCGGTAGGTGGGAAGGATGCTGCGATGTTACCGCAGCCTCTGCTGAATAACCGCACCGGCCTGCATTTTGTTATTGCGACTCATTCTTCATTGCGAATCATTTTGCGAATCATTCCTGCTTCGCAGTTGATGAGGCGATCGATGCCATATTCGGATGGCCTGTCAATGCCATGGTCATTTCCAGTTCATCGCGCAGCAGGCGAAGCACATGGGCAACGCCCATCGGACCGGCGGCGGCCAGCCCCCACACATAGGGGCGGCCTATCAGCAGGGCTTGCGCGCCGGCCGCGATGGCCTTGAAGGCATCCTGACCGCTACGGATACCGCTGTCGAACAGCAAAGGCAGCGACGGTGGTAGCCGATGACGGAATTTCTTCAGGACATCGAGCGTGGCTGGCGTGCCGTCGATGATGCGTCCACCATGATTCGACACCACCAAACCATCACAGCCGACGTCTACTGCGCGCGCGGCATCGCCGACATCCAGCAAGCCTTTGACCAGTAGCGGCAGCCGGGTCTGACTGCGCAACCAGTCGAGGTCGTCCCAGCGCGGTGCAGCGGCCATCCAGTGGTCGAATACAGCGCTGGCGCCAGGTGCCAGCGCAGCGAGCGGTGCAGCGGGTTCAAGGTTCACTGCAGCGATATTCGGCGGCAGGTCCAGCGTTGCCTGCTTGACCGGGGCATCCACCGTAAAGACGATCGCCTGTGCACCGGCTTGCTCGGCCTTGCGGAGCAGCCGCAGCGTGCGCCTGCGGTCATCCTGCCAGTACAACTGGAACCACCAGTCTGCGCCCGTCTGTGAGATGTCGGGCAGCGGCTGGCTGGCGAGACTGCTGATCACCAGGATCGACTGCTGCGCGGCGGCGGCGAGGGCCACGCCGGTTTCTCCCTGGGGGTCGAACAGTCGCTGGTAGGCGATGGGCGCGAGCAAAAAAGGATGCGCGAGCGTGCGGCCGAACAGCTCGATGCGCGTGTGGCCGCCGCGTACGTCGGCCAGCGGCCGCGGACTGAGCGGCTCTGCATCGAATGCGCGTTCATTGTCGCGACGCGTGCGCGAGGAACCGCTGCCTGCGTCCAGATAATTCCAGATCTCGGTCGGTAGTGCCGCGCGTGCGCAAGCTTCATAGTCGGCGACGGAGGCACACAGCGGTCGCATCAGCTGTCAGCCCACTGCCGGAGCAGATTGTGATAAGTGCCGGTCAGCTGAACCACCGGTTCCGTTTCGCCGACGCTTTCGCGTAGTCGCAGCAAAGCCATATCCATTTCGTATAGCAGCCGACGTCGCCCTTCGTCACGCACCATGCTTTGCATGAACATAAAGCTCGCGAGCCGCTCGCCGCGCGTCACCGGGGTGACTTGATGGACGGACGACGACGGGTACAGCACGAGGCTGCCGGCGGCCAGTTTGACGCGGTGTGCACCGAAGGTATCGTCGATCAGCAGTTCGCCACCGTCATAGCTGTGCGGGTCTGACAGGAACAGCGTCGCCGACAGGTCAGCGCGAACGTAGCTGCCGTCCGGTGCCTGCCGCATCGCGCTGTCGACATGCGTGCCATAGGCATTGGCATCGCCCGCATAGCGGTTGAAAAAGGGCGGCAGTATTTTCAGCGGCAAGGCGGCAGCAAAGAAAGTCGCATTGCGCGAGAGTGCCTGCATCACGAGACGGCGCAGCGGCGCGGCATTCGGTTCGTCATCGGCCAACTGCCGGTTGTTCTTTGCCAGCGCCGCCTGGGCGCCGGCGGTGATGCGACCGTCCGACCAGCTAGCCGATGTGAGCAGCGACCTGGCAGTCGCGAGTTCCTCGGACGTCAGCAGCGGGTCGATAGTGACGATCATGTCGCTTAGTACTTCAGTTCTGCGGTCAGGATGACGGTGCGACGCACGCCCGGCACGGTGAAGCCGCCGTTGTCGTAGACCGCATCGTAGTAAAGCTTGTCGGTCAGGTTCTTGACGTTCAGCTTCAGCGCCCATGTCGGCTGTTCGTAGCTCAGCATTGCGTCGACACGATAGTAGGACGGCACGGTATTCGGGTGATAAGCGCCGTTGAGCGTTGGCACGCTGGCCGGATTGCTGTTGCTCGGGTTGAAGGCAAGCCGGTCGCCCTTGGCTTCGACGCCGCCACCTACTTTCCAGTTCGGATCCAGCCGATAGGTACTCCACAGGTTGAAGGTATAGCGAGGTGTGTTGCGCGCGCGCTGGCCTGCGTAGGCGGAATCGGCTTTCACGATCTGGCCGGCGTTCGGGCCGGTGGTCGAGACGTTCTCCGCCACTTCCAGGATCGTCGCATCCATCAGCGCCAGGCCGGCAAACACTTCCCAGTCCTGCGTGATGCGGCCGGCAGCTTCGACCTCGATGCCGTCGGTACGGCGCTTCTTGGTCAGGATCGACGCCGTCGCTTCCAGGTCGGTATTGCGCTCCCAGTATTTGGTCGCGCGGTAGAGCGCACCGCGCAGCGTCAGGTCGCCGCCGAACAGGATGTATTTCGCGCCGAGCTCGATGGTGTCGCTGCGCTCCGGTGGCTGAGCCTGAACGGTCAGCTGATACAGGTCAGCTGTTGGGCTGAACGAGTCGCTATACGCGAGGTAGTAATGCGACTCTTCGGTCGCGTGATAGGACAGCGCACCGCGGTAGCTCCACTCACCGTAGCTCAGCTTGGGTGAGGTGACGCTGGAGTAGGTCGCATCGAGCTGGTCGCGACGGGCGCCAAGGGTAGCCTTCCATTTCGGGACGAACTCGACCGTGTCCTGCGCGTAGAACGCATATGACTCGCCGTTAAAGGCGATCGGATTGCCCGTCGCCGCCGGCTGATACGGACGGAAATCCGGCGCCATCGCAGTACCGAAATTATTCAGCGCCTTGCGCCAGCTGTCTTCTTTCAGATATTCGACGCCTGACACGAACTGGTGTCGCATGCCGAAGGCACTGAAGCGCTTGCTGAAGTCCGACTGCAGCGTCGTTGTGTCGTAGTAGGCCATGCGCGTCGCATTGCCGGCGGCGCCGCCGCTGGCGTTGACGCGCCCGCCGCTGGCATTCGGTGCGTCGGTCAGGCTGGGGGTCTTCGCCCAGTAGCTGCGGTCATAGTCTGCAACCCGGAACTGCGTGCGCAACTGCGTGTCCGCATCGATCTTCCATTCGTACACCAGCGTGGTCATCGATGTGTCGCTGTTGTCGAAAGTCTTTCTGGTACCCCAGAACGTGCTGGCCGATAGCGGGCCGGTCGGATTGCCGGCTGTGTCGTAATAGCTGGTCGCGGGCAGCCGCGTCTTGCTGGCGAATGGCACGCCATAGTCCGGGTTGTCACGCGTACGCAGTGCGTAATGATTGATCCAGAATTTGTGATCGCTCGACTGGTTCAGCGCGAGGCTGATGGCGGCACCGGTGCGATTGATTGTGGGTTCGGCACCGGACGCCGGGTTGCTTCGCCAGCTGCCTTCGTTACGATCCATCAGGTTCACGCGCAGGCCGACATCCTTGCTGACCGACTTGTTCAGGTCGGCGCTCAATTGCTGATAGCCGTGCGAGCCGAGGCTGCCGTTCAGCCGGTACTGGTCGCTCTCGAGCGGCGTCTTGGTGACCTGGTTGATCACGCCGCCTGCCTGCCCGCGGCCGAACAGCATCGCACCAGCGCCGCGCAGCACATCAATTTGCTCGAAGTTGAACGTTTCACGGTTGTATTGCGCCGTGTCGCGGATGCCATCGAGATACATGTCGCCGAAGGTATAGAAGCCGCGCAGATTCATGTTGTCGCCGGCACGACCGCCTTCGGCCGCATTGAAGGTGATGCCGGAGACGTTGCGCATCGCTTCCTGCAGCGAGCCGGCCTGCTGTTCCTGCAAGAGCTTGCTGGTAACGGTCGTGATCGCCTGCGGAATGTCATGCGGGTCCTGCACCACCTTGCCGACGCGCGTACGGGTTCCCACATAAGCCGGGTTGTCGCGGTTTGCGGTCACTTCGACGGCGGGCAGTGTGCCGTCATCGCGTTCACTGCCGCTCTGGCCGGCGGCCATCACCGGGCCGCCACAAAACGCCAGTCCGGCGACGAGCGCGCCGAGCGGCGTGAGTTTTTTCTGGTTGTTCATCTGCATTTGCTCCGGTTGCCAGTGAGGCGTTAGCCTCGAGGTCTTGATGGCTGGCTGTCCGGCAAATGCGGCGTGGCTGGCTTGTTGTTGAAGGGGTTCTGAGAATCTTAGGGTTTGGGTTCGGTAATGAAACCGATCTTGGTCAGGCCACCGTTCTGTGCGGCAGCCATTACCTGCGCGACCTTTTCATATTGCGTGGTGCGCGCCGCGCGCAGATGCACGCTGGGTTGCGGCTGCTGCAACGCCGCTGCGGCAATCTGTGCTTCGAGCGCCTCGTCGGCCAGCGGCTTGTTGTTCCAGAACAGCTTGCCTTGCGCATCGATCGACAGGTTCACGGTCTCCGGCTTTGCATTGCTCGGCTGCGCGCTGGCACGCGGCAGTTCAAGGTTCACGCTGTGGTTGATGACGGGAATAGTGATGATGAAGATAATCAGCAGCACCAGCATCACGTCGACCAGCGGCGTTGTGTTGATTTCCGGGTTGAAGTCATCGTCCGAGCGATCGGAGAGCGAGCCCATTGCCATCATGCGCTCCGAACGACAGCAAGCATCTGGCCGGACTGCGTATGGTCTCCGGCGCGTGCGCCCGTCACGAACAGCGCATGCAGGTCGAAGCCGAATTTGTTCAGCTGCGCGATCACGGTCTTGTTGCTGCGAACCAGGGCGTTGTAGCCAAAGGTCGCGGGAATAGCGACCGCCAGGCCGAGCGCTGTCATGATCAGCGCCTCGCCGACCGGGCCGGCCACCTTGTCGATACTGGCCTGACCGCTGCTGCCGATCGATACCAGTGCGTGATAAATGCCCCAGACCGTGCCGAACAGACCGACGAACGGCGCCGTCGAGCCGACCGATGCGAGTACCGCCATGCCGGCCGACAGCTTGGCCGCCGCTTCATCGATCGCCTGTCGCAGCGACAGCGTGATCCAGTCGCTGATCGACAATTGGTCTTGCAGCGAGCCGGCGTGTGCATGATGGTGTCGCAAAGCCGATGCGCCTGCACTGGCCAGTTGTGCAAACGGATTGTCGGCCCCGAGGCTGCTGATGCCGGCCTCGAGGCTCGGCGCTTTCCAGAAAATGTTGCTTGCCGATTGCATCGCGCGGCGGTGCCGCCAGGCTTGCCAGCCTTTGGCGATCATCACGGTCCAAGACGCGATCGACATGGCGATCAGCATCAAGGCGACCGCGCGCGTCACAAAATCGCCCTGCTGCCAGACGGCGGCGAGCCCGTAGGGATTGCTATCCATGCTTATCTTTCGTTGATGTTTTATTTCAGGGAGAAACTGATCGGCACCAGCGCGTACACTGGCATCGGATGGCCGTCTTCGACATGGGGCTTGAACAACGCGCGCATTGCCGCAGCGCGCGCTGCATCATCGAGCCGCAGGTGGCCAGAGCTTTGCTGGACGTCAGCCCGTTGCGGCAGTCCTTTTTCATCGATCAGCAGTCGCAGCATTACCTTGCCCTCGAGCCCTGCGCGTCGCGCCGAGATCGGGTAGTCCACTTTCGGCGGACTCAGGTATTCGACGCCGGACACCATGACTGATCCACGCACGGCCGGTGTTGCCGAAGCCATGGCTGTCGAAGCCGGTGCCGGAACGCTGGCGATCGCCACGCTGCGCAGCTCTTGGAGTGGCGCCGTGGCAGCGCTGGTCGGTTCGACAAATGGAGCAAGCTGATTGACGGCGACGGGTGCGGGTATGTCATGCACGACCGGCATGGGTTGCGCGGTCGGTTGAACGATCGCTTGCTGACTCGGCTGAGCCACCGGCGTCGGCAATGGCGGGGTCGGCAGCGCGGCGCGCGGTAACGCGGCCGGGGGCGTAGGAGCAGGATGACGCACCTGCGTTGGCGTCGCATCGGCCGACGGTGAAAGCAGCGAGATCACGACCTCGCGTGGCGCGCTGTGCTCAAGTGTCGATTGCAGGCCGTGCAGCACAGCCGCGATCAGGCCTGTATGCAGCAGCACGGCCAGCAGCAGTGATCCGTGGCGACGCGTACTGTCGGACGACCCCGGCCAGTAGAGGGTGGCACTCATGCGGATTTCAGGTCGCGGCGACGCTGCGGCGAAGTTCAGTGATCTGACTGCCGGTGTCTTCCAGGTGCGCTCGCACCAGGGTTTTTGCAAACGCATTGCATTTGCCGCAGCAGCTTCCGACACCGAGCCGCGTGCGAATGTCATGCATCGACGCAGCGCCGTCCTCCAGTGCCTGGCGGATCGCTTTGTCAGAAATGTTATGGCAGATGCAGACAATCATGGTGCTTCGCTCTCAGGTCACGCAGTCAGGATCAATTTGTTCGCCTGCGTTAGCCGCAGTCGGTAGATCTTGCCGCCATGGTCGATCTCGATTTCGCGCCGTTCCTGCAGAAGATCCTGCAGCCGCACCCGTGCCTGATCCCGATCCGACGGAAGGTCGGACTGGCTCTCGGCTGTTGGTGTGGTGGGCGACTTCATGTGTTTATTTGTAAATGCGAACAATTCTTGTTTAGATTATTGACTAAGCGGATGGCGATTGCAAGCGCTTTTTGCTGACAGTCAGTGGGAAAGCGCGTGCTCAAAAAAATCGCCCGGGTCGGGCGGCGCAGTGTGGCTTTCAGGGGAGGGGCCGGAGGGTTTGATCCGGGGGGGTGGGGATGAGGATTGGCGCCCGGGACGGATGGCCGGCAGCGGCAATCCGTCCGGCGTCGCAGAGTTGTCAGTCTTCGGTCGCTAGCGATCAGTGGCCGGTTGTCAGGCGCCAGTGACCAGCGACCAGGCGTCAGGCGTCAGGCGCCAGTGCCCGCCTGTTCAATGATGCCGCCGCCGAGACAGATGTCACCGTCATACAGCACCGCAGATTGCCCGGGAGTGACTGCCCACTGTGGCTGCGCAAAACGCAGGCTGAAATGGCCGGTTTCGGACGTTTGCAGCGTGCAGGGGACATCCGCCTGCCGGTAGCGTGTCTTCGCATGGAAGGGGCCGTTGCCCGGTGGCTTACCGGCCGTCCAGCTGACCTGCCCTGCGGTCAGCGACGCCGACAGCAGCCAGAGGTGGTCGTGGCCCTGAACCACATACAGCGTATTGCTGGCGACGTCCTTGCGCGCCACGTACCACGGCTCATGCTGGCCGTCATTGCCGCGGTGGCTCTTGCTGCCACCCAGCCCGATGCCCTTGCGCTGGCCAAGGGTGTAGAACGACAGGCCGACATGTTCGCCCACCACGACGCCATCCGCTGTTTTCATCGGACCGGGCCGGAACGACAGGTAACGGTTGAGGAATTCGCGAAACGGCCGCTCGCCGATGAAGCAGATGCCGGTGGAGTCTTTTTTTGCCGCGTTCGGCAGCCCAAGTTCCTCAGCGATCCTGCGGATATCGGTTTTGTGCAACTCGCCCAATGGGAACAGTGTGTGCGCCAGCTGGGCCTGATTCAGCCGGTGCAGGAAGTAGCTTTGGTCCTTGCTGGCATCGATTGCCTTGAGCAACTCGAAGCGACCGTCGCGCTCGCGCACACGCGCGTAGTGGCCGGTCGCAATCTTGTCGGCACCCAGCTTCATCGCGTGATCGAGAAAAGCCTTGAACTTGATTTCGGCATTGCACAGCACGTCCGGATTGGGTGTGCGCCCGGCCTCGTATTCGCGCAAGAACTCGGCGAATACCCGGTCCTTGTACTCGGCCGCAAAATTGACCGCCTCGATATCGACGCCGACCACGTCTGCGACGCTGACGGCATCGATCCAGTCCTGCCGGGTCGAACAGTATTCGTCATCGTCATCGTCTTCCCAGTTCTTCATGAACAGGCCGATGACTTCATAGCCCTGCTGCTTCAGCAGCCACGCGGCAACCGACGAGTCAACGCCGCCGGACATGCCGAGCACGACACGCTGTTTACGCATGCTGTCCCGCCGTCACACTGGGGTGGGTGTAAACGATCGACAGCGGGCTGCGCTTTCCCGCGAGATAGTCATCGACGCACTGCAGGACGAGCGGACTGCGATGCTTGTCGCGGCAGGCGACCAGCTCGGGGTAACTCATCCAGACGGCGCGCAAGATGCCCTCATCCAGAGGGCGGTCATGGCGCGCACCGACGCGGCCCGAGAAGGCGAAGCGCAGATAAGTGACATCGTCGCCAGTGCGGCTGGACAGGTAGCGCGACATGTAGACGCCAACCAGCGCGTCCGGCAAGAATTCATGCGCGGTCTCTTCCAGCGCCTCGCGGCTGACTGCATCAATCAGCGACTCGCCCGGATCCAGGTGGCCGGCCGGCTGGTTGAAGCGGATGCCTTCACTGGTTTCTTCTTCGACCAGCAGGAATTGTTGGTCACGCTCGATAATCGCCGCAACAGTGACGGAGGGTTTCCAGATGGTAGACATGGTTCTCTTCGAAAGCCGGCATTTTACCCGCAGCGCGCTGTCATGCCCCTGACCGGCATTGGTAAGTCCTGCTGCGGGCGCCAGCCAGTCTCAAACCCGCCCGGCAGGGTGGTGTCGGTGCGGTGCAATCCTGCCGCCGGTTGCTCTCGCCATTTGAACAAGGTATTGTTCGCGCCCTTGCCCGAATACGCATGTGTTTCTGGCAATATCGCAAAGCCCGGCTTGCCAAAAATCAAACGGTGCGCCTTAACGTCAGTACATGGCAATTGCGTGTAAGATGCGGGCGAAATTTTTATTTTGGAGAACGCCATGAAAATCGGCATTCCAGCCGAGACCCGCCCGGGGGAAACGCGTGTCGCAGCGACTCCCGAAACCGTAAAGAAACTGGTCGCCGCGAAACACCAGGTGATCGTGCAATCGGGCGCCGGCGTGTCCGCAAGCATTCCTGATGATGCATTCACCGCTGTCGGCGCGCAGATCGGCTCGGCCGCTGACGCGTTTGGCTGCGAGATGGTGCTGAAGGTCCGTGCGCCGTCGGCTGACGAGCGTGCGCTGATGAAATCAGGCACCGTGCTGGTCGGCATGCTCAATCCCTTCGATGCCGACGGCATCGCGGCGATGGCATCGTCCGGTCTGACCGCGTTTGCCCTCGAAGCCGCACCGCGCATTACCCGCGCGCAGTCAATGGACGTACTGTCATCGCAGGCCAACATCGCCGGTTACAAGGCCGTCCTGATGGCGGCCAATACTTACCAGCGCTTTATGCCGATGCTGATGACCGCAGCCGGCACCGTGAAAGCGGCGCGCGTGCTGATCATGGGCGTCGGCGTGGCCGGCTTGCAGGCGATCGCGACCGCCAAACGTCTCGGGGCCGTGATCGAGGCGTCCGACGTGCGTCCGCCGGTGAAAGAGCAGGTCGAGTCGCTGGGCGCGAAATTCATCGATGTGCCTTACGAAACCGATGAAGAGCGTGAAATCGCCAAGGGTGTCGGTGGCTATGCCCGGCCGATGCCGGAAGCCTGGATGAAGCGTCAGGCGGCGCTGGTGCATGAGCGCGCCAAGCAGGCCGACATCATCATCACCACCGCACTGATCCCGGGCCGCAAGGCGCCAGTGCTGATCAGCGAGGAGACCGTCAAGTCAATGAAGCCGGGCTCGGTGATTCTCGACATGGCCGTTGAGCAGGGAGGCAATTGCGAACTGTCCGAACTCGGCAAGACCGTTGTCAAGCACGGCGTAAATATCATCGGCGAGGCGAATCTGCCGGCGCTGTGCGCGGCCGATGCATCGGCGCTGTATGCGCGCAACGTGATCGACTTCATGAAGCTGATCATCGACAAGGAAGCCAATCTCGCGATCGACCGTAACGACGAGATCGTCGCCGCAACCCTCGTCTGCCACGGCGGCGAAGTACTGCGCAAATAAAGTTTTGCGGACCGTGCGCGTTGCGCGCCGGTCCGTCCAGTTTCAGGAGTCACCATGCAACGAATCATGCTGCGCGCGAAGATCCATCGCGCGACGGTAACCCAGTGCGACCTCAACTACGAGGGATCGTGCGGGATTGATGAAGACCTGCTCGAAGCGGCCGACATCCGCGAATTCGAGAAGATCGAACTGTATAACGTCAACAATGGCGAGCGTTTCTCGACTTACGCGATCAAGGGCAAGCGCGGCAGCGGCGAGATCTCGCTGAACGGCGCGGCGGCTCGTCTCGCTCACCTGGGCGACCTGCTGATCATCTGCACCTATGCGCCGATGACGGATGCCGAAGTCGCCGAGTACACGCCGAAGATCGTGTTCGTCGACGACAAGAACGGCATGACCGGCCTGAAAAAATAAGCTAACAGACAAGCTAACAACCAGAGGACATCATGGAAGTCAGCCACACCATAACCAACCTGATCATTTTCGTGCTGGCGATTTACGTCGGCTACCACGTCGTCTGGACGGTCACGCCGGCACTGCACACGCCGCTGATGGCGGTGACCAATGCGGTCTCGGCGATCATTATCGTCGGCGCGATGCTCGCGGCCGCACTGACCGAAGGTCTGGTCGGCCAGTTCATGGGCACGCTCGCCGTCGCGCTGGCGGCAGTGAATGTGTTCGGCGGCTTCCTCGTCACGCAGAGGATGCTGGAAATGTTCAAGAAGAAGGACAAGGCAGCCGCGAAGAAGGAAGGGGCATAACAACATGAGCATGAATCTCGTCACCCTGCTGTACCTGATCGCGTCGGTCTGCTTCATCCAGGCGCTGAAGGGCCTGTCGCACCCGGCCACGGCCCGTCGCGGCAATGCTTTCGGCATGGCCGGCATGGCGATCGCCGCATTCACCACGATCGCGCTGATCGTCAAGTTGCAGTCCGAGGCGGCCAGCGGCGGCGGTTTTGGCCTGCTGATCGGTGGTGTCATCGTTGGCGGCGGCATCGGCGCAATGCTGGCCAAGCGCGTCGAAATGACCAAGATGCCGGAACTCGTCGCGGCGATGCATTCGCTGATCGGTCTGGCGGCTGTCTGTATTGCCATTGCCGCCGTTTCCGAGCCGAAGGCATTCAATATCGTCGCAGCTGTCGGCGATGCGATCCCGCTCGGCAACCGGATCGAACTGTTCATCGGTACCTTCGTCGGCGCGATCACCTTCTCCGGATCGGTGATTGCGTTCGGCAAGCTGGCCGGCAAGTACAAGTTCCGCCTGTTCCAGGGCGCGCCGGTGGTGTTCAAGGGCCAGCATATGGTCAACCTGCTGCTGGCCATCGTGATGATCGGCTCCGGCATCCTGTTCGTTGCTGCCGAAGGCGCCGAGCCGGCCTGGACACCGTTCCTGGTGATGACTGTGATCGCCTTCGTGCTCGGCGTGCTGATCATCATTCCGATCGGTGGCGCCGACATGCCAGTCGTGGTGTCGATGCTGAACAGTTATTCGGGCTGGGCGGCGGCCGGTATCGGCTTCTCGCTGAACAACTCCATGCTGATCATCGCCGGCTCGCTGGTGGGTTCGTCGGGCGCGATCCTGTCGTACATCATGTGCAAGGCGATGAATCGCTCGTTCTTCAACGTGATCCTCGGTGGCTTTGGCGGCGATGCCGCAGCGGCGACCGGTGGTACCCAGCAGCAGCGCAATGTGAAGTCGGGCTCGGCCGATGATGCGGCTTTCCTGATGGGCAATGCCGAGACCGTGATCATCGTCCCGGGTTATGGCCTCGCGGTCGCCCGTGCACAGCACGCGCTGAAGGAACTCACCGAGAAGCTGACGCACAATGGCGTGACCGTGAAGTACGCGATCCACCCGGTCGCCGGCCGTATGCCGGGGCACATGAACGTGCTGCTGGCCGAGGCTGAAGTGCCGTATGACCAGGTGTTCGAGATGGAGGACATCAACAGCGAATTCGGCCAGGCCGATGTGGTGCTGGTGCTGGGCGCGAACGACGTTGTGAACCCGGCAGCAAAGGATCCGAAGTCGCCGATCGCGGGCATGCCGATTCTCGAGGCGTACAAGGCCAAGACCATCATCGTGAACAAGCGCTCGATGGCTGCAGGCTACGCAGGTCTGGACAATGAATTGTTCTACATGGACAAGACCATGATGGTGTTCGGCGATGCGAAGAAGGTCATCGAAGATATGGTGAAGGCGGTCGAATAAGCGACCTATTCAGCCAAAAAGCGGGCGCAGCGATGCGCCCGTTTTTTTTCGACCAGAGCACGGCTCAGCGCGGCAGCAGACTTGCCTGAACTGCTATTGTTCAAGTGCCTCGTAAGAGGCGCAATGCCACCCGTAGCGCGCTATCGTGCGCCAAGGTGTGCTCAGCGTGATCCAAACATCATCTGTTCCGCCAGCCAGCGTTTTGCCGTCGGCAACACGTCGATCGTCGCAAGCGACAAGCCAAGCATCGACTGCAGCAGCGAGCCATCCGGCGTGCTCGCAAAGACACGCGCCATCAGGTCGGTGATCCGTATCGTGGTGGCACGATCGCGCCGTCGTTGGCTGGCAAATCGCGCGAGGCTGTCCGGCGAGCATGCGCGTGCCAGCAGCGGCGCCAGTACCGCCGCATCGCGCAATCCGAGGTTCAGGCCCTGGCCTGCGACCGGATGCAGCGTCTGTGCGGCATTGCCGATCGCGATCATGCGCTCCGTCGCAGCAGTTCCGGCATTCAGTCCGAGTGGATAGCTGTGGCGCGCACTGACATCGGTGAACTGTCCGACGCGCTGGCCGAAGGCCTGTTGCAGTGCGTTCAGAAAGGCGGCGGCGTCGAGTGCCAGCAGCGCTGCTGCGCGTTCGGGGCGCATGCACCAGACCATTGAGTAGGCATCGCCCTGCGGCAACAACGCCAGCGGACCTTCATCGGTAAACCGCTCGAACGCGCGCCCGGGCAGCGCACCACTCGAACGCACGGTGGCAATCACCGCCACCTGCGCATAGTCGCGTTGCGTTGATCTGGCGGTCTGGTCGCCGAAAACACCCCCTTCGGCCTGCACGACAATCTTGGCCATCAGGTTCTGGCCGCCTGACAGCTGCAGCGCCACGCCGTCCTCGAGCGTGTGCAGTTGATCGACAAGCGCCGGTCTGTATTGCGCAATACTGGCAGGCACGGCCGCGGCCAGCGCCTTCACCACCTCTCCGTAGCGGCATACATAGCCGAGCGCCGGCAGGCCGTAGTCGGCGCTGTCGATCAGGGTGCGACCGAAGCTGCCGCGTCGTGACACGTGGATCTGCGTGATCGGTGTTGCCGCTGCCGGCCAGCCATCTACACTGGTCAGTAGCTGGCGGCTGCCGAAGGACAGCGCAAGCGCGCGCGGGTCTTGCGCGGCCAGTTCGAGCGGCTTGGCGTCGATCAGCGCGATGCGTGTCGTGGGCACGCCGCGTGCAGCCAGCATTGCGGCCAGTGCCAGCCCGACGGGACCGGCGCCGACAATCGCAATATCGAAGCGCACTTCCGACATGGATTAACCGCGCATCACCGCTTCGATCTCAGCCACGGTTTTCGGCGCCTTGTGCGTGATGATCTCGCAGCCGCTGGGCGTGACTACCGCATCATCCTCGATGCGGATGCCGATGTTCCAGAACTGCTCGGGCACGTCCGGTGCCGGGCGCACATAGATGCCTGGCTCGATCGTCAGCACCATGCCGGGTACCAGCGCACGATAGGGCTTCTCCGTGGCCGAGACAGCCGGATCGCGGTAGTCGCCGACATCATGCACATCCATGCCCAGCCAGTGGCCGGTGCGGTGCATGTAGAACTGCCGGTAGCTGCCGTTCGCAATGACATCATCGAGCGAGCCGACCTTGTCCTTGTCGAGCAGGCCGGTGTCGAGCATGCCTTGCGCAAGGACATTTAGCGCAGCGTCGTGACCGTCCGTGAACAGCCGGCCCGGACCGGTCGCATCGATTGCGGCCTGCTGTGCAGCGAGCACCAATTCGTACAGAGTACGTTGCGGGCCGCTGAACCTGCCATTCACCGGGAAGGTGCGTGTAATGTCGGACGCATAGCTGTCGAGCTCGCATCCGGCGTCGATCAGCACCAGGTCGCCGTCACGCAGCTCGGCGTCGCCGGCGCGGTAGTGCAGCACGCAGGCATTTGCGCCTGCGGCGACGATCGATCCATAGGCGGGAAACTGCGAACCGTTGCGACGGAATTCGTGCAGCAGCTCGGCTTCCAGATGGTATTCGCGCAGTCCCGGCTTCGATGTGCGCATTGCACGCGCATGCGCTTCGGACGTGATGTCGGCAGCGCGCCGCATGATCGCAAGCTCGTGCTCATCCTTCACCAGTCGCATCTCGTTGAGCAAGGTACATACGTCATAGGCGGCCGAGGGTGCGGTGACACCCGCGCGCGTCTGCGCGCGCACGCCGTCCAGCCAGCGTTGAATCTGCGCATCCAGTCCGGCGCTGCTGCCCAGCGCATAGAACAGCGCGGGGGCATTCGCGATCAGTCGTGGCAGCTCGGTATCGATCTGATCGATCGCGAGTGCCGCGTCGAAGCCGAAACCTTCTTTTGCAGCGACCGGACCATATCGATAGCCATCCCAGATTTCACGCTCCGCATTCTTTTCGCGGCAGAAGAGAATCGCCTGGTCGCGCTGCCCGGCGATCAGCACCAGCACGGCCTCCGGCTCGGGAAAGCCGGTCAGGTAGTAAAAATAACTGTCGTGGCGGTACGGATAATCTGCATCGGCATTGCGCATGACTTCCGGCGCAGTCGGGATGATCGCGACACCGCCTCCGAGTGCGCGCATTTTTTCCAGCATCGCGGCACGTCGGCGCGCGTAATGGACGATGTTCATGATCTTGCCTTCAGGGGTGCGTTCAGTTGTTCCAGTCGCTCGACCGTGCCGACATCAGTCCAGTCACCGCGATAGACCTCGCCGCCCATTCTGCCTTTGTCGGCGAATTCGCGCAGCAGCGGCGCTAGCTTGGCGCTGCTGCCGCGTGCGATACCGTCAAACAGCTCGGGCCGATAGACACCGATGCCGGAGAAGGTGTATCGCGGCCCACCGTCGTTGGCGACCGAGAAGTTGGCCAGCGCGAAGTCACCTTCCGGGTGGTGTGGCGGGTTTTTCACCAAATACAGCCAGCCGAGGTCGCGCCGATCAGCCGGCAGCGGCGTGCCCCAGGGATCACTCTCTTCGAGTACGTCCCGGACCTTGCTGAAGTCGAAATGCGGGCAATACACGTCGCCGGCGATGGCGACGAAAGGCGCGTCACCGAGCAGTTCGCGGGCCAGCGCAATGCCGCCAGCCGTTTCGAGTGCCGTGCCTTCCGATGAGTACACGATGCGTGCGCCGAACTGCCGGCCGTCGCCGAGCGCCTCTTCGATCAAGTGGCCGAGATGCGCATGATTGATCACGATGTCGGTGATGCCGGCGCGCACGAGATTGAGAATGTGCCACACGATCAGCGGGCGACCGCGCACCTTCAGCAGCGGCTTCGGACAGGTATCGGTCAGGGGCCGCATCCGCTCGCCGCGGCCAGCCGCAAAGATCATTGCCTTCATGTCAGAACGTGAAACCGATGCCGGTCTGGTTTTCTTCAAGCGAGTCAAGCAGCCTGACCAGCGGTGCAAATTCCTTGTAGCGGTAGGCCGTCTTGCGCGTGTATTCCATCACCAGCGGTATGTCGTTCAGGTAGCCATCCTTGCCGTCGCGGTGATACAGGCGCGCGAAAATGCCCAGTACCTTCAGGTGGCGCTGCAGGCCCATGAATTCGAAGTCACGGTAGAACGCATCGATGTCGTGCGACACCGGCAGGCCGGCGCGGCGCGCACGCTCCCAGTAGCGAATGGCCCAGTCAAGCACCATTTCCTCGTCCCACTGAATGTAGGCGTCGCGCAGTAGCGAGACCAGATCGTAAGTGATCGGGCCGTACACCGCATCCTGGAAGTCGAGGATGCCAGGATTGCCCTTGTCGAGGATCATCAGGTTGCGCGAATGATAGTCGCGATGCACATAGACTTGCGGCTGTGCGAGGTTGTTGGCCAGCAGGATCTCGAAGACCTTGTCCAGCTCGCCTCGCTGCTTGTCGTCCAGCGTCGCCTTCAGGTGATTGCCCAGGTACCAGTCCGGGAACAGCATCAGCTCCCGCTGCAGCAGCTCGCGACTGTATTCGGGCAGCATGCCCGGCTGGCTCTGCGTCTGTAGTAGCACCAGCGAGTCGATCGCATCAAGATACAGCTTGTGCGCCGTGTCGGCATTCAGCTGTTGCAGGTACGTCGTATTGCCGAGGTCGGACAACAGCAGGAAGCCACGCTCAACATCCTGCGCCAGCACTTGCGGAACGGTAATGCCGGTGGCGCCAAACAGCTGGGCGACTTGTATGAACGGTCGCACATCTTCCTGCGGCGGCGGCGCGTCCATCGCAATCAGCGTGCCGCCATCGGCGGTGTCGACGCGGAAGTAACGGCGGAAGCTCGCATCCGACGAGGCAGCCCGCAAGCTTGCGGGCAGGGTGCGTGGTGTTTCAATCGTGGCAAGCCAATCGGCAAGCTGCGACAGGCGGGTGTCGTGGGGGCTGGGATCTGACATCGGGAGGGAATTCACTGAAATGGACTTGCCCGTTTGCATGGATGGGCGGGGACTTCCCATATAATAAGGGATTCGCCAAACAAGCGCGGCGCGGAACCCTTTAATTTAATTCACATGACTCGGCGATTGCCTTCATTGCAACCCTTGGCCCACCCACGCAAGCGCTTGTTGTCATTGCTGATTCAGATGGCAGTCGGCGGCACCGCTTGTGCACAGCAGGCGCCTTCGGTAGCGGACAAGCTGCAGGACGACAAGCAGGCTCCTACCGTACTCGAGGCCGGCGTGCTGACCGGCCGCCCCGACCGTGAAATCCGATTACGCAACAAGGTCAGGCTCAAGCGCGGCATCACGACCATCGAAGCCGAGGATGTGAAATTCGATATCGTCGACGATCGCGTCGATGCATCCGGCAACGTCAGTGTCCAGCGCGAGGGCAGCCGCTTCGACGGCAAGTCACTCAGCCTGAAGCTTGATACCGGCGAGGGCTACATGGTGAGCCCTCTCTACCGCCTGCTGACCAGCAACGCGCGCGGCAGCGCCGAGCGCATCGACTTCGAGTCCAGCGATGTGGCGACCGTCACCAACGGCTTCTACACAACTTGCCAGGGTCCGGACCCGGACTGGTACCTGAAGACCAGTAAACTGACCCTCGACGAGGGCGCTGGCATCGCCCAGGCGCGCAATGCCGTCCTGATGTTCAAGGGCATGCCGCTGGCGGGCACGCCTTACGTGTCTTTTCCGCTGGCCGAGGATCGCGTGTCCGGCTTTCTCGCGCCGACGATAGCAACCTCAAGCCGATCCGGTCTGCAGGTCACCACGCCGTACTACTGGAACATTGCGCCGAACCGCGACGTGACCTTCTATCCGCACTACATGGCCAAGCGCGGTCTGATGCTTGGCGCGACCGCCCGATATCTCGAGCGGGAGGCGGCCGGGGATGCCCGGGTCGAATTCATCAATGACAGCGAATACGTCGATCGCACTCGTTACGCGCTGTCGTTCCGCCACAATCAGCACATGGACAACGGCCTGAAGCTGGCGGTCGATTACAACAAGACTTCGGACGACAACTATGCGCGGGATTTCCCGTTCAGTCAGGTGTTCGACCGCCCCGGCTTCAACCGTCGGTTGATGCCGCAATCGGTGAACCTCAGCTACGGCGCTGACAACTGGGATGCGAATTTCCGTCTGTCGGAGTTCCAGGTGCTGCAGGATCCGCGGCTGGCGATCCGGCCAATTCCGTATTCACGGCTGCCGCAGATCACGCTGAACAATTTCCAGTACGGCGACAACGGCCTGGACCTGACGATGTCGACGCAGCTGACGCGCTTTTCCCATCCGACCGCGATCGGTGGCTCGCGGCTGGTCGTCAATCCACGGATCACGTATAGCGGCCTGCAAGGGCCGGGTTATTTCGTCCGACCCAGTGTGTCATTGCACGGTACGCTGTACAGCCTTGATAACACTGGCACGACGGACATCAGCGCGCCCTCGCGCATGCTGCCGACGGTCTCACTGGATTCCGGCCTGGTGTTCGAGCGCCCCGCCAGCTTCCTCGGTCGCAATGCGACGCAGACCCTGGAGCCGCGCGCGTTTTACACCTATACGCCCTACCGTGCGCAGAACGCCAACCTGTATCCGAACTTCGACACCACCGAGGCCGACATCAGCTTCGCTCAGGTGTTCCGTGAAAACCGTTTCGTCGGCAATGACCGTATCGGCGATTCGAACCAGCTGACGCTCGCGCTGATTTCGCGTTATCTGGAAACCAGCGGTTCGGAACGGCTACGCCTTGCCGTCGCGCAGCGCTACAACTTCGCACCGCAGCGCGTTGGCCTCGGCACCGTCGAGCAGGTAGCTTCGGCAGACCGTTCCGACCTGCTGCTGCTGGCGTCCGGGCGGGTCACCAACGCATTGCGTGTCGATGCCAATTTCCAGTACGACCCGCAGCGCAGCGAGATCAACCGCGTCAACGTCGGTGCGTTCTGGCAGCCGGCGCCGATGAAGGTGTTCAATGCGCAATACCGGCGCGATTCACGCAACTTGCCGTCGGATATTTTCCCGAACACGAATTTCGAACTGATCGACATGTCGGCGCAATGGCCGATCGCGAATCGTTGGTACGGTGTCGGTCGGATGAACTATCTGATCGGCGAAAGCCGGATCGGTCAGGCGCTGGCCGGCATTGAGCATCAGGCTGACTGCTGGATCTTCCGTGCGGTGGCGCAGCGTGTGCCGACGGCATCTGGTGTTATCAACACAATGATCTTCGTACAGCTAGAATTGAACGGCCTGTCCTCCCTCGGTATGAACCCGATGACGGCGTTGCGCCGCAACGTGCCCGGCTACCAGCCGCTGGGTCCGCAGCAGTGACCTGTTTTCCGCAGAACCCTTTTCCGGACATCATGAAAAACCTGATTCATTCCATCATCCATTCGCCTGCGCGCGTGTTGCGCAACGTGGGCCTCGCGGTGTTGTGTGTGCTGGCAGTAGCTGACGCAGCAGCGCAAGCCAAGGCGCCGCGGCGCCAGCCGGTACTGGTGGATGCGATCGCTGCGGTCGTCAACAGCGACGTGATCACGATGAAGGAGCTTAACGAGCGCATTCGCCTCGTCGAACAGCGTATGCAGCAACAGAAATTGCAGATGCCGCCACTCGAAGTGCTGCAAAAGCAGGTGCTCGAGCGGCTGATCGTGAACCGCGCGCAGATGCAGCTGGCCCGGGAAACAGGCATCCGCATCGATGACCTCATGCTCGACCGCGCGGTCGCGCGTATCGCCGAAACCAATGGCCTTTCCGTGCAGGGGCTGCGCGATCAGCTCGAGCGTGATGGCATGTCGTTTGCCCGTTTCCGCGAAGAGATCCGCGAAGAGATCACCTTGCAGCGACTGCGCGAACGTGAGGTCGATAACAAATTGCAGATCACCGAGTCCGAGGTCGACAATTTCCTCGCGGCGTCTTCCGGCACGACAGATGGCGCGCAGCAGGAAATGAACATCGCTCAGATCCTCGTGCGCGTGCCGGAGAATGCATCGCCGCAGCAGGTGGCAGAGCGACGCAAGCGTGCCGAACAGGCGCTGGAGCAATTGAAGTCGGGTAGCGATTTCGCGAAGGTGGCGGCGATCTATTCCGATGCCGGTGATGCCCTCAAGGGCGGTGAGCTTGGCTGGCGCAGCCTATCGCGGCTGCCGCAGCTGTTCGTCGAGGCGACGGGCAAACTGAATGTCGGCGAACTGGCACCCATCGTGCGCAGCGCCAATGGTTTTCATGTGCTCAAGGTGGTCGGCCGACGCAGTGCGGCGGCGGCCAAGACTGGCGCAGGCGCGATGGTGCAGCAGACTCGTGTGCGGCATATCCTGATCAAGGTCAACCAGATCGTGTCGGCGCAGGAAGCGCGCCGCAAGCTGCTGGAACTCAAGCAGCGTCTCGATAACAAGGCCGCGAAGTTCGAGGATCTTGCTCGACTGTATTCGAATGATGGCTCGGCGGGCACCGGTGGTGACCTCGGCTGGATCTATCCGGGCGATACCGTGCCCGAGTTCGAGCGCGCGATGAATGCATTGCGTCCCGGCCAGGTCAGCGATCCGGTCGAATCGCCTTTCGGTTATCACCTGATCGAGGTGGTGGAACGTAAGACAGCCGAGCTGTCGAAGGAAAGACAGCGTCTGCTTGCGCGTCAGGCCTTGCGCGAGCAGAAGCTCGAGGAAGCGTACGAAGACTGGCTGCGTCAGTTGCGCGACCGTGCGTATGTCGAGTACCGCACTGACGAGCTCAGCGCACGTTGACACGGAGTTTGCGATGCACCGTCCGCGCATAGCGATCACCTGCGGCGAGCCGGCAGGCATCGGCCCCGAGATCGCGTTGCGCGCGGCACTGGAGGTGCCCGACGCCGACTGCCTGTTGATCGGCGATGCCGCACAGCTGAAGGCACTGGCGATGCTGGTCGCACCGGCGCGTGTGCCGCGCGCCATCGGATCGGCGGCGGAGTTCGGTGCGCATCGCGGCGAGCTGTGTGTGCTGGACCGGCCGTTGGCGCTACCCTCACGGCCCGGTGTGCTCGATGCGCGCAATGGCGCGGCCGTACTGGCCATGCTCGATGCGGCGGTGGATGCCGCGCTGAGTGGACATGTCGATGCAATCGTGACCGCCCCGGTGCAGAAGAGCACGATCAACGACGCCGGTTTCGCGTTCACGGGTCACACCGAATATCTTGCCGATAAAACCGGCACCGAGCAGGTCGTGATGATGCTGGCCGGCGAGACCGACGACGGTATGTTGCGCGTGGCCCTCGCCACCACGCATCTCGCGCTGGCCGACGTGCCTGCCGCGATCACCCTCGACGGCCTGATGACCACGCTACGCATCCTGCGTCACGATCTCATACAGCGCTTCGGCATCGATGAACCGCGCATTCTTGTCACCGGGCTGAATCCACACGCAGGCGAAGAGGGCTATCTCGGCCGCGAGGAGATCGACGTCATCACGCCGGCGATCGAACTGGCGCGCGCGCAGGGCTGGCAGGTATCGGGTCCGTATCCCGCGGACACGCTGTTTCAGCCCCACCACTTACAGGATGCCGATTGCGTGCTGGCGATGTATCACGACCAGGGTCTGCCCGTGCTCAAGTACGCGACCTTCGGGCGCGGCGTCAATGTCACGCTTGGCCTGCCAATCATTCGAACCTCGGTCGACCACGGCACCGCGCTCGATCTCGCAGCGGCGGGCCTTGGCAACGCCGACTGCGCGAGCATGGGCGAAGCGATTCGCGTTGCCTGCCGAATGGTGGCCGCCCGCCGATGAAACACCTACCCAAGAAACGCTTCGGCCAGAATTTTCTGACCGATGACAACGTACTCCACGAGATCATCCGCGCCATTGCGCCGGCTCCGCACGACCTGATGGTCGAGATCGGTCCCGGTCAGGGCGCGATGACGCGGCTGCTGCTGGAGTCGCTGGACCGGTTGCAGGTGGTCGAGATCGACCGCGACCTTGTCGCGCTGCTGCAGAAGAAATTCAGCCCGGACAAGCTCGTCATCCATTCCGGCGATGCATTGCAGTTCGACTTCGGCGCGCTGACGTCCGACCAGCGCCGTCTGCGCATCGTTGGCAATCTGCCGTACAACATCTCCAGCCCGCTACTGTTCCATCTGGCGCAGTATGCGCCGCAGGTGATTGACCAGCACTTCATGTTGCAGAAGGAAGTGGTCGAACGCATGGTGGCTGAACCCGGCAGCCGCGACTATGGCCGGCTCTCAGTCATGCTGCAGTGGCGCTACCAGATGGAGCTGCTGTTTATCGTGCCGCCTACGGCCTTCGACCCGCCACCGAAAGTCGATTCGGCGATCGTGCGCATGGTGCCGATCGCCGCGCCGCTCGAGTGTGGCCAACGGCAACTGGAGCAGGTGGTGACGAAGGCATTCTCACAGCGTCGCAAGGTGATCCGCAATTGCGTTGCCGGCCTGTTTACCGAGGCGCAGTTGATCGATGCCGGCATCGATCCGCAGTTGCGTCCCGAGACGGTGCCGCTGCAGCAGTTCGTGAATCTCGCCCGTATGCTGCCCGACTGAGCGCACGCTAACCCGCGCAAAACGAATGCACCCGCGCGGGTGTCTGGGTTATTTCAGGCGTTCCGAACAGCCATCAAAACAGCTATCAAAACAGCCGTCCGAACCGTCGTCAGAACAGCGGCAACTTCGCCGGCTCATGGTCGCGCAGCGCCTTGCGCGCGCTTTCGAACTCCGGAAATACCGATTGCACGGTCTTCCAGAACTGCGGGCCGTGGTTCATCTCGCGCAGATGCGACAGTTCATGCGCGACCACGTAGTCGATGTTGGGCAGCGCAAAGTGCATCAGCCGCCAGTTCAGCCGGATACGGCCGTCGGCTGTGCACGACCCCCATTGCGTGGTTGCCGACGACAGCGCAAAGCTCTTGAACGAGACGCCGAGCTTGTCCGCATAGATCGCCAGCCGCTCCGCGAACACACGCTTTGCTTCGCCCTGCAGCCAGCCTTGCACACGATCCTTCAGTTGCTGTTCGCTGGCGGACGCCGGCAGACTCACGTGCAGCTCACGGACCTGTTCGTCGAAACGCACGCCAACGCTGGATGCCTCGGACACGCGCACGGTGATCTCCAAGCCGAGGTAGGGCAGGGTGGCGCCATTGCGCCATTCCATCGGCGGCTGCAAGCGCCGTATCGAGCGCTCGCGCTGCTCATTGATCTTGCGGAAGATCCATTGCTGCTTGCTGCAAATGGCTGCTTCAATGTCGGCCAGCGTGACCCAGCGCGGTGCGGTGACGCGCAGGCCATCGTCATCAATCAGAAAACCGATGGATTTGCGCTTCGAGCGCAGCAGGCGGTAATCCAGGAACAGGTGATCGATCCGAATACGACGGTGACCCGCCGGAATCGGCGTTTCCGGCACGGTGGATGGCGGCACTTTGGCAGGCTCGCTGTCACCGAACAGGCCGTCGAGGGTCATCTGGTTCGGATCGACGAATTTTTTCCGTAGCAACTGCTTCAGGGACATGGGTTCACGCTTCCCGTTGCTTGGCTGAAGGGGCGTACGCATGCGGTGCGATGACACGCATCTCGGATTCTATCCAGTTTTCAACGCGCCTATTCAGTTCGGCCGCATTCAGCCCTTCCGGCGAAATCGGCTCGCCAATCGACACTGTGATCGTGCCCGGCATCTTGATGAAAGAATTCCGCGGCCAGCAATCGCCTGAGTTGATGGCGATCGGTATCACCGGCGTCTGCGTGCCGATCGCCAGGATCGCACCGCCCGCCTTGTATTTTCCCTGGCTGCCGACCCGGGTGCGCGTTCCTTCCGGGAACATGATCACCCACTGGCCATCGTCCAGCCGGCGCTTGCCGACCTGGATCACCTGTGACATCGCTTCGCGGCCCTTGCTGCGGTCGATCGCGATCATGCGCAGCATGGCCAGCCCCCATCCAAAGAACGGGATGTACAGCAGCGATTTTTTGAAGACAAAAATCAGCGGACGCGGCATGAGCCAGCAATAGAAGATGGTTTCCCACGCGGACTGATGCTTGGACAGCAGGATCACCGGACCGTCGGGCAGGTTCTCAAAGCCCTTCACCTGCCAGCGGATGCCGCACACATGGCGCGCAGCCAGAGTCACGAACACATTCCAGCGCGTGATCATCCAATAGCGCTGCCGGTAGGGCAGCAAAATGAAGCTGAAGCAGGCGATGGCCCAGATGACGGTCGCGACGACCATCAGCAATGCCAGCAGCAGCGAGCGGATGAACAGCAGCGGACGGGACATGCAGATTCCTTCTGATACGGCAGACACAGGGCGACGGCGGGTTGCCGCAGCCAATTATTTTTTTGCGGACAGGTCGCGCGCCGCCGGCTCGGTCGCAGGGCTGCTCGGCGAGCGTTGCAGCAGCCGGTCGACCACGGCGGCCAGGTTGTCGAATACTTGCGTACCGGGTGGCAGGCCGCCTTTTTCGAGCGTCTTTTCACCCTTGCCGGTCTTGACCAGATACGGTGCGCAGCCGACCTCAAACGCCGCATGCATGTCGCGCAGCGCGTCGCCTACCATGGGCACACCCTGCAAGCTGACATCGAAGCGCTCGCCGATCGCTTTCAGCATCCCGGGACGCGGTTTGCGGCAGTCACAGAACTCGTCGGCTGCATGCGGACAGAAAAAGATCGCGTCAACATGGGCACCGACAGCCTGTGCCGCCAGATGCAGCTTCTGATGGATCGCGTTGAGTGCATGCATGTCGAACAGGCCACGCGAGATACCTGCCTGATTGGTCGCGATCGCCACCAGATAGCCATGCTGATTCAGCCGCGCGATCGCCTCCAGCGAGCCCGGGATCGGGTGCCAGTCGGCCGGCGAACTGATGAAATCCACCTGCTCGACGTTGATCACCCCGTCACGATCGAGGATGACCAGCTTTTTCAATGGCAGCGGCGGAAGCGGCATCTCAGGCAGCCAGCTTGGAAATGTCGGCGACGCGGTTCATCATGCCGTGCAGCGCGTTCAGTAGCGCGAGGCGGTTGGCACGCAGTGCCGCATCCTCGGCCATCACCATCACGTCATTGAAAAACGCATCGACATCGTCACGCAGCGCGGCCAGCGCCTTCAGGGTGCCGCTGAAGTCGCCACCGGCGAAGGCCTTGTCGACCTCGACGCGGGTATCTGTCATCGCGCCGTACAGGCGTTGCTCAGCCGCTTCCTTCAGCAACTCGGGCTTCACCTCGCCGTGCACGGCTTCGTTCTTCTTCAGGATGTTGGTGATGCGCTTGTTCGCCGCCGCCAGCGATTCGGCTTCCGGCAACGTCGCGAAGACTTTCACCGCATCCAGACGCTCGACGACATCATCCAGCCGGTCCGGCGCCTGGGCGACCACGGCCTCGACCGCATCCTGAGCGAAGCCGCGCTCGCGCAGCAGGCCACGCAGGCGGTCAAACACAAAGGTTTGCACGTCGGCCACCGGGTCCGCGAAATTCGCATTGCCGCCGAACTGTTGCGCTGACAGCGCGAGCAGATGCGACAGCGACAGCGGCAGACGCTGCTCGACCAGCATGCGCAGGATGCCGAGTGCATGACGACGCAGTGCGAACGGATCCTTGTCGCCGGTTGGTGCAAGACCAATGCCCCAGATGCCGACCAGCGTCTCGAGTTTGTCGGCCAGCGCAACCACCGTACCGGTGCGCGTAGAAGGCAGCGCATCGCCGGCGAAGCGCGGTTGATAGTGCTCGCCGATCGCAGTTGCCACTTCGTCCGCTTCGCCGTCATGGCGCGCGTAATAGGTGCCCATCGTTCCCTGCAGTTCGGGAAATTCGCCGACCATGTCGGTCAGCAGGTCGGCCTTCGAGAGCTGTGCGGCACGCTCGGCCAGCGTCGCGTCAGCGCCGAGCGATGCAGCGATCGCTTTGGCCAGGGCGACCACGCGGCTGTTGCGCTCGGCCTGCGAGCCGAGCTTGTTGTGATACACCACCGAGGCCAGGCCTTGCAGGCGATCGAACAGCTTTTTCTTCTTGTCCTGCTCGAAGAAGAATTTCGCGTCGGACAGGCGCGGACGCACCACACGCTCGTTGCCACCGATGATATGTTTCGGCTCCGCCGTCTCGATGTTCGAGACGATCAGGAAGCGCGAACGCAGCTTGCCTTCCTTATCGGTCAGCGCGAAGTATTTCTGGTTGGTCTGCATCGTCAGGATCAGGCATTCCTGCGGTACCGCGAGGAAGGCGTCATCGAAACGGCATTCATAGACGACTGGCCATTCCACCAGGGCGTTCACTTCGTCGAGCAGCGACTCGGGCATCAGGATGTCGTCGGCGCCGGCTCTGGCCAGCAGCGCCGCACGGATCTTTTCCTTGCGTGCGGTGAAGCTGACGATGACCTTGCCTTCTTCGTGCAGCGTATCGGCATAGGTCGTGGCGGAGGCGATCGTCAGTGTGGACTTCGTCGACAGGAAGCGGTGGCCGAGTGTCGTGCGGCCAGACTGCAGGCCCAGCAGCGACAGCGGCACGACCTGATCGTCGAGCAGGGCGATGATGCCGTGCACCGGACGCACGAACTGCACCGTCTCGCCATCCGGGCGCTGGTAGCTCATCAGCTTCGGTATCGGCAGCTTTGCAACGCTCTCTTCGAGCGCGGCCTGCAGGCCGGTCGCCAGCGGCTGGCCCGGCGCGGTATAGGCGAAGTAAAAATTATCAGCCTTGCCGTCGCTGGCGCGCTCGAGTTCATCGAGCGCGATGCTGTCGCGGCCAGCTTGCGCAGCCAGGGTGGCGAGCTTCTTCGCCAGCGGCGCGGTCGGCTGGCCTTCCTTGTCGAGGGCCACCGACACCGGCAGCACTTTTTCGCGGATCTGTTTGTCCGGCGACGATGCACGCACGCCCGTGATGGCGACCGCGAGGCGGCGCGGCGTCGCATACGCGACATGGGTGGCGCCGTCCTCGAGGAAGGCGCGTGCGGCCAGGCCATTGACCATCGCGGACGCGAATGCGTCGCCGAGTTTCGCCAGCGCCTTCGGGGGCAGTTCTTCGGTCAGTAGTTCGACCAGCAGTGTTTGCTTCATGAGATGTTCTTCTGTGTTCGGTGGTCCGTCCGAGGCCGTTCAGGCAGCCTTGCGCGTATCGTCTGCTTTGCCCAGCATCGGGAAGCCGAGCGCCTCGCGCGATGCGTAGTACGCAGCGGCTACGGCACGTGCCAGATTGCGGATGCGGCCGATGTAGGCTGCGCGCTCAGTGACCGAGATCGCGCCGCGCGCGTCCAGCAGGTTGAAGGTATGCGCCGCCTTCAGCACCATTTCGTAAGCTGGCAGCGCGAGCTTCGCTTCCATCAGCCGCTTGGCTTCCGACTCGTAGTTCGAGAACAGCGAGAACAGGAATTCAGCGTTCGAGTGCTCGAAGTTGTAAGTCGACTGCTCGACCTCGTTCTGATGGAATACATCGCCGTAGGTCAGGCGTTGCGTGACACCGTTCTCTTCCCATTCGGTCCAGACCAGGTCGAACACGTTTTCAACGCCCTGCAGGTACATCGCCAGACGCTCGATGCCGTAGGTGATCTCGCCGAGCACCGGCTTGCAGTCAATGCCGCCGACCTGCTGGAAGTAGGTGAATTGCGTGACTTCCATGCCGTTCAGCCACACTTCCCAGCCCAGGCCCCAGGCGCCCAGCGTCGGATTTTCCCAGTCGTCCTCGACGAAGCGCACATCGTTCTCGGTGAGCTTCAGGCCGAGCGCCTCAAGCGAGCCGAGGTAGAGGTCGAGAATATTTTCCGGTGCCGGCTTCAGCACCACCTGGTATTGGTAGTAGTGCTGCATGCGGTTAGGGTTTTCGCCATAGCGGCCATCCTTCGGGCGGCGCGAAGGCTGCACATAGGCAGCGCGCCAGGGCTCCGGGCCGATCGCGCGCAGGAAGGTGGCGGTGTGCGAGGTACCGGCACCGACTTCCATGTCATACGGTTGCAGCAGCGCGCAGCCTTGCGCGTCCCAGTATTCCTGCAGTTTCAGGATGACTTGTTGGAAGGTCAGCATGTGAGAACGGACGTGTTTGCCAAAACCCGCGATTTTATCGGGTTTTCACAGGGGGGAGTGGGTTTGGAAGGCCGGATCGCCGCGTCAGCGGCGCTGTCTGATGAGACCGGCGATTCTGCTGGTCAGGCAGCGTGGCGGCGATACCTGCGCGAGCGCAGCCAGAACACGAGCAGCACGATCGCCGCCAGTCCGACCGGCACGCCGTTGCCCAGCCTGACATAGGGCGTCAGCCCCTGCGTGCCCTGCACGCGTGCCTCGAGTGTTCCCCGGGTGAATGGCGGCAGGCTGGCGGCCACTTGACCGCGTTCATTGATGACCGCGGTCATGCCGGTATTGGTCGCACGTAGCATCGGCCGGCCGGTTTCCAGCGAGCGCATCTGCGAGATCTGCAGGTGCTGCGGCAGTGCGATGGTGTCGCCGAACCATGCAATATTGGAAACGTTCAGCAGCAGGCTGGCGACCGGCGCGCCCCGGTCTGCCGACGCTGCCAGCTGTGCAGCGATTTCTTCGCCGAACAGATCTTCGTAGCAGATATTCGGCAGCACCCACTGGTCCTTCACCGCGAACGCTGCCTGCTGCAGGTCGCCGCGTCCGAAATCGCCGAGCGGGATCTGCATCATGTCGACGAACCAGCGAAAACCGGTCGGGATGAACTCGCCAAACGGCACCAGATGATGTTTGTCATAGCGGTAGGACGCCGCCTGGCCGTCGGCAATGCCCAGCACACTGTTCAGGTAGATGCCGGGCGCGCTGCTCCACGGCACGCCGATCAGCAGGCGGCTACCGCTGGTTTGACCGAAGGCCGCCAGCTCGTCCAGGTAGCCGGGCGGCAGGTTCGTCGCCAGCATAGGCAACGCGGTCTCGGGCGTGGCGATCAGGTCGGCCGGTCGCTCGGTCACCATCTGCCGGTAAAGCTGCAGCGAAGCGAGCAGCTGCGCGCGCTCGAACTTCAGGTCCTGCGGCACATTCCCCTGCAGCAGTCGGACCGACACGGGTTGCCCCAGCGGGGTGGTCCATCGCAGCCCGGCCAGCGCCATGCCGGCCGACGGTATCGCCACCAGCAGCGCGAGTGCCGCCAGTACTGCGCGACGCCGCCGGTGCGTGAGCAGCAGCGCGACGCAGCCACCCAGCATGGCCGCCAGCAGGCCGATGCCATAGACGCCCATCAGCGGCGCATAACCGGCCAGCGGGCTGGCCGTGTGCGCATAACCGGTGGCAACCCACGGAAAGCCGGTGAAGATCCATCCGCGCAGCCAGTCGGCCAGCATCCAGGCGGCCGGCATCGACAGCAACAGCGTCAGTGGCGCGGACCGAGGCGACGACAGCGGCGCTGCAACGCGTTTCGCCGTCCAGAGTCCCAGCCCGTACAGCAGGCCAAGCGCCGCCGCCAGCAGCAGCACGGCAAGCGCGGCCATCGGCGCCGGCATGCCGCCATAGTCATGCATGCTGATGTATAGCCAGTAAGTGCCGGACGCAATCGATGCCGTACCAAAGGCCCAGCCCAACGCAAAGGCCTGACGCGGCGATGCGGCGCGCAGCGCCAGCGTGAATAGCAGGCCGAACGCGGCGATCTGCAGCGGCCACGCGCCGAAGGGTGCGAACGCAAGCACGCTACTGCCGCCTGCGGCGAGCGCGCCGACGTAGGGTAGCGCGCGTCTGATGCGCGTGGTCGACGTCGTACCTGTCACCGGGCGCGTATCAATCCTGCCCGTCATGATCGACGTTGGTCGCGCCGTGCGACAGTTTTTCCACCAGCAGCACATGCACTTGTCGCGCATCGGCGCGCAGCACTTCGAAGCCCAGCCGGCCGATCTGGAACTGCTCACCCTTGCGCGGCATGCGGCCCAGGTGATTCGCGACCACGCCACCGACAGTATCCGCGTCGCCGCTGGGCAGATCGGTGCCGAGCGCTTCGTTGAACTGGCTGACTTCAGTGAGTGCCTTCACCCGCCAGCGCGGGCCGCTGTCGCCGTTCTTGACAGGCAGGATATTGTCTTCTTCCTCGTCGAAATCGTATTCATCCTCGATATCGCCGACGATCTGTTCGAGCACATCTTCAATGGTGATCAGGCCGCCAACACCGCCGTATTCATCCACGACGATCGCGATATGGTTGCGGTTCGCGCGAAAGTCGCGAAGCAGCACATTCAGACGTTTCGACTCCGGAATGAACACGGCCGGGCGCAGCATGTCGCGCACATCGAATGACTCTTCTGCGTAATAGCGCAGCAGATCCTTCGCCAGCAGGATGCCGATCACCTTGTCGCGGTCGCCATCGACCGCTGGGAAGCGTGAGTGTGCCGTCTCGAGCACCATCGGCAGCCACTCGGCGATCGGCTTGGCGATGTCGACCACGTCCATCTGCGAGCGCGGAATCATGATGTCGCGCGCGGCGAGATCGGACACCTGGAAGACACCCTCGATCATCGACATGGCGTCGGCGTCGATCAGGTTGCGCTCTTGCGCGTCATGCAGCAGCTCGAGCAGTTCGGCGCGGTTCTCGGGTTCTGGGGAGATCAGGGCGGTCAGTCGTTCAAACAGAGTCCGGTACGGCTTTTGTTCGTGGCGACTGCCAGGGGGATAGTCTTGCATATGGCGCTAAGCCAGAGTTCAGGAGGCCACAGGATACCGCAAAAGGATGACGGGATTGCCGATTCGGGCAGCCGGCGGCTCGGTTCGGGATTGCCGTGATGGAAGAAGCGCCGGCCCCGCGCACGCGCAGCCATCGCTGCTGAGCTCAGCTGGCGTAAGGGTCCGGAAAGCCCAGTTCGCCGAGGATCTCGGTTTCCAGCCCCTCCATCTCGGCCGCCTCTTCGTCATCCTCATGGTCATAGCCCTGGGCATGCAGCACGCCATGCACGATCAGGTGAGCCGCGTGCTGAGATACCGGCAGCTTGCGTTCAGCTGCTTCCTTCAGCAACACATCGACGCACAGCACGATGTCGGCTTGCACCACGTCGTCTTCGGCAACCTGTTCGTCGTCCGCATAGGCAAAGGTCAGCACATTGGTCGCATAGTCCTTGCCGCGATAGTCGCGGTTCAGTTCGCGACCTTCGTCCTCGCCAACGAATCGGATCGTCAGTTCGGCCGGCGCCAACTGTGCGGCCTGAACCCAGCGGCGAATGTCCTTGCGCGGTACCTCATCAGTCAGACGCTTGTCGGCGTACTGGACGGCCAGGGTGAGCTTATTTTTTGCCGGCATTGCGCGAGGCGACCACAGCGGCCGCTGTCTGGGCTGCGTCATACGCATCGACGATGCGCGCGACCAGCGGGTGACGCACCACATCGGCGCTGGTGAAGCGTGAGAACGCAATGCCACGCACCGAGTCGAGCACTTTCGTCGCATCCACCAGGCCGCTCTTCTGACCGCGCTGCAGGTCGATTTGCGTGACGTCGCCGGTCACCACTGCCTTGCTGCCGAAGCCTATGCGCGTGAGGAACATCTTCATTTGCTCCGGCGTGGTGTTCTGCGCCTCGTCGAGAATGATGAACGCATGGTTCAGCGTGCGACCGCGCATGTAGGCCAGCGGTGCGATCTCGATGGCCTGCTTCTCGAACATTTTCTGCGTGCGGTCGAAGCCGAGCAGGTCATACAGCGCGTCATACAGGGGCCGCAGGTAGGGATCGACTTTCTGCGCGAGATCGCCCGGCAGAAAGCCGAGTCGCTCACCCGCTTCAACTGCCGGGCGGGTCAGCACGATGCGGCGCACTGCGTCGCGCTCGAGCGCATCGACCGCGCAGGCCACGGCGAGGTAGGTCTTGCCGGTGCCTGCCGGCCCAATACCGAAGGTCACGTCATGCTCGAGGATGTTCTTCAGATACTGGCTCTGGTGCGGCGTGCGTCCGCGCAGGTCGCTGCGGCGCGTCTTCAGCACCGGGCTGTCGGGCGCGTCTTCCTGATTCTTGACGAGGATGGCTGGCTTGTCGCCGCTGGCCGCGCCCGCGCGCTGTTCTACCAGGGCGAGCTGCACATCCTCAATGGAAATCGGACGTTCGGCTTCGGCATAAAAGCGTTCGAGCAATTCGACCGCACGTGCCGCATTGGCACCGTCGGCGATGAATTTCTCGCCACGCCGGAATAACGTGACATCGAGCGCGGCGGCGATCTGCCGGAGGTTTTCATCGACCGGGCCGCACAGGTTGGCGAGCCGGCCGTTATCAACGGGATCGGGGGCGAATTGCTTCGTTGCGGAGTTTTTCAAATCGCTGTGCCTATGCTGTGATGACGATCTCGCCGCGCAGCGAGAATGGATGGCTTTCGGAAATGGTGACGTCGACAAACTGTCCGATCAGGCGGCTTGCCTGCGGCCCGCCGTCGAAGTTGACAACACGATTGTTCTCGCTGCGTCCCTGTAGTTCCTGCGGGTCGCGCCGCGATGGCCCTTCAACCAGTATGCGCTGGACACTGCCGACCATCGCATCCGAGTAGCGGCGCGTGTTGTCGGCGATGACTTTCTGCAGCCTCTGCAGTCGCGCCAGCTTGACCTCGTGCGGCGTGTCGTCCGGCAGATTGGCCGCTGGCGTGCCCGGTCGTGGACTGAAGATGAACGAGAAGCTGTTGTCATAGCCGATGTCGTCGACCAGCTTCATCAGCGCCTCAAAGTCACGCTCGGTCTCGCCGGGGAAGCCAACGATGAAATCCGACGAGATCGTGACATCCGGGCGTACTTCGCGCAGCCGGCGGATGATGGACTTGTACTCGAGCACGGTATAGCCGCGCTTCATCGCGGCCAAAATCGTGTCGGAGCCGTGCTGCGCGGGCAGGTACAGGTGATTCACCAGCTTCGGTACCTTCGCATAGGTATCGATCAGCCGCTGCGTGAATTCCTTCGGGTGACTGGTCACGTAGCGGATGCGCTCGATGCCGTCGAACTCGGCGATATATTCGATCAGCAGTGCGAAGTCGGCGATTTCACCGTCGGCCATCTTGCCGCGATAGGCGTTCACATTCTGACCCAGCAGGGTGATCTCGCGCACACCCTGCGCCGCCAGTTGGGCGACTTCGGTCAGCACATCGTCGAAGCGGCGCGATACTTCCTCGCCGCGCGTGTAGGGCACGACGCAATAGCTGCAGTACTTACTGCAGCCTTCCATGATCGACACGAAGGCGCTGGCGCCTTCGACACGCGGCGGTGGCAGGTGGTCGAACTTTTCGATCTCGGGGAAGCTGATGTCGACCTGCGGCTGGCCACTGGCATGGCGCTCTTTCAGCAGGTCGGGCAGCCGGTGCAAGGTCTGCGGCCCGAAGACGACATCGACATACGGCGCGCGCTGCACGATAGCCTTGCCTTCTTGGGAAGCCACGCAGCCGCCCACGCCGATCACGAGATCCGGATTCTTTTTTTTCAGTTCACGTACACGACCGAGGTCGGAAAACACTTTTTCCTGCGCCTTTTCGCGCACCGAGCAGGTGTTGAACAGAATGATGTCGGCGTCATCCGGCGAGTCTGTCCGGATCACTTCTTCGGTGAGGTTCAGTACGTCGGCCATCTTTTCCGAGTCGTACTCGTTCATTTGGCAGCCGAAGGTTTTGATGAAAAGTTTCTTGGTCATCGGGATGAGGAGGCGAACCGGCGTCGGCACGCAAATGCGCGCAGGAAAATCGTGACGATCCGGTCTGCGCAAAAAGGAAGGTCGGATTATATCAAGCGATGGCGGTACGGGTTTTGCCTGCCTGCGACGTTTTCAGTCAAAACGGCGAGATTATTCGGGCGAGTAATCGCGGCATCGGTCACATCCTGAAATCTTGTTACATATTGAAAATTGAGAAAAATCAAATCCCCCGGGAATCTATCTTTGATCGCAAGCGTTGCGCTTGATAACGGGTTTTATCTGCTGCTACTGTGCCTCGTACCCGCGTAGCGTGGTTGATAAAGGAGTAAGCGATGAAGAAAAAGGGAACTCTCGGTGATGACGACATGCTCGGTACCCTCCTTGCAGACCGTATGAACGGCGGTAACGGCGCTGATGCAATGAGCGGTTATGCCGGTGACGACTGGATGAACGGTGGCAACGGCATCGACAGTTTGTTCGGCGATTTGGGGTTGGACACGCTGATCGGTGGCAATGGCAATGATCTGCTCGACGGTGGCGAGGGCAACGATCTGTTGAGAGGTGGTGGCGGCAATGACGCCTTGTATGGCGGATTGCACGACGACACCCTGAGCGGTGACGGTGGTAACGATACCTTGTTCGGTGACGATGGCAACGACGCGTTGAATGGTAGTGGTGGCAAAGATAGCCTGCACGGCGGACTCGGCGACGATGTACTGCGCGGACAAGGCGGGGATGATGTGCTCGATGGCGACGCCGGTCTGGATCATCTGTATGGAGCAGGGGGGCGCGACACCTATGTGGCCGGCAGCAACGATGCTGTGGATATCATTCACGGCTTCCAGAGCGGACTGGACAAGATTTCGATCGTGACTGATCAGTATGGCGGGCAAACCGACAGCGCCACGCTGACGCTGGTGACCGAAGGTGGAATCACTTATGTCCACTACGATGCCGATGGCGCAGGGGACGCATTCGTATCGGTTCGGGTGATCGGCATCCAGGGTGGCTCAGTGAATGTCGATACAGACATCGTCATCTGATCCGAACTGAATCTGCATTTTCCTTAACAGACTTGCCGGGGCGGCGTACGCCACCCCGGCGGTTGTGCAGTTTGCGCAGATTTCACCGTATCGTCAGGGTATCCGGTGCAGGCGCAGGCTTTTGCTGGCCTTGCCGGGCGCAGATTACCGAACCATGTTTTCTACTTCGCCAGCAGCGCGGTCGTCCCGGTTTGTAATTGCACCCTTTGTATTTTCCGGTCTGATAAGTAATTTTAATGACTTATTATTCGTGCCCCAATTTTTCAGCCGTTTGTTAGAATCAGCACGTTTAAAAATATTAGGCGGAGAAAATGGCCAGATTATCTTTGCAAGATCAGTTTGCCAAATTGCAGAAGCAAAAGTCTGAAATAGCTAAACTGCAGGCGATCGTTGTTGACAGGGATGCGAAGAAAAGCCTCGCAAAAATCATTGCAGTCATCGAAAAGGCGGTTGATCTCGCGCATGGCATTGCGCAGCATCAGATGAATGGCAAATCCGCGCCGGCGGCCAAGCGGCGCGGCAGGAAGCCCGGTGCCAGCAAGCTGGCTGGCCGTAAGGTGCCGCCGAAATACCGCAACCCAAAAGACAAGGAACAAACCTGGACTGGTCGCGGCCGTATGCCGCTGTGGGCGGCTGATCTGCATGCCGCTGGCAAACTGGCTCGGGCGCTGATCAAGGACTGATGCCCTGTGACAGCAGCAACTGTTGCTGCGTCAGGCTGATATCTTCCGCTGATCATGGCAGCGCGCGTGTCGTGGGTTGTGCCATTGACTGGCGCAGCCGCGAGGCGTAGTCCCGCCTGCCATCGCAGGCGGTTCATTGATTTCCGCTGCCGCTTTGTCCGGGTATATTCAGGAATAACAAAAATTAATCGTCTGTGATGGATGTAAGGTGGCAAGCGGCCATTCCAGATTCACGGCAAAATGCGCTCCCATTCAGTGCTGGTTGCATTACGACCGGTATCAGTCAGGCAGGCTTATCGGCCTTTGCCAGGAGTCTAAAACCCACTTACCTGAGGGAACGATGAAACTGAAGTATGTATTTCTTGCGCTTGGCATTCTCCACACCACTTTCGCCAGCGCCCAGCTTCCGGCCCCGGCACCCGTGCCGAAAGACGGCGATTGCCCGGCGAATTACGCCGCCGAAGGTAGCGCCTGCGTCCCGAAAGCCGGTGCGCAGTTTGTCATTGCCAAGTCTGTCATTTGCCCGGAAGGCTACGATATCGATGGTAATTACTGCGTCGCGACTGCGTCGGCACGGCTGGCCATCCGCCGGGCGGCGATGAGCTGTCCGTCCGGATATGAACCGACGGGTAACTATTGCTTGTCGAACAAATAATTCCTGCTTGCGCAAATAAGGTCTGAGTTTACCGTCATGTGGATGCCGCAGTCGGTTAGATTGGCGACACGCCTGTCGATTTCATGACCAACGCCGAGATCCAAGCGCATCCTCCCCCGTGGCACGCGCAATCGCCCGGCCAGGTACTTGCGCGACTCGACACCGCAGAATCGGGTCTCGGCAGCGATGATGCGCAGCGCCGTCTGAAGCAGCACGGACCGAACCGCTTGCCCGAGCCACGGCGACGCGGTCTGCTGCTGCGCTTCCTGCTGCAGTTCCATAACGTCCTGATTTACCTGCTGCTGGCATCGGCCGTCATCACGGCGATGCTGGGCCACTGGGTGGACACGTCAGTGATTCTCGCCGTTGTAATGATCAATGCGCTGGTCGGTCTGGTCCAGGAGGGCAAGGCCGAACGTGCATTGCAGGCTATCCGGCAAATGCTGGCGCCCCGCGCCGCGGCCCTGCGCGACGGTACGCGTTGCAGCGTCGATGCGGCGGAGCTGGTGCCGGGCGATATCGTGCTGCTCGAGGCCGGCGACAAGGTACCGGCCGACCTGCGGGTATTGTCTGTCAGCGGAATGATCGTGCAGGAGGCCGTGCTCACCGGCGAATCTGCGTCCGTCGAGAAACAGCGGGAGGCCGTTGCCGATCGGGCTGAGCTGGCCGAGCGCTTCAGTATGCTGTATTGCGGCACTCTGGTCGTCGGCGGACAGGGTCGCGGCGTGGTGGTCGCCACGGGCGGCCAGACCGAGATCGGCCGCATCAGTCACCTGATGTCCGAGGTCGAATCGTTGACCACCCCGCTGGTTCGGCAGATGAGCCGCTTTTCGCAGTGGCTGACCGGGCTGATCGTGTTGGTTGCCGCGGTACTGCTGTCGTTCGGCTATTTTCGCCGGGGCCACGAATTTTCCGAGCTGTTCATGGCGGTCGTCAGCCTGTCGGTTGCGGCGATTCCCGAAGGCTTGCCGGCGGTATTGACGATCACACTGGCCGTCGGCGTGCAGTCCGTCGCACGCCGGCATGTGATCGTGCGGCGTCTTCCGGCGCTCGAAACGCTTGGTTCGGTCTCGGTGATTTGCACCGACAAGACCGGCACACTGACCCGTAACGAGATGATGGTGGTCTCGGTAGTGGCCGGGGGACGCACGCTGACGGTCGAAGGCGAAGGCTATGCGCCGCAAGGGCGGGTTGTCGACGGCGACCGGCTTGTCGAGCCCGGCGAGCACGCGTTGCTGCAGCAGCTCGGCCGGGCTGCATCGCTGTGCAACGATGCGGTGCTTCGCTCGCACGATGACGCATGGATTGTCGAGGGCGATCCGATGGAAGGCGCGCTGCTGTCATTTGCCGGCAAACTCGGCATGGACGCGGGAGCCGGTCACACATGGACCCGCGTGGATCTGATTCCCTTCGATGCGCGCTATCGCTACATGGCGACCCTGAATGCGGATCCGCAAGGGCAGCGCATTCTCTTTGTCAAGGGCGCGCCGGAGCGCATCCTCGCGATGTGTTCGGACCAGCTGCGTGCCGACGGCACGACCGCGCCACTGGCTGACGCCGACTGGCAAGCCCGCGTCGAGGGACTGGCCGGATGCGGGCAGCGGGTACTCGCGCTGGCCATGCGCGTTGCCGACGATTTGCCGGATAAAGTGACGCGTGAGCAGATCGATGGCCGGCTCACCTTGTTGGGCATTGTCGGCATGGTCGATCCGCCGAGAGCCGAGGCCATCGCGGCGGTCGCCGACTGTCATTCAGCGGGCATTCAAGTGAAGATGATCACCGGAGATCATGCGAAGACGGCCTCGGCGATTGGCACGCAGATCGGCCTGCAGCACGTATCGCGCGTACTGACCGGTGCCGAGCTCGATCGCTTATCCGACGACGAGCTGCGGCGGGCCGTCATTGATTGCGATATTTTCGCGCGTACCAGTCCCGAACATAAATTGCGACTGGTCATGGCGCTGCAGGCACATGGCCTGACGGTCGCCATGACCGGCGACGGGGTCAACGACGCGCCGGCACTCAAACGGGCTGACGCTGGCGTCGCGATGGGCGGCAAGGGCAGCGAGGCGGCCAAGGAAGCGGCGGAGCTGGTGCTGGTCGATGACAACTTCGCGTCGATTGTGGCGGCCGTCCGCGAGGGGCGCACTGTCTACGACAACATCAAGAAGGTCATCAGCTGGACGCTTCCCACCAATGCGGGTGAAGCCATGACGGTGATCGTCGCGCTGCTGCTGGGGCTGGCGCTGCCGGTGACGCCGGTGCAGCTTCTGTGGGTGAATCTGATCACGGCAGTCACGCTCGGGCTCGCACTGGCCTTCGAGCCGACCGAGCCGGACACGATGCGGCGTCCGCCGCGTGCCCGTAACGAGCCGCTGCTCAGCACAGAGCTGGTCTGGCACATCGCGCTGGTGTCCGGTCTTTTTCTTGCCGGCGTCTACGGCATCGACCGGTATGCGCTGGCGCAAGGCTATGCGCCCGAGCTGGCGCGCACGCTGGCGGTCAACACGCTGGTGTCGATGGAGATCTTCCACCTGTTCTTCATCCGGAATATTCACGGCACATCGCTGAGTTGGCGAGCGGTGCGCGGAACGCCGGTGGTCTGGATGACGGTCGGCACCGTGGCACTCGCGCAGCTGGCATTTACCTACCTGCCGCCGATGCAGCGGTGGTTCGGCACCGCCGCGGTGAGTATGCATGACGGCTTGCTGATCGTGGGGATCGGTCTGGCACTGTTCAGCATCATCGAGGCGGAAAAGCGCGTCCGGAGGCGGCTTTGGTCGCGCGGCAGAGCGCATCGCCGGCATGCGCATTGATTTGTTATTGATTTCATATCGCGCATTGGCGGACAGGGAAGGCAATCGGGATCGCTGTTCGCTGGCTTTGCTCAAATGAGAGCGATTCTCAAGTATGATGGCGACCACTTTTTGCTGCGCTCTGCCGCCCCTGCGGGTAGCCCGCACAGACTCCTGACGCCTCCTATGCCAAGCCTCGCTCCAGCACCACTCGCTTTATCGCCGCTCGACCGCCTGGCATCCCATGTTCCCGCGCTGGTACAGCAGGTGACGCCCCCGCCCGACCTGCAAGAATGGGCCATCTGGCTGGCCGAGATCGGATTTTTGCCGGGTGAAACTGTGCGCATCATTGCGCGTGGTGCTCCCGGCGGTGATCCGCTGGTAGTGCGGATCGGCGATTCAACCTTTGCGCTGCGCAAGGCTGAGGCGGCCTGCGTGCAGGTCTCGCTAATTGAAGAGGGCGGTGACAGCGCATGAACGAAGCCAGGATTCACCTGTTCCGCGGTGGCCCGCTGGTGGCGCTGGTCGGCAACCCGAACTGCGGCAAGACCGCGCTGTTCAACCGGCTCACCGGCAGCCATCAGAAGGTCGCCAACTATGCCGGCGTGACGGTCGAACGCAAAGAAGGATCGCTGTCCACGCCATCCGGCAAGGTGCTGCGCCTGCTGGACCTGCCCGGCACCTACAGCATGCATCCGCGCTCGCTGGACGAACGCGTCACGGTCGACGTGTTGATGGGGAATGCCGTTGGCGAAAAGCGGCCGGATCTGGTGGTCTGCGTCGTCGATGCGACCAACCTGCGCCGTAACCTGCGGCTGGTGCTGGCGGTCAAGCGCACAGGGATCCCCTGCATCGTTGCGCTCAACATGATGGACCTGGCCGAGCGTCGCGGACTGCGCATTGATATTGACGGTATGAGCCGTGAGCTCGGCATGCCGGTGGTGCGCACGGTGGCCGTGCAGAGTGACGGCGCGCAGGCGCTCAAGCTGGCGCTCGATGCATCCGAGTGGCGGAAGCGCGCATCGGATCCCGCACAATCGCCGGCGGAGCCGGAGCGCGATCCGCGCGGTGACCACGAGGCCGTGCGTGCCTTGCTCGAGCGGCTGGGCCTGGATGAGTCTGCGCCGCACCGTTTCAGCGATCGCATTGACCGTATCGTGCTGCATCCGCTGGCCGGACCGGCCTTACTGGCGATCGTACTGTTCCTGATGTTCCAGGCGGTGTTTGCGTGGGCCGAGGTGCCGATGGGCTGGATCGAGGCGGCGACCGATATCGCCAGGGCAGGCGTGGGCAGTCTGCTGCCCGCGGGCTGGCTGCGCAGCCTGCTGGTCGATGGCATCGTCTCCGGCATCGGCAGTGTTCTGGTATTCCTGCCGCAGATCGTGATCCTGTTTTTCTTCATTCTGGTGCTGGAAGAGTCCGGTTACCTGCCGCGCGCGGCCTTCCTGCTGGACCGCCTGATGGGCAGCGTCGGCTTGTCCGGTCGTAGTTTCATTCCGCTGCTGTCCAGCTTTGCGTGCGCCATTCCGGGCATCATGGCTGCGCGCACCATCTCGAATCAGCGCGACCGTATTGTTACTATCCTGGTCGCGCCGCTGATGACCTGCTCGGCCCGGCTGCCGGTCTATGCGCTGTTGATTGGCGCCTTCATACCGTCGCGCGAAATCTGGGGCGGCATCGAGTTGCAAGGACTGGTGCTGTTCCTGCTGTACGTGTCCGGCATCGCCGGCGCCATGCTGGTGGCGTGGGTGCTGAAGCAGTTCACGACCCGCGGACAGGTGCGCACGCTGATGATGGAATTGCCCGACTATCACTGGCCGGTGCCGCGCAATGTCGCCATCGGCCTGTGGCAGCGCGTGATGATTTTCCTGCGCCGGGTCGGCGGCCTGATCCTGCTGCTGACTGTGCTGATGTGGTTCCTCGCCAGCTACCCTGCTGCGCCGGCTGATGCCGCCGGCCCTGCGATCGAGCACAGCTTTGCCGGCATGCTCGGCGGCGCGCTGGCCACGGTGATGGCGCCGCTGGGTTTCAACTGGCAGATCAGTGTCGCGCTGATACCGGGTCTCGCCGCCCGCGAGGTCGCCGTGAGCGCACTGGGCACGGTATACGCACTGTCGGCGTCGGAAGATACGGCACAGTCACTGGCCGTGTTGATTGCGCACGACTGGAGTCTCGCTACGGCGCTGGCCTTGCTGGTCTGGTATGTGTTCGCACCGATGTGCCTGAGCACGCTGGCGACCATCCGGCGAGAAACCGGTACCTGGACCCTGTCGCTGGTGGCGGCCGGCTACCTGTTTGCGCTGGCTTATTTTTTTGCCTTCATCACCTATCGGGTGAGTGTCGCCTTGGGATTTGGCTGACCTCCCCTGGCGGCGTTGAAATAAAGGACAAGTTTTTCAGATATCAGAGTCTCATCTAGGGAATTGTTCGGGACTTCAGTCTGTACTCCCCGTTTTAACCAGATTAGCCACCTCTAAAATCCCGCTTTGCTTCTACGCACTCACAGACCGCGACATGGATCCTGCAGCTTTCTTGGCTGAAGAAAGCCGGCGCCTCGCCACCCTTCATGCCCTCAATATTCTCGATACCGCAGCCGAGGAACGTTTTGATCGTCTGACGCGCCTGGCCAGCAAACTGTTCGATATGCCGATGGCGGCCGTGTCGCTGCTGGATGTCAACCGTGCCTGGTTCAAATCCTGCGTAGGCGCGGATGCGGCCTCTGTGCCTCGCGACATCGCTTTTTGTAATCACGCACTGAGCGAAGAAACCGTGCTGTTGGTTCCGGATATGGCCGCCGATCCTCGGTTCTCGACCAATCCGCTGGTCATCAACAATCCGAACTACCGGTTTTATGTCGGTTGTCCGCTGCGCATGCCTGATGGCAGCGTGATGGGCACACTGTGCCTGCTCGACACGCGGCCACGTCATTTCAGTCAGGAAGATATTGCATCGCTGCGTGATCTGGCCGGAATGGCCGAGCAGGAATTGGCCGCCTTGTCGATGGCATCGACCGATGAGCTGACCGGTATTTCCAACCGGCGCGGCTTCATGGCACTCGGTCGGCATGCGCTCGCCATCAGCCAGCGCACCCAGCGTCCTGCGATGCTGATGATGTTCGATCTCGATCAGTTCAAGCAAGTGAATGACGAATTCGGCCATGCCGAAGGCGATCAGGTATTGAAGGAATTTGCCACACTGTTGGTAAGCGTATTTCGCTCGTCCGACGTTATTGCGCGATGGGGTGGCGATGAATTTCTCGTCATGCTGAGTAATGCCGACCAGTCCGGCTGGCGTGCGGCACTGGCGCGTTTTCAGGATGAGCTGGCGGCATTCAACCGTCGTCATGCACGCAGTTATCAAGTAGCCTGCAGTACCGGGACGCTGTTAATCGAGCCCCAGCAGCGAAAATCATTGAGTGCTCTGCTGGCCGAGGCCGACGCGCTGATGTATGCGGCCAAGCAGGAACGTCAGCGGCAAGCGCTCGGGAAAGCCGCTTGATTGAACGGTGAAATAATCGCGCCCTGATTAAAGATCACGGCCGGATTTTCATGCCGTTTCTGATCGCAGCTCGTTCAATTTAACGATGGCTGTTGCTGCAGCAGCAGTGCGGTCAGGCTATCGCCGGACAACGCTTCCGAAAAATAGAAGCCTTGCGCATAATCGCAGCCGGCTTCAAGCAACCAGGCTTTCTGCTGCAGATTCTCTACGCCTTCGGCGACTACTGCCATCCCGAGTTCGTGGGCAAGCCGGATGATCGAGCTGGCGACCATACGGTGCATGGGTTTCTCGAATAACTCGCTGACAAATGTCTGATCGATTTTCAGATAATCGACCTTGACTCGCGCAAGGTAAGAAATTGCTGAATATCCGATACCAAAATTATCCAGTGCGATTTGCACGCCGGATTGACGCAGACTTTCGATCCGGCGCAATACTTCCGGCGAGGCTTTCAGCAATTCGGATTGCTTCATCTTGACCACCAGGCTCGCCGGAAAAACAGATGGCGCATCGGTCGATCCGATTTTCCAGTGAGCGGCTGTGTGGTCACTCAGCGTCTGCAGGGATTTATTTATGATGACCTGGAATTGTTCGACGCTTTGCCATTCTTTCAGCCACCGCATGGCTTCTTCCAGTACCAGATTGTCGATCTTTACAATCAAGCCGGAATGCTCTGCCACCTTGATGAAACTATGGGGGAACAGCATGCCGTGTCGCGGATGATTCCAGCGGATCAGTGCTTCCGCCTTCTTCACCCGCCCGGTTTTCAAGCAGACGATCGGCTGAAAATAGACAACGAACTCTTTCTCTGCGATGGCCCGGCGTAGCTCTGCAACGACTTTGATCCGGGCGACGGATTCCTGCTGTAATTCGCTGGAATAAAACCGGAATTTGCTGCGGCCCGCATGCTTGGCCGCATACATGGCCTGATCGGCATTGCGCATCAGATCTCCGGGCGATATCCCATCGCGGGGGTAGAGAGTGATTCCGACACTCCCCGAGATCTGGATCAGCTCGTCACCCACCCGAAAGGGTTCGGCCAGTTTGTCGACCATCTTCTGGGCGATGATCTGGACATCGTCCGGGTCATGAAAGCCCGCGAGAATGACGGTGAATTCATCCCCGCCAAAGCGGGCGACCGTATCCTCCGATCGCGTGCAACTACGAATTCGGTTGACAGCTTGCTGCAACAGCATGTCGCCCACCGCATGCCCGAGCCCGTCATTGACTTCCTTGAACCGGTCAAGGTCGATAAACAAGAGCGCCAGTCCGAGACCACTTCTTTCAGCATGTCTTAATTCGTGCTCAAGGCGATCCAGAAAAAGATGGCGATTCGGGATGTCGGTGAGCGCATCAAAATTGGCTTTTTTCCAAATCGCATCAGCGCGCAGTTTTTGATCGGTGATATCACGCGCCACACCGGTGACCGCCTCGACGGTACCGCGCTCGTCGAGGACGGGGGCAAACAAATACTCATGAAACACACGGCGGCCAGATTCCAGTTCAGAGAAAATTTCAAGCCGTGTGAATTCCCGCTTGGAGACCACCTCCCGGATCTCGTTTTCCAATAACTGTGCGGATTTCACTCCCAATTCCGGGAGTGACTTGCCGACCACTTGCTCCGTACGCTGTTTGAAATAGCTTGATAACGCACGATTGGCATAAAGTAATCGGCCAGCCGGGTCCAGAATGCATGCATGGTCAGGAATAGTCGACAGCACTTGATCGAGATGATTGATTTTCCGCTGCTGCTCAATCACTTGCGCCATGATCGCGCGAGACAGCGCGAGGTCAAGTGCTGCATTGAAGCGGGTCAGATCGCCTCGTAGCAAGGCCGATGGATAAGTAGTAGTTTTGCTCCACAGCTGGTGCACTGCGGCACGCAGTGCCTGGTACTCCGAAAAAATCTCGGGCACCGACAAGCCGTGTCCGAAGCTCCGTTTTCCGGCGCGTCCGGAGTTGAATGCCAAAGCGCTGCCGGCTGAACCAAAGAATCCTGATTGCCGTAACGACTTGCGCCATCGGAAATTGTGGCTCTGGGTATGATCCAATTGACGGGCGGTTGCCAGAAGCAAATGGCGGGCGAGATGCTCTTGTTGGCGGGGGCGCGAGGCAGGTAAGGCAGACGCTGCAGCGGGATGATCCATCCAAAGGCCAAGAATGTCCTCCAGGCGTTCCCGAATGAAATCTGAAAGTCGCACTGCTCCGCCCCTTCTTTTCGAGTTTTTATTGGACGACTGTCGATGAATCCAGATCACGACAAGCAGATCCAATGCGGATTAACGGCACCGGATCTCGGGCAAGCAGGGTTTTCTTGAAAAAACCATGACCAAAAGTCAACTAACCCTAACGATAAATAACGTTCGGTGTTACTGTCAATTGGTAATGATTGATAAATACGAAGTCAATTTTTCCCGCCTTGGCGCTTTCTGAAAAGCGGCAAGCGGATGAGTCATTTGCCAATTTTCAGCGGGGGACTTTCGATGTTTTTCAGGACGCCCGTCATTGCCGGCGAGGCAGGCAGTTTGACTGCCCGGGAAAGCGTCGGGACGCCGCCCAGCGCCAAGGCATGCCTGCGCCAGCGCGTCCCTGCATGGTTTTCCAGACCGACCCTCAGAGTGTTGACTGGCCCATCCGCTGGGCCAAAGCCGCATGAGCTTCACGGCGTTCGCTATACCGGTCGACGAGGTAGGGCGAAATGTCCCGGGTCAGCAGGGTGAATTTGACGAGCTCTTCCATCACGTCGACTACCCGGTCATAGTAGGGCGACGGTTTCATACGCCCGGCTTCGTCAAACTCTTCGTAAGCTTTCGCCACCGATGACTGGTTCGGGATGGTCAGCATGCGCATCCAGCGCCCCAGCACGCGCATCTGGTTGACCGCATTAAACGACTGCGAGCCGCCGCAGACCTGCATCACCGCCAGCGTTTTGCCCTGGGTCGGCCGAATGGCACCCAGTGCCAGTGGTATCCAGTCGATCTGCGCCTTCATGATGCCGGTCATTGCGCCGTGCCGCTCCGGAGAACTCCAGACCATGCCCTCGGCCCACTGACACAGTTCGCGCAACTCGGCGACTTTGGGATGGGTGTCGGCCGCGTCATCCGGCAACGGCAATCCACTGGGGTTGAAGAAGCGCGTCTCGGCACCGAACCTGCGGAGCAGCCGCGCCGCTTCTTCCGCCAGTAGTCGACTGAACGAGCGTTGCCGCAGCGAGCCGTACAGCAGCAGAATGCGCGGCGGATGTGTGGATCGCCCGGATGCGAACAGCGCGGCGGCATCGATCGGCTGGAAACAAGTTTCGTCAATGTTGGGAAGGATATCCATGGAATCATGCATGGGGAGCTTTCACGGATGACAGGCGGGTCTCATACCAGCCCTTGCTGCGGTTGACTACGCGGACCAGCAACAGCATGACCGGCACTTCGATGAGCACACCAACGACCGTGGCGAGTGCTGCGCCGCTGTTGAAGCCGTACAGCACGATCGCGACCGCGACCGCCAGCTCGAAAAAGTTCGAGGCGCCGATCATGGTCGACGGTCCGGCAATATCATGACGCACCTTGCAGCGCAGATTCAGCCAGTAGCCGATGGCCGCGATCAGCAATCCCTGAATCAGGATAGGCACGGCCAGCATCGCGATGATCAGAGGCTGCGCGCTGATGGCTTCGCCCTGAAACGCAAACAGCAGCACCAGCGTTGCCAGCAGCGCGACCATGGTGAGCGGGCCGATGCGGGCAATCGCTCGATCGAACGCTGCCTGTCCTCCGGCCAGCAGGCGCCGTCTCGCCAGCTGCGCAATGGCCAGCGGGATGACGATGTACATCACGACCGACAGGAGCAGCGTGTCCCACGGCACCGGAATGGCTGACACACCCAGCAGAAAAGCCACGATTGGTGCAAAGGCGACCACCATGACCAGATCATTCAATGCCACTTGCGAGACGGTGAAATTGGCGTTACCGCGACACAGATTGCTCCATACGAAAACCATCGCGGTACAGGGCGCAGCGCCGAGCAGAATCAGGCCAGCAACATAGCTGTCGAGCTGGTCGGCAGGCAGCCAGCGCGCGAAAACGATATAAATGAAGAACCAGCCGAGCGCTGCCATCGTGAAGGGCTTGATGGCCCAGTTCACGAGCAGCGTGATGGTGATGCTTCGACCTTGCTGCCGTACTTCATGCAGCGACCGGAAGTCGATCTTCATCAGCATCGGAATGATCATCACCCAGATCAGCACGCCCACCGGCAGATTGACTTGAGCGATTTCCATGGAGCCGATCACGCGAAACGCTGCCGGAAAGAGTTGGCCGAGCACGATGCCGGCGACGATGCACAGGAGGACCCAGAGGGTCAGGAAGCGTTCGAAGAAGTTCATGCCTTGCCCAGCCTTTGCAATTCGGATTGCAGGCTCATGCGGTCGAGTTTCTCGATCGGCAGCGACGCCAGCAGTTCAATACGCTTGCGCAGGCCGATCATCACGTCCCTGAAGGCCTGGCGTTTCACGTCGTCGCCGCCTTCGACCTGCGATGGGTCTGGGAAGCCCCAGTGCGCGGTTGCCGGATTGCCCGGCCAGACCGGACACACTTCCCCGGCCGCGTTGTCGCAGACCGTGATGATGAAATCCATCTTCGGCGCGCCCGGGGCGGCAAATTCGTCCCAGCTTTTCGAGCGCAGCTTCGCGGTCGGATAGCCGAGCGTTTCGGCGATCTCGACGGCAAAGGGATTGACGCGCGTACCGGGAGTCGAGCCGGCCGAATAGCCGACGAACTTGCCGCTGGGGTCGGTCGACGCGAGTGCTTCGCCAATGACTGAGCGGGCTGAATTATGGGTGCAGAGGAAAAGGATGTTGAAAGTCTTCACAGCGAGGTTCCTTTGGTTTTTTTCGGGACAGGCAGACAGGGCTGGCCGCCGCAGCAGTTCTCGAGCAGGAAGCCACTTAGCGCCTGCACAAGTGCCGCATTCGGCCGGTAGATCAGGTGGCGGCTCTGGCGCTCCACCAGCAGCAGGTTCGCGCGGGTCAGTTCTTTCAGGTGGAAGCTCAGGGTGGCGTTCGGGATACCCAGCTTCTCGACCAGTTCGGAAGGCGTCAGTCCGCTGTCACCCCGCTGCACGACGAGTCGGAAGATGTTCAGCCGGGTCTCTTGTCCCAGGGCGAGGAAGGCGGCGATGGCGTCAGAATTGTTCATGTTTCCAATTATATGGAAATATATGTGACGAGGGCATGACAAAGGGAGTCAGCGGTGAAGACGGAGGGGAATTTTGCAGCGACGTAAAAAAAGCGCCCACTGAAGTGAAGGCGCTTTTTACTGAATCCGGATGGTGGTGATAGGTGGAATCGAAGATGCCACCCACCGTATCGCTAAGCCTTTGGTTTTTAAAGCGGTTTTAATTGCCGTGGGTGTGAGATTCGACGATTGTGCACCACCTTCGTGATGCACCCACTTGTTAAGTCTACAGCGCCTCAGCTCCCGGTGTCACTCTGTTCAGCGTGATGAGCTGATTGTTTCGGTCGTCTGCGCCATCTGACTTCGTTGCAGTATCTCGTCCTAGGCATAGTCAAAATATATCGATGAACGTGCCTTAGTCAGGAGCATGACAGTCTGGCGCAGCCGCTGTTTTTCCGGAACGTTCTTTCGGCTAACTCGCTGATTTTTCTGGGGAAGTCAGTTCGCTCCTAATAACTACATAAGTCATCAATGATTTACAGTACTGGCAAGGACATGCCGACACCTCACGGGCGTTTGACTGGTCCGAAAAGCTACTCAGTGCTTTCGTTGTCAGCCTGACGCGATTCACAAGTCCTCCAGCTTCTTACTTTGATCACTGCTCCTGTAATAGCCGCCGTAACTTTCAAGAGTATGAAGTCAGTGCTGCTACGGGGCAGAGGTGACAAGCAGTCGGGCGGATGCCGTTGGCTTTTTTATCGGTCAACAAGCCATCGACCCTACACATGAAGTGACCCTCAGCGTCGCGGCTGGCTTCTCAGGGGTGCGCGCGCGCTTAAACCGTTCTCACAGTGGGCCGAGAATTACCGGTCAATCGCTCTCATCCGCAAAGCGCCGTGCGATTTCGGCAAAAGCGCTGGCGTTAGCAATGAAGGCGTCGGTGACGTCCGGATCAAAATGCTGGCCGCGCCCTTTGATGATCAGTTCGCTCGCATGCTCATGGCTGAAAGCCGGCTTGTAAACTCGTTCGCTGATTAGAGCATCATAAACGTCGGCAAGCGCCATCAGGCGTGCCGATACCGGTATCTCGTCGCCCGCCAAGCCCTGCGGATAGCCGCTGCCGTCCCATTTCTCCTGGTGAGAATGGGCGATTTGCTTTGCGTAACGAAGAAACCGGCCATCGCCTTGCAGACTCTGCTCGGCTTTCTCGATCGCCTCTAAGCCGAGCGTCGTGTGGGTCTTCATGATGGTGAATTCTTCGTCGGTCAGCCGGCCTGGTTTCAGGAGAATATGGTCGGGGATGCCGATTTTTCCGATGTCATGCAGTGGGGCCGATTTGACCATCAGTTCGATCGCCTCCGGTGTCAGCTCGCCAGCGAATCTCGGATGGTTTTGCAGATGGCGCGC
>JACCDQ012170385.1_pt1 | contig 124069 bp, 138 predicted proteins | sample 7446031 | NCBI WGS metagenome assembly JACCDQ01 (sample SAMN15323442, study PRJNA562643) | freshwater metagenome | isolation source: river surface water | place: USA:Blue River Watershed | collected 2017-08-17
AGAAATCTAAGTTTTCAATAGCAATAGAATAAACACCACACTCTTTAGCAATCGCTAAAATAGCAGTTATCGCATTACTGATTATCCATTGTCTTTGCTCTGTAGATTTATTCTCTAAATCCCATTGGATAAATCCATAGGTTTTGTATTGAATATTATTAGATTTATTATGGTTTAATTTATTACCATCAGCTTTGACTATACAGTAAGCTAACCCTTTCTGGTTTAAATCTATACCCATAGTTAATGGAATAGATTTTATATTAGATAATGGTTGAATAACTTCTTCAAAACTTAATTGAAGGTAAAAACCTATTTCATTATTTCTTGTTAATTTCTTGACTATCTTTGCAGAAATAGGTTGATTCTGTTCTAATGCTTGTATAATCTTTATTTGATTTTTAGTACAAAATTCAACCTGTTCTATTTCAATAAATCTAGCTTGTTTTCTATAGATTCCATATTTAATTATTTTATTATCATTGAGTTCTTCAACTGAAACACCTACCTGTTTAGAAATTAATTTTAGTCTTGTTAGATAAGTTTGTTCTGTAACTCTCAGTCTTAATTTCTTTTCATTATAATAATATTGAATTTCAGCATTACCTTGAGGCTTAGAAGCTCTACCTACTGAATACCAAATATTATTCCTTGATAAATCCCAATCTTTTTTCCATTCAGATAAATCTGTATATATTTTTTGTTCTTTTGAAATTCTGAATTTATCAGTATGATTTCCTGGTCTTTGACTGAGTAAATAAGAACTACCAAAACACAATTTAAAAGTATTGGTATCTACTCTTTGTTGAATAACATTTATACTCTTATTTAATCTATTAACCTTGATAGATTTCTGCTTAATAAGTAGTTGTTTTTTCTTTATAGAATTAGATAATTTAGCTATCTTAGTATGGTCTAAATTCTTACTAGATTTAAGTTTGATTAAATCTTTTTCGTATTTATCAATAATTTTTTGTTCTTTAGTAATAAATTTATTGATATTTTCAAGTTTAGATTTCTTTTGCTTTAATTGAGATTTAGATAATTCTTTAATCTTAGCATGTTCAGTTTTTACTTTGTTAATTAAAGAACCAATTTGTTCAGAAGTAAATAAATTTAATCCAATTAATTGATGATAAATTTCAGTTTCAGATAGCTTTTGATTATTCCATAACTTCCAAACTTTGCGATAATAACTAGACCATAGAATAACACAAGAGTCTATTTCAGACTCTTGTGTTTTATCTAATTTTAATCTTGTCTCTATCGTAGTAATCATGCGAGTTATACTATGACATTAACCTATTTTTGTCAATCAACTTTGCAGAAAATTTCTTCTCTTAACTTAAAAGAATAAGAGCCTTGTTTATCAAGGATCTTACTTACTATTTCATTATTTTATCAACCGTTTTTCAGAGGGGCTTGCTCAATTGAGGGATTTTTTATTGCTATTGTTTCTTATCTGTAAATTTACCCTCTTCAATACGTTCAACCAATTCCTTAGTATTGTTAAGTATTCCAAGTATTTTTTTATTTTTACCTTTAAAGCAGACATTTCCATCTTTATTTATGTCTAAAGCAATTTTTGGATGTTCTGCAACTGCTTTCTCAAAATCTTCTTCAAGCATATAGTCTGCAAGAGGCTTAATAACTACCTTTTCTATAAATCTTCGTGCAGGTCTACCTCCCATAGCTGGGTCAAAGCTTGCTTCAACTACAAAGTTCATGAGTTTATCGGTGTATTTTAATGTAATTTTATGCTCTTCTTGTAAGCTCTTATGTAAATGAGTAAAGAATTTGACAGCAACTTTTTGATATATTTCCTTACTTAAAGAATTAAAATGGAATACCGAATCATAACGATTAATGATTTCTGGTCTTAATCCTTCTTTAATGGCTTCCATTCTATACTTGTTCTTTTCAGATTGTTCTAATCCTTGAATGTATTCAATATCTGCTCCAAGATTACTGGTAGAAATAATGATGGTTTCTTTAAATATAACTTTATTACCTTTGTTATCAGTTGCAATACCTTTATCCATAATCGAAAGCAATATTTTATCAGAAGATGGGTGTGCTTTTTCAATTTCATCAAAAAGAACAATAGAAACTGGATTTTCCATGACAAAATTAGTTAGTATGCCACCTTCTTGATAACCAACATATCCGGGAGAGGTTCCAATAAGTTTAGTGACATCTTGTTCTAAACCATATTCCCCCATATTGATAACTAAAATAGGAACCCCTAAAGCATCTGCTAAACCTTGAGCCAATTCTGTTTTACCAACACCAGATGGTCCTGCGAATAAGTAGTTTCCGGCAGGTTTTTCTTTGTTAATTTTAATATTGAGTGCAGCAATTTTGAGAATATCAACAACTTCCTCAATAACTGCATCTTGACCATAAACACGATTGAGTAGTTGTTCTTTTAATCCACGAATCTTCTTCTTGTCTAAAAGTTTAGTGGGTTTTTGTGCAACATCCTGTTTTGGAGAACTGGTTTTTTCTGCCTCAGTTTTTACGGTATTCTTTGTTGGATGGTCAATCTTTTTATCTGCTTTAATTTCTTTTTCAGACTGTTCATTAATTAAATTTTGCATAAAAGGCGGAGTTTCATTGGAAATTCCAGCTTTTTTGATTTGGTCATCCATATAAGCAATATTTTGTTCAACAATATTTTGAATGGTAGAGAGCTTAGAGTTTTCGGCTTCTTTCTTTCGATTTTCTTCAGCTTTTTCTACAATTTTTTGCTTTAGACTAGAAAAAGTAAATAAGAAATCTTTCTCTTTTGTTTTTTTATCGGTCATTGGAGTGTCCTAGAAATTTAATTGTTCAATTTTAATCTTAGCGATATTTTTTGTCAATTATTATCAGTGTTGATTTGCAAATAGTATGTAAATTTAATTTAATTTGTTTATGTTTTAAGGATTGATAAATGAAAAAAATATTTTTTGTATTGATAGCATCTTTATTTGTTTTAACTGCTTGTGGGAAAAAAGATTTGCTTCCAATATCACAAGAAGGAAAAATATTAGCTTTCGGAGATAGTTTGACTTTTGGTTATGGTGCTTCTACGGCTGATTCTTATCCTGTAAAGTTAGAGGAATTGATTGATAGAAAAGTTATTAATGAAGGGATTAACGGAAATACCACAGAAGATGGATTAAGAAGAATTGAAAGTGTAATTAACGAGCATAATCCATCTTTAATTATAATTGGCTTAGGTGGTAATGATATGTTAAGAAAAATGCCAGAAGATAACATAAAACAGAATCTTTCTATGATGATAGAGATTGCAAAAAAAGAAAATATTCAAATTGTATTGTTGGCAACTCCTAGGCCATCTGGGCTAGGGTTGGTAGGGTTTTTAGAAGATGCTAAATTTTATGAAGAAGTTGCTAAAAATAACAGTGTCCCATTGATACAAAATGTTTATTCTAAATGGCTATCAAAAAATGAATACAAATCAGATCCAATTCATTTAAATGCAAAAGGCTATCAGCAGGTTGCTGAAGATATTGCTGATTTTTTAAAGAGTAGTGGGGCAATTAACTAATTGTTTTAATTTTATTTTCAACAATATGTTTGTAATAAAGTTTTTTGACCTCTGAATCTTTAAATTTTTCAATATCTTTATGAATAATTCCAATACCATATTTTTCTAATAGTTTTTCAGCAAGCATTGCTGTGATAGCAATATCATAACCTGCTCTATGAGCATCTCCTTTAATGACAATTCCATGATGAGCACAAGCTTGAGTTAAACTACCACTTTGTCCTGGAATACCATCAAAATTTTTTCTACATCTCAAAAATATATGTCTAAAATCTAGTTGATTAGAAAACTCATCATGTATTTGATGTTTCTTTAACATTTTCTCCATACCTTTAGAATCAAATGTCTTGGAGTTATATCCACATAAAATATTATTTTTGGCTATTTTGCCAATATAAGAAGAGAAGTGAGAAAATTCTGGCTTTCCTTGAACCATGTGGTCATATATATGAGTTATATCACTAATATAACTTGGAATTTTCATTTTTGGATTAACGAGTGAGCTTTTTTCTACTACATTATTTTGGTCAATATGAATTAGACCAATTTCTATAATTGCAAAATGACTTTCGTGAACCATTCCCGTGGTTTCAAGGTCAATAAATGTTAATGGCTTTTTTAATAAAAAACTTAGTTGTTGGAGGTTAGGTAATGACACGGGTAAAAAGTTATTCATGGTTAAAATATATTTTCACCCAGTATGATAAATTTTTTAATTTTTAGCAAATTTTTTTTAATAGTGGGTAAAAATCAACAGCCCAATGGGCTGTTGATTAAATTAAGTTTTAATTAATTTGTAGTTTTTAAATAACGAGTTAGTGTTACGGTTCCATCACTGGGGTCTGTAACAGTTATTTTTATTGTGACAGTTTGATTGTTAGTCTTGGCTACTTTAATTTTTAAACTGTTTGTATTGAGGGTAGATTCTTGAACATTCAATAAACTTGTAGTTATTGTTAAGTTTGATGGTGTTTCAGCATCATTAACAGTAAAATTAATAAATGTTTCAGTGTCTTTTTTTATTTGACAAGCAGAAGCAGTAACTGGGTTGTTAGTACAACTAGAGTAAGAACTGCTTGTAATTGTTGGTGCTGCATTAGGTGGGGGTAATGGGCATTTTACAGCATCTGTAACTGTTTTATTCGTACTTCCACCTTTTCCATCAGCAATTGTTTGAGTATATGTGTTTGTTCCACTAATACAAGAAGATGAACTTAAAACTGTTCCTGATTTCTGACATGTAGCATCGTTAGCATCAGCAGTATTAGTAGTGGTTCCACCCTTACCATCACTGGCTACAGTCTCAAATTGTCCGTCAAATACACAAGTTTTATTTATAATTGTTCCTTCTACTGTGCAGTCTGGATTATCAGTAACAGTAGTTGTAGTTTCTCCGCCACTACCATCGGCTGTTTTTGTCACATATTGTCCATTATAAGTACATGTTTGACTTAAAATTGTTCCCGCTGCTGGATATGTTGGAGTTGTTGTCTTTCCTTTTCCATTGTTTCCATTGTTTCCATTGTTATTTTTTGCTGGAGTTAGATCGCCTGGGCTAGTAACAGTAGTTCCATCACCGTTAGCGGTATCTGTAATACCACCACCTATATCTACTGGGGGTTCTGTAACTGTGCCATCATAAAGCCATTCTTTAGCTGTCATAGTTGAAGAGAGGGCAAATAAACGTTCACGAATTGTGCTTTTAAATGTTTGGCTTAATGTAGAATTCATGGTAATAGTGGTTTTGGTTCCCAATATATCTCCCGTTGGGCTTGCAACATATTCTGAATCTGTAACAATCTTATTAGAGTCTGAATCTACTGCATATAGAAAACTCACACTTTCTATTCCAGATAATAAAGTATGTGTAGATCCGTTAACATCTGTACATTTTAAAATTTTATTCGTCGTATCAAAGAAAATTGTATTTTTTCTTGTTCCGGTTGCACTAGTTGCATCATTGTTTGCACAATCTTTTAAATCAAAACCAGATGCCGAAGCGGGGAATTCAATTGTCATACTATTAGAGGATGCACTAGAGATGGATTGAGAAAATTGAACCAATCTGTTAATTGATTGACTCGTATATCTAAAGCCATCTTGAGCATTATCAAATTTTGTTTTTTCTCTAAAAGTTATTTGATTAGTAGCAAAAACATTAAAAATTCCAATAGTGATAACTAAACCAATAAGAAGAGAGACCATCAATTCTACTAGTGTGAATCCTTTTTGTTTTATTGTTTTATTTTTTTTCATGATATGACCTCTTATAAATATTGTTCAGTACCTTATAAACAGTTTAGTATTGGTATACTAAAACTTTGGGTTACTGATTGTTGTGTTCCTTCTGTTTTTTTGTCGTCCCAAGTAACAGTAGCTTTGAACAGTCTTGAATCAACAGTGTCTTGTGTAACTACACCACCCCAACTTTTTAGCTCTGATTGATTTTGATTTTTAGTTACCCAATCAGCTACTATCTCATCAAAAGTGGTTGTCGTTGTTAATGGACTAGCTGAAATATCTGTATAAACATTACAAGCATTAGCCCATAAATGTTCTGCAACATCGTTGGCCTGAACAATTGCTAATGTTCTTTGATATGAAGCATAAGAGTTTTGTAAACTTTTTAACTGTAATGCTGAAATACCTAAAAGTGCTATTGTCACTATAACAAGTGTTATTAGTAGTTCTATTAGTGTAAAGCCATTTTGTTTTTTGTTTTTAATCATATCCATTACCTTTTATTATGAGCAAGCCACTTTTGAAACAGTGCTTTTGCCACTTAACTCCAAACATAAATATCTAACATCACTTGTTAAATTATTTGAAAGGCTGAAAGAAGTGCTACCGCCCGATATTGTTCCTACTGAAGTAAATACAAGCTTGCCAGTTCTTGTTACACCTATGGTGCTAGCTATAGAGTTTTCTACTTTAAGAATTTTATCATCCGTATCTAAATCACCATTTTTGTCTAAATCTTCAAACATTATCCAAGATGGTGTCCAAGAACTTGAGCTTGCACAACTGGTTTGGTCTGCGCTTGGACAAATTACAACATACTCACTCTTTTTAACTGATTCTGATCTCGCAACTTGAATAAAGGCTTGTAAATTATTTGCTGTAGTTGTTAATTGCTGATTTGCAATAAAAGACTGAAAGCTAGGAAACCCAATGGTGGCCAAAATTCCAATAATAACTACTACGATAATAAGTTCTACCATAGTAAATCCTTTGGAGATGTTAGTTTTTATTTTCATGTTAGCCCTCATTTTTTATTTCCAGCAGTCTGTATTGCTTGGAGTTTTAACTCCTAAATTGTTAATAGTCATTGTTCCACAATCGTCATTAGCTTGGTCGGTTCCTGTTTTTGGTACAGCTTGAATGGTATACTCATCATCAGTCACACTATCTGTCACAAAAGATATATCATAAGCTTCTGTTGAAGTTTTAACTAGAGTAATACCCGTATATGAATTGGTTTGTGTAAACTTTCTTTCCATATATTGAGTTGATTCCATCAAAACACTTTGTGCATCAAACCTTTTAGCTTTTCTAATATGATTTTTATAGGATGGATAAGCAATCGTTGCCAAAACACCTATTATAGCAACAACGATTAAAAGCTCAATTAATGTAAATCCTTTGTTTGTTTTTTTCATGTTTTCCCCTTTTGAATGAATAATTTATATTATTCAATATTTTCTTTCCAATTGTTAATGGTAACTCTTCTTACTACAAATGTTCTTTCTCCATATTTTGGATTATAGAGTGTTGTATCTTTTGCATAAGAGCCAAGTTGTTTAACTTCACTAGCACCATTTATGTCAATAATACCTTTTGATATAATTCCACCATAAATTTTTGATGAGCCCTTAATTTGAACTTGAGGAGTATCTGTAGAAGTACCTGCTGTTCCAGTCCAAAGAATACCGTTGACAGTCGGTCCACCTATAGCGGTAATTGTTTCAGAAGCAATAAGATTTAATGGTTTTCCTGCTTGTCCAATATCTCCTTGAGTACTTATACTGCCAGTAGAAACAATCATTCCATTAAATGCAGAGTTGCTAATGCTTACATCTCCAGTACAATAATATTTTTTACCACCTAAATCTCCACTAAGATTATTGCAATCAGTTAAAAATGTTGAGTTTGTTGCTGCTGCTGCAATAAAAGCATCTGCATCTTTAACTGTTTGTGCTGCGGCACCTTGAGTTGCCCCTGTTGGCAAAGTTGTTCCTCCTCCTCCACCAGTTTGTGTTATAGTTCCACCAGCACTAACTTTTGATTGACCATTAAAACCAAATTGTCCAGCCAATTCAATGCTTCCATTTGTGTGGAGTTCACCAAGAAGATTTGCATTGCCACTAAGCTGAATTTTTGAGTCAGACATAAAACCATTTTCTAAGTTGTCCCAGGATTCTATTTCAACAGTTTGTGTCTCATTGGCGGTGCTGTCTGTAATAACTATATTTAGGTCAGTTTTTGCTAACACTGTAGTGCTAGTAGCACTCGGCTTTGAAATTCCTCTAACAATCATACTGATTACATTTCCAGTTGTTCCTGCGCTTGAGATAGGAGTAACTGTTAAAGATTCAACATAAAAGTATCCGAAATCACTTACTTTTTTTGCAGATGTTAATGCTTGCGGTGCTATAGTGTTATCCCAAGAAGATGGGTCAAGATTACTAGACCTCAATGCCTCATAGATTTCATTAGCACCTTTTTCTGCTGCATGTAATGAAATCGCTTTGTTGTTTTGGCTACCAGTCATTTTTTCTTGAGAAGTTGTGCTTCGCATACTTGCTGCAACAATAATACTTGATACAATAATAACAATTAACCCGATAATTAATGCCATGCCTTTTTGTTGCTTTAATGTTTTTATTTTTTTCATAACAGTCCCCGATACACTATTTTTCAATTTATATCATAATTAAATTAAAAATCAAATTTTAGCCACTCATCAGTTTTTTTAGTAAAAATAATGGTTTTAAAAAAAAACGATTAAACTTTTAAAGAAAAAATTGACAAAAATAATCTTTTGTCTAATTTAAATCAATAATAAAAAAAAAACAAAGGGGAAATCATGTCAAAACCAAGTTCAGCTAAAAAGAATGAAAATATACAATTTTCTTGGGAAGGGGTTGATAAAAAAGGTAAGATACTATCTGGAGAATTAAGTGCTGCCTCTGAATCTAGTGCAAGAATGGCATTAAAAACAAAAGGCATAAGTGTTAAGAAGATTAAAAAAAGTAGAAATGGAAATGCGAAAGTAAAATTTGCTGATGTTACAACTTTTACAAGACAATTAGCTACTATGATGAAGGCGGGTGTTCCACTGCTTCAATCATTTGATATTGTTGCTAATGGACACCCTAATCAGGCAGTTTCTAGATTATTGTTTGCAATTAAGGGTTCTGTTGAAACGGGTTCAAGCTTGGCAGCAGCATTTGCAGAACATCCACAATATTTTGATAAATTATTTTGTAGCTTAATTGCGGCTGGTGAAAAAGCCGGTATATTGGATATGATCTTAGAAAGACTTGCTGAATATCAAGAAAAAATGCAAGCAATTAAAAAGAAAATTAAATCAGCATTAACTTATCCGATTGCCGTTATGGGTATTGCTATGGTTGTTACTGCAATTTTGATGATTTTCGTAGTTCCTTCCTTTAAAGAAGTATTTACTTCCTTCGGTGCAGAATTACCAGCCCCCACACAATTTGTGATGGATTTGTCTGAAATTTTCGTATCTTATTGGTATATAATGGTGGCATCAATTGTGATAGGAATTGTCTCATTTAAAAAATTATTGGCAACAAGTCAGACGGCTAGAAATAAAATGGATGAACTTGTTTTGAGGCTACCAATTTTTGGTCAAATTATTCGTAAGGCAACGGTGGCAAGATGGTGTAGAACATTGTCTACAATGTTTGCGGCAGGGGTTCCTTTAGTTGAGGCTTTAGATTCTGTGGCAAATGCTGCGGGGAATAATGTCTATACTGTAGCAACTAAAAATATTCAAACAGAAGTTTCTACTGGTACTTCTTTAACTGTTTCTATGCAACAGCAAAAAGTATTCCCAAGTATGTTATTACAAATGGCTCAGATTGGCGAAGAGTCTGGTGCTTTAGATAGCATGCTAAATAAAGTTGCTGAGTTTTACGAGGAAGAAGTTGATAATGCTGTTGAATCATTATCAAGTTTGATGGAGCCATTAATTATTTCTTTCTTGGGAACTGTGGTTGGCGGATTAGTTGTAGCTATGTATTTGCCAATTTTCAAAATGGCTAGTGCTGTTTAAAGCAAAAAAATAGAAGTTTGACAAAAAAGACTATAATTAACTATAGTCTTTTTTAATTTGGAGAAAAACTATGTGGGGAGCAATTGTCGGGGATATTATAGGAAGCACTTTTGAAGTAGAAAATCATCGTAGTCCTTATTTTGAATTATTTAGAAAAGATGCTAGATTTACTGATGATACAGTATGCACTTTAGCTGTTGCTAATATATTAATTAGCTTAGATGATATGCCTCCCAAAGAATCTGATTATACATACCATTTAAATCATAATTGGATTACTCAAAAATTAAGAAGCTTTTGTTGTATTTATTTAAACCGTGGATTTGGTTCTATGTTTTATCAGTGGTTAGTTAGTGGGAACAATAAGCCATATGGTAGTTTTGGTAATGGTGCTTTAATGAGGATTAGTCCCGTTGCTTTTTATGGGGTTAAAAAAGGATGGGATTTGAAAAAAACAACAGAAGTCGCATTAGATATTACGAACATAACCCATAATCATACGCACGCTCAAAGGGCAGTGAGTTGCTATGTTTCAATTTTATTTAATTTAATTAGAAATAATTTTATAGCAGAAGAAGCTAAAGAGTTGATTAAGAATGAGTTAAATGCTTTCGGTTATAATTTGCCAGAAAATATTGAGTATTATCGTGTTAATTTAGAATTTGATTTGAGTTGCGAAACTAGTTTGTTAGTAGCATGTGCTGGAATTATTGAAGCTACAGAACAAGATGAAGTATTCAATTTGGTAGTGAGTGTTGGGGGTGATAGTGACACTTATTGTGCAATAGCAGGTCCTATTGCAGAGGCAATTTGGGGGTTAAACAATCAATACTTAGACAAAATTGATCCTTATTTTAAGTCATATGATAAAGAAGCACTAATGATTATGAAGAAGCTATATAACTAAAGTTAGCATTATTTTTAATTAAGTTTATTTTTTTATTGATTTTTTAATATTAATTGTTATACCAAAAATAAGAATAATATTAAAAATATGTTAAAAACAATAAAAAATTTTTTTAATAAAAAAAATACCCCCCAAACAGATTCCCAAGCTTTAACAGTGACTGGAACTAATGGTGGTAGTTCAACATTGGATATTAAAACAAGAGAATTTAAAAAAGGATATCATTCAGAAGCAAAAAATATAGTGAATGCAAGTGAATTTCAAAGATTTGCTGTAAATTTGGTTGTTGATAAAATACAAGAGTCAGAATATGGAAAGCATACTGAATTTGTCCATGAAATAAGATATTTTATGCATTATCTATTTTTAGTATTAAGAGATGATTATATTTATGGGGATAAAATATTCTTACAATCATTAACTCAAGTAGATAATTATTTATTTAGCACTTATCGTAAAAATCAAAAGTTAAAAGAAAATATTCAAAAATTAACTTTTTTAGCTAATTCAAATAGATTTACAGAAAACCCTAAAGAAAATATTTTAGCTTACTTTGTTTTTTTAGAAGAAAATGGTATAGAAGTAATAGATTTATTGCAAGATTTTTGTAAGATTTTAGGAAATAAAGCCAAAGACTCTAAAGCAATTTTAGATAAAAAAGGTGATAAGCTTAATAAGACATACGAAAAGAAAACGAACACAAATGGTCAAAATAAAGGTTTATCAATGAAAACCTTGCATAGCATTGCTCCAAGTCTTAATGAAAAATCTTACTCTGCAAAATTAAAAATCAAAGGTAATTTTCTAGACAAAAAAGAATAATTGTTAATGGGGTTTATACCGAATTAATTTTTCTTGCAAACATTCTTTTTGATAGTGTTTAACTAATTCAGATGGTTTAACTTTTAATTTTTTAGATTCTTCTATAATTGAAGGATAGTCTAAAGATTTAAGGCTATCTAAATCCCTTAAGAATATTTCACTATGCTGCTTATTTTTTTCTTGATTAAATTTCCAAGATTGATATAAATTAACTTGTTCAATGATACAGATACCTCTTTGATTATCATTCAAGGCTCGTGTTTCTTGAATAAAACGAAGTTTTTCTTCTGTGGAAAGTTGTTTATAGAAATTGGAATTGTCTTTCCAGGTAGTAAAATTTTGTATCTTAGTTTTTTCATCAGAAGGCAAGCGCCACTTTTCTAATTCGTTTTTATCTATTTGGGAAAATGTATGCAATAAGCTCGACAAAAATACATCTTCTGTTTTGCTTCTAATAAAGTTAAAGTAATCTTTCTCTGGGAATTGAGAAACACCAAAGACTTTTTCTAAAGCATTAATTGACTCTAGTGCATCAAAAAAACGATGTAAATGTTTTTCTGAAAGAGCTTTTTCAAATTCTTTCCAAACACGTTCTGCGGTTAGGCTATCAAATTCACCATTTTCAATCATTGCACTCATCAAATCTTTAGTGGTATCGGCTATGTCAAAATTGTACCTTGCACTAAATCTAGCAATTCTAAGAATTCTAACAGGGTCTTCACAGAAGTGATTACTTACATGACGAAGTATTCCGTTTGCTAAATCTGATTTGCCATCATAAGGGTCAATAATTTCTCCATTACGACTTATTGCCATCGCATTAATAGTTAGATCTCTTCTGAAAAGGTCTTCTTCAAGGGTAACATCTTTAGTTTCAACAGCAAAACCATTATAACCGCTGGAAGTTTTTCTTTCTTTTCGTGCTAGAGCATATTCTTCCTTAGTGTGTGGGTGAAGAAAAACAGGAAAGTCTTTACCTACTTGTTCAAAGCCAAGTTGAAGCATTTGTTCTTCGGTCATTCCAACTACAACATAATCTTTATCTTTAGGGTCGATTCCTAATAGGACATCTCTGACAGCACCACCAACTAAAAAAACTTGTTCTTGATTTATATTTATACTCATGAATTTAAATTGAAAAATTGAATACTATTATTATAGATAATTTCTCCAAGCTCTTCAACAGGCATTCCTTTTATTTCACAAATTTGTTTTAAAATATGATATAGAAAAGCGGGTTCATTACGAATACTTTTGTTTTTTATAGTTCTAGGCTTAAGATAGGGGCTATCTGTTTCAATCATTAATTGATTATTAGGAATGTATTTCAAAGCATCTTGTAAATCAATTCCACGTCTTTCGTCACAAATCCATCCTGTTATTCCGATATAAAACCCTAAGTCAAGATATTGTTTCAACTGAGCTTTATTGCCAGTAAAACAATGTATGACGGCAGAATTAGAAAGTTCTGATATATGTTCTTTATAAATACCACAAAATTGTTCTATGGCTTGCCGTTCATGGAGGAAAAATGGCAATTTTGGATATTTTTTTCCAATTTCCAAGAAGTAATGCATAGCCGCTTCTTGTTCTTTAGATGTGCTAATCATTCTAAAAAAATCTAAGCCAAACTCTCCAATTGCTTTAATTTTAAGTGGTTCTTTTTCAAATATAAAGAACGTCTCTTCAATGAAAGTTTGAAGATTTTTTGCATTATGAGGATGAAGTCCCCAAGTTGTATGAAGTTGAAGAGAAAAAGTTTCTTCTATCAGAGATAGGTTTTTAAAAAAAGAATTAGAATCTACCGTAGTTAATAATATGTGATTAACATGATTTTCATAAGCTCGCTGAACGACATCTTTATAGTCATTTTCAAATTGATGGTTTGCGAGATTGATTCCAATATCAACGAGATTCATTTTAACCTTTTTAATTCAATGCATAATATTTTCAATATTATACACCATATTAAATTTTATGAGTAGTTTTTTTTGATTCGTTATTTTTATGATTTAATTTCTTTGATAAATTATCATGTTCAATTTTTTTCTGTAAACAAGAAGAAATATAATCTAAATCTTTTTTCTCATATTTTAAGGACATTATTTCTAAAATTTTGTGTGCTGTTTTTAATTGAATGTTATTTAATGTTTCAAAAAATGGATCATGCATTTGCATTAAATCTATGAGTTCTTGACTTTCCATAAGAAAAGCATAATCAAAAAGTGAATTACCTGTGCTATCTTGAATTGTTTTTATATCTGAGACATTTTTAATAAATAAATCAATAATTTTTTTATATTTATCACTTAATGCTTGATAAAAAAAATCATCTGAAAGTTTTTGATAATAATTATATAAAAACAACGATAAATGTATTGGTGTAAATCCTTGCAAAGAAAAGGGTATTTTTTGAAAAATTTTAGTTTTATCAGTTTTTCTTTTCTCTTGTATTTGAAATATATTTTCTGGAATAAAATTTGTTTTAGAATTAATATTCGGATTAAATGAAAAGTGAATAAGTTCAGATATTTTATGTATATCTCCTTCAGCAACCACATGATGAAGTAAGTTCCATCCATTTGCATCACAAAATTGCTCAATTTCTTCTAAAGGGTTATTTTGAAGCACAAAAGCAAAAGGTACACTCATTAAATATTGCATATCAATTTGATTGCTACTATAATCCATAAAAATCCTATTCACTAGTAGACTTTTATTACATTTTTTTATATGGTTTTGTCAAGGATACATTTTTAAGGAATTTATGATTAGTGCTTATTTGAAACCAACTAATTTTTGCAATGTAGATTGTGCACATTGCTATTTACCAGAATCTGTAAGAGCAAATAAAGACAAAATGACCCCAGAAATGCTTCATAAAGTAATGTCTTTTTTGAAAGATATGCAAAAAAGAGGTAGGCATAATAATCTATTCTTAATATGGCATGGTGGGGAGCCTTTAATTCTTCCATTATCTTATTTTGAAATGGCTGGAAAAATTATTGATGAATATTTCAACAAGGATGAATTAATAGAGGGTATACAAACCAGTTTAATTCCATATCGTAGAGAGCATTCAAAAATTATCCATGAGCGCTGGCAAGGTAGAGTTGGTTCTAGTATCGATTTTAATTCAAGACTAATTAAGGGTTCTGTGGAAGAGTATCAAAAACTTTGGATGAAAAAAGTTGATATGGCAAGAGAAGATAATGTGTTAATTATTCCTGGCATGGTTCCCAATAAAAAAGATTGTGCAAGTGCTAAAGAAATTTATAATTGGTTTTTGGAAAGAGATTTTTGGCTTTGGAATATTGACCGCTACACTAATATTGAAGGAATATTGCCTGAGACTTCATCAAATAGAGAGCATGCTCAATTTTTAATTGAATTGTTTGATGAAACAATAAGTTCTATTGAAAAAGTCGGATTTGCTCCATTTATAAAACCAATAGGTGCTGCTATTGGGGGTGTTTTATTTGATCAGCCTGGTGATAGATGGGGTGGAACTTGTCAAAGTGATTTTGTGGTAATCAATCCTGACGGTAGACTTAATAATTGTCCTGATAAAGATTCTTTTGAAGATTCTTATGGAAATATTTTAACTGGGTTTAATTCTTTTGAGGGAAGTCCTTTAAGAAAAAAATGGATAAGGATTCAACAAGCTGGTCATAGAATTGATGAGTGTTATGAATGTGAAAATGCAAGTTGGTGCAAATCTGGTTGCCCGATTACGGGGAATGCTTGTTCAATTAACGGAGTTAAAGATGAATGCTCTGGATATAAAAGTTTCTTAACACATATAAGAAATTTTTTGGCTAAAGATAAAAGCCATAAAGAAGTACTAATCAAATACCATAATTTCGAATATATTCCCCAAAATTTTTTTGGAAATAAAGATAAAGGATTAAATCATATAAAGGTTGGTAATTAAAATGATATTGATATTATTAAGTCCATTATTGGGAAGTTTAATAGCAACCCTAATGTTATTGTTTTATGCAATTATTAAATCTTCTATTGGATTAAATAACATTGGTGATGTTTTAAGTATTTTTCCAATATTATTTTTTATTGTCACTATAGTTTCTTATTTTTTTAGTCTTCCTTTAGGGTATTGGCTAAACAAGAAACAAGAAGAGTATTTTTTTTCAGATAGTGCTTTTATGTTTTATTCCTTTTTATTAGGAAGTTTTTTCGGACTTGCTTTTTTTGGAATAAATTTTTATCTTGAAGAAAGTTGGGGTAAAGGAATTATTATATTTTTTGCTTTTTCATTAGGGGCATTATTTAATAGTTCGTTTTATGTATCGTTAAGAAAAGAATTAAAAAAATAAAAATTATAAGAATAAAAATATGGAAAAAATAGAATGGGAAAAATGGAGATATGAAAACAATGCTCCAATGGCTTTATTTAGATCTGGATTTAGTCATTCATTAGTGATTAGCATTATATGTTTTATTTCAGCAATGGGGATACATTTATCAAAAAATCCAGATTTTTTTACTACTTTAATGTTTACCTTATTAAATGGATTAAGTACTATTGTATTTTTATTTCTGAGTGTGGTACCACTAACTTTAATTTATGCTATTCATTATAAGTTATTTAAAAAAATCTTTTTAGAAAATAAAATAGAATATTATATTGTTATTTGCTGGGGCATAATTTTTTGTCATTTTCTAATTATTTATCAATCCATAGATTATTTGTTATTTGAAATGAATATAAATATAAGTCCTGCTGAATTTACTTATGTTTCAGCCGCATATATTTTTGGTTTAGCTTATGGTTTTAAAACTTTGCATCTTCACTTGTATAACAACTCTTTACCCAAAGAACCAAATTATGTATGGAAAAACACATCTGGTAAAGAAAAAACTTATTTTTAAGTTGGTCAAAAAATCTTAAAAGTAATTGTGCAAGCAAAAATTTTTATGCTATAATTCGGTCTATTATAAAAAATAAAGGACTAAAATGGATAAAAATGTTTTGCAAGATTATTTAAATAATCTTAATCAAGAACAACGTCATGCAGCCACTTTGGGTAATCAGTCTGCTGTTATTTTAGCAGCAGCAGGTTCTGGAAAAACAAGCACATTAACCTGTCGTATTGCTTATTTGATTGCTGGTCTAGACATCAAGCCACACAAGATTCTAGCTGTGACCTTTACTAATAAAGCAGCAAAAGAAATGGTTCATCGTCTTCAAAGGATGGGTCTAGATACTAAAAGTCTTTGGGTTGGTACCTTTCACGGAATTTGCAATAAGATTCTACGTGCTCATGCTAAAGAAGCTGGCTTACAAAAAAGCTTTACTATTATGGATTCAAGTGAGCAAGAATCTTTTTTCAAAAGGGTTTTACGTGCTAATGAATATGATCCTAAAAATTTAAATGTATCAGATTTACTTACTAAGATTAATGGATACAAGGAAGTAGGTTGGCGTTCCGATCAACTTAAGGTAAATTCACAAGAAAGAACTATTTATGCTTTATATGAAAAGGCTTGCCTTACAGATAATGTTGTAGATTTCGGTGAACTTTTATTGGGCTGTTATGAGTTATTTAAAAAGCATCCTCATTTATTGGAAAGTTATGCCGATAAATTTGAACATATCTTGGTTGATGAATTCCAAGATACTAATGAACTTCAATATAAATGGCTAAAAATGCTTGCCTCTAAGCATGGAAATGTATTTGCTGTAGGCGATGATGATCAATGTCTAATTGAAGATACAGATATATCTGTAGTATCTGGAACTAAAAAAATCCAAGATATTAAAGAAGGTGAAATGGTTCTAGTTAAAAATGGTTCTGAATTTCAATACAGAAAAATATTAAATACCTTTAGAAAAGAATATGAGGGTAGTTTGGTTGAAATTGTTTTAAGTAGTGGGAAGTCCATAATCTCCACTCCAGAACATAATTGGTTTGCTAGAGTAGACGAACAACAAAATGAATCTCATTGTATTTCAATTATTCTTTGTGGTAATCCTAATAAAAATGAGCATGTATTGGAATATGTCACAAGTTCAACTTTGGAAGTAGATACATTAAAGAGAAAAGGATATTCTTTGAGTCAAGAAGGTTTAAGTCATAACTTTTCTTTTAAATCTAAAGATATGAATGAAATTATTACTGTAAAAGAAGATCTTTCGGGCATTTTGAAGGATGTAGATATTAAGTATTTTGGAAATTTTGCTCAGATTAGACTAAATCAAATTTTTGCTAAAGATTTACAGCCTGGGATGTATATGTTGTCTGATAAAAATGCATTATTGAGAGTTGAAAGTATTAATTTTATTGAAAAGAAAACCGTTGTTTATGATTTAAATGTGGACGGTGTTCATAACTTTTTTGCAAATGGTGTATTAAGTCACAACTCTATTTATGGGTTCCGTGGTGCAAAACCAGAAAACTTAAATTTATTAAAGAAAGACTTTAATGCTTTAACGATTAAGATTGAAAAAAATTATCGTTCTGATGCAAACATTCTAGAAGCAGCGAATGCCGTTATTGTCCATAATCAAAATCGTCAAGGTAAAAACCTGGTTCCTACTCGTCAAGGTGGAAATCATCTATTAACCTATGAAGCATTAAATGATGAAGAAGAGTCTGCTTTTATTGCCGGTGAAATTAAACGCTTACGTCGTAGTAATATCCCGTATCGCAATATGGCTATTTTATATAGAACAAATGGTCAGTCTCGCTCTTTAGAAAAAGCATTGAATGCTTATACTATTCCATATATTGTTTATGGTGGGTTTAGGTTCTTTGATCGCCAAGAAGTAAAGCATGCAATGGCATATTTGAGGTTGGCTAACAATCCGAAAGATAATTTGGCATTTTTGCGAGTTGTCAATATTCCTGCTCGTGCAATTGGTTCAACAGCAGTCAATAAGTTAGAAGTTTTTGCTCAAGAGCAAGGTCTATCACTCTTTGAAGCTTGTCAAAATTATGATGAAAAAAATAGGAAGAAATTTCAACCCTTCCTCGACCTAGTAGAGCATTTACAAAAAATTTGTGCAGGTAAATCACTACAAGATATGGTTAAAAATGTTATTGTAGAATCTGGTTTAGAGTTTATGTATGAAAATGATAAAAAGGAAGGTCCAGAAAGATTAGATAACTTATATGAATTAATTTCTGCTGCTGAAGTGTTTATGTTGGAAAATAAAAATGCAGATATTGAAGAATTCCTTGCATTTTCATCATTAGAGTCTGATATCAATAGTAAGAAGAGAGATGACCAGGCTGATGTTGTGAAATTAATGACTGTTCATGCCTCAAAAGGATTGGAGTTTGATGTTGTGTTTATTTCTGGTCTTGAAGAGGGGTTGTTCCCACACTCTAATTCAATTGGGGAGCCACATATGATTGAGGAAGAACGTCGCTTAATGTATGTTGCAATTACGAGAGCTAAATCTGCTTTGTATTTAAGTCGGTGTGAAGAAAGATTGTTACATGGGCAAAGAAGCCATATGGTGAAAAGCAGATTTTTTAGGGAAATCCCTCCAAAATTGATTCAGAAAATTAAATAAAATTAATGGATAAAATAAAAGCCTTGTTATCAAGGCTTTTATTATTTTAAATGTAAGAAATTTTTTATAATGCTGGGTTTTAAATTATTTTAATAATATGGCTTATGTGTTCCTAAAACTTCTAGGTATCCACTAGCCTCAATAATATCAAACCCAAATTGCATTTTTTCAGCTAGTTCTTTGTTAATGTTTCCAACTCTAGCAACTAAATGCTTAACTAAGCTAGGTTCTAATCTGTCATACTCATCTTCAATATTTAAGACAAAAACTTTGCTTTCTTCGTAATGTTGATATTCCTTTATTTTTTCTTTGTGTTCTTCTTTCATGCAAAAAACAAAATCAGCTTCCCTTAAAAGTGAATCACTCACTGCATAAAGTGCATTATCCTCAACTCCACAGCAACGAGCATCAACACCACCAAAAAGACATAGTAATTCAGCGGTTCGGCTTCTTAGGCGAGCAACACTACAGACAAAAAGAAACATATTTTTCCTTTAATATTATGGTATTTATAAAACAAAACAAGCCAATTTGGCTTGTTTTATGTATCAACTAAAAACCTTTTTTGCAACAGAACTTGCTAGTTTTCCGTCATATTGACCACTAAAGTTTTCCTTGAGATATTTCATAAACTCCGGCATACTTTTTTGAGTTTTAGCAATATTGTTAAGTTCATATTCACTAAGCTGTTTCGGCAAAAAAGCTTCTAGAATTTGTTTTTCATTACTAAATTTAGAAAAGTCTTGGTTATGCTGAGAAAGAGCAGAAATAGTTTCATCAATATTTTTAATGAACTTTTTGATAACAGCTACAGTTTCTGCATCCGTTGTTTCTCGATTTCCAGCATTTTTCCCAACAGAGCTTGCTTCACCTAAAAGGGTAGTAAGTAGCATGGCTGCTTCTTTTTCACCATTTTTTCGTGAATTAAGTTGTTGTTCTTTGATTTTATTAAGCAAACTCATTTTTTTCTCCTTTTAAGCGACTAATTATAACACAATTAAATGGAATGTGTTTGTATTGAAGAAAAAATAGTTGTTAGAATATTACTTGTAATATTTCATATGAACTTCAACTCGTCTATTTTGTGATTTACATTGTGTGGTTTTAGATACACAAGTTGGTTCTGTTCTTCCAGCACCTGAGGAAGAGTGGATAACACTTTGATTTAATCCCTTAATAACAAGATACTCTCTTACTGTGTCTGCTCTACTTTTGCTAAGTTCAAAATTTTTCTTGGAATTACCTTGGTCATCAGAATGTCCGACAATTTCCACATGAGATGGATTTAAGGGAATCACTGTAGCATCCAATATTTCCATTGCTTTTTCAGATAATTCATCTGAACCAGTTTCAAAGCTAACAACAGTTTTGGTGCTTAATAAACCACTATCTGCAAAAGCTGGGGATGTAAGTGCAAAAGCAAGCATGGATGATAGAATTATTTTTTTCATTTTAATTTCCTTAATTGAATTAAAATATAGATAAAAGAAAAAAATAATTTTTCAAGATTTAAGGATAAATAGATAATTTTGAGCTTTTAATATTAAGGTCTATGCTTAATGATTTTTTGAGGCTTAATTAAACACAGAGTTTCTCCATTATAATAAAGAGTATGATTCCCAATGGCAATTTCTGATTCTTTGTTACTTTTTCCAATTTTTAATAGGTTATCAGTTTTATTAGTTTCAAGAGAGTTACCCAATGTGGAAAAACTAAATGTGAGTAGGTTTTGTATTCTGTAATTTGGTAATTCTGAAACATTAATTGCTTTGCCTTCTAAAAAATCTTTTAAACCATCTACTAAAGCCATATCATAAGCAATTTGGTTGAGTTGATTATTTTTTTCTCTAAAGTTTTCTAGTAATTGTCCAATATCTTGATTTTCATAATGTGTTTGAATTGTAGGCAAACCAACATTTCTCCAAAAATTTCTGGTAAATTCAATATTAGTGTTGGTAGGATCTTCAATCCAAGGAACATTTTTTTCTTCAAGATAGGCATAGATTTCTTTTTTTGGAACCTTTAGGAATGGTCTGCAAAAAATACCATCAATTGGTTTCATTCCACTAGCACCTCTGCCACCCCCTCGCATAATTTGCATCATGGTGGTTTCATTTTGGTCATCTTGATGGTGCCCTAAAAAAACCAAATCAAAATCAGATTCGCTATAGAATTTTAGTCTTCCTTTTCTGCCTAACTGTTCCCAACTTTGTTTTGCAGTTTTAACAAGGTTAAGTTCAATATGTGTAAGTTTTACATTTAAACTTTGGCACATATCTTTCGCTAATTCTAAATTTTTATCTTCACCTTCATTAATGGGGCTTCCAGTATGGCTAAAAAAAACAGCTTCAAGAGAAAATTTTAAATGATGGCTTTTTTGACTTAAAATGTGCAGCAAAGCAGTTGAGTCTGCACCAGCAGAATACCCAACTGCAATTTTTTTATTAGTTAAATTAGGAATTTTTAATAAAAATTGCTGTGTAATTTTATTAAGGTTCATGGTGAAATTTTAACTGTTTTGGCTACTGTTTTTTCTTGATAAGATCTTAAGTCTGAAAAACAAATTTTTCTAATATCTTCAATTTCTTGGTCTTTAAAACGAAGGTTATTGATTTCTTGGTCAAAGGAGAAATTTTTATTAAAAGCAAGAATAGCATTTGCTGTCAATGCAGATTTATCTTCAAAATCAATTTCATATGCCATACCAGAAATGTGAAGCAGTTTTTCTAAAAGAACCATGCTTGATTTGTTTGTTTCAACACTGTCTGCTAAGTTTCTGGCAGCAGTAATATTTTCTTTGGAGATATCAATAATTGTTTTGATCAAGCTTGGAGAAAACAAGTCTAATTGCTTATTGTCAATAGCATATTTTTGACTAATAATTTTTCCTTCTTCCGCATTTTTCGGCAAGGCTTCTTGAGCAACATGTAAAATAACTAAATTTTTAATTTCTTGATACATTACATCAGAGCCAAATTTTTTATCAGAAGATTTAAAAATGGTTTCTAAAATCATTCTGTTCATTTCGGTTAAGTTTTGTTGATTTAAGTTTCTGCCACCATTAATCTCTAAAATACTTTCAATTTTGACACTGAAGCGAGCAATATCAGCCAAAAAGTCTGCATGAGTATGTGTCTTGCTTAAAACTGTTTTAGCTAAATATGAAACATTGTTTTGAACCTCATTCGCTTCTTTAAAATTTTCAGAAGGCAATAAATCATTAACAATATTGCTTAAATAGTTAAAGACTTCAGCTTGCTTATTGTTAACACGTAATTTGTGTTGTTGATCAATGTTACTTAAAATTTGCCAAATACCTTTTGTTTCTTTTAGTTTGAAAATTCTTTTGCCATCTACGATGTCTTTATTGTATGGTAATTCTGGAACAACACCATAAATAAATTCGTGGTAAGGATTACTAAACTTTTTCAAGGTTCTGTTCAAGTAAAACTGTTTCATAATGTCATCAAGTTTACTTTTGTGATTAATATCAGCCATCATGTCTAAAATGTTATGAATACCATCATCGACCAAAACAATCGGTTCGTGATAGTTTAAATTCAATTCATCCAATACATCACTTTTCATTTTATATTTGGAACTATTGTTAACAGTAAAAAGTCTTTTTGTATCAAAGAAAGGCATTTTTTCCTTAATGAAGCGATACTTACTATCTTGTGAACTTTCAACACTGGCAGTAACAATATAAACTTCTTTACCCATTTCTACCATTTGTTTCAAAACATTAATCATTTTTTGATTAGGAATGGCATGTTCTTGATAAATAGTGGGAAGACTAAGATAATCCAAGAAAGGTGCACGAACTTCTGGCTTGTCAAAAAAGTCCCAACTTGTAACATCTTGCAAAGTATAGTTACTACCATTTCTCTCATTAATGTAACGAAGTGCATTTGTGTTAATGTCAACAAAAACCTCATCAAAATCAAATAAAACAACCATATTTTTTCCCTTATTTTTTATATATAAATTAATTTTAGCGGATAACGAATAAACAATCAAATAAAAGAAAGTAAAAAAATAGAAATTATTGTATACTTTGCTCAAATTGGTTTTTTAACTTGAATGAAAAATTTGAACTTTTAGTGGAAATAATAGGGTTTTAATTGACATTTATGTGCTGATTGGCTATAAAAGTAAATTATTTTAAAAGGAAAACAAAATGAATAAACTTATTAGATTTATTATATTTGAAGCAGCTATCCTTACTGGTATCTATGTAGTTAAAACTTATGGTAAAACTATTGAGAGCTATTGGGAAATGTTTAATTCAAAAGATAAAGATGATCCAAATTCCCCTTCAGTAGAAAAGGTTCAAGAGGCAATCCATAAAATGGAAAATTCTGAACAGTTTAAAAAAGAAGAACCCAAAACAGAGGTTGCAGAAAAAAAACCAGTTGCAGAGATTAAGAACAGTGATGTTGTAAAAGTAGCACCTAAAAAAGTAGTGGCTCCTAAAAAAGTAACTGAAGAGAAGGTCGTTGAAAATAAGGTTGTAGAAACTAAACCAAAAAGAAAACCTGCTGTAAAAAAGAAAACTGATACCAATACTAAGTCCGAATAATTTATCTGTTTTAAAACAAAAATGCCTCATTGAGGCATTTTTTAATTGGTGCTGTTTAATTAGTCATTTTTAAATGGAGCACCTGTTTCTTTTGTGAGATACTCCATGAAAAATTCATAACGGTCTTTATGATTTTCATAAATGTCATGAACAACATTAACAGATTTTTGTGAATATAGTGGATGAACTTGAGAAACAAATTTGTTTTTCTTTTTAGTAAACACTTCTCCAGATAAGTGGCAAAGATACTGTCCGTTAACTCCGTGATTTCCATAAATATCTTTCTTCAAAATACCATGTGGAAGATTATCTAAATAAGCATATAAGTCTTCAAAATTAATAAAGTGCTTGGTGCTTAAGGCAATTAACCATCCAGATACATCATTATAAAAATCTTCCATTGTTTTGTGGTTGGTAACAAGAAAAATAGGTATATTTAAATTAAAAGCATATTGCGCTTCACTTACAGTTCCAGCCCCTCTTCTTGCAGATTCATCATAATAAACAATAAGAGCATCACTGTTATCTCTAATGAGTTTTAGGTCAGTATCAATAAAGTGTTTTCTCATATTTGCTTTATAAGATTCTGGTGATTCGCCTGCATGGGGTAAGATTGGCTTACCATGTAAATTATTATATGCAATATCTAAATCGGTAATATCTAGTGGAAAATATTTTAATTCCTTAAGTCTTTCAGATGCTTTTAATCTCCATCCAGCCCCAAGATTTTTAGCAAATTGCATACCGCCACTTAAATAAATATTTCCTCTATCCCATTGTTTTGGTCTAACAGCCATATCAAACTCCTTAACTTTATCTTGTTTTATAGAAAACATAGTCATTGAAAATTGGCATAAAGTCAAATTTAATTTTTTATTTCTCTAAAGAATAAAAATCTTTAATGATTTGCCAAGCTTCTTCAGGGGTGTCTACAATTTTAACTAGCTCAACATCTTTTTCAGATATAGAACCTTCTTGTGCTAAAAATTCAAGGTTCATAAAACTTTTCCAATAATGCTTATCTACTAAAATAATGGGACGCTCTCTCATTTTTTTCACTTGAATAAGGGTTAAACATTCAAAAAGTTCATCTAAAGAACCATAACCACCGGGGAAACAAACCATAGCGACTGAACCGCCGCCCCCAATTTCTTTATGCTTGCTCATTCCATTCCCTGGTTCAATGGTTAAACCCATAGTTGATGAGCCTGCTGATAGGAATGAGAATTTCCGAGAAGCAAAGTAATGGAAGTCAAAACAAAGTTGAGGTGTAATATATGGATTGGGTTCTTGCTCAAACGGTAATGCGATATTCATACCAATTGTTTTATCTCCCATTTCAAAAGCCCCTCTATTTGCGGCTTCCATAACGCCTGGGCCGCCACCCGTCAAAATATGAAGTCTTTCGTCTGGTGAAACAGAAAGATTTCTAGATCCAACAATTTGTCCAAACTCATATGCTTTTTGATAATGTCTTGAATTTCTTATAGCTAAGTTAGCAGTTTTAACTTCTTCTGGAGTTTTTGCATCTTCAAGCATTTTTTGAGCAACTTCTAAAGATTTATATCTTGCTGAGCCAAAAACAGTAATTGTATGTTTTATACCTTCGTTTCTAAAAACAATATCAGGTTTTGTTATTTCAAGTTGAAAACGAATACCTCTTGTTTCCGGACTAGTTAAGAATTCTTCATCAGCAAAAGCTAACTTGAACGAGCTTTCTGGAACATTGTAAAGTCCATGCTGTCGTTGGGCAACTTTAGCAATCTCTGAAGCTGGAGCAGACATGTCTTCATTCAAATTATGCTTAATCTGATTTTTGTTTTTATTCATATTTATGTTTCCTTTTTAAAAGCAGAAATAGTCTTATAACCTTTTTTGATTTTTTACAATAGAAAACAGTAAAAAAGTCAAGTTTATTATTTAAAAAGTTTATTTTTTTTTATTTTTGTGTAATATATCTTAAACAACACTTAAAACTTATGAACATATTATTGATAGGAAAGCCCGGTTCTGGTAAAGGAACAATAACTAAATACCTTTTAGAAGATGGGTTTATTCAACTTTCAACAGGAGATTTGTTAAGAGCAGAGATAGCAAAAGATACCGTTTTGGGTAAAGAGATTGATGCATTACTCAAAGAGGGTAAGTTTGCAACTGATGATACTATTTTTGAAATAGTTGGAGATTTTTTAAAGTTAAATTCTGATAAATCTATTGTCTTTGATGGTTTTCCAAGAAACTTGGTTCAAGCAAAATCATGTTTTAATAGAAACATTTTGTTTAATAAAGTATTCTTGATAGATGTGAAAGATGAAACTCTGGAAAAGAGAATTGTGAATCGCAGAATTCATTTACCTTCTGGTCGTGTTTATAATATTGAAACAATGCCGCCTAAAGTGGCTGGAAAAGATGATATAACTGGAGAAGAATTAACTCACAGAAATGATGATAAACCAGAAATACTGAAAAAAAGATTAGAAGTATATCAAAAACAAACAGAGCCTATTATTGAATACTTTAATTTTAAAGGTATTAATTTAATTCATATTAATGGTGAAGCTCCAATTCAAGAACAAGTTGATGCAATTAAAAACGAAATTGGATTTAAAAAATATTTTAAATTTAAAAATAAATAAATTTTGTTCTAATATTGACTTATTATTCTGATTTGGCAATTATTATTCATTGATAATAATAAAAATAAGGAAGTAAAATATGTCATCTCAATTTGAATCAGCCCCAAAATCTCAACAACAAACAAATCAGGCAGCACCATCTAATGATGCTAATCCTTATGCAAAATACAAGTCTTACATGGTTCAGTTATTAAGAACAATGTTTGAAAAAAAGGGTTCAGATTTGTTTATTACCGCAGGATTTCCTCCAGCAATGAAATTAAATGGTGAAATAGTTCAAATGGCTAATCAAGAGCTAAGTGCTGAAAACACGATGAATTTCGTTTTATCTATAATGAATGAAAAACAAAGAAATGAATTTGCTCATGAATGGGAATGTAATTTTGCAATTGCTGTTGAGGGTGTAGCCCGTTTTCGTGTAAATGCATTTATGCAACAAGGTAGAGCGGGAATGATTCTTCGTATTATTAATACTAAGATTCCTCAGTTAGTTTCGTTAGGTGTGCCTGATGTGTTGAAAAAAATTATCATGGAAAAACGAGGGTTGGTTATTGTAGTGGGGGCAACTGGTTCTGGTAAATCTACCACTTTAGCAGCCATGATTGGACATAGAAACCAAAACCAAGCTGGTCATATTATTACGATTGAAGATCCTATTGAATTCGTTCATGAACATGCCAAAAGTATTGTAACTCAACGTGAAGTGGGTGTTGACACTAAAGAATGGGAAGCAGCATTACATAATACTCTTCGTCAAGCACCTGATGTTATTTTGATTGGTGAAATTCGCAGTAGAGAAACTATGGAACATGCAATTGCTTTCGCTGAAACTGGACACTTATGTTTAGCTACATTACATGCAAACAATGCAAACCAAGCATTAGACCGTATTATTAACTTCTTCCCTGAAGAAAGAAGACATCAACTATTAATGGATTTATCTTTAAATCTTAAAGCAGTAGTTTCTCAACGTTTGTTACCTTCTCCAGCAAAGGGAAGAGTTCCAGCAGTTGAAGTTTTATTGAACACACCTTATGTGCAAGATTTGATCTTTAAAGGTGAAGTTGGTGTGATTAAAGAAGCCATGAAAAAAGGTAAAGATGTTGGCATGAGAACATTTGACCAGGCTATTTTTGAACATTATGAAGAGGGAAATATTAGTTATGAAGATGCATTAAGAAATGCTGATTCTGTAACCGACTTAAAGCTTGCTATTAAGTTAGAATCAAAACGTGGTATTCCAGATGAACATAAGGCTGAATCTTTAGGACAAGGTAAATCTTCTGAAGGCGGGCTAAAAATAGTAGATCATTAAAATTTGCTTGCTTGATTTTATGAAAATAATTGATTATATTTTATTGTTTGGAGACTCTTTATGAAAAATCAAAATAAAATTTTATTGTCCTTATTGTCGGCATCAGTTTCTGCTTTAGCAACTATGCCTGCTATGGCTAATGATGTGAAAGATGAAATTGATTCAAATAAAGATAATGTGATTAATTTACCTTCTTTATTAAATCAAAGCGAATTAACACAAGAAGAAAAAAAAATTCAAGATGATATTAGGATTCAAATTGATGCCTTACTTAATAAAAGGTCTTCAATGAGTAAGATAAATCAAAATATTGAACTTGTTGTTGAAAATTTTGGTGAAAACAATCAGTCAATAAAAAATAAAATTTTTGAGGAATTAAAGTTGGCTGCAACTATAAATCCAAATGATTTAAATGAACCCAAAAAAGGTGATTCTGTTACTACACCAGATACCACTAGAACTGATCGCTTGTCAGGAAACCAAACAGCTTGTCATGCTGTTTGTCATTATGCTTGCCATTCAGCTTGTCACGTGGCCTGCCACATTTTCTATTAATTGTAAATGGCATAATAATTTTATGCCATTTTTTTATTTTAAGCAGTTTTTAATTACAGAAAAATACATTAACCATCTAATGGTTGCAAATATTTATTTTGTCAATATAATCGCTTTATATTTTCGTAAGGATTTTATATGTTATTGCAAGATTTAGTGACACAAGAAAAATATGCAAGCTTAAAAAAAGTTTATTCTGTTGAATTGAGTAATGAGTCAAATAGTGTAGATATATCTACACCATTAATCCAAATAGAAGAAATTGGTTTTATATTGAAAATTAATGAAACTGGTATGTTAGATGAAAATTTAATGGATGTTGTCATTAACTATCAATTAGCTAATGTGTCTATTTTAATGGAAGTTCCTTCTCAATTAATTAGTAAGGGGCTATTGGATGTTAAATATTTATTGCAATTAGCAAACAATTTAAGTTTCTCTATTATATTATTACCACCAAACAATAAAATCGTTAATAATGAATTAAGTTTTGAGGAATACAAAAATGTGGTGATTAAAGTTTTAGACCAAATGTTAAACACCCCAAATTTTGATAAATTTGTTTATCCCGCGTCTGTTTTTTTTGAGTATTTAATGTTGGAACAGGTGTTAGAAAAAGATATTATAAATAGTGTGATGTCAGAAAATGATTATGTTAAAAACAATTTATCAAATAATTTGAGTGTTGATGAAAAAGAAGATTTGAAAGAAGTTATTCGTCAAAAATTATACCATTTTTACGGCGGGGAAAAAGAATTTAATTTAATTGCTAAAACAATGATGGAAGAAGTTTACGAAAAAATGAAAAAAATTTATAAGCACAGTGTTATGAATTCATTTGGAGTTAGTGAAAATTAAAAAATCTTATTTGTAAAAACTTGCTTTGTTGGTAAAAAGAGCTAAAATTAATAAAAAGCAAGGGAAAATATTATGAATTTTTTAAAGAAAATGAGTGCTGAAGTAATGGCTCAAATGAGTGTTGAACCTGATATTGCTGAAAATTTTTCACCAGCTTTAAAAAAGAATTTTGCAAAATTAGGGATGTCAGCAGTAATGGCTGGTTTGTTATTTATATCTAATGGTATGACAAGTGAAGCACATGCTGACAATGATACGAGAAATGCAACAATGGGTGTTGCGGCTTTATTTGGTTTATTAAGTAGTGGTAGTACTCCTAAAGATATTCCACCAGACTGTGTTGTTGAAGGACGAAGTGGATTAAAGGCAGCGGCGGCAGGAGTCGCTGGTGCTTATGCGGGTAGCAAAATGGGCGGTGGCACAGGTAACAAAATATTAACTGTAGCCGGAGCAGCCGCTGGGGCTATGGTAGCCACTCATTCCGATGATGAAAGAATAAGAAACGAATGTGCCAAAAAAATAGCACAAACGAATATTCCACCTAATTATACCCATAGAGATTATATTGGTTCAATTCCTAGTTATGCAACAGTAGATCCTTCTCCTTCTGCCCCTATTCTTTATAAAGGACAAACAGTTAGAGGTGAACCTTATTATGTAACTGCTCAAAGTAGTCCTGGTTTAGCAGCATTAAGAGGGGAGATGAGGGGTAATGTAAGTGTTGATACTGATCCTATGGTTGTAAGTGCTTTTAATAAGGGTGCTTTTAATTTAGAGAAAGCACATTTGTATTTGGATATTTATGCTCAAAAATATACGAAAGCTATTATGGGTGAAACCCCAGAAGGGAAAAAAGCAAAATTTGCTATAGACCCTAGTGATAATTTACCAGACTCACAAGTTCAAGTAGATTATAGAGCACAAATCACTAAAACTTTACAAGATTGTCAATTTGCATATGTAGAATATGCTAAAGTAAGAAGCTTGTTAGCAAATCTCGCTGATACGGCAGTTGTCTTAAAGGGATATGATATAAGTGCTTATGGTCCAGTTGCTGAAAAATTTACGCCACCACCTAGTGCTGCTATTTGTTATCAAAATAAAATGCCGAATAAGTATATGGTGATTCAAAGTTCTATATCACCTTAAGGGATAAAAAAACCACAAAAAATCATCTTTTAAGGTGATTTTTTTAATTAAAGATGTAATATTGACAATTTTAGGCTTGTCATTTAAATTATTTAAAACAAAAAGGATTTTTATGAATGACCAAAATATGGTTAATTTAATTAATGCCATTAATCACATTAGTTTAAATCATCAAGATTTAATGGATTCAGCATTAGAATTTTCAAAAATTTATTTAAAAAGTAATCCCGATAAAGAACATTTAATAATTCAATTTTTTAAACATGGTGATTTCTTACATCAAAGTGTATTAGCGGCTAGAGAAGGAGTTGTTTTAGGAATGAATGCGATCACATTAGATCCTAAAATATCTTTTGAAGAACTCATTAAGCATTGTGTTGATGTGGAAACTCAAAGAATTGCTGAATGGAATGTTTGTGCAGATGATGAGACTGCTTTATATATGAGGGATTTCTTGAAAGAATTAAGAAAAGAAGTGTTCAGTAGAATTTATTCTCAAAATAAAGATTTACAAAAAATTACAGGTCTTTCAAAAAGTTTGCTCAAAGAAAGATATGAGCAATTTATGTCATACTCTTTTTAAGGAAATTATTTCATGAAACCACATAAAAAAAAAGCAATTGCAGTTTCTGTATTAATGACACTATCCTTAGTTAGTCAAAATTCAATATATGCCCAAGATAGTATTTCCAAAGAAGTGCCTACCCATGTTCCTTCAGAAAAAGCAACAACTGAAGCAAAACCTATTGTTACTGAAGATATAGAAATTAAATTAGAAAAAACACAAGAGATTGATAAAGATATCTTGTTTATCCAGGAAGGTAATGTGGATGAAGAAGAAGAAGCTCAAAAAGAAATAGTTAGGAAAGAGGCAATTAATAGTTTTTCTTTAGCGATACAATCAAAAAAATATGATGAAATAGAATCTCATTTAAAAAATGGGGCAAACATAAATTTAAATTTATATGATGGTAACAATATCGCAATTCTTTCATCTTTTCATGGTGATAGTAAGTTATTAAATTTTGCTGCTGAAAAAAAAGCGGATTTAACTAAATTAAACGACAAGGGCGAAAGTATTATATACTGGGGGTCTACAAAAAAAGATTTGGAATATTTAAGTACAGTTAAAACTTTGTTATCACCCAAAGATTTTGATGTTTTACTCAAAAAACAAACAAAAACAAAAAGAAACCCATTACATGCCGCTGTTTTATATGGTGGGAATTTAGATGTTATTAAGTTTCTTTTGGGAAATAAGGTTTCACTTAAAGATAAAGATGAAAACGGCCAAACCCCGCTTCATTATGCTGCCGCTTTGAGAAAATGGAATGTGTTAGAATTCCTATTAAAAAATGGTGGCAACATTAATGAAGTAGATGCTAAAAATGAATCTGTAGAGCAATACCTTATCGAAAAATGGGATCTTGAAGCAATGCAAAAGCTTTATTCTTTTGTTAGTCCTACAACACAAAGAATAATTGAATCAAGATTAAGTGTAATGGGCCCTTTTATGATAGAAGAAATTGTGAAATTAAATCCTAATTTCAAAAGACCTTCACCAGAAGAGCAAAGCTTTATTATGAAAAATTTTTAATATTTAGGAATATATCAATGAAACAAAAACAACATCACAAATTAATTATTTTAGGAAGTGGTCCGGCGGGTTGGACTGCTGCTATTTATGCAGCCCGTGCGGGATTGAGTCCTGTAGTAATATCTGGATTATCTAGAGGTGGTCAATTAATGACAACAACGGATGTAGAGAACTGGCCAGGAGAAAAAGCAATACAAGGTCCAATGTTAATTCAAGGGTTAGAAGATCATGCAAAACATTTCGGAACTATTGTAATTGAAGATCATATTGAAAATGTTGATTTTAAAACAAATCCATTTAGATTATCTAGTTATTACAACGATTATAGTTGTGATGCTTTAATTATATGCACTGGTGCTAATGCTAAATATTTAGGGTTAGAAAGTGAGCAATTGTTTTTAGGTAGAGGTGTTTCTGGCTGTGCTACTTGTGATGGATTTTTCTATCGTAATCAAGAGGTTGCTGTTGTTGGTGGTGGTAACACTGCTGTTGAAGAAGCCCTTTACTTATCAAATATTGCTTCAAAAGTTCATGTTGTTCATCGCAGAGACATCTTTAAGGCTGAAAAGATAATGTGTGATAGGCTTTATAAAAAAGTTAAAGAAGGTAAGATTGTTCTTCACTTAGATAGTAAAGTGCATCAAGTGAAAGGTGACTCTATGGGGGTTAATGGATTAGAAATACAGAATGTAAAAAATAATACTATTAATCATATTCCATTAATGGGGGTTTTTATTGCTATAGGTCATGCTCCTAATACTGATATTTTTAAGGGGCAAATTAACTTAGATGATTCTGGTTATATATTAACCCAAAAAGATGGAAAACATGTAACTCAAACCAATATCAGCGGGGTTTTTGCTGCTGGTGATGTTCAAGATAGTGTATATCGTCAAGCAATTACAAGTGCTGGTGCTGGTTGCCAAGCAGCATTGGATGCAATCAAATATTTAGAATCATTATCTTAATTTTAAATAATTTATTTTGAAATAGATGAAATAAATTTATCTATTTCCTCATCCATGTTTAATGTTTGATGTTCATATTTAAAATAGTTAAAATCTTTTTTACATTTTTGAATAACATTTTCTAAATCATTTTTGGAAAATTCAATCATCAGAGGAATGGAAAGTCGCCCTAACATTAAAGAGGTTTTTGGAGCATTTCCATTTATAGAACATAAAATTGTTTCCCAAATAAAATCAAGGAGTGGTTTAATGCTTTGATCTTTAATGGTTTTATGTGGTTTCTCATAATCTAATATGGCATTAATGTATTTTTCAACATTTCGTGTCAATTCTTCTTGACCTACACCCATTAGAAATAATTCCATAATGTTAGTAGTAAATTCCAATGGTATCTTAGTGCTACTTTGCAATACATTAGAATACATAAATATATTTGATTCTTCTGGATTGTTGATGTGTTGTTCTATGGAAAATAAGCCTTCTTTTCTCATTTGTTGCAAAATAAGGTAGAGGCAGGCACTCCAATTTTCAAAATCTGCTTTCTGTAATTTAATCATATTTTCCCTAAATAAGAATTTGTCCTTCTTCGGATAGTTTTTTAATAATTGTTAATGTATCTTTGATTGCTTCTCTTCCAAATACAGCCTGGCTAATTAAACAGTTATCTGGATTTAAATTTGATTTAAATGTGGTTAAATTATCCATCACTTCTGCAAATTGATGTTTTGAAATATTTTGTCGAGTTTTTTTAATAAGTTCTTTATCTTTCATATACCACAATAAATCAACGAGTGTGTTTTGTGGTATATTGTTAACAATAAGTTGAAAGCTTGAATTATCAAGATAGCGTAAAAACTTTAATTGTTTTCGATAGTTTTCTTCTATTTCTGTTTTGGATAATAGCGATTTATCTTCAGCAACTTTTAAAATTTCTAAAATAAACAGTTTTAATTCTAATGGCGATTTAAAGTTGGCCTTAAAAGAATCTTGAAAAATAGATGAGAATTGCACAAACACATCCCCTTTGGGCTCAGTTGAACCAATCAAGAAATCTTGAATATCAATTTCCAAATGTGAAAGTGATTTTTGATGTGTGTTCATGTATTATGTGGCTAATTTTTATTTACAGATAATAAATTTTTTTAAGTTTTACAATAAAAAATAAAATAAAAATTCATTGATATGGATTGTTATTTTATTTAATTACTTTAAAATTTTAAATGAGTATAGGAGAATTGTTATGATTATTGAACTAAAAGCATTAACAGAAAAAAATAAAATTTTGTTTGCCTCTTGGGATTTGCCTACCCACATAAATAAACTTCTATTGGCTCAATTAAAAGATCTAATAGAAAACTTAGACATACAAGAACAAGTATCTATATCTAGAAGCAAAATGAATGGTGTTGAACTATATGAAATAGAAGCCAGTAACAAAAATTTTTATGAGATTGAAGAAGATTTCAATAATCATTTGAAAGATGTCGATTTGGTCTATTAAGAAAAGATTATTTGAGGGTATGAATATTTTTTCTTATAATATAAACTAATAAGGAAAATCCATGAAAGAACAAAAAAATACTCTTTTTAATATTACTAAATATTTATTAGATTGTTATAAAAAAAATATTGAACCATCTCCCGATTTGATGAGTTCAGTTGATTTTTCTGAAGTTAGCACATTAAAAATTTTTTATACTGGATTGGAAGGACAATCCATTCATTATGATATCAAGGAAAGTTTAGCTCAAAATTGCTTAACCAATATTCCTTTTGAGGCATATCAAAAATATATTACTGCGGATTGGTTAAATTTCTCTGAAAATGATGAGGGTATTTTAAATTCTGCAATATATCATCAAAATACTAGATTTATAGAAAAAATGCATCTATTAGGGTTTGAAGAAGCTCAAAAAAATTCTGATTTTAGCAGAACATATGAAAGAACATTTATTAGACCTATTTTAAAAGTAGACCGTGTTTTTTTCAGAACTGGAAAAAATGATTTTAATGAATCATTTTTGAATTCTTATCATCAAATCTTACAAGATGTAAGTGATGAAAGAAAGTTCTTATCTCAGTTTAATTTTATAGGCAAAGAAATCATTCCATTTAAAAAATCTAAGAAAAAAAATTGGGTAGAAACTGCTTGTTTTGAAAATTATGTTGCTCAAGGCTCATATGCTAATACCATTATAGCATCACTCGTTACTAAAGATTTATTTAAAGATATGTTGGCGGATGCCTTGGCTCAAATCTTGTCTAAAAATAAAAACAAGACAAATATAAGCACTATTTTAGGGTTTACTTCAAAAAATGATAATAGTGGTAGCGATGTAAATACTCTGCAAGTTGCAATGAAGAATAGGAATATGGAAGCGACAAGTTTATTGATAGAGACACTGGAACTTTCTCCACAAAAAGTTAGAGATACATATGATGAGTTTTTAAGAGATGCTTTAAATGGATACAATAAAAGATTAGGATTTGAAAACTTGTTTTCCAAAGAAGAAGGTCAGTTTTATTTGGAATTGAAAAACAAATATTTTCCTGGATTGGAAAGTAAGTTAAGTCCTTTATTTATGTTTAGCAAAGATGAATCTTTGAAAGAAAAAACGAAGGATAATCATCATATTTTAAATGAGCCATTTGCAATTAACTTAAAGACATTAACAACTATGAATGATTTGTTGTTGCTATCAAAAATATTTAATGACTTTTTAGTGCAGTGGCGAAATAGGGGAGATGCAATTGGCTTACCTAGTGATAACTCTTCTGATAACAATAGAATTTCAACAGAATTTACTTTTGCTAGATACCTAATTCAAAATGAGAAAAGTATAGTAGAAAATGTAGATTTAAGAGCTATTGGACAAGATAAGTGGGATAAGTTGGAATTGTTTTTGGCTCAAGTCCCCGATTTTGCAAAAATAGTTAAAAAAGAAGGTGAGAGAAATAAATCACTTCTAATTACTTCCAAAGATTTAAAGACTTGGTTTGATGTTTACAAGCTAGAAACCTTATTGCCAGAAAAGCAAGGGGTTAAGATGAGTAGGGTAAAAATATGACAACTACACCGCATAGCATTAACGATTTAAAAATAAACCCAACTATTCTTTCAGAAAATGGCTACAAAGAATATCGTGACGGCTTTCAAAATAAAGAAAGCTATATCGGTTCTTGGCAAAAATGTGTTCAAAATGAATATGGTAAAGCTTATTTCATTAACTTTAATTTTCACGATAATAGCTATTTTTTTAATTTAAACAGAGAACATGTAATTACAGCCAATCCTTACTCTTGGGAACTTGATTTACAATTTAATGATATGGAAGAAGAGATGGTTGTTAATGTTAAAGTTTTTTCTTCAAATAAAGATTTGCATGCTGTTGAAAAATTTTGTGAGCGCTTATTTAAGAAAATGGAATTTCAAAATGACCAATACTGGGAAGTAGACGGACAAGAAAAACATCAGTTGGAACAAAAAGAGCAGCGAATACTAGAATCAGCAGTATTATTAGAAAAAGAACTTGTCAAAAATGATGCTGTTAAAAAAACAAAAAACAAAAAAATATAACAAGTAAACATTTTATATTTTTGCTTTTTTCTCTTTTGTGTTTGAATGACTTAGATTTGTTTGAAGGTTTAGAGCAAGTATTTGTTGTTCTACTTGTGGTAAGTAATCTGAAAATCTTAATTTTTCTCTATTCCACAATTCTACCATTCGGTTAGATGTTGCTTTAATAAAAGAATCATGCAAAAAAACATCTTTTTCACTACAGTTCATCCCAGAAATTCTTGCTTTACTTTTTCCAATATGGTTCCAACTATCAAGATTTTCATTGTTTGATGCATTCTTCAAAGCATTTGAAACAATCTCTTCTATGTTGCTAAATTGAGAAAGAGGAAATTTTTTAATGTTTTCCCATTTACTAATATCGTGAAGCAATTGGATTGGGTCTGTTTTTTGAAGAAAAGCACTAAGTTCTACTTTGCTTGGTTTAACAAAATTAATTTTAGAATCTTGTCGTGAAAAATTTGAAGTGCTAAATTTAAAACAAATTAATAATTTTAATGATGAGTCATTATCTTCTTGATGGCTATTTGTAGATTGGGGAAGAACTAAAATTTTCCCTTCAAGTGGAGACTCTTGTATCCCAGGCTCTTCTATGAAGGAAGTCGTAATAAACACTTGGTTCATCATTTGTTGTGAGATTTGTTTTAGTTTCTCATAATAAATAGCATAGGCTGCATCTTTTTCTTTTAATAAATCATCTATGAAATTATTTGCTTCCATTTTATATTTTACCTATTTTTCTTTTTTTCATTGTTTTACTATGAGGTAAATTCTTATCTAGTTTAATTGCCATAATCTTTTTTTCAATCAAATCAATCAATACCGCATTATCTTCTTTAAAGGATGTTGAAATTTCCTTTAAATGAGTTACTGCCTCTTGTGAAATGATTTTCAAAAGAGAATCGTGAATCATCACTTTTTTAGGGGGTCTATTCGCTGCACCTCTTCCAGAAAGAATATGTGTATCGCAAGCATAATTCCATTTACTAAGAGGGTTATCTTTTTGAGTGCATAAGTAAGGAAATTTTTTAAAGATAGCTTCAATACTTTCAAATTCTTTTAAGTGATATTCTTTGGGTTCAATGCTTGCCAAGACATTAAGAAACTCGTCACTTTTAAGTTTGTTTAATTTACTACCAAATGAAAACTTCCCATTATCCGTTAACATAATTTGAGAGCAAGTTGTTTCTGGATTTTGATACTCTATTGAAAAGTAACTATACAAGTCTGTTTTCAAATTTTCATTTTCTTCAATGCCTGGAACGTTGATATAAATTCTACCACTTAAACGAACCTTATCCCCCTTCATATCTTCATCACAAGACAAATATAAAAAGACATAATCTTCTAATGATTTTGTTAATTGATTGATGGTTTCTGCATAGGTCTTTTGAGCTTCTAGCTTCGCTTCATAGGTTTGCTTTACAATTGATTTAGCCATTTAGGAGTTTCCTTGATTAATATCATTATATCTAAAAAGTTTTAAATACCAAAGTTATTTTTTTTGCAAAATAGCATTGACTAGTTTTGAAAAGCGCCCTATAGTCATCATCCTAATGTTTTATGCGTCAATTAGAAGTATTTTGATTCGTCAGAAAATTTAAAATTCTTCCTTTCACGATTGGAACATAGTAACCACCAACTAAACTAAGTGTTGAGGCATGGGCAAACAAAACTGACAACCTATCTAAAATAGATAGCCATGAGTAAGTTGAAAATTGGATTAATGGTTAATAAGGCATTATGCCGAAGATGGTACAATGGGAGCACAGCACATCATCACCGAAGCTAAATCTAGACCGGGCTGTGGGATCTTTAAGGGATCTGAACTAGAGACTTGCGAAACCTTAAACTTAGCAAGACCGTAACTGGGGCACTTTTATGTCTTGGATGGTTAAAGCCAAGGAAAAACATTGTTTGGTTTTTCTTTAGGGTTCGCTTTACCGTTCAAGGCATAATTGAATAAATCTTATATATAAAAGAATAAAATTATACTTTAAATTAATAGAGATCAGGAGGAATTGCTTAATAGTAAAAATTACTATAAACCTAGAAATAAGGTAGAATTTAATTCATGATAAAAACAATTATTAAGACTTATAGTGATTTGAAAAAGAATTTAAATCAAATTAAAGAAATTGAGGCAAATATTGAAAAAGAATATAAAGTAATTGATAATTGTTTCTTGATTTTTTTAAGAGATTCTATTGGACTTAAGATGTATAGAAATAAGCCATCTGCTTATAATAGTTACTGTTTATATTTGGGATATGATGTTTTTTCTATAACTATTAACGAAGATAAAAACAAACAAGATGATGAAAATGATATGCAAGTTTTTAGTGAGGGCGGCGATGAATATGAAGAAGAAAATAGGTCTTTTAAATCGTTTAATCCCTTATCCTTTTTTAAAAAGTTTTTATCTCATTTAGTTTCTTCGTTTTTTTACATAATTTATTTTCTCTTTTTCACTCCTTTGTTATTGGAGATTTTTCTTAAAGCAGCAGCGGCAGTGTATGGGTTCTTTGAAAAGTATTGGATTGTTTTCAAAATTTTCTCTAACCCTAAAAGGTCAATAAAAGAAACCTCTATTTTGATAAACAAATTAATTTTGTTCTCTGATATGAATAAATTAATACATTCATTGAAAATATCTAATTTAGAAAGTTTTGATGAGGCTAGTTTTAAGACATTATTTAATATGAAAAATAATTTTGGTTCTAGTAATGTATTAGATTTCTTTAAATTATTAATTGATAATGGTTATCAAGAAGAATATAGACTAGAAATGCTTTTGGATTTTTGGAAAAAATTATATACAGAACCTATGTACCCATTAGTTAAAATATTAGTAAATGAGAAAAAAAATATTGATTTTGAAAAAACAAGCAAGTCGGTTATTAGCTTTTTTATGCTAAATGAATCACTTGATTTAAGTAATCATTTGGAAAGTAATTTGAGTATAAAAAATAGTAAAAGACAAAGATTTAAAGTGTAAGTATGTTTTTGTTATTTTCATAAAACAAAAGCCCACATTTCTGTGAGCTTTGTCATTTAAACCAATTGGTCTTGTTTTGCAGTATTGATAGTGTCGACATGTTTTCTAATCCATCTCATAAATAGTAAGGCTTTATCTTCTGAAAGAAAGGCGGCTTCTCCAGTATCGCTAAGAGGCACTGGAAACTCAAAACCACACTCAGTTTGATACCAAAGCTCATTGTTCTGATACCTGATAAATCTTACTTTTCTTCCGTTGCTGACCATCTCTTTAATATTCATGATTTTCTCCTTTATAATGACATGAATGGTGGTGGTTAATAAAGCAAGCATCCCACCAAATGCCTACCTATTTAATCCTCACAACATCTGTGAAGTGAAGAATAAATTCATAAAACATTATTGTTTTTTAACCATAATTAGCATATACTAGCAAGTTGATTTCACTAATAAAAAAGGGGTATTAAATGAAAGAAAGAATCTTGCGTTTTACACTGGTTTTTGTAATGGCTATCATTACTTTGGTCACTATGAATTACACCTACCCATTTTTTAAAAATGAAGTCGCTTATGTAGGCTTGTGTTTTTCACTAACAATACTAACAGTAGTTATGAGCCTTATTATCTTAAAAGATGAACTAAAAGGTGGCTGTGGTGGTAATTGTCATCAAGGGCGTCGTCCTTGTGATTGCAGAAAGCCAATCCCTAAAGAAAGCCCAATTGAGTTTCATAAGTAAATCTCAATATTCTTAAAACAATGCCCTTAGAGGTTCTGGAGTCGAACCAGTCTTCGGCATGCCATGAAAGGTGCGTGCTACCCGTTACACTAAGCCTCCCACTACTCAGTTTCTACTACATTATCACCCACTACACTCACGGGTTGCGCCTTCCCGACTTTAATATTGCATAGCTTCCTATAATGCCTCGTTGCTTTTCATGTTTAGGACATTGATTTAAGAATATTGTGGATACTTATATGGTGTATCAATTTGTTGAATTATATCATATTTTTAGAACTTGGATTGTTCTGAAAGGTATTCTTCCAATAATTTTCGATATTCAGGGTTTCTAAATAAAGTTGTTCTAGAAAGATCAATTCCCTCTGATTTTGAAATCTCATTTAACACAGCAAGGATAATTTCATTTAAAGATCTAAATGGAGTCTTTAGTGCCTTATATCTATTTAAATTTTCTTGGAGAAAAGATGTTTTTTTATTTTGACTAGATAATTTTCTCGAATATGTATTATTTTTTATATTGTTTTCTTCGTGTATCCATTTATAATTTTTTTTTGCTCTAATAGCAATAATGGAACTCCTGGTTATATTATACTTTTTTGACAATTCTAAAATTGAATTTGATGTATTATTAAATATTTCTAATGCTTGTTCTTTAGTTAGTGCCGACTTAAACCAACCTTTATTAGGTTTGTTTTCTCTTTTAATACTTAATTTTTGAGCATGATGCCCACTACAGAATCTACAACAAAAAACATATTTTGATTTAAGTTTAATATCCCTAGAAAAATTATTGTTACATTCTTCACAAACATAATTATATTTTGGCTTATATTTATCATACAAAGTATGGAATTTTTTTGTTCCATATGTTTTTGCTACATAATCAAATGCATATTTTAAATCATTTTTTCTCATAACTTTTACAATATAACCTAGAGATTCAGCTAAAGCAGTTTTTTTAGCAACTGAATCTTCTTTTTCATATCCTTTTGGTTCTATAATCGTTTGACCATCAGCTAAAAGAAAATCTGGAAAGTAAATTACTCCATCTTTTTCTAATTTTTTATCAAATCTTGTAAATTGAATGTTATGGTCTAATGCATGAATTGCCCAACATAATTCATAAGTTGAACCACAATAAATACCTTTGTAATATCCAGACTTACTTCTTCCAGAACCTGGCTTATAACCACCTGCCATAATAAATCCTTCTTTTAATTCCGAATATTTTATATTATTGTGACAATTAATGTCAATTAAAATTTGGTGGATAGGGTAGGATTCGAACCTACGAAGCCGAAGCGAAAGATTTACAGTCTCTTGGGTTTGACCACTCCCCAACCTATCCATTAAATATTGGTATCCCATATCGGTACTGCCCCGATTCCTCTGGAGTGAAGTTCCAGCGACCAGCTTCTAGTCTTATGGGATATTAATTTGGTGGATGAGGTAGGGATCGAACCTACTTGCCGAAGCCACAGATTTACAGTCTGCTGTCCTACCATTAGAACATCTCATCCATTTTAAATTTGGCGTCTCGTATGGGGGTCGAACCCATTTTTTCGGATTGAAAGTCCGATTTCCTATCCTACCGTAGAAGAACGAGACAAATTATACAAATCTAAATATTCTCAGAAGAAAACACTTAGATTTGGAGTCACATGGGGGAATCGAACCCCAGTCCGAAGACGTCACCTTGAAAGGGTGAGGGCCGTTACCAGCAGCCAACACGTGACATATATGGTGGATAGGGTGGGATTCGAACCCACTTAGCCTGAGGCAGCAGATTTACAGTCTGCGGAGGATCTCCAACTCCCCTGCCTATCCAAAATTACATTTTCCAAATTGTTAAAGAGCAAATTTTTCTACAAAAAGTTTTTGACGATACAAAAACAAAAAGGCACCGAATTTCGGTGCCTGGTGTTTACTTCAGAATTGAGTGTTGGATTATACTTTTAGTTTAATCCCAACCTTCGCATCAACGCTCTGTAAACGAGCAAAAGCAAACGCGACACCATTGGTGTTGTGTTCCTCTCGTTCATAATAATAAGCGTTTACGCGGTTCATTTCAAAATCCTTTAATAAATTTAATCAGTTTGTGTATTATGTGCCAAAAAAAACTTCTTGTCAACAACTTTTTTTAAAATAATTTAAATTTTTTTTGATTGTTTTTTATTCATTAAGGCTAATTCATCAATAAATTCTTTATTGGGGAATACTCCTTTTTGAAATAAGCTTTCTAGTGCTGAACTTGCTTCTTCAATGTCTTTTTGATTAAAAAGAGACATTTTATGTAATTCATCTTCTGTTTTTGCTTCAATTCTTATTTTATTACCAACTTGGTATCTTCTTTTAATTTGATGTGCTGTTGTTAAACCAAATACATCTAAGAACAAATCATCTTTCAAAGATTTTCCTTCAATAACTACAGCAACATGAAATAATTCTTCTTTATCATAAAACTCAACAATAGGAAGATTAAAAACTTTAGATAATGCTACAGAAAAAACGGCACATTCTCCATATCCGTAACGACTTTCAATATCGTCTATTGACCATTCACTAAAATTTTCCATGTTAAGTTTCCTTATTATAAAGTTATTATAACAAAAAAAATTTTAATTTTAAATTTTTTTAATTTTCCAAATTGTGATATGATAATTAAAGTTGATTAAGGAGAAAAAAATGGATGTATCAGAAGAAATGAAGAAGTTCTATGAGCTAGGAAATGAACAACTTCAAGAAGAACTTCAATTCAAGATTGAAGAACTTCAAAAAAAATCCTATCTATTTAAAGTGTTAGATATTGTAAATAAAATTGATGAAAAGATTAGAGATAATACTTTTGAGAATGCCAATATGTATTATGTGGAATTGAAAAAATATCACGATTATGACTTAGGATATGTTTTTGATATAGAACTCTTGGATGAGAAAAAGAGAGTCGTTCACAAATATGGTTCTGATGGTAATCACATTCATGAGTATGGAATTGTTTCTGACTTAATATCTAGTTATCAATTCACACTAGAATACATAATAGAAAATGATAGAGATGAAAACGAGTTCGTGTTAAAGTTAGATGAAACTTTTAAGGATAACTTTAAAAATATTTGTCTTAATAATGAGTTGCTTACTCTTTCAAATTATATGAACTTAGAGCGGGAAATTGCTAATAATGGTGAGAAAAAGAAAAATAGAATGAAGGTTTAAATTTTTAAACGAGTATCTTTTTTCTCTCTTTTGGGCATATCTCTTTCTAGAAATAAGCTTTCTGCATAGGGGTTTTTACGAAACTCCAAAAAAGATTCTATTTCATAATCTTTTTTTATATTCATTTCCATAATTAAGAAATGGAGACTTGCTTCATTATTGTTAAGATTAGATACCTTAAAAGCACCGTTTTTAACTTTATCCCATTGTGCATTAAAGGGTGGTTCACTAGAAAATAGTAAGTGTCTAGCCGCCTTGATGTTATCAAAAGCACAAGCATGAAGAAATGCTTGGTTGATTTCTTCTTGAGAAAGTTCTGTATAAGTAAGATAAAACTCAGTATGCATTTTTAATTTTTAATAAAAACAAATTAAACAGTTCACCAATATATTCAATGTCATCGTTCAATCTATGATCGCTAGGAATTAAAGTAATTGGCATTTGTGTCGCTAGGGCTAACTTAATTCCATTTTCAACGGGTATTACTTCGTCATTATAACCAAAGATAATATGCGATTCTTTTGCCCTGGGATGATACTCTTGATGTTCATAGCCTGGAATGTAAACCGCTGGAGCTAATAGAAAAAGACCTAAAGGATTAACATATTCTGAGGCAACCAAGCTGGCATATCCTCCCATACTGGAACCAACAAGAATTACTGTTTCATATTTTTGTGCTTCATTCACTAGTCGAGATAATCTCTCTTCTGGATTTATTAAGTCACGATAATCTATGGAAAGTGTGTGATATCCAAGAGTTTTTGCAATATTCATTAAGTGGGTTATTTTTGATCCATAAGGACCAGATTCTTTGCCGTGTGAGAAGATGACTGTTTTCATATTAGTTACTTTTTTGGCAATTATATGCAAAAAAGCCTAATTAAGTCAACATATTATATAATTTTGAGTTTTAATAATATTCTTGAAAAGAAAAAGATATTTTTTTTAAAAATCAATAAAAATTTTCATTTTTTTCAATTTAAACTTTACTTTAAGGATTGTATTTTTAACATAATGAGATTATTTACGAATAAAGTATAAAAAATGATAGACATAAAAACAATATTTTTAACCATAGCAATCAATTCTTTCTTGATGAGTTTTATTACTTATGGTGTTGCAAACTTTCAAAAAAACAAAGATGAAGAAAGTAATTCAAAGGGTGTATTGGATTTAACTTTTTCATATGCAATATTGGGGATTGGTTTAATTTTAACAGCATTAAAAGAAGTTTTTCCAGTAATAATTACCTCTGGATTAGGTTCATCTATGATGATGGTGAGTATTTATTTGATTATGCAATCTATAGTAAAAATAAAAATGTTAGAAAATGTGCAATTAAAAACTTTTAAGCTAATTTTACTCAGCTATATTTTGATTCAATTTACACTTGTATTGTTTGATTTTCCTTTCTTGTTAAGAACCATAATATTCTCTATTTTTTCTGGTTTTTTCTTTTTAATGTCTTTCTTTTTTATTAAAAGAAAAAATAGCTATATTGATGAAGACAAGTCTACAAGGTTTGCCAACTTCATTATTATTGCTGGTTTTGTTGGTTACTTTGTAGGAATTACATTTAGATCTTTAGTGATTATAGCGAATGGGGATTTCAATATAAATGAGCAAAGTTTGTTGGCATATACGACTGCCAATGTGGTTTTATCTTTAGTTAGTTTCTTTGGGTTTAGCTTAATAAGTTTTGGATTTTTATTTTTGTTTTGGCAAAGAACTCAAGCACAATTATTAAAGATATCTAATACTGATTGGTTAACTCAAGCATTAAACAGAAAAGCAGTAGAGCAATTATTAAACAAGATGTATCCTTTAGCTGAAAAAGAAAAAAGATTAGTATCTTTTGCGGTTATCGATTTGGATAATTTTAAGAAAGTAAATGATTTATATGGTCATGCAATGGGCGATAAAGTTTTAAAAGATTTTGCCGCATTATCAAAGAAAATAATTAAGAAAGATGATTTGTTTGCAAGATTTGGCGGAGAAGAATTTTTAATTGTATTTTTCAATAAAACAGATGATCAAATTAAGCAAATCATGTCTGAGTTGTTAACTGAGTTTGTAAAAATTAACTTTGAAACTAATGATGGCATTAAAAATTTCACTTTTAGTGCAGGTATAAGCTCAGTGCCAAATCAAAGAGGATATGAAGAATATTATAAGGTAATCAAGCAAGCAGATGATTCTTTATATAAGGCTAAGCATAGTGGAAAAAACTGTTATGTTTTTTATTGAAAAGATATTAGACCATTAAAGTTTAGGTCTTGGGGAAGGCTCTTGAAAATCAAAAGAGAGTTGTTTGGTTAGTTCTCTAAAGCGGAATAGACTTTCAATCACTTTATTTGAATTTTTTGAAAGAAATTTTTCAATAGCTTCTGTTTTAGGTATTTGAACTTCCAGTATAAGATATTCAAGCATTTCATTCTTACCTAATTTAGCTGCCATTTTAACCCCAATATCATTTTTAGCATGAAGATTAATTTTTTCTTTAAGGGTGGGTTCTGAAAGTAAGTATTTAACAACTTCTATAGAACCATAGCCAATCGCACATCGGATTGCTAAATCATCATCTTTAGATATGTTCAACCTTTTTTTATAACTGCTATTCATTAGATATTTAACTTCTTCAACTAAATTTTTTGAACAAGCAGTGTAAAGAGCTTGTTGAAGCTCAAAATCATTTAAATAAGAAAATTTTTCGTCTAAGGATGGCATTATAAAATATAAAAGGATATATTTTTAATTATACTAAATTATTTCCAATAAAAAAATATTGATTTAAATAGGAGTTGTTGCTATTATGGTATTTAATTTTTAAAGGAAATTATTATGAAAAAAATATCTATTTTATTCGCATCTTTAATGGTATCAACTTCTGTGTTTGCATTTGAAGATTATGCCACTGTAAAATCTGTAGAAACTCAATATAAAACAGTAAGTGAGCCTATGGATGTGTGTAGAGATGAGATTGTTCAAGATCAAGTATATCAACAACAGCCTCAACAATATCAGCAGCAGCCCCAAAGTAAAAATTATGGTGGTGCAGTAATTGGTGGAGTTGCTGGTGGAATTTTAGGCAATCAAGTGGGTGGAGGTTCTGGAAAGACTGCTGCTACAGCATTAGGTGCTGTTGTTGGTGCTTTAGTGGGTGATAATTTAGCAAATCAACCATCTGGTGGTAATATCCAATATCAACAACCCGTTCAACAGCCTCAAGTGATTAGTCGCAAAGTAAGAAACTGCCAAACTGAATATGAAAACAAACAAGTTGTAAGTGGATACAAAGTTGACGCTAGTTATAATGGCAAACCATTTACTTTTATTACTCAAGAGAAGCCTGTTGGAAAACAGATTCGTGTCAATGTGAATGTAGAACCAATTCAATAAATTGATAGAAACGAAAATAGCTCCTTTCGGAGCTATTTTTTCTTGACAATGATTTGATATTTTAGGGCTTTGCTTTAGGGGCTGGTTTCTTGGAAGGCTTAAGAATGAAACTCATATCTTTACCACCAATATTTACCTTGCCGTCTAATGCACCAACTTCTTCCACACTAGATAAAATCTTATCAATAAATTCTTGGTTTAGATCTTGCATAGTTGTTTCACGGAAGCTTTTAAACTTGATAACAATTTTAACTTTATGATTTTCATCAAGGAATTCAGCAACTTTTTTAATTTTCAAATTAAAATCGTGGTCGCCAATTACTGGACGGAACTGCATGCTCTTCATTTCTTGGCTGCGGTTTTTAAACTCTTGTTTATGACGTTTCTTTTGCTCGTGATAAAGCCAAGACTCATAATTCAAAATTTTACAAATTGCAACATCTTGATTGGTTCCAACCTGCATTAAATCAAGTTGTTGATCATAAGCTTTATTTAGAGCTTCTCTAAAAGAGATTTCTCCAAGCTTATTGCCATCTGTGTCTAAAAGCATTACACGGTTTGCTTTAATTTGCTCATTTACTAAGTGTTTATTGTCCAATCGTTTCTCCATTCATTGTCAAGTGTTAAGAATTATAGCATATTTTTTATATTTGCAACAGTTTTTTTAATCTTCTTTGTTTTCTTCATTTTTAGTGTTGTTTTTTCTACTATTTAAGATGTAATAAGGCCACCAAACAGCATAGTATATGTCATTAAAAAATGTTTTAAGGTCAATACTTTTCACAGCACTAAAAGGTGGTTCTTTTTCTTGAAGAAATGGAGACTTAATGCCATATATAGACATCACCAAGTATCCAATAACGATATAAAAGAAAATAATTTGTTTGATTGCTCCAGGTTCAACACCCAATATAATTTCTATTAAGCTAAGAGCTATGTCTAAAATTCCCCATCCAACAATGATTGTGAGAATAAAAAACATTAATATTTTCCTTGAGCCTTAAGAGAATCAACAACAGATTGATATTTTGTTTCAATATATTGTGTTGCTTCTTTGAAGGCTTCTTCCTTTTTTTTGTATTCGAAATACATCAAATGAGCAGCCTCAATTTCTATTTGCTTTTCAATATCTTCTTTTGTTTCTACAGAACGGCGAATATTCATATAAATTTCTCCTGGTTATGATTAGTCGTTTTGAAAATTTAATTAGTAGTTATTTTGAACCATCCAAACAGCAAGGTCAATAGCTGTTATGTTTTTTGTCTCTTCTTTTTCTTGGAGAATTTGAAGAATTGGCGCCATTTTACCATCCCATTGTCTCTTCATAATATCTGGAAGAATTAAAGAAAGGGTTTTTTGAATATTGGTTTCAGCAAATTTTCGGCTCATTACAGTTTTATTTCTAATGAGTTTTGATGCTGCCCAAACAATATCTGTTTCAGATGTTTTGTAAGTTTTGTTTTGTGGCTTTTTCTGAATAGACGGTAAGAACTCTGAAACAGAAAAAAGTTCAACCTCTTTAATGAAATTTTTAATTTCATTTTCTATCCATTCTTCTTTCTGCTTCTTAAATTCTTGAGGGTTATTTGAAGCACTTATTCCAGGCATTCCAGAACCCGTTGTCTGACCATGGTGAAATGGCATCGTATGATGTTGTTGGGTTTGAATGTTGCTAGCTGAATAGGTTTTATCTTGAATGCTTTGAGAAAAATTATCACTCAAGCTATTTAATTCATCATCTAAAGAGTCTGGTGTCTGAGGTTTTTGATAAGAATGTTGAGAATAATTATCTTCCTGATTTTCTTCTGTTGAAATAGATTGATGTTGAACGGCTTGATGGTGTACAGAATACCCTTTAAATACTGGGAAATCATTGGTATCATCTAAAAGAACACAAGCATCCCATTTGCCATTTGGATAAGATAAAACGGGGACTTTAAATTTTTTATCATCATCTGTTTTAATTGTTTGATAAAAAACAATAGAGCCATCTCCATTAATTTCATAAGTGTCTGCATGACATATGACGGGAAGATGGCTATTTTGTGGATTTGGGTTTTTGTAAAAATGTGACTTACTATTGTCTACTACAAAAAGACCAAAACGAAATTTAGGACGTAAAAGTTGATACATGTTTAATCGGTTAAATGCCTATTTTAAAAATATATTTAATAAATTAAGTCCCAAAAATCAAGAGTTCAGTCAATAAAGTAAGAAATTATTCAGAAATATTGAAGTATTTTTCAACAAATTCAATATCTGCACTTTTTTGTTGAACTTCTCCACCCTTTTCTTCTTCTTTAATAATCAAGTCTATACGACGACTTAAAACTCCTTTTTTAACACCTAGTTTTTCTGCAACTGCTTCAATACTATCATTAAGCAAGTCTTTTGCTAAATTGATTTTTTTCTTTTGAGTAATGATGTCTTCAATTGCATCTTTAGTTTCTTTGGTGAGTGTGCGTTCATTGATTTCTTCACTTTGATCGGTGGTAATACTCTTTGCCATTTATTTATCCTTTTTAGAAAATTGAATGAAAAAATTATACAAAAAAAGATAATAAAGTCAACAATGTTTGACACCATTAAAAAATTAACTATAAGTAATTTATTATTTTTAATCTTTAGCAAATGGAAAATTGGAGCAATTTAAATATTTATTTAACTAGGGCAAATGAAGACTTTCAGAAAATGGAAGCCTTGGCTAAAGAATTAATAGATCATTGCATTAAAAATGATAAGTTGGGAATTAAAAAAGTTTTAAAAATGGGTGCTCCAATTAATTGTAATGATGAACATATCACTCCATTAATTGCTTGTATGCAAAATGAGAATTCAGATTTAGCAGCTTTTTTAATTAGGGCAGGGGCAAGAATCTCATACAAACCAACGACAAACTTTGAGGATGCTTTTTGGTATGCATTAAAAAATAAAAAACATACTTTTTTGAGACTTTTTGTAGATAGTCGTTGCTTGCTTGAATGGAGTATTCCTAAAACAGAAAAAGAATCACCTCAAACACCATTAATTTTTGCAACAATTCAATCTGATTTAGAAGCTGTTGAGATACTTTTATCGCATTACAATATTAAAGTAAATGAAAGAGATGGTAAGGGTAATACAGCACTTCATTACAATATGAGTAAGGAAGATATGTCTCCTGATGATTTAGAAATTGGAAGATTATTAATTGCTGCTGGTGCAGACACTTCAATAGCTAATTTGGATGGTCATACTGTAGGGGACTTATCATCTGACAATTATGCGGCAAAATCAGTGTTATTGTCTGGCAAGTTGGAACAAGAATTGCCATCCAATGAGCCAGAACCAGAAATTACAGCAGAAGATATGATAAAAGAAATTGATACTGGTGTTTCTAAGACGAGAAGTGGTAAGATGAAGATTTAATTCTTAAAACTTTATAATCATTTTTTTAATGATATAATGTTGTGATGAGTAATATTAAATTTCCTAAAAAATTATTAGAAGCGTGCCAAAATGGGGATGTTTCTAAAATGCAAAAATTTTTCCTTTCTGATAAGTTGGGAAGGTATAATTGTTGGTCAAAACCAATCATAGAAAATTTTGGGTTTGAGTTATTTAAAACTGCAATGTTGGATTGGAAAGATGAGTTTTTCGAAAATAAGTATAAGAAAGACCTTCTTTCTACAGTAATGTTTTTGGCTTGTGATGGAAACAAAGAGTGTCAAAAATATATTATTGATGAAAAAATTCCATTTAATGAACATACGATATTTTCTTTATCTCATTTAATTGATAAAATTCAATTAAATAACTTAATTGAAAACGTTAGATCCAGTAAAGATTCAGATTTTATGGATTTTTTTGAACAACTAAAAACAATAGAACATCCTAAAAACGAAATTTTTGATGAAAATAGTCCTTTTTTTGGGTTTATAGAAACATCGTTTTATAAAAAAAACAGAGCAATCCTATTTAAAGAATTTTTTAATATGCAGTTTTCTCAAAAACATAAAGAAGTTTTTTTGAGATGGAGTGCAATCAATTTAGATTGGAGAAGTTGTCAACATTGGATTAGCGAAGGTGCAAGCTTGATGCTTGAGAGTTTGCAACAAGAAAATAATACAAAAAAATCATTGGCTGGTGTGCTAACTAATCAGATTAAGGGTAATTATCCTAATGGGTTTTGGGTATTTGATGCCCGGCACTTGAGAAGTTTTAGCCAAGGAAGAGTATTTGCTGGACAAGATACGACATTTGAAGTTTTAATAAAAGCCTGCACTATTGAACAAAAAAGTGCTAATAATCTTTTTTGGGAAAAGACTGCTACTAATATTATTGAACAATTTGAATGCGACCAAGCAAAACATGTATTAAGAATTGCTTTGGAAAATAATGCAGATTTTTCACTTAAATGGTTCAAAAATGAAAATGAAGCCGCTAAATTTATAGAGTTTAATTTTTATCACGGTGGTCTTCAATTAATGAAAAAATGGATTAATGATTTTCCAGAAAACAAAAATAAATTGGTTCAAATGGTTTACAAGCAAGCTGTTCTAAATGGTGAAAGTGGTATTTGTGAAAAGCTTGTTTCTGAAAACTTTAGTCCTGAAGACTTTATAAATTCAGATGCTTTTAAAAATATTACGAAAAATGGTTCAATGACTGCCCATATCAAAAACTCTTATATTCTTAGTCAAGTTGAGTTATCAAGAAAGATAGTGCATAGTTTTTATCTTTCTAAAAGTTTGGGAGAAACATTAAGTACTGAAACTCCTAAAACCCCAATAAGAAAAATTAAAATTTAATAATATGTGATAAAGAAATTGTGTGTAATGATAAGTAAAAAATATGCCAACAATGTTGGCATATTTTTATTTTATATTTCAAAGATTTTTTTCAAAGCAGTTTTAAATGCCCCACCTTTATCAGAATATCTCATCTCTCCAAAGCTCATTTGCCCATACGCTTGTAAAAGAAAAATGGTATATTTCTCATAAAGCTCTGGAATTTTATCATCAGAATATTGGATGTTATGTATTTTAACCCAATATTCTAAAGCTTCTTTTTTAGTTTTAGGCAACTCTGAAACTTTCTCTTGTTCTTCTGATACTTCTTCCTTTAGATGTTCTAAAGATGCTAGAGTACCTTGGACTTTTTCACCCACTTTTTTAATTTTACTTTTAGCCGTTGTAAAAATTTCTTTTATCTGACTATCAGAATTTTCTTCCTTTAATTCTTTCAATGTGATAGCAATTTTTTTAAATTCATCCATGGATTTAATTTCTTCACCCTTTTGAACACAAACAGCTTTATATTTTTCATATTGTTCATCTAGCCATTTTTTATCGAAAGCAGTGCCATCTAAAACTTCTTTAATTTCCTTACCTTTTTCACTTATTTTTTTGAAAATAGGGTTTTCTTTAGATAAAAGTTTTTTAATTCCATCAATACTAATGTGTTCTTTTATGGCATCTTTTTGCATATTGTAAAGTTGAACCATAAGAGCAGATTCTTTTTCTTTTACACTCTTAAGTTCTTTTATGGTTGTCTCAAGAGCTTCATGAATTTTTGAAAACTCAGATTGAAGTTGGTGAAGATTTTCCTCTTTTTCTTTTTTAAGTAAAGTAGTAGATTTTAATTCTTCTTGAATTTCTTGAATTGTTTTTTCGTTCATTTAATAAAGCCCCACAAATTTTTTTCAATAATATCACGACACAATAAAAAAATCAATTTAATTAATCAAAATCACTTTTTTTCTTTAAAGATTTATTGGTAATCATTGGTGGATGTTCTGACCTTCTAATGATTTCTGGTTGCTTAATTTCTTCTTTAGGTTGAATAGGTTTTGTTTGTTGTGCTTGTTGTAGCTGAATCATTAAATTCAATCTATCAGTTACACTTAATTGTGGTTGTGGTTTTTGAGGTATAGATTGAGCTTGATTATTTCCTTGTATAATCAGTGGAGGGGGGGTAACTATTTCAACATTTTCTACTCCGTTGGGAAGAGAAAATGGTAATTTTGTTGGATTAGGAATGGCAACTTGATTCTGTGTGGGTTCTGTTTTTGTCATCGTAATATTGTTCTTTATGCCAATTTCTTTTTCTAAAGCAGCTATATTTCTTTTATGAGAATCAATCATTTTACTTAATTGTTCAATTTGATTTTTATCGTTACTTTTTTCAATTTTTTGGAACATAGTTTGAACAACACTAAGTTGATTTTTTTCTTGTTCTAATTCACCTTTTAAAATCAAAATTCTTTTTTGATCACGAACAATTTGTTCTGGATTAGTGTTTGAGTTGAAAATTGTATTGTTATTATTGTTGTCTGAGGATGAGCCTTGAGATGGTGTAAGGTTAACGAAAACCTTATTTAAGGTTGCTGTTTGATCAATTTTAGCGAGATTAGTTTGGGTGCAATTTTTTCCTGTTGATTCTGTTAGGTATGCAACATTTCCATTGCTATCTATGCATTTATAAATAACCCCTTGAGCAAAAGCTGAATTGCTTATTGCTCCGAAGAATGTCATTAAAAAAATAAATTTTATTTTCATTTGTTGTTATTCATAAAGTTTTTTTGCATTAAAAACTGCGTTGGGATATTTTGGTTGACCTAAGCTACCATTATATCTTCCTAGTGCTCTAAATAAATTACCTTTTTCAATATCTAAATAGTGTCTTAATATAGTGCAACCATATCTCAAGTTTGTTCTTAAATGGAATAAATTATGTGTTTTTTCTCCAATAATGTCAACCCAAAAAGGCATTACTTGCATAAAACCTCTTGCTCCAACTGAACTAATTGCATATTTTTTAAATCTACTTTCAATATGGATTAGACCTAAAACAAGTTCCGGATCTAACCCTGCTCTTGTTGCCTCATAATGGATACTTGTTAATAATTCTAATCTATAGCTTTCATCTGGAATATATTTTGCTAAGCGCCTATTTTGTTTATGGAGCCATATCATTTGTTCATTTTGGTTAGTAAAACTACTAATTTCTGGAGCAAAATCACTGACGCTTTTAGACATCATTTGTCGTGTTTCATCTTTTAGTTGTTCATACTTTTGCCCACCAGCAAATGTAATGTTTGAAATAATACAACAGATAAAAAATAGAATTATTTTCATTTGATTTTACTTATTTGTTCATAAATCATTTTGCCAACATGATAAGCTAGCATGATTGGAACAGCATTACCGATTTGTTTGTATTGTGAACTTATGCTACCAGAAAAAATCCAATCATCAGGAAAACTTTGTATTCTTGCATACTCTCTTATGTTTAATGGTCTGCAATGCTCTGGATGGCATCTTTCAGTTTGCTTTTGACTTGGACTAGTTAATAAAGTGACACTTGGTTGTTCATAAGATAAGCGTTTTAGAATACCTGTTTTACCTCCTTCTGCAAAAAACATATTGCCTAAATATGATTTCTGTAGGTCTTCTGGTAACGATTTCCAGTTGCGACCAGCAGGTATTAAAGAGAATATCTTTTGTTTTTCTTGAGAGTATTTTGTTCCATTAGAAGCAATTGTTGATACATCAGTTGAGTAGTATTTTCCTTTGAAAAAAATATCTTTCAATGTCGGGCTTGTGCCAAGCTCTGGAGTGTTAAAATTAAATTTTTCTTTTAAATCTTTCTTTACTCCAAAAATAAAAATACGTTCTCTTTTTTGGGCAACATCATAATTGTTTGCACTTAAAAGTTGTGGAGAATAAATGAAATATCCTAAATCACTAAACACATCCAAGATAACTTTAATGGTATTTCCCTTTTCATGGGTCAACAATCCTTTTACATTTTCTGCTAAAAAACAAGTTGGTTCAATTTCTCTAATGGCTCTAGCAAATTCATAAAAAAGAGTTCCTCTAGTGTCTTGTAGACCCAATCTTTTTCCGCTATGAGAAAATGCTTGGCAAGGAAATCCTCCTGTAACAAGGTCTATTTTTCCCTTATATTTAGAAAAGTTTATAGACTTCACATCACCTTCAATAATGTTCCAATCAGGTCTATTGGTTCTTAATGTTGAGCAAGCATTTTTGTCAAATTCATTTAAAAAAACATGCTGAAAACCAGCCTTTTCCATCCCTAAGGCTAAGCCACCAGCACCAGCAAATAATTCCGCAGTTGTAATTTTTTTCATTTAGGAATAATAATAAAAATGAATTTTATGTCAAATCAACTCTATAAATGCTTTGACAAAATAACAATTATGCTGCTATTCTATAAAAAAAGGAATTTAAAAATGAATGAAAAAGAAAGTTTAATCTCTATTTTAGAGAAGCAAAACCTTAATGGATTGAAAGATTTTGTCGCAAAAAATAATGATTTTAATTTTGATTTTACTAATGAACAAGGACAGAATCTATTACATTTTTTAGCAAAAACAAACTATGAAAATATGTTAGAGATAGCTAAAATTTTATTAGAAAAAGGTATTGACCCACGTGCAGTAGATGAAAATTTCGTGAGTGCAATAGATATTGCAAAGGGAAATAATAACCATTCTTTATTGAGTGTTTTTAAGTTTTATGTCAATCAGAAAAATAAAGAGTATCAAGACTTATAATGCTAACTGACAAGTTGTTTAAACTGTTACTCCTACACTATTTTTTATTACTCTTTTTTATTTTATTAACTCCTTTTTGGGGTTAATTTTTTATGTTATAGAGATTTGACTTTTAAACCTTAACTTTTTAAGTTACTGCGTTTTATTTTTTGTATATAGTAACGGGGTAATTTTACATTTTGATTTTTTACAACTTTTTCATGCTACAATTGATAATTAGATAATTTTTATCATTTATTCCTATCATTTTTGCTTATTTTTTAATCAAAATTCTATCTTTTGCTTTTTTATTTTTTTTGGTTTATAATTTCAAACAGTTTAAAGGATTAAAAATGAGAAAAGAACAATCAGCAGGAATTATTTTAATTAGAAAGGACGGCTTGGAGCCTAAAGTTTTACTAATGAGAGCTTATAATTTTTGGGATTTTCCAAAAGGTGGAATTGAAGAGAATGAAAATAAGCTTGAGGCTGCAATTCGTGAAGTTAAGGAAGAAACTGGTATTACTGATGTCAGCTTTAATTGGGGAAAAATTTACTATGAAACCGAATCTTTTGGTAAAAATAAAAAGACTGTTTTTTATTTTGTTGCCGAAACAAATGAAGAAAAAGTTGTCATGGGAATTAGTCCATTACTGGGAAAGCCTGAGCATGAAGAATATCGTTGGGTAACTTTCTCTGAGGCAAAAAACATGGTTGTTGAAAGAATTCAAAAAGCATTGGCTTGGGCACAAGATCGTGTTGAGAATGTTTATTCAAAACAATCGTAATATTTAAAAACTTCTCATGTTTAAAGACAAAGTTTTAAGTATCTTTAATGTAAGAAGTTTTTATTTATATCAGAAAAAGTTTTATATTTTAAGTTGAAGATCAATTAGAATTTTTAATATTTTATTCTTCAGTATTATTTTTTAGAAAATCAATCGCTTTAGAAATAATATCCCAATTATAACCCCTACCTGCTAAATAAGAGGCATATTTTTGATACATATCTTGATTATATGATTTGAATTTTTTCAAGATCATTTGTTTGGCGTTTTCGATTTCAGCATCTTTGTCAACATTATTTAGAATAGCTTCTTCAATAATTTCTTTACTGATTCCCTTTTCTGAAAGCCGTCTTTTTATTTTATACGATGACTCTTTTTTAATGTAAGAGTTAATTAGATTAGTAGCTCTTCTTTCATCATTGATATAGCCTTGCTCAACTAAACGAGAAATTGTTTTTTCAATAATATCAATCTCGGGCTGATACTTTTTCATTTTTTCAGTAATTTCATGAGCAGTATAATCTCTTCTACTCAATAACCATAGGCCATAACTATATAGTCTTTCTGGGGCGAAAACTTTTGGTTTTTTTTCTTTTTGGTTCTTGAAATTTTTATTGTTGTACATGGCTTTATAAAATAATTTTAAAAATTATATCATATTTACTTAAAAAGATATTGTCTTTTTGTGTTTTTTTTATTTATAAATAAATCAATAAAAATATATTTCAAGAGATACGTATGAATGTTAAACCCAGAGAAGTAGAAAGTGGTTTTGTTTTAAGGTGGTTAGGTAAATCATTATCAATTATTATAAGAAATCCCATTGGATGGTTTTTTTTAATTTCAATATTAATTCTATCTTCTTTTTTACCCATTAATTTATTTTTTAAATCATTAGTTGGAATGTTTTTAATGATAATGGGAATAGAGTTATGTATTTTATCAGATAACAAAACATTAAATTTAAAATCTATTTATGAAATGATTAAGTCTTCTGTTGATGGTTTTATATTTCAAGTTTATTTTAAAATCTTTTTTTTGTTTGCTATATTTGCTGTTTTTGGGATGGTTGAATATTTTGTTCCAGAAACAAAAGATAATGGTTTTTGGAGTAGTGTTTATTGGGTTTATGGGTTAGGTCTAATTGCGTTAATGGGTGTAGGTTTTCAAATTTTTACTCATTTATTTAGTAGATTTTTTTCGTCAAAAAATAAAAGAGAAGTAAGTTACTTTTGCAAGTTGGGGTCAAAAACAAATCAAAATGTTGAATTATTTTTTGAGATTTTTGTTGTTGTAAATATTTTAATTGTTGGTTATTTTTTTCCAATTTTAGTCTTAATGATGTTCCCAATCACTTGTGCTTTTGTGTATGTCGGATTTAAAGAAATCTTCTTAATTGATGATACGGGTAGTTTTAAAAAACAAACTAAAAGGCAGATAAGCCCTTTTGAGATCAATTAAAATTTTAAAAATAATTGTTCATATGTTATAATAATAGCTATAAACTTAGGAGAAAAAATGAAAAAAATTGAATTAGAAATTCCAGAAAGCATGGAAGAATTTTACAATATGTCTGCTGATCAACATTCTGAATTATTAAAAAAAATTAGAGAGCAAAGAGGCGATATTGATAACTTTATAAGTTTTTTAGTTAAGGATGCAATTATTCCAATTATGGAAAAAAATCCAGATATTGAAGAAGTTTCTTTAGATCATAGTTATGAATATAATGATGAGGGATATGCTCCATCTTATGTCATGCCGGTAATTAACGGTGATTATGAAACTGAACCTAACAATCCCGATGTGCAAGAAGAAATGGATTATGCTTGTGCTGATTTTTCTGATTTAATGACTAGGGATGCTTATGTTAGTCGTGAAGATGTCAAGCTGTGGAATGCTAGAAAACTAGACAAAGATTTGCCTAAAAATAAACCAAAATCCAAAAGTAGATACAAAATGTAATTATATTAAAAATAATTAACCCTCTATTGATTTTAGATTTTCTTTTTAATAGAACAATTATTAGACCTTAAATTGTAATGGTTATGGAAGAAGATAGTTCTTATGGAAGAAAATAATAAAAATGAAATAGAGGGTTTTTCTATTGATTCTGAAATAGAAAGATTAAATTATCTTATTACAGCAAGTGAAGAAAATACTAGTTGCTATGTTTCAGTTAATACAGAAAATAAAGAAATCGTTTATAGCTTCAACTCTCAGTTATCGCTTACAGATGAAGAGGAACTTCAGTTATGTTGGGAGGGACATGGTAATCCCGATATAAAAATAATTAAACCTAATTGTGTTGTTAGGGTTGAGTATGAGTTAAAAGGGATAAAAACTATTGCTGAATGTTTCCTTAGGGACATATGGGAAGAAGGAGATAAATTTATATTAAATATTTCTGGTCCATATAAAATGAGGCGTTATCAAAGAAGAATTGCACAACGTGTAGGATTAAATGAACATTTTCCAGCAATGATTACTTTGGATAGCTCAAAAGAAGGATTATCAGACTTAAGAGTAATTAATATTAGTGAGGGTGGTGCTGCAATTTTGGTCTCTGTGCCATTAGAATTAATAGAAAAAGAAATGTTTTTTTATAGTGCAGAAATTACTTTACCATTAAAAGCTAATAATGTTTTTAATGTTGGTGTTCAGGTTTGTCATATAAAACATATAAGTGATGCATATTTACCAACTTCTTTACAAGGAACTGGAAAATATCCTTGGCTACAATTAGGTGTAAAGTTTGTTCCAGTCACCCCTAAAATGGAGCATTCACTGTTAATGTTGATGAATCAAGTATTAAGAAGCTCAAAATAATTAAATTTTATTTTTTCTAGGGTGTTGTTGCACATTTGAATTGAGTGATTGATTCAACTTATTGTTCATATAAATTGCTTTTTGTTCTTTCATAAATAGTGACAAGTTATTATTAAAATCTTCAATTTCTTTATAATTACTCTTTCTACTAATTTCATTAATAAGTTCTGAAAAGATATAAGAGTTGATTGGTGCATTGCCTTCTTTGCAAATGATATGTAGTTGATATTGCTTTGTTTTACTGTTGTAATCCATAAGTGTAGTACTTATTTCCAAATCAGTGCCAAATTGTGTTTCAATGTTTTTAGTTATTCTTTTAATGTTGTTAATTATTGTTTCGCTAGACAACTCTGTTTCAATATTCGCACCTATAAGTTTATCAATATTAAACCCTAGTGAAACAACAGAATTGATTTCATTATTGTCAACTACATTTTGATTTTCATGAATTTTTTTAATTCTATTAAAGTATTGGTCAAACTTTTCAGGTTGTTTTAAAAACTCTTGAGCAAAATTGTAAATTTCTTTTTGGCTATCTATATTTTGAAAAGTTTTTGTGTTTATTAGTGATTCAAAAATAACAATTCTTCTTTCCTGGTCATCAATTGCTGTAAAAATTTTTGGTATTTGTTTGTATGAGCTTTGTAAAAAAGAAGGGCGAGCAACATACTCGAATAATGTTTTTTTAAATGGAATTAATGTGTTGATTATTTGGTCAACATGATGGTCATAATTGTAATGATTAACTCTCGGAGTTTTTTTAATTGCTTGAGATATTGCAACATCATTTTCAGACTTTTTTAAACAGTAAGTGATAAATTCTAGAAACTTATCTTCTGAAGAAATCATATCCAAATTACAATTAATAATTTCTTCAATTGTATAACTTGAAGTTTTTTTATCATCTTTTAGTGGTTTTATTGAGTAACTTCTATGCATTGATAGGTTACTAAAAATACCATAATTTTTTGCTTCTAAAAACTCTTCTAAAAGTTCTTTTGCTTTTTCATTTGTTTTTGGTTTTGTTCTAACAACTTTTTTAACAATGCTCATACGATATTCCTTTAATTATTTAATTATAATAATTATAAAAATTTAATCCAATTAATTTTAATTGACAATAAGTAATAAGTAAAATATAATCGCCTAAAAAAGAGAATAAAATTGAAAAATAAATTGATAACACAAAAAATCCAAGATGCTTTTTCTGAATTAGAGATAAGTTTTGAGGAAGAGCGTGCTGCTATTTTTAATTCTCTAACAAACGAAGAGCAACTTGCTGTCTTTTGTGAGGTAGTTTATCGTTTAACTCAAGCAGAACTAGTTGATAGAAGAAGTTATAGAGGAATACTTTATGAGGTATTCGGATTTGGTCAAGAATCATATGCATTAGCACAATTATCTGGTTTTTTAGAGTTACATAACAGTATTGATGCAGATAGAATCAATTTAAATGAATTTGGCTCTAGATTACTACAGTTGTATGGAATAGAACAAACTCCAGAAGAAGTCGAAAAGAAAATTAGAGGCGAATATGATGTTTCTAATGAAAATTAAAATTTCTAATTAATTATTCAATGAAAAAACAATCCTTTTTAAAAGAATTTAATGTGCAGTGGTTAGCACCTTTAATGGTTTATTTTGCTGCTGGTTTAGGTGGATTAACGGCTTTATCTGGAACTTTTTTAGTTAAAGAAAGATTTGGATTTGATGTTGCTTTTTTAATCAGTGTTGGATTTTGGGCGGGGCTACCCTGGACGATTAAAGTGAGTATCGGACATCTTGTTGATATATTTTGGAAATATCGTGGATTGATTATTTGTTTTGCTGCAACCCTAATGGGTTTTTGTATTTATAGTATGGCAATACTTGCCACCAATCCTACCGATACATTTTTTCTAGAATTAAAGGGGACTTATTTATTTTGTGCTATCACTATTCCATTTTGCTATATGATCCAAGATGCTATTGCTGATGGCATGACAGTTGATGCAGTTGAAAAGGGGTTAAATAAAGAAACTTCAGAAGAAGAAAGAAAGAATGCACATTCTTCAATACAAACATTAGGTCGTTTTTCTATTGTTTTAGCTGGAATTTTTGTAGGTGTTTTTAATATTTTCTTTTTTAATGGTTCAGAAACAAAAACAAAAGACCAATTAACAGAACTGTATATTCAAACATATTGGGTTTCTTTAGTAATTCCAATTTTATCAATAATGGGTGTAATTATAAGCTTTTTGGGTTCTAAGATAAAAGAGGAGAAAGAAAAAACTGAAATAAATTTTAAGTTAATTGTTGGTTCTTTATTATTGATAAGTTTTTCCATTGGGGTTGGTGTTTTAGATTTTAAATTTTCAAAAGAAATTGTTTTTATAACAAGTTTTATTGTGTTGGTTTATTTGGCTAAATTATTGTCAAAGAATTTAACAAAAGAAGAAAAGATAACATTGGTTTGCACTGGTGCTTGTCTTTTTACTTTTAGAGCGATGCCTAGTGTCGGTCCAGGATTAAATTGGTGGATGATAGATGATTTAAAATTTGATCCAAGTTTTTTGGCAAAATTAGGGTTTATAGGCAGTATATTAGCCTTGTCTGGAATCTTTATTTATAAACTGTGGTTTTCTAAATTAAGTATTTATAAAATAATTAGTCTATTGACCATTATTGGGACAATTTTATTTTTACCCACTTTAGGAATGTGGCATGGGTTACATATATGGTTAGAAAATACGACAGGTGGATTATTAGGTGCTAAATTTATTGCGTTAGTAGATGAAACCTTAACTTCTCCTTTGATGGAGCTTGCAATGATTCCAATGCTTGCTTGGATATCGCAAACCGCACCTTATGAGCATAAAGCAGCCTGGTTTGCAACACTTGCGAGTCTATCAAACTTAGCATTAACTTTATCAAGAATATTTACAGATTGGTTAAATAAAATTTGGGTTGTTAGTGCTGGTAAAATAGTTGATGGGGTATGGATAAATGGTAATTACGAAAATCTTGGTAGCTTAATGTGGACTACTACGATTATTGGCCTATTGGTTCCTTTGACTGTTGTTTTTATATGTGTGTCTATTGAAAAAATAAAACAATAAAGACAAAATTAAAAGGAAAATAAAAAACTGGTTTTAAAACCAGTTTTTAAATAGATGTCTAATATTTTTATTAAATATTTTTTTCTGCTTCTTTTGTTAACCAATATCTTTGTTTTGCTGATATTTCTATATTTTCATCCCAAAATAGAGATTCAATATGTCCCTCAATAACATTACTCATTGAATGAATTGTTTTTATTATTGTTTTTTTATTTTCTTCGTTGTTGTTATCTAAAATGCTTCGGATGAAAAATGGGATGTGATTAATCCATATTTTTTCAAAATCAAGAAGCATAGAAGGGTGTCTATTTTTTTCATTTTTTAAATAAAGCGAAATGAAGCGAATACTTTTATTTTTTAATTTCATTAGTTCAATATTGATTTCTTCATGGCGAGTCCAAGGTTCTAATCCCAAATTTCGAATAGGTTTGAGTAGTGTTTCGTCTTTATTGTTATCTAATTCAGCAACTTGTGTTTGAATGAGTTGTTGTTCTTTTTTATTTTTTAAAGAAGCGATAGTTTTTTTGCCAAAATGATAAGCTAAATAACTGCTTAATAGTAGTCCACCAAAAAATCCAAACATTTTCCAGGAATAAACAGTGCCAATAATAATTAGCGAAATAAGACTTAGATTTAAGATAGAGAAAATATGTTTTTTAGAAAAATGTTTTTTATTTTCTTTTTGGATTAATGAACGAGAGTAAGTATTCCAATTAGAATACAACACACTAGGTAATCCAGTCAAAATTGGGTTTTCGGAAATCAAAAAATCTAAGCTTTTAAAATTAACTTTTACTTCGTTTGAATTGTTTTCTGTAAAAAAGGTTTTATGACTTTCTGCATAAATTAAGTCTTTTAGTTGTGAAACGGTAATTGTTTCTTGAGAATTGCTTGAGATATAGTCAAGGATGAACTGTAGTTTTTGCCATAACCACTTATTGTTGATTTCATTATCTTTAAAAACAGATTGATTAGAAACAGAATTAAAAAATTTAACAGTAGTTTCTATTGAGATTTGAGAAAAGTCTTGTTTTTTAAACATTCAATATCCTTTTACAAAAAACTAGAGAAGGAACAATCCTCCTCTAGTTTTACTTAATAATGCAATATTACTTCATTGTTTGCTGAATAGCTTTAGCAATATCTGCATCTTGGATGCCTACAGCCTCAAGCAAATTATTGATGAGTGGTTTAGCAGCTTGATGGCGAAGGCTAGCATCCACTACTTGGTCGGGCAAGCTTTTAGATTGACCACCATTAGAACCGTCACCATTGCCTGTGCCTAAATTATTTAAGCCACCCACATCAACGATGCGAATTGATTCAATGTTTTCCATTGGCTTAACGGATTCACGAATAATTTCAGGAAGTTTCTCAATAAGTTTCATCTTAACTTGCATAGCAATAACTTCAGGGTCTTGCTTGTTAGCAGCTTCGTTAAGCTTTGATTGACCTTCAGCTTCAGCATCATATTTTGCTTTAATACCTTCAGCACGAAGAACTTCAGCATCAGATTCTGCTTTTGCAACCTTACGAACTGCTTCTGCACGCATATCAGCAGCTTTAGCTTCAGCTTCAGCGATAACAACCACCTTAACAGAATCTTTTTGAGCTTGAGTTTCTGCATTAATCACTTCAATTTGTTGACGACGTTGAGCTTCAGCCACAGCTTCAATTGTTTGAACTTCTTGGTTTGCTTTCACTTGGTTAGCACGAGCAAATTCAGCAGAGGCTTGAGCAGCAGCTTGTTCTTCTGATTTTTTAGCAAGAACGATTTGCTTGTCTTGTTCAGCAATATTAATGCGCTTTTCTTGTTCAATATTAGCTTCACGCAAAGCACGATTCTTTTCGATTTGTCGTTGTTCAACAGCTTGTTCAGCTTCAATCTGACTTGCTTTAGTTTGCTTTTCAGCATCAATACGGGCTTGTTCAGCTTCACGAGTCCGTTCAGAGGTGAACTTTGCAACTTCAGCTTCTTGAGCAGAACGCTTAAAAGCAATTTGCTTTTCAGTTTCAATTTGAACTGTTGCTTGTTCTTGACGAACTTGGAGTTGTTCGCGTTCGGTTGCAAGGTTCTTTTGAGCGATTTGAAGTTCAGTTTCCCGTTCAATATCATTACGCATCTTCTTGCGTTGTTCAATTTCTTGAGTCAAAAGAGTCAAACCTTCAGCATCAAAGGCATTATCTGGGTTAAAGAAGTTTTTATTAGTTTGGTCAAAACTAGTTAGGGAAACAGATTCAAGTTCTAGACCGTTTTTCTCCAAGTCTGATGCTACTGCTTTTTGAACAGAGTTAACGAAATCAGAACGCTTTTCATGCAAATCTTTCATAGTCATTGCGGCAGCAACAGAGCGAAGTGCATCCACAAATTTACCTTCAACAAGTTGGCGAAGCTCAGTGGGGTTCATGGTTTTAGTGCCAAGAGTTTCTGCTGCACGTGCAATCGCCTCTTCATTTTGAGCAACTCGGACGAAAAATTCAACACCGACATCCACTCGCATACGGTCATAAGTAATAAGGGCATCCTTTTCTTTACGAACTACATCAAGCTTAATGGTGTTCATATTCACTTGAGTAATGCCGTGTAAAATGGGGAGAACCAAGGCGCCACCATCCTTAATGACCTTAGCACCACCAGCACCAGTGCGAACAAATGCCACTTCTTTTGTTGCTCGTTGATAAAGCTTTGCAAGCATAATGCCGAAAGCGACGATAACAATAATGCCAAAAACGGCACTACCACCTACAAAAAATAAACCATCCATATATTTTCTCCTAAAAATTTAAAATTGAATTATACAACAGAACCTGCATTTTGTGCTACATTTTTGTCAATGTTTTTTGATGCGTGGTGAAAAGGAAGCATTAAATAAAAGCCATCTTTTTCTTTATGAACCAATATAACCTTTTGCCCTTCATAAAGATGACTATCGCTTGCTGCTTTTGCCATTACATAATGTTTTGAATTATGTTCATCATAGATGGCTACTTCTACTGGATTGTCTTTGTTCGCTGTACCTAAATTAATGGTGCCAAATTTCCCAATAAGCGATTGTTCACTTACTGCATAAGATTCTGAATTTGGAAAAGTTTTTTTCCACCAATTTGTAAAAAGATAAGTGAATCCAGAAGATGCTGCTGTAACCATTGGAACAACAAAAATATTAGAAAGATTAATCCCCATACTTGATAGGAGCCAATGACTTCCAAATCCCAAAAAAGAAAAAAATGAAGAGAAGCTTAATAATATAACTAAGAAAGGAACTTCTCCTAAATTGAATAAATTAGGCTGATAGTCACTTTCAAATGAGAGTTCACTAATATCGTTTTCAAAATCTAGAGGATCATTTATTTCAATATGGTTATCAGAGCCAATTAGTTTAGTGAAAGAAGCCCCAAAAACAAACATGACTATTTCTATAAGAGAAAGTCCCATAGTAAATAATGCAAAAATAGTGAAAATGTCATAAGGTGGTTGAAAAAATAGTTGATAATTCATGAATGTTCACTTTCAAAAAGAGCTAAACTTTTTTCCTTGAGCAGGAATGGTAAGATTTTTTTGTTTTTCTTTTTCAACCATGATTACTTCAGAAATAATGTGTTCAACCATCTGATTTAAAGTGATATCTCTTTCGTGTGCCATTTTTGAAATCATTAAGAATTCTTGATCGGTAAGGTCAACAGGAGTAATAATGCGAGTGTCAAAAATCAATCCATTACAAATTGCTTGTGTTTTTGTAAGGATGTCTTCTTCAACTTCAATCTCAATATATTTCACTTCATCCCAAGCAATTGTGGGGTCTGAATCGTGTTCTCTTATTTCAGCGAAAAGTGCTTCTTCAAAATCGGGGTCAACCCAACGATAACAACGTGTTTTATCATCATCATATGCACCATTATCTACAGATAGTTCATATACTCTGCCAGCAGCATCAGCAACAAAACTCCCACAAGGTTCATTATTCTTGTTTGAAAAAGAATAAGAGCGAGGTTCATTAGCGCCAAAGCAGTGATATAAAAATGGGGTGGATTCAACAATGCGGTATGAGATTGCATTAAATACTTGTTGAATGTTCATAATAATCTCCTTTTAAATTGATTGGATTATATCATCTTTTTCAGTTGTGAGTGAGAAATATTGAACATTTTTTGATTTTTGTTAAAATAGGAACATAGAGAGAAGCAAAATGAAAATTAATTTTGAACAATTAGAATATTCTATAGAAGATAATCCTGATGACTTATTTTCATTTTGTTTAGAAAATAAGTTATTTAAGCAAGAAAGTGATGATTTTCAATCAAGAATGAAAAATGTTTTTTTAAAAACAAAAGGATATCAGGGGGTGAGTGCGATAATTGCATATGATAAAAAAGAACCTATTGGTATTTGCTTGTTAGAGCATAGAATAAAAAATGATAGTAATGTTTTTTATCAGCAAGCAGGCATAATTCATTTCGATAATCGCCAAAGGAAAAATCCTTGGAAAAAACAACTAAATTTTTATTTACTTCATATGGGTTTTATTTCTTTCTATGTAAAAGAAAGTTATAGAAAAAAAGGTTTTGCTAAAAATTTATTACATGAAATGGAATCATTGCAACTTCAACGATTATTAAAAGCTAATTTACCTAAAGAAGTAATCAATGTTTTAGGTGAATCTTATATGACCGTAACTGCAAGAGAAAAGGCTGAAGATATTGTAAGGCAGTCAATATTGTTTCATCCAATTAAGTGTGATATTGATAATGGTGCCTTTAATTCCGACATAAGCAGTTTAAGTTATAAAATCCATTATGGCGAAATGACAGACAAGAAGTTAGATGATTTCTTGTTAGAACTTAATGTAGATAATAAAAAACAAAAAAAGAAATTGTTTTAATAGCGTTTAGTAACAGTTAAATGGAATTTTATATTTCCAAAATTACGTCTGTAATCCCATAAAATCTTATCCAAATATTCTGGTAGCATCCCATGTATTTTGCATATTTCTTCACAGGCCAAAATAGTTGCTGCTCGTATTGCCAATTCTTCTGGACTGTCTTGTAGAATATGTTTAGTATTACTAATAGTTTCTTCTAAATTTTTACTGTATTGAAGTATACCCATAGCTTTTAAAACTTTGGGAAGTTGATATTCCGATGCCACAGTAAAATCTGTTTTTAGTTTAGGATATTCAATTTTAAGTAATTCACTCATTTCATATAATGCGAGTTGAATTTTTCTCAAATAAGGGTCTTGAAAGCTTTTAGGAAAAAGTTCAGCAATTTTTTGTGCTGTTTCAATATTGATTATTCCACTTTTAGCTTCTTCTTTTATTAAATTTAAAAATTTTTCAAAACGATGCTCATTTAAACAATCTTTTAAACATTCCATTCTTCCTTTTTTATCGGGGATATTACCAAAATAGTTGGTAATATCTTTTTCTTGAATAAGGTCTATAGAGTTGTTTCTTTTATGGATAAAATTAAAAAAATTTGAAAATCCTTTATAAATAGCAGAATAACCAATAAAATTATTATGTTCATATCTTTCAACTTGCTTTGATTCATTGAAAAACCAATATTGGTAATTTATGCTATTAAATGCCAAAATAAATTGTAAGTTTTTTTTCAAATCGCTAATTGGAATTTTAGCTTGTGGGGTAAAAAAGAAATAAGTGTATTTTTTATCGAAAGAAGATTCTTCTATTGCTTTAAAGTTAATGGTTACTATCTGGTGGTTGTAATCTTTTTGAGCAGTTTCAATAATAATATTAGACATAATTTTAATTTTTCTTTAATCAAAACATAAGAAAATTTTTTTTAAATGTCTAGAATGTTTTGCTTGACTTAATGTGCTATTTTCCTAAAATCACAAAAAATGGATAGAAAATGAAAAAAATATTTTTTGCTGCTTTAATTTCTTTGTTTAGTATAGCAAATTCTTATGCTGTTCCTGGTAAGGTTGAATTTGTTATGGAATTAAAAGATGAAGAACTTCGTTTTATCCATGACACAAAAAATGTATTTATATTAAGCAGCATGGCTGCTAAGAACGATCATTTAAAAAGAATGGTTTATGTTGGTTGTTATGTTACACCTTTGGTTGGAAGTAGAGCAACAGCAGGAAAATATGATGTCGTTTTTTATGAAGAGTATGCTATCGTAAACAATAAAAAAAGATATTATTATGTAAATAAAAAAACAGATTTGTTATTTTATCGTGATAAATGTGAAAAATTATAATTAAAAACCATCACAATAAAAAATAGATTTTGAAAAATCTAAATTTAATAAGTCATTTTTTTTAATAAACCAACTTCCTACTCCATTATTGCCCCACATAGAAATGGGTTCGCTATTATTATCATTAATGCTGTCGATTTGAAATAATAATTGCCAAGGATTATCTAAATTATAATACTCGTTTCTAGGGTCTGATTTTGAAAATTTAGCATATCCTCCAATTTTACATCCAGAAGAATCAAATTCTTCTGAATTAAAGAATTGTTCTAATTCTGCCTCATTTATTTCGTCTAATATTAAATGATAAAAGTAATCACTATGGTAATAATCTATTAATGGACAAAATTTACTTTCTTCAAAAAAATTAATTTTGGATTCTTTAAAAACTGGAAAATCATGTGATGGTGGTTTGATATGAAGTTCTTTAAGTTCTTCACTTAATAGGTTGGGTAAATTAATATTTTCGTGATAAAAAATACCAATACTATTAGTGTTTTCATTTATATTTAAATGTTGATTATGATAATTGTATTGAGGTAAAAAAAATTGAAGAATTCCATTTTTTGGTAAAGAGATATTGGTGTTAATAACAATGTTTTGAATATATTCTAGGTTGATTTGAGCAACCATTCGCATGGGGTTTCCATAAATATCTTTAGGAAATAATTGGGTTGGAATAGGCCAATAAGGAATTCCAAGAAATTTAGATTGCCTAGTGGGTAATAGTTCTAATGTAGGCTCTGGTGTAATCTTTATAAAAGACATAGAGCTTGCTAAAATCTCGTTAGAAAATTTGGCAAGCTCTATTGGGATATAAATTTCTTTTTTATTTAGGTACATATTTTCAACAATTTTCAAACCATTAAGAATATGTACTCTAATATTGGTTATTTTGTCAAATTAAAACCCTATTTTTTTAATTTTCGTTTTTAAATCAATATGTTCTTTTTGCAAAGTAATCTCTTGGGTTCTTTGAACTGCTGCATAAGCCAATGCTTTCTTAAGAACTTGTTTGATTTGACGTGGGGTTTTGTCTTTCAAAATATCAAGAATTTCGGTTGAAAGAGCTTTGGGAGTAAGTCCCATCGTCAATTCGTTGAAGATGTTTTGTGCAACCTTAATAGTTTCTTCTTGGCTAAGTTTAAAAACATCAAACACCACAAAGCGGTCTAAAATAGGTTCTGGTAAAGTATTTAGATTATTTGCTGTGGCAACCCAAATAACATTAGATGCATCTAGTGGAAATTCAAGAAACTCATCTACGAATTCTTTAGCAGTTTGATATTCCAATAATGGATAAAGAGCCCCTAGTGGGTCATAATTACCTTCGGATTTCTTATCAATTTCATCCAATACAATCACTGGAGACATTGTTGTGCCATTAAGTAGTGCTGTGGCAATTTTACCCATTTGAGCATCTTTCCACTGAGCGGCTGCACCACTAATAATCCATCCAGCAGTTAATGATGAAACTGGAATGACGGTCATCATAGAACCAACAACCTTTGCGATTTCATTAGCGAAGTGAGTTTTACCTAAGCCTGGGGAGCCTAGAAGTAAAACAGGTGCTGGTGGGGTTCCAGTTTGTTCAAAAATATACATTGCACCAGAATAGTAATCAATAACATCTTTAAAGTTTGGAAACTTTTCCTTTAATGCATCAAACTGCGAAGTAAAAGTTTTTCTGGTTTTATTTTTTTGTAATTTTTCTTGTGTAATGGTTGACCAAATTTGACACAAAACATTCTCATTGTTGAGTGTGTAAAAATATTGGTTAGAAACCATTTCAACATCAATCACGCAAAACTTGTTTGCGGCAATAGAAGACATTTTTTCAATGTAAAGAATTGCTTTAAGAAATTTATCTGGTTGATTAGAAAACATATAGGAAGTAATCTTGCCACCTTGTTTTAATTTATCTGGGGTGCTTCGAATTTTCTTTTCAATTTTTTTAACATCAGGGGGGCAATCAGCCCGTAACCAATCCCGGACGTGTTCTCCAAATCCAGACCAATTTAAATTAATTTCTCTTGTTTCATCTGCTGCTGTGCAAAGGTGCATAGTGTACACATAGTCGGCCCATAAAGAATAAATGGTTTCTTGTATTTCTGAAGGTTGGCAAGAAAGCCATCCATTTTTATTATCTAGATGTTGAATATTAATTGTGTTACTAAGTAGGTCAAGAGTAACATCAATCGGATAAGAAACACTAATTGGATAGTTCTCCCAATTTAAGTTGACTGTAATGGGTTCAAATGGCTTCTTTTTAATGCCAAAAGATTCCGGTGTTTTCTTTTCTTTATTATCAGATTGAGTTTCAATATTTATATTTAAATCATCCAAGTCTTCTTCAAGTGCCGCAAGAATTGAGCGTTTCATATTGTCTAAATTGTCATAAAATTCTTCGGGGAACTCAAATTTTTCGTCAATTTCTTCATCCTCATCATCAAATGATAAATCTGCAAAAATTTCAGTAAATGCTTTATATTTAATAGAGAGATTGGTAATGTTTCCTACTTCATTAATTTCGTTATATAACCAATTAAAAAAGTCGCTAATCCAATCGTTTTCGGAATCTAAAATACACTCGTCCCTCTTTGAGATCATACCATCTTCTTTTTTGTAAAAAAGAACAAAACTATCTTCATCCAAGTCAAGGGTAAGTTCGGAAGGAAAATCTTCATTGATCTCAACGAAGAAGATATTGGTTTGCTTGATAATTTTAGCCCAATGGCAAAATAAGGAAGTAAAGAAGCTTCCTACAAATTTTGTGTCATTCCATTCTTGTGCGGGAATTGGCTTGTTGTTGAAAACTAGAGTATCTGGATTTTGTTGTTCAAGCTCTGCATAGAGTTCCATTAGGTTTTCTTTAAATATTAAGTTATTTTCTTCATTTAAAAAATAAGGCATCAAGTGATTGTTATTGATAGCATTTAAAATCGGCTTTGTGTCAATTGTGTAATCCATTCATGTTCCCCTTTATATTAATGTATGGTTTGGTTTGTGTTTTCATTGTCCATACTAGGATGGTTAATTCTACACATTCTAAAAGATTCTGCCAAGTCAATTTGGTTAGATTCTTTCATTAATTTTGATAAATCAACAGATTCTTCTTGTTCGCTCCATTCGTTTAATGTGTCCATATCTACTTTTTTTTCAAATGAATATAGGTTTTTACCCGCATTAATACACTTTTCAACTAACATTGAAATAAAGTCAGCAGAGTCACCATTCGTTTCATAACGATAAAACTGATGTAAGCTATGATCTTCTCCATCAAAGAATAAAACCACATAATCATCTGGTGCATCATTAATGGAAACATATCCTAGTTCAATTTCTTTTTCTGAAGAGAATTCCTCAAAAAATAAATTAAATTCAACATCTTGCATAATATATTTTGTGTTTTCCATGCTTTCAGATATACCCATCGGAGGGAAAAGTGTAATACTAACATCTTCACTAGAAAAAGAGTGTCCTATTTCTTGCCAAAATTCTACATCCATATGAGAATCATAAATTTTTTCCATAACTACTTCTTCGTTTTCTTTATAGGTAATTACTGGAACAAAGTAAAACATTGAAATAACTTTGTCTAACTTCACACGAATAGGATTAGAGCGAATTTGTTTATTTTTTTCATAGTGTTCATTCTCAGGTTCTTGAATAATATCTCTGTGAGTATTCCACCAATCTTGTAAGCTAAAACTATCAACATCTTCTTGAGACAGGAAAATGGTTCCTAAATGAAATTGCTCAACTCTATTGATAATGCCTTGCTCCAAAAGCGCTTGAGCTATAAATTTCTCTACTTGCTCAATGGGGGGAATGGTAATACTTTTTTTTCTGCTGAGAACATTAAATGGCATCAGTTGCATCACCGAATCATATTCTTGATTATTGTCATCTTCATAGCTTAACAGTTCAATTTCAAGGTTTGCCTCATCTAAGATAAGGTTTGTAATCTTACTGTTTTGCTCATCAAGAGCTTGTGTAATGGCGCCTTCAATTATCTCAGTATTAGAGTTTTCAAATTCTTTTGCTATTGCTAAGCTGAGTTTGTTAAGAAGTTTTTCATGTTTTTCTTGATCTTTTGCTTCCAGTGCATCTAAAGCGAGTTTATAAATATTGTTTTTTAAAACCTCTTTCTCTGCCATAAATACTCCAATAAAATATATTGCCTTATTATAACAGTAAAAAATCAAAATATACAAATGTTTTCTAAAACAAGTATTGATTTTTAGTTCGTTTCAGCTATATTTTTAAAGTAAATCAAATAGTTGCAAATATGCTAGCCGTTCAACAAGAATTAGATATTTTAAGTGAACTTCAAGAAATAAGATTTTTTTCAGACCAGAAATCTTATGCGTATGCTATTAAAGAATTAAACAGTGAGTTGGAAAGTTTTCGTGTAAAAATAGCAGAAATTTTTTCCTTCACATTGATGTTCCCCTTTTTGCATCAAATTGTGTATTTGGAAATGGATTTATTGAGTGCAACTTTGGTTGCTGGATTATCTGCTTGCATAGTTTGGCCAATTGCTGAAAAATTATCTAGAAGAAATGTAAATGAAAATTTTGCAAGAATATTCTTTGGTAAAAGGTTGGCAAAAATAAATGAATTAAAAAACCTGGTAAAACAGGAAGAAGAAAAGTTTAAAAATTCTTTGAATAGTCCAAAAACAAAAGCATTTTTTTCAAAACTATATTTGTTTATGGAATCTCAAGCTAAATTAAGTAACTCATTAATTGTCAGTAATGTGTTGTCTCAACTTAACGATATGATTTTGGCATATTCCAATTCAAGCGATGAAGAAAAAATAAAAATATTTTTACAATCTGCTGAAGAAATTGAAGAAAATATTAAGAAAATATTAGATGAAAGTATGACGAAAAAAGAATTCTTGTTAACAAACCATCAATATGATTTAGAAACTGTTGAGAAATGGTATAAGAAACAAGGTTCACATAAGTATGAAATTTAATATTTAAGTGCATTATTTTTGAGATTTTGTTTTGATTTTGATATAATATCTTATATCGTTTAAAGGCAGTTGAGTATGATTGAAAACCTCAAAAAATATTTAAAAGAAGAAAAATTTGAAAGCTTTAAAAAAGTTTTTGAGTCTAATGTAATTAATGCTCACCATAGAGAATTGCTTTATGAGTTGAGCTATCGTCAACAATCAGAAAAGTTTTATGAATATTTGGAGACAAGGGTTAGTTTGACGAATGAAAAAAGAGCAAATATCTTTTTAAAGACAATAGCTGATAGTGTTAAAATTAAAGATTTTAAAACTGTTGAACCAATTCAAGACACTATTTTGTCTAGCTTGATGGGTCGCCAAATTGATTCTTTGATGAAATCACAATCAGATGAATTTATTGTCAACTTTATGCAAAGTAAACCACTCACTTGCTTTATAAACTTCAAAAAAATATTGTATGGTGGATTTAAGTATGAACATGTAGATTTTATTGATTTTGTATCCAAGCAACAATTGGATAAAAATGCTGTCTTTTATTCATCATTGTGTGCTGTTCATTTTGGTAAAAAAGATACATTTTCTACCTTTATTAAAAATGCGATGAAATATCATCCTAATATTTTAGATGAAGTCAGAAAAATGAAGGATGATTATCAAATGAGTATGAGAACTAGAATGTCTTATAAGGATAAAGAAGAATTCGAAGCATTTATCAATGAAACTTTAATTGATAGTTTTTCAAAGCATTTGGCTGATGCACTTGAAGAGAAAAAGCCTTTAGAGGTTACTCAAAAACCAAGAAGAATGAAGCTTTAATGATTTCTTATTGAACAAGAAGTTCTTCTAATAGAACACTTTTAAGAACTTCTTTTTTATTATGAAGTTCTACTTTATAATTTTTAGCTGCTTCTAGTATTAGTTTTTCTACTTGAATTTTAATCTGCTCTTTAAATTCTTTTTTGCCTTCAGTGGTAATAATGTTACCTGTATGATATTGAGGAATAGTCATAATGATAGCATGAGTAACTTTGGGTTTTATGTCGCCAAATAGTTTTTCTATATTTTTCCTGTCCTGGTTATCAAAAAATTCCAAGTTAAGTTTAAAAGCCAAATACTTATCTCTTTGTTCTGGGTCATCTGGGGCGGCGAGTAAGTTTCCAACCACTCTATCCATAGAAACGAAATAAGTGTTTTCTGTTTGTTCTGCTTCGTTTTCTGAAGATTCTTCCTCAACAGAATCAGCATTTAATAATTCTTCTGCTTTTTTCTGTTTCAAATAATAAAATGCTCCGCCACCACCAAAAACTGCTAGCAATATGACAATTAAGCCTATAAGAAATATCTTATTTTTCTTGCCTGGTTTTGGTGCTGTGTCTTGTTGTGTGTCTTGTGTTTTTTTATCAGCCATATTTTTGTTGTGCGTTGCAAGAATAAAAAATAAACAAATATTTTATAAAAATCAATAAATTTAAAGCCCTTATTTCAAAAGTAGGTTAAATTTTTATTTTTATTTGGGTTTTCTGATATAATAATTAATATTGATAAGATAGTGGAACATTATAAATATGAATGAGGCAGATAAAAAATTAGCAGAATTTTTTAATCTTTTGTCAAAAGATAATCTTTATTTATTATCGAATGATAAAGAAAAAGAAGTATGCGAAAATATTTTTAAAGAAAAAAAATATACTGATATTAATTATCAAGACAGTAATGGGAATACTTATTTGCATTTGATGGGTGAAAATGGAAATTGGGATTGGTTTATTAAAATATTAAATGAAGGCGGAGATCCTACAATTAAAAATAAGGTGGGTAAAAATGCTTTTCAGGTATGTGAGAAAAATGATGGGACTCATAATTTTTGGAGAATTTCTTCAAATCGTCAACTAGAATCTTTTACAAAAGATTGGGATATAAAAACTGCTAATTTTTGTGATAATTATAAGCAGTTTTTATTCGATATCTATGTATGGGAAAATTCTTATACTTTTAATAACATACAAGAAGTCAATAATTTTTTAGAAAATTCTAATTTAAATACTGCTTCAAATAGATTAGCTTTGATAGGGGTAAGTCAAAAAATATCTTCCGAAGATAAAATTGGTTGGTTTGAAAAATATTTCATTAATTCAACTAGGGAGCAAAATACACATTTTTTTATTCATTTAGCTAGTCAGCAAGGACTTTATGATGCTAATAGACAAGATATATTGACTTATTTTTTAGAAAAAGAATTTGTCCAAAATCAATCATTTAATAAATTGGTAAGGTATGTAATGAGAGATTACTCAAGCCAAAAAATATCTGATAATATGTATCGTCATTTAATTAAAGCGATTTTTAGAAATGATTTTAAAATTGCTCTTTTAGATGTTTCAGAAAATAATGAAACTTTTATGTCTTTAATTGAAAAAAATGCTTCATTAAATGCCATTTGGTTGGAAGAAAAATTATCCACTGATCTTTATAGTGAAAAAGCATCAGATAATGTTTTAAGTAAGAAGAAAGTTAAGGTTTAAAAAATGAATGCTATGCTAGAAAATGAAAAAAAATTTATAGAGATGTTAAGAAGTATGAGTTCGTCTTCTTTAGGGGATGATTATTTAAGGAGAAAATTGCAAAATGATGCCAGTGGATCTTTGAATATAACTGCGGCATTAAAAGAAAAACTTCCTTATTTTCAAGCAGCGATAGAAATATTAGCATTTACAGCAGCAGGTGTTTCAGCAAATAATTTAGAAAATTTAATTAGTGCTGTTTTAAAAGATAAAGGAAACACTCAAAACTTAACTCAAGAAGAATATTTCCTACTAGCAACTAAGCCTGCTAATGTTCTCTCATCGGGAGAGCCTGCTGTTGCAAAAGTATCCCTAGAACAATTAAAAGTGGTTAAGTTAATTACAGACAAAGAAAACCAAAAAGAAGCATCGTTACTTATTTATGAAAGAATTCTTAAGTTTATAAATAATCCAAATTTGCAGAAAAAACTTGCAAAACATTGGGAGAAATTAAACCTTGGTGAGTTTTCTGAGATTGAACATTTACTTCCTGCCTTATCAAGCAAGACACATAAAATAGAAGTGAGTAAAAAGGAAATTTCAATTGTTAAAATTGATGGGAATAAATTTACTGTTGGCTTGGAAAAAGTTAGTGAGCAGAATATGATTTTAACTTATATTCATGAAATTTATCGTGCCTTCAATAATTTAGAACCGAATAATAATATTGTTTTTGAAAAGAAAGATTCAAATAAAAATACTTGGTGCTTTTATTTTGATGGGGAAGAAAGGATTAAGGAGTTTAAGGAGTTGATAGAAGTTTGTTTAGAAGATATTCAGTCAGTAGTAAAAAAACCAGCTATCGAAGTCTTTAGACATGCATTACAAGCTTATCCAGTGATTGCATTAAAGTTTAATTTAGAACAAAAATTAAATAATCAAGATGATTTGCCTTCTAAAAGAATTAAAATTTAAAATAGAGGCATACCTTAGTTGACTTTTACAACTAAGTCTGTTACAATATTTATAACATAACAAGGAGTCTATTATGAATAAAGTATTGTTAATTATTGATCCCCAAAAAGATTTTATTGATGACCCAAAATTTATGGGAGCATTAGCAGTCAATGGTGCTTATGAAGATATGAAAAGGCTATCTAATTATATTTTAGATGATATGCCTTCAAGTATTGTTATTACTATGGATACTCATGCGAAAATGCATATTGCCAATCCTATGTGGTGGGTTGATCAAGAGGGTAAAAATCCTTCGCCTTTTACTTTAATTACTGCTCAAGAGATTAAAGAAGGTAAGTGGAAGGCAGTTCTGGCTGAAAAGCAAGAGCATAGTTTAAAATATGTTGAAACCCTAGAAAAAGAGGGTAAGTATAAGTTGTTTATTTGGCCCTACCACTGCATTAAAGATACTGAGGGGCATAAGGTTAGCGAATTAGTAAGTGATGCGGTTAATCTATGGGAAGAAAAGACGGGTAATAAAGTTCAATATGTGTTCAAGGGGGAAAATCCCAATACTGAACATTATTCTGGGCTCAAGGCTGAAGTTGTAATGAGTGACGATGATTCTACTGATCTTAATAAAGAAGTGGTTAACTTTTTAAATAGTTTTGATGTTATAGAAGTTGCTGGAGAGGCTCAGTCGCATTGTGTAAAAAGCACGGTGAATGATTTGATTGAACAACTTGGGACAGAAGCTAAAAAAATTACTTTGCTAGAAAATTGTATGAGTAATGTTACTGGGTTTGAAAAGGAAGGGGTGGACTTTCTTGAGAAGGCTCAAGAGACTGGATGTGCTGTGAAAAAAGTTTTAGAAGTAAAGAAGGTTCCCAAATTGAAGTAATTATATGGGAGTTAATCAGTTAAAAAGGCTGCTAAAAACAGCCTTTTTTATTATATTTTAAAAATACTTTTAATTTTTTCACCAATTGGTTTTTTGATGAGAGATTGTGCAAGTTTATTTTTTCTCATCCAAGATTCAAGTGATTTTTCAAGATATTCAATATATTCTTTTTCTTCACTATTTTTTGATAGTTCAAGATGGTGTGTCTTTAAAAAAGTATTATTAGACCTATGAAATATAAGTTGCTCAAATGCTTCAATATGTTTTTCAGTGACTTGAATAAGTGGTTCTTCACCATTTTTAAGTGAAAGTAAAATATCCCAAAGTTCATATTTTAGGGTTGTTTTTTCTGGAAAGTAAGTTGCTCCTGTTAAGGTTGAAATACAATTGTTCCAAATAATTCCAGTATTTCTAATGGTTTGATAAACTTGTGGCTCATCTTTAAATGCCATAAGTGCTTTTTCGGTATTGACTGGAGTATAAAGAATAAATTTACTTCTTAATTGTGCTCTTTTAAAGTTCCAATCAAATTCATCTTTAATGTCTTTAAGTTCAGAAAACCATTTTTCAACAAACTCAAATTGTTGGTTGTAGTTTTCTAAAAAAGTTAACCAAAAGACTGCGCCACTTTTAGGGGTTTGAGCAAAAAATAAAAACTCAAGGACTGAAGTTGGAACATTTCCATATTTTCTAAAAAGTAATCCTGCATGGAATACTGAATCAGAGTTTCTAGTGAAAAATAAACTAGAGAATTTCGAATTTGAGATGTCCATAATTTTAATGCTAATTGAATTAACTGCATTGTAACATTAAAAAGATATTTGTGGAAAATTAGTTTAATTAAACTTTAAGGGTAGATTTTTTAGGAACATCTTTTCTATTTAATTGCTTACTTAGTTTTTCAGCCATTTCCATTTTTTCAAGATAATATCCAAGAGTGGGGATACGTTCATCTCCTGGATAAACTGAGAATTGGTTCATTTCTTCTAGTTCGTTTTTTGTAATTGGCTTAAGCTTATTTAATGCATTTTGAAATTGATACCATCTTTCATCACCATCTTGAGATTTTGTTTTTTTAGGGAATAGAGCTTTTTTATTAATATACCAATTTTTGGGGTCTGATTCATCATTGCAATCCGCATACATCATCTTTCCGCCAAAAAAATCAACTAGTTTTTTTCCAATACAAAGCCATATTTCATTACTTTTGGGACTTAAAAGTTTTTCATTATTGTATGAGTTAGGGTCATCTTCTATATTAAGATGTAGTAAGGTTTGGTATTTTTGCTTACAAGGATCGCTAAAGTTAAGTTCAAAATAATCCATATCAGATAAATTGATTTTGTAATCTAAATCAACGGGTATTATTTTCCAAGGGTTTGTTTTTGAAGCAAGTTGGGTTGGGTCAACTTCTTTTTTGAGAGAGCCTTTATAGCTAAATTCATTACCGATAGACTTAATTATGACATACATAATATCTTTTGGTTTTGCATGAGCATTTAAATAAATTTTAGCATTTACTCCCATTTTTTTCCTTTTTGTTTATTATTTTAATGAATTTTTAAAACAAATCAAAATTTTTATTTTCTTTTTGTTGACAAGAATTATTTTAGTGAATATAATCATAAGCTTATTAAAGGCAATTTTAATGATTATTCAACACAAAACAATTAACTGTTGGCAAAATCCTTGTAGTCAAAGGATTGAATTGCATTAACCCCATATGGAACCGTAAAGGCACCCCGTGTGGGTGCCTTTTTTTATTTTTGAATTAAAGGAGATTAAATGGAAAATATAGATAAGATAGCAACTGTTGTGGAAAAAGTGAATGAAATCGTTCATCTAAATGAACGAGAGTTTTTGGAAAAAAGTGTAGAACTTTTTCAAAAATTAAAGGAAAACATTCATAATTTTTTCGTTACAGAAGAATGCTGTGATTAAAAAAAAACAAGCCGATGTGCTTGTTTTTTTTGATTTAGGTTTTTCTTTTAGGTATTGCAACAGGTTCAATTTCAAAAAGATTATCCCGATTTTTAAAAATACTAGTAAGAATATTTTTTTTGTGGGTTTCGTTAGGGATTAGCTTATTTGTATTGGCATATTGAAAATCAGCAATATTAGAGTTTTGTAAGTTGAGATTTTCATCTATTTTTTCGGGGGTAACACAAGGAAGGTGTTCTAGTTCATGATTAGGAACATCAATTCCAACATATCTAGCAAGAGATTGTATGGTCGCACAAATTAACATTCTTTCTTCTCTGCTTAAAATTGGGCATAAAGAATTTTGTTTATTTTCTTGTGTTAATTTTTGATAATCAATGTTTGTCATTAAGGGTGTTTGAAGACTTTCAACCATTCTTGCCAATAACTCTAATGGTTTATCATAATAAGAAAATGTTACATCAGAGTTTGATGTTTGTTCATTTTGAGCTTGCCTTATAATTTCATTACCTGGGGAAATAAAGAATCTATCATCATAAATACTGTGATCTTTATAAATGTAAAGATTATGTTGCTTCATAATTTCAGTGACATCTTGAGCTAGATTTTCCTTTATATATTCTAGTAGTTTTGTGTGCATTATATAGGGGTCAAGATTACTTACTTTATCATAGATTCCATGAATAATATCGGGAACAAATAAGTGTGATGTTCTTGTATCATTGCCCTCAATAGAAATTAAGGTATCTTTTTCATTGAGATTAAATGAGGCGTTGGGATGATTAGAAACTTCAAGCATAATAAAATCAGTAATTTCAGAAATGCCTGTTTTATAAAGAAGAATTTGTCTTTCGCTAGGCTCTAATGCATTCCAAGTAATTTCTTTTTCTGGCAATATTTCTAATATTATCTTTTGAGTAATATGTTCTTTAGTTTCTTTAATACTATTTTGAATTTTTTCAGCAAAATCTCTTGAACTAACACCACCAATAGTAGCAGACATAGTTTCTGCCATAATGTTTAATGCAAGATTATGAATAGGGGTTTGGTTAACAACAGCATTTAAAGCAATATGACTGAATGAACTTAATTCTTCATCAGTTTTATTTTCTTGATAATAAACATGTGCCGCAAGTCTATCTAAAAAATGGGTGTACTCATGAATCCAAGTTTGAGCACTATCTAGAGGGTTAGGGGTGATAAAAATACTAAAACTAGCATTTGTTTTTGATTGTATCCCTGTCCATTTTTGGTCATTTAAAAAATCTTTAGAAATAACTAAATTTAATTTACGATGAGACCCTAAATTTTTTGTCGGCAATCCAATTCTTTTGTGGCTATGTTGAATAGTGTTGTAAACTAATTGTGTGTTTAAATAGTTTTCATACCAACTTTGGTTATCCATTAATTGAATTGAAGCAAGTTGAAATTCTTCAATCATTGTGTGGATATTATGAATAGTAAGTTCTCTATATAACTGTTCAGACTGTTGTTCTTTGGCATCTTTTCTTAAAAAAACGGAACTAAGCATATTAGATATGTTTTTTACTTTTTTGATTGATTGGTTTTGTTTTTTAGCTTCAAATTCATTTTTGAATATATCTAATAAATAAGGTTGGATATTGGCTAAAATGGATATGGGGTAATCTATCCAAGAATCATTTTCATAGGTTTCAACAGTATGAGATTTAATTTGTTGAATATGCCCATTTAATTGATGAAAGCAATTAATGATGGATTCTGTGTTAATTTGATTAATGCCAAATACAGATTTGTGAAAAGCTTCCTTTGTTTCACAAATAATAAATTCCATTGCATTATTAAATCTAATTCTATCGTTTTCATTTGCAAAATAAGTTTGGCAAGAAAAAACTTGAATTGCTTTTTCTTTTGTCTCTAACCAAGCTTTATAAAACGATTCTTCTAGTGTCATATGGGGTCATTAAAAATAGATAGTATGTTTAATGGCTAAATGGTGATTTTGTCAAGTAATAATATATTGTTTTACAAAAAAATTATTATTACTTAGGGGGCAAAAAAACTCACCATTGGTGAGTTTATGTGTGAGGTTTAAATTTAATTAGGGTCTCTTTTTTTGAGAGGTTGTTACTGTAGGCTCTTCGGGCTTTTCAGAATTGATTTCTCTCATTTTTTCAGTGATACCTTTGATTTTATTTGTAGCATCTTCTGTTATTTTTACACCTGCCCCGACAGCACCCAAGACAGCACGAGTAACTCCTTGTGCAGTTTGTTTGTCTTTATAAATCAATGCAGATTTATTGGCTGTTTTTTGTGCGGCTTCACTAACATCTCCTGCATAATCTACAACAGAGTGAACAGCTTCTCTCGTTTTTTGTCCTAATGCTTTACCTAATCCTTCAGCACCTTCTTGCTCATAGGTTTCTTTTGTTTTTTTAATGGCTTCTTGTGCAGTTTCAGATGCTTGTTCTGCTAATGCTTTCACTCTATCAAATAATCCCATAATATTTTCCTTTTTTATTTATTCTAGCAAAAGAAATGTTGTAATCAAGATTTTATTTTAAATATTGAGTGTCTTGCGATTTTCTAAATAATAGAATACAATTTGGTTGATTATTAATAAGGAAAATATGAAAAAATTGATTATTGGTAGCTTGTTGGGTTCTTTTTTTTCTTTAAATGTATTGGCTAATCAATATCAGTTTAATGTATATGATAATCATCAGCCATTAAATTATGTGTACAGTTATAATGCTAAATCATATCACGGGTATAAGATTGCAAAAAATAAAAATGGATATTGTTTTAAGTTCACAGCCGCTTTAGATGATGAAAAATTGGTAAGTTATTCTTGGGAAGATAAAAAATTTTTAGGCAAGTATTCTCTTGAAGATTTGGTTATTGAGCCTTCAATCAAAGAATGTAAAAATATAAAAGAATTATTTAAGGAAAAAAGTTAATTATGAGCTTACTGCAACCATTATTTAATAACAACTTGGATATTATCGGTGATGTCCACGGTGAATTGGATGCTTTGAGAAATTTAATCAAAGTATTGGGATACGATGAAAAAGGTTTTCATAAAGAAAATAGGAAACTTGTTTTTGTTGGTGATTTGGTTGATCGTGGGCCTAATAGTCCTGGGGTTGTTTTATTTGTAAAGTCTTTGATTGATAATGGAAATGCTCAAATGATTTTAGGTAATCACGAGATTAATGTATTACAACATAAAGCAAAAAGTGGTGCGGGTTGGTATTTTCACCATCAAATTGAAAAAGACCAAGTGTATCAACCGTTTAAAACAAGTGGTGAAGAAGAGAAGCAAGAAATTTATCAATTTTTATCTGGATTGCCCATTGCTCTTGAAAATGAAAATTTAAGAATTGTCCATGCTGCTTGGATTGGTGAAAAAATTGAACAAGTTAAAAAAATATCGTTAGGTAATATTGCTGAATCTTATATGAAATTAGAAGAAGCAATCAATGAAAATGTTCGTGATTCTGGATTGTTATATAATTATTATCTAGAGCAAGATGAATGGATGGATGATTTGGAAGATCCTTATGCGGAAGTTCCTTTCTTGCAATATACTTGTGAATATAACTTAATTCATCAAATGAATAATCCTTTAAGGGTCTTAACTTCTGGGGTTGAGAAAAAAGCAGAAGTTCCTTTTTTTGCAAGCGGTAAGTGGAGATTTGTTCAGAGAGACAACTGGTGGGATCATTACCAAGACAACAAGCCTGTAATTGTTGGACATTTTTGGCGTAAAATTTCAAATAATACTGTTGTTAAAAATGAAAATGTGTTTAAAGGAATAGATGACTATGCTTGGCATGGTGTAAAAAAGAATGTTTTTTGTATTGATTATTCTGTGGGGGCGAGATTTTTAGAGAGGAAAAAGGAATTACCTTTTATGTCTTTAGGCAAGTTAGCTGCATTAAGGTGGCCAGAAGGACAAGTTGTGTTTGAGGATGGCAATATTTTTAACACATCAAAATGATAAAAAACACAATAAGTTATTGACAAAGAGATTTCAAGAGTTTTATATTAACAGAGTTTAATATATTTAACATGAGTAAATAATGAAAGTTTTTAATAAAAGTTTAATTTTTATGGTAGCCATATTACCGTTGGCGGGATGTGCTACCTTTGATCAGCTTGATGGTTCGGCATCTCAACAAAAACAACAACAAAAAATATTAGTGACACAAAAAGAAGAACCAATATCTACAAAACAAAACAATAAATCATTTTTATCCAATATTTTAGAAAGAAAAGATGATGAGGTAGTAAAAAAAGATGATAAAAAAGAAAGTATAAATTCTTCTGAAAATGAGAAATTGATTCCTATATTAAACGATGTTCCTAATAAAGTAAAAAGTAATGTCGTTCCCGATCCTAATGTTTCTTTGATTGCACCACCTACTGGATTACCTAGGACAAGTTATGCTGTTCCGGAAGTAAGTGAAAAAGAGAATTTTGTTCCTCAAGTCGCTAAAACTAAGTGTGTGGTCAATAAAAAGACTAAAAAGTGTGTTGTTCAAAAAGGAGTAAGTAAAAATACTTCGAAAGATAAATCTGCAACAGTCATTAATCAGGCAACCAAAAAACAAGCTGTTGTAAAGGGTAAAACAACAACAGTAACGAAACAAAAAACAACTTCTTCAGCATCATCTAAAAAAGTTGTATCAAAAACTAATCAAAAGAATGTTAAAAAATAAAAATAGGGGATGTTAAGTCCCCTATTTTTTCTTTGGTGGACTTTAAAATAAGGCTTTTAATGCAAGTTTGCCATTGACTAAATGAAAATAGTTTTATATTCTGTAATTATCATTTAATGGAGACAATTTATGGATCTTAATTTTTCAAAACTTAATGAACTCTTTGCAAAAAAATATAGCATCAATTCGGATAAATTAACATTAGGCGATTATCTGTTGATTGCTAAAGAAGATGAGATGGCTTATGCTAATGCCCCAAAGAGATTGTTGAAAGCAATCGGTTCCCCAGAAAAAATTGACACAAGAAATGACCCTGTTTTATCAAAAATATTTGCAAACAGGGTCATTCGCATTTATCCAGCTTTTAAAGAATTTTATGGGATGGAAGATGTGGTTGAGGGTTTAGTATCTTACTTAAGACATGCTGAACAGCAATTGGAAGAATCTAAATCAATTCTTTATTTGCTTGGGCCTGTAGGTGGTGGTAAGTCATCACTTGCAGAGAAACTAAAAGAGTTAATGGAGCAAGAGCCTATTTATGTTTTAGGTGCATATGTTGATACCCAAAATGGAGTGGTTGAAGAAGTTTCTCCATTGTTTGAATCCCCTTTGAATTTATTTAATTCTTCTGATGCGAAAAAAATGTTGGAAGAAAATTTTGGAATTCCTAGACATGCAGTTAGAACCATTCCTTCACCATGGGCATTGCAAAGATTGAGAGAGGCAAGTGGTGACTTATCTAAATTCTTTGTTGTCAAAATGTATCCTTCAATTTTAAACCAAGTTGCTATTGCTAAAGTGGAGCCTGGGGACGAAAACAATCAAGATATTTCAACATTAGTAGGTAAGGTGGATATTCGTAAGTTAGAAAAATTCCCACAACACCATCCAGACGCCTATTCATTCTCTGGAGGTTTGTGCCGTGCTTCTCGGGGTATATTAGATTTCGTTGAAATGTTTAAAGCTCCACTCAAGATGCTTCACCCACTTTTGACTGCTACTCAAGAGAAAAACTTTAATGGAACTGAAGCAATTGGTGCAATGCCTTTTGATGGAATTATTTTAGCCCACTCTAACGAAAGTGAATGGGAACAATTTAAGGGTAATAAGACAAATGAAGCTTTCTTAGACCGTATCAATTTGGTTCAAGTTCCATATTGCTTAAGATATGGTGAGGAAATGAAGATTTATCAAAAGTTGATTTCCCACTCCAAATTGGCTGATGCTCCTGTGGCACCAGGAACCTATGAAATGTTGGCACAATTTTCTGTTCTTTCAAGAATTAAAGACACCAACTTATCTACTCCATTTACAAAAATGCAAATTTATAATGGTGAGAACTTAAAGAATACTGATGTTAAGGCAAAGAGTATTTCCGAATATAAATCTGAGGCGGGTATTGCTGAAGGTATGGATGGAATGAGTACTCGTTTCGCTTATAAGATTCTTTCCAAGGTTTACAATAAGAACCCGGAAGAAATTTCTGCTAACCCAATTGATTTAATGAATGTTCTATTAACTGAAATTGAAAAAGAAAGATTTCCCCAAGATAAGGAACAAAAGCTCAAAAACTTTATCAGTGAAACTCTTCGTAAGAAGTATTATGAATTGTTGGAAAAACAAATTCGCACTGCTATTTTGAGTTCTTCAGATGATTACTGCCAAAATGTCTTTAATAGATATGTGGCTTTGGCAAACGATTGGTTGGAAGATCAAGACTTCAAAGATCCAAAGACTGGTATTCAATTAAATGTTGAGCAAATCAACCAAGAATTAACCAGTGTGGAAAAGCCTGGATTGGATACTAATAATCCTAAGGATTTCCGTAATGAGGTTGTTAAATTCTATGACCGTTATCGTGCCAATAATAATGGTCAAGTTCCTCGTTGGGATATGTTCTCAAAAATGAGAGAAGTAATAGAGCGTAAAGTCATTCGTTCTACAGAAGAGATTTTACCGATTATTTCATTTGATGCGAACTACTCAGAGGATGAAATGAAAAAACACAACTCCTTTGTTGCGAAAATGAAAGAGATGGGCTATACTGAAAATATGGTTAGATTGGTTGTGGAGTGGTTTAATCATATGCAAAAAGGCGCACGCTCTTAAGCATTGATAGTATCAGTAGCTAGCTAGAATAATTTTGTTCTAGTTGGCTAGCAATCAAATAACCAAGATGAATTAAGGTGAGATATGCACTTCATATTAGATAGAAGAACAACCAAAGGAAATGCTTCAGAAAATCGGCAAAAGTTTTTAAAAAGAATTAGGTCTGTTATCAAAGAAGCAATGCAAGACTCTTTTAAAAATAAGTCTATAAAAGAAATTGGTAAGGATGGTCAACTCGTAGAAGTTGATGCAAAAAAATTAGGCAAAACATTAGATGAGCCTCATTTTTCATATGATTATGGTGATGAAGAATCTTCAGTTATTGCTGGAAATGACCAATTTTCAAAAGGCGATCAAATCGAGAAACCACAAGGTGGAAAGGGTGGTCAACCAAAGGCTTCTGATGATCCTGAGAATGGCGAAGACCCATTTACAATCCAACTAACTCAAGAAGAGTTTTTAAAATTCTTTTTTGAGGATTTAGAATTGCCTGATTTGGTGAAGAAAGATTTGAAAAATTTAGATGAATTTAGAACTCGTAATGCTGGATATACAAGCAGTGGTTCACCATCTAGATTGAGTGTGGTAAGAAGTTTGAAAAACTCTTTAATGAGAAGAATGGCACTACAGTCTCCATACAGAGAAAGCCTCAACGAACAAAAATCATTGTTGGAAAAAACTACAGATAATGGCAAGAAGCAACAAATTGTAGAAGAAATTGCTTACTTAGAACAAAAGATTAAAAGTGTTCCTTTTGTAGATGATATTGATTTAAGATACAGAAACCCCGTTAAAGAACCCCACCCAAGTTTGAGTGCTACCATGATTTGTATTATGGATAATTCTGGCTCAATGGGTGAAAGAGAAAAAACACTGTCTAGAAAATTCTTTTATCTCTTATATTTATTTTTAACTAAGAAATATAAAAAAGTTGAATTAATTTTTATTCATCATACCACTAGTGCAAGAGAGGTTGATGAAGAAGAGTTTTTCAATATGAAGGAAATGGGAGGAACGGTTGTTTCTTCTGCCATACAGTTAACAGATGAAATTATAAAAGAAAGAGGGTTATCAAAAACTAATCTTTATATATGCCAATGTTCTGATGGTGATAATTTAAATGCAGAAGATAATGCAAAGTGTGTCAGTGTTTTAAACAATGCAGTGCTACCTTCTACCCAATATTATGCTTATATACAAATTCAACCAGAGTATCGTGCGGAAAACAATATTGGAGAAAATAGCCTTTGGAATGCTTATGGGGGAATTATTCATAAACATTTTGCACAACAATTGATTTTTAGTGACAAGGATATTTATCCAGTATTTCGTAAGTTGTTTGAGAAAAAAGCGGTTGCTTAACAGGAGATTATTTAATGTCAAAAGCATCACCATTATTTACAGAAGATCAAGATTGGACTTTTCCTTTATTGAATAAAACCTATGCTGAGATGGAGCAAATAGCAACCAATGATTTTAGGTTAGATTTTTATCCTAATCAAATTGAAATTATTGATTCAGAACAAATGCTAGAAGCCTATACCAGTGTAGGTATGCCAAACTATTATCGTCATTGGAGTTTTGGCAAAGCTTTTGAAAGTCAAAAGAAGCAATATTCAGAAGGATATTCTTCATTAGCTTATGAATTGGTTCTGAACTCAAATCCTTGCATTGCTTATTTACAAGAAAATAACACGATGACGATGCAAGCATTGGTAATTGCACATGCTTGTTTTGGACATAATGCGGTTTTTAAAGGTAATGAAATGTTTACCACTTGGACACAAGCTGGTTCAATTATGGACTATTTAAGTTTTGCAAGAGACTATGTTTCAAAATGTGAAGAATTGTATGGGGCTGAAGAAGTAGAGTCAGTTTTAGATAGCTGCCATGCACTTCAATATCATGGAATTAATACATATAAGCACAAAGTAGTTTCTAGGTATGGAAAGGATAAGCAAGAAAATGAAGAGGCAGTAAACAGTTTCATTAATCCTGATTTTGAAAGACTTTTAGATAAAGAAGTTAGAAAGCCAAAAGAAACCAGTGAAATGACCGTGCCTAAAACAAATAAGGATAATATTCTTTATTTTATAGAAAAGTATTCCCCAGCTTTACCTGCTTGGAAAAAAGAAATTGTGCGTATTGTTAGAACGATTTCTCAATATTTTTATCCACAAATGATGACAAAGGTATTGAATGAAGGATTTGCCTCTTACACTCATTACAAAATAATGGAAAAAATGTATGAGAAAGAATTGATTACAGATTCTTCCTGGATGGAATTTATCTTGTCACATACCAATGTGGTTGCCCAATCGGGAGTTGCATATGGTAAGTTTAGGGGATGGAATCCTTATGCTTTGGGATATGCTATATTTACAGATATTGAGCGAATTTGTAAAAATCCTACAGAGGAAGATAAGGAATATTTTCCAGATTTGATTGGTAAGGATTATATAGATGCAGTTCAGTTTGCAATGAAGAATTTTTCGGATACTGGATTTATTGCTCAATATTTATCCCCCAAAGTTATTAGAGATTTCAAAATGTTTTCAATTTATGACCCAAGTAGTTCAAAAATGAACTATGAGGTAAGTAATGTCAGTGACGAATTGGGATATAAAAATATTAGAGAGTTACTAAGCAGACAATATGAGAGGAATTATATGATTCCTTATATTGAGGTAGTTGGAGCCAATTTGCATGACGATAGAAAGCTAGTGTTGAAATATTTTCCTATCCGTCATCGTGAATTAAGTGACAGTACCAAACAAAAAATGCTCTCACACCTCAAAAATCTTTGGGGATATGATGTGGTGATTGAGAAAAACTACAATAACTAATTGATTTTTAAGATAAATAAATGAATTAAAGAAAAGCACCAGTTTGGTGCTTTCTTGTTTGAAATGAGGGTTTTAAGAAAAATAATGTTGTATTTGTGCAACAAAAAACAAAAAAATGATGTATTTTTACAAAAAGTTAGTGCAAAACGTTTGACTTTAAGATATTATAAGTTTACTTTTTAAATGAGCCGATTCAGAAATGAGTTGGGTTAATAAAAAGTTTAATTTTTAAAAAGGAAAAAATATTATGAAGAAAACTTTAGTTACTTTGGCAGTTATGTCAGCTATCTCTGGGTCAGTAATGGCTCAAAATGTTCAACTCTACGGTACCGTAGATGCGGGCATTGAAAATGTAAGAAGCGGTGGTGTTTCTACTACCTCTATGGGTCCTGGTTCAGTGTATACCCCTTCTTTCATTGGTATTAAGGGAACTGAGGAACTTGGCAATGGCTTACAAGGTAAGTTTGTATTGGAGCAAGGTTTTGATGTAAGCAACGGCGCTCAAGAAAATGTTAATCAAGCTTTCTCACGTCAATCTTGGCTTGGTCTTTCATCCAAGGAAATGGGTGAAGTTCGTTTAGGTAAGCAATATACCCCAATCCGCAACATCGTTGAAGCTGTTGATCCTTTCCGTCTTGGTTTGACTGGTAGCTCATTAAATGTTCTCGCTGGTGGCCTTCTTGGTCAAGCTCAAACCCTTGACAATGCTGTGACCTATGTATCACCTACCGTTAATGGTTTTAGTGGCTCTGTTCAGTATGGCTTAGGCGAAACCGCTGGTAGCACCTCTGCTAACACAACTTGGGGTGGTTCCGTAGCTTATGGCAATGGTCCTTTGCTTGTTGGTGCTGCTGTGATGACTGCTAAGCGTGGTGATGGCATTGTTCAAGATGACAAGGCTGACGCTTGGGTTCTCGGTGGTACTTATGATTTTGGCGCTGCTAAAGCACACTTTGCTTATGCTGAAACCAAGTTGGATGACCGCATTGCTAATTCAGAAACCAAGTTGAAGAATGTTCACTTAGGTGTTTCCAAGACTATGGGTGCTCATACCGTGTTAGCTTCTTGGAACCGTAATGAAGTTAGCGATTTAGCTAATAGCACAACCGACCAGTATGCTGTTGGTTATCAGTATGGTCTTTCCAAGCGCACTAGCCTCTACACTTCATATGCTTATGTGAAGAACGATAGCAATGTTGGCTTAGCTGGCGCTGCTGGTAATGGCGAAAGCGTGAACCGTTACAACATCGGTGTTAAGCACTCTTTCTAATATCATTTGATATTAACACAAAAACCCCAATTGGGGTTTTTTGTTTTTCCGAAAATAAATTTTATTATTAATTTAACAAAATAAAAAATCCCTCGTTTGAGGGATTTTGTTTTAGACTATTAACGTTTCCATTTTGGATTTTTGTTAATAGTGATATGGCGATTTAATGCATTTTCAATATAAGTATTTGCTTTTTTCGCATTTTGAGTAACTGTTTCAACATCATCATAAATATCTGAATATTTATAGTGTAACCAACGATAGCTCATGCTTAACTTAACAAAGTTTTCGGCTTCATAGAGTGAATAGCTATCGGTGTTTGAATAATTTAAAACATCAGGTAATGGTGGTGCTGTGTTATTGTTTCCTTGGATGTGGTTATTAATCCAACGATAAAAACATTTCACATGAAAATCACTATTTAAATCTATTGGCACACAGCAATAAGTGAATCCAGTTGCTAGGTCTAATTTTTTAGATTTAATCAGGCTTGCAATTTCAATCATACTATCAAGATTTGCTGTCTTGTAGAACTCATGGTTTCTAATAAGTTTTTCTTTAAAGAAAATTAATGCTGAATATAAATCTTCTTTTCCTATAACAGAACAAATAGTTTGTATTTGATTTAAGTTAGGTGCAATTGGAATACGAGTATCAAGTGCTTTTTCGTAACCTAAATGAACTGCTCTATGAAGTAAGTCCCTAGATTCATAAGAATTATCAAAAAGAATACCTACATCTCCAGAATTGGCGAAACCAAAACGCCCTGATCTACCTGCAATTTGTTTGATTTCACTAATAGTTAAACTTCTAGTGTCAAACCCATCAAATTTTTCTAAGGTAGAAAAGAATAATCTTTGAATAGGAAGGTTGAGTCCCATACCAATAGCATCAGTGGCAACAAGAATTGGATTTTCTCCAGATTTAAATTTAGCAGCTTCTGCTCTTCTTACTTCTGGGGACAAGTTACCATAAATAACTGAGCATTTTTTACCAACACCTTCAATGGCATTCTTCATTTCAAGTGCAGATTTTCTACTGAATACTACTACACAGTCCCCCTCTCTTAAATCTTGGAATCTCCAAAGAGGTTCTCTAGTGTGCAGTGGGGTTTTTCTTTCAAAGTTTTTGATTTCATATTCTTCGCCTAATTCATCTAAAACTGGAAGAATGAAAGGAAGTGCTTCTTCTGATCCTACTAAAACCACATGTTTTGCACTAACTCCAATCATTGCTTGAGACCAAGCCCATCCTCTTGCTGGGTCAGCAATCATTTGAATTTCGTCAATTACTGCAACATCAATAATTTTATTGATATGACACATTTCAATTGTGCTGCTTGTATGTGTAGCATTTGGTATTAAATGTTGTTCTTCCCCAGTGATAAGGTTTGCAGTAATACCTCTATCAAAAAGAGCCTCTTGACCTTCAGCCGCCATTAAACGTAATGGTGCAAGGTAAGCACCAGTTTCACCTTTTGCAAGTTCGTTTAATGCATTATAAGTTTTTCCAGAGTTGGTGGGGCCAATAAAAATACTGAATTTTCTATTGAGTGAGCGAGCAAGAGGAAAAGTTTGTTCGTAAGACTCAAGATTTAATTGGCTTTCAATTTGCTCTATATGATGAATTTCTTGTGCTTCTTGAGACCAAAGGTCATAGATTTGATTGGCTTTAGATAAAAAGCCTTTTGGTTGTTTGGTTGGTTTTCTCCAGGCTTGAATAATTTTATTTTCTAAGTTGGGTAAAAATTTTAATATTCTTCTGTCTAGATTTTCTGTGGATAAGAACTTATTGAGAGCATTTTGGGCTTCTTCTTCTGCATCAAATTTATTGATTGCATCTTTGCACCAAGTGTTGAATTCGTGTTTAATTAGTGAAAAATCATTTGGGTTTGCAGCAACAAAAGGTTTAAATTCTTTCCATTCCCCTATGACTGCTCTAATGCTTAATTGGTGTCTTTTATTTTTAAATCCATATATTTGGACATTGTAATCTTTCATTACATAAAGATGCTCATAGCTTTGATTTGTTTCAATAAACAAACCTTCTTTTTTCATAATCTTTGCAAGATTGTTATACATCATTTGCAATTGATTCTTCAGTTTTGGCTTGATGAGAGGGGTATCTGAAGGTTTCTTTTTGTCCCGATTTTGTTTCTTTGAATTCTGCTTTACTGCTTGCAGTTCATTAGGATTTTTCAATGTGTTTACCTCATTTTCTGTAGTTGGTTTCTTGATTAAAATTTCTTGCTTAGCTTTAGGGTTTTTGCTTTGAAAGAATTTTTTTCGTTTAATTTTTTCATTTCTAGTGATCCGACTTTCTTTTGTATACTCCTTATTTTCATTGTTAAGATTAGTTCCTTGTGTTGCTGATACCTCGTGGAAGTCCATATGAAAAACCCCTTTTTTTATAGTTAAAAGTTAGCACTGCTAAAAAAGACAGTATTTTTTGAATAAAAAATAACCAATGACTGTGATAAACAGTAACATTGGTTATTTGATTTTTTCCCGGTCCAAACATCAAAAATTTCTTTTTGATTGATTGTTCAGTTAATATTTGGTTAAACGTAAAATTGAGAATCATTAAAGTTTTTTTATATTTGACTATATTGTGACTTTTTTTTTCAAAAAAATCAAGTTATATATTTTAAAGATAAAAGGAATAATATGGAAAATACAGAATTATCTATTCTGTTTTTAGGGGGGAAGTATGAATTACTCTTTAAAGAACTTGAGAGAAAATCACTTATTCATGATTTTTTAAAAATTTTTTCACCTCTAACTTCAGCTTCACAAAATGGGTTTGCAGAATTATTTTCAAAAAATAATGAGTTGCAAGCAAAACATTTTTTTAGGTTGTTGAATAGAAAAGTAAGAAGGGAATTTAAAAAAAACAAAGATCATTTGCCAGTAGTTGTTAATGTTGTAGAAGAATTGTTAAGTTCTATTTTTAGTAATATAAGCACTAGTTCTTATCCTGGTGGTAATTTTTTACCTAAAAAAAATATAGTTAGCATAAGAGTTGCTGTAGATTGTTGTTTTAATTTTTATGAGTTAGTGAGGGGGAATAAAATGAAAGAATCTATCAATATTCCAGAACTTTCAATTTATCGCTTTGTTGAGCAAAATTGGCAAGATGGAATAGATGCGATATTTGAAGTTATTTTAGAAAAATATCAGCATAATTTAGGGATAATTAGCAGAAATATGTATGCTGAATGGTGTTTTAAATGTTTTGGTGCTTATTTAGAAGCTGAAAAGTTAGATTTAGCAATTAAGAAAATCCCACATTATTCCTCTCTAATGACAAAAATAACAGAAGGGTTTGACAATAATTGTAATATCTATATTCCTATGCCTCAAAAAAAATACAGCGGTTTGATAAATAAAGAGGGGTTAGCATTATTAATTAATGAATTATTGCAAAATAATATAGGGTTTAATAAGATAGGTGGGTTTGTGTTTTGGAACTCGAATTTAGATTTGTTATTGTTACTAGAGAGTTTGTATAAAATTAATTTTCATAACCTTTATGAAATATTGATAAGGGCGAAAAATAACGGTTGTGATCTAAGGTTCAAAGAAAATGAAGTCTTAAATTATTTAAGTAATAAATTGTTAGAGCAGAAACTTAAAGAAAAACTATATAACAATAATACTAAAGATGAAAAAAAGACAAAAATTTAATGAAATAGGTTTAAAAAGTTATGATATAATTAGAACAATTAATATCTTAAGGAGATTTGAATATGGAAGAGCCTCTTGCGATAAATTTGAATGGTGATGGGTATCAACTTTTGTCTTTCAAGGACAAGTTGTTTATTGGTGCAGTATCTGTTGTTTTGGCTTTGGTTTGGGCTGTATTAGCTTTTAATTTTCCTTATTTTGTAGCAGCTTATTTGGGATGTGTTGTTTTACTTGTAAGGTTTTTCTTGAAAAAAACGATTAAAGGTTCTTAACAAAATGTTGGGGGGCTAATTATGTTTAAACGGTATTTATATATTTTATAAGCATCTTTAACCTCTTTAAAATCAAAAGGGGTTTTTTCATTATCTAAGTTTAATGTTTTGAGAATATTAACGAGTGCAATAATAGACCTTGTTTTAGTTACTTTTGCAATTTCCAATAACATATCTGAGTGTTTTGCGACAATTTCTCTGATGTCTCCAACAATATATTTAAAATTATGCTTGTTTAGTATTACAGCGGGTTTGGTTTCATTTTCAATAAAATAACAGATTTTCCCCTTCATATTATCTCCTAGGTCATAGGATTGAATTTTTGCAATAAATGGAATGCCCATATGCTCTATCATAACTAAATAGTTATCTGGAATGTTGGGGCAAATAATATCTTTTTGGTTTTCAGAAATCGTTTCGGAAGTTGTATGAAATAAATATTCAGCCCCCTTTTGAATAACAAGAATAGTGAGTAAAAATATTTTTTTAATTTGGCAGAATAGGTTCATAACTTTTCCCAAAATAGGGTTACATATTAGCAGTGGATTACTAATTAGTCAATAAGTTTATTCTTTAACTAATTGAATTTAAATAGTTTTTTTATTATTTTTTTTCATATTAAATATGTTGGACAATTTCTAATTGTGGCTTGCCAAAAGTAGTTTTTTCTTTTAGTTGTTGTTTATTACTTTTAAGCGACAACATGGAAATTATACAATTTATAAAGCAAAATGAGTTAGCAATTTATCTATCATTAGGTATTATTGGATTGTTGATTATTTTTTTAATCATAAAATCAACTAAAAAAATTATTTTAATGCCCGAGTTGATTCCTTATGCAATGCATTATAAAAATGTCCGTGCTGTATTATCTACGGAAGATTGGCAAAGGCTTGCAAAAATAAAATATAAAGAGTCCAAATACAGATGTGATATATGTGGTGTTAAGGCAAGATTGGAGTGTCATGAAATTTGGGAATTTAATGACAGAAAACTTGTTCAATCTCTGAGTGGATTGACTTGTCTTTGTTCTGATTGTCATCGGGTAAAACATATTGGGTTGGCAAGAAAAATGGGATGGTTTGGCGATGCTCTTCATCACATGGCAAAAGTTAATAAGATATCTCAAAGTAAAGCTAGAAGTCTTGTAGATATTGCAGAAGAACAAGTAAAGCAAAGACGAGATGAATATAGTTTAGACTTAACTTATCTCAATCGTTATAGTCATATTCTTCCGAGAAAATATTCGAAAAGAGAAAATGAAAACTGTATGCGAATTGGTGGAAATTATTAGAGTGAATTAAATCTATCTAATAAGCTCCCGTGTTCGGGATTGATAGGTATTGTGTTTTCAAGCATGACAATATGCTGCACTAAAGCATTATAAAATGCTTGGCAGTCTTCAGTATAGCTTGAATCTGGGTCATAATATTCAAAATGAATGGCGGTCTTATTAAAAAGAACATAAACTTGCCGACTAATTTTTTCAGAAAAAATCATGTCATATTTGGTTTCTTCGTTTAAGTTGCTTTCCATTATCTCCTGGCAAACACTTTGGATATTTAAAAGATCGCTTAAAATTTCGCTTTGTTTCATTAGTTTATCCAAAAAATGTTAAGTGATTGTATCATAAAACAATTGCTAATTCTATAAAAAAATTAGTAAAAAAAATGTTTTTGTGCATTGCAAAAAAAATTTAAATATATTACTATAGCCCTGCATTTTATAAGGATAAAAATCATGTCAGTGAAGGCAGTAATTAATTTAGAAGGAAAAGTTGGTCTTGTTACAGGTATCGCAAATAATTCATCAATTGCTTATGGTTGTGCAAAATCATTTCGTAATTGTGGGTCAGAATTAGTAGTTACCTATCAAAACGAAAAAACGAAAAAGTTTACAGAAGAGTTGGCTAATGAGGTTGGCGCAGGTTTGTATCTTCCTTTAGATGTGGCTGAGCCAGGTCAAATGGAGGCTGTTTTTGAAGCTATTGATAAAAAATATGGCAGGTTAGATTTTGTTGTTCATGCGATGGCATTTGCTTCAAAAGAATCATTGCATGGACGTGTGACAGATGTAACTTCACAAGGTTTGAATATGGCAATGGATGTTTCATGCCATTCATTTGTGCGTATGGCAAAATTGGCTGAACCACTTATGATCAAGGCTGGTGGTGGTTCTTTGATCACTATGAGTTATCTTGGTGCTGAAAAAGTTATTAAGAATTATGGTGTAATGGGTGTTGTTAAGGCTGCTTTGGAAGCTTCAGTGCGTTATCTTGCTTATGAGTTGGGTCCTGAAAATATTCGTGTCCATGCCGTTTCACCTGGACCTTTGCTGACTCGTGCTGCTTCTGGCATTAATGAGTTTAGCACTTTGATGGCAGAAGCTGAAAGTAAGGCTCCTTTGCATCGTTTAATCACTCCAGATGAGGTGGGTGATTTGTGTGCTTTCTTAGTAAGTGATTGTTCAAGAACATTGACTGGAGATGTTATTTTTGCCGATGGTGGATATAACATTGTAGGTTAATTGTTAAAAGATAGTTGATTTTTAAAAGCCCCGATTGGGGCTTTTGTTATTTTTAATGTTTTTGACTTTAAGTTGGAAAGATTGCATAATACAAAAAATCACAGGAGAGTATTATGTTTGATTTCTTTTTGCCCCAATTGGAACAAGCGAATAAAATAGCTGAAACAATGACTTCTGCGATATTTGAGAAAAATCAAAGTATTTTTAAAGTAACCACTGACCCCGCTGGTTATTATTTTTTACTTGAAACTATGGAAGACTATAATCCTTATTTTCCTAAAATATATCAAGATTATGGAAAAGTGTATGCCAAAAATTTCAAAAAATATTATTTAATTGAAATGGAAAAGTTAGAGAAGTTAAATTCTTATGATAGAGCATATGCGACATCAATGAATATTGTAAATGCCTATCAACAATATTGGCAAGATTGGGCAAGTTTAAATGGTTTTATTTGGTCATTGCCTTGGAAAATTGCTTCAATTGGAAACTATGAGACAGAGCTTAAAAAAGCCTTAAATAAAATTTCAGAATATGCTGAACAAACGGGTGTGACTCCTGATTTAATGAAGATAGATAATTATATGAAGAGAAAAGATGGTCATTTGGTTATTGTAGACCCCGTTTTCTCTGATACAAAATAATTAATCTGGAACACCTAGTTTTTTTCTTAATGTTTGATATTGAACTGTAATTTGACTATCTATTTCTGGGTTGGTTTCATCTGTATGTTTTTTAAATAAATCATCAAAAATTAATTTATATTCAGATAGGTGTGTTGTGTTGTTAGTTTGCTCTTGAATTTTTTTAGAAAGTTCTGCTTCTTTTTCTTTAAGTTGATTTATTCCTAGAGACAATCTGCTCATAAATGATGCCCAATTTGAAATTAATTGTGGTGATGGATTTGCAGAGTTGTGTAGAGGGTGGGGAGTTGTTTCTTGTTTTTCTTGAAGCAATTGAATTTTGAACAACATGTCTTTTTGTTGCTCTTCTAATGAGTTTATTATTTTTTGTGCAAGATTGGTTTGCTTTTCTAAAAAAGTATAAATTTCTATAGGCGTAATCTTCTTCATTTTTACATCTTGAGTGTGTTGGTATAAGAAACGAAAATAGCATCTTTTTGACTAGATGGATTATTGATTTTAATAGGTTTAATCTTTTCGACTTCTTTACCAAATTTCTCAATTTGTTCTGATGAAATATTGTCTGTATATTTAATTTCAACACTCATGCTGACACATTTAGTGTAATCTTTTTTACAAATATGTTCTGGTTTTTGGATACCTTTAATTCCAGTATAAACAATAACAACTTTATTTGTTGTTTTTTCATCAATATCTTTTTTAAAAACATTAGAGAAAATACTATCAAGCGAGTTGACCCATTCACCTAATTCTTTTGGGGTAACACCTAATTCTTCAAAATTTCCTGGTGGGGTTAAAAAGTTAATATGGTCTGGTGTGTATGGATTAGCTGTTTGAGCTTGAGATAATAGTGGTGTAGTAGCGAGTAAGGTTGCTAAAAGTAATGATTTGAAAAACATGAAATCTCCGAAAAAAATTTGTTTAATTGTAACATGATTTTTCTTCTTAGGGTTGATTTTACTAATTAAAAATTTATCTTTTACAAAACGGGAGAATAAATTATGGATAATAAATTTATCAAAGATAGTCGCACTAAAGAAGAAAAAAATAAAGTATCTAAATTATTGGATTTTTTCAAGGGGATTACTAAAGAAGATCGTGGACAATCTTTGGGATTATCTCGTGGTGAGAAAAAAAGGATTTCTAAATTATTAGATGATTGCTTAAAAGAGTCGGGTGGTGAAGTTGCTGCTAGAATGAGAATGGCTCAAATTGGTCAAGCATACTTAGAATTAAATATGGAAGGAAGAAAAGAAGTTTTTAAACTATTGGCGGCTCTTCAATATGACAATAAAGAAATATTAAGAAAAATATCAGTTTTATGTCACGATTTAGAAGGTGGTGGGTTTAAAGAAGAACATATCTATAATTTAAAAAGAGCATTAAGAAGTCCTAGGTCAACCATTTTAAAGCAATTAAACTTTTTAGAGCAAGGAATATTGCTTTTGGTTCAAATGAGAGAAGATTTAATTAAGTTTATTGATGATGGTGCAAAAGACCTTTTACCTTTGGAAGAAGATTTTGCGAATTTATTAAATTCTTGGTTTGATGTGGGATTTTTAAATTTACAAAGAATTACTTGGGATTCTTCTGCTTCTTTATTGCAGCAAGTTATTCGTTATGAAGCTGTTCATAAAATTCAATCTTGGTCAGATTTAGAAAATAGGTTAGATAGCGATAGAAGATTTTATGCTTTCTTCCATCCTAGAATGAAAACTGTTCCACTGATATTTGTTGAGGTTGCATTAATGACTAAAGTTGCTGACTCAGTGCAAGAAATATTAGATGAAAGTGCTCCAGTCTTAAATCACTTAAAAGCTAATACGGCCATATTTTATTCAATTTCTAATACACAAAATGGACTAAGGGGAATTTCTTTTGGTAATTTCTTAATTAAGAAAGTTGTTGCCCAACTAAAAGAAGAATTCCCTAATTTGAAAAACTTTGTCACAATTTCACCCATTCCTAGATTTGTTCCTTGGTTAAAGTCTCAAATTAAAAGTGGTCATTTGGAAAAAATTATAAAAGAGAATGTCGTTCTTAATAAAAGTCCAAAAAGCACTATTCAAGAAGTTTGGACTGTAGATAAGGTTTACTCAGATATTGTTGAATTATCTAAGTCTCCCACTAATGCATTTGCTTCTTTTAATCAAGAATATGTAAATATTGTATTAAAACCAGTTTTGGAAATGTTAGCTTCAGTTTATCTTTTCAATAAAGAAAAATTATGGACTAATGACCCTGTTCTTAAGTTTCATTTAACCAATGGCGCCGAAATATACCGAATTAATTGGCAAGGCGATACTTCTGATAATGGCTATAAACAATCATTAGGAATGATGGTTAATTATTTTTATGATTTAAAAGATGTTGAGAGAAATCATGATTCATTTGATAAAGATATTAAATCCTTATCTTCATCAGTAAAAAATATGATGAAAAAACAAATTATTTCATATTGATTGAATAATTAAATTTATTGGTTTTTAAAAAGTCATGTGTTATTTTCACACATGACTTTTTTATAATTTAACCATAAATATAAAATTACCTTGAAAGCTTCCAAAATTTCAAGGTGTATAAATTAAGTTGAGAAAAGCAATAAAATAGTGGTTTTTTCTTTCTTACAATTAGTTACAAGAGAAAATGAAAAATTTTTTTTATTTTGTAAACCAAATAGTAATCTGGTTCGTTATATCACTACAACACATTTATTTTAAAGGAGAGTGTTTATGAAAAAGATCGCTATGTTGGTTTCCGCTATGATGATTTCTGCTGGTGCTTTTGCTGCCGAGCCAGCCAAGGTTGAAGTTAAGCCTGAGGTTGCTCCAGTTGCCGCCCCTGCTGCTAAGGCTGAAGTGAAGGCTGTTAAGACTGAAGTGAAGACTGCCCCTGCTGCTAAGGCTGCTCCCGCTAAGGCTGAAGTGAAGGCTGCTCCTGCCGTGAAAGAAGAAGTGAAGGCTGTTAAGACTGAGGTTGCACCTGCTGCTTCCGCTCCTGCTGCTAAGCCAGCTAAGTAATTTAATCTTAAATTACACAAAAGCCCCAATTTTGGGCTTTTTTATTTTTAATCATTCTTAATGCATACAAAATCCCCATTTAGGGGATTTTGTATGCATTAAGTGTTTTTAATGATTAGGTTGCATTTCGTAAACAAGTTAAATTGTAAGCGAATCGTTCTAAAGCAAAATGGATTTTATCATTTTGTTGTGATGCATTTTCTTTAACTGAAGCAATCCAAGAAATAAGTTCTTCTTTGCTTTGTTGTAAAGTGGCTCCTCTGCTAGTCCATAATAATAAAAGTTCTTGTCTTTTGTTATATAAATAAGCTAACAATTTATTTTCAAGCATTTTATTGAGTATGCCTTCTTGTTTTTCGGTAAGTTTAACTGCTCCACTATTGTCATGATAAAAAACATATTTCAATTCTTTAATACTTGCCATTTTTAAGATGATTTCTTTTTCTCTCATTGATTTAATGATTTCTAAAACATCAGATTTGGTTTTTTTATAAAACATTCTTAAAACGAAAGATTTATTTTTAATTAATGTATCCAAAGAAGTATCTAAAGAAACGGGTGTTTGTTCAATAACTGGTAAATAAGAAACCTTACTTATTTTAGCAATTCCTAACATTGAAAATAATTTAATCCAAACCCATCCAATATCAAATTCGTACCATCTAAAAGAGAGTTTTGCAGATGTTGGGTAAGCATGATGATTGTTATGTAATTCTTCACCGCCAATAATTAAACCCCAAGGAAAAATATTGGTGCTAGTATCAGTAGTGTTAAAGTTTCTATAACCTTTAAAGTGTCCTAATCCATTGATAACTCCAGCCGCCCAAAATGGAATCCATAAAAGTTGAACTAATAACATCCACAATCCGTGCCATCCGAATAATAGAACTTGGAAAATTCCCAATGCAGTCATTCCGCTTTTGCTGTATTTGGCATAAAAGTGAGCTAATTTATCATTAGGTGTCATGTGACCATAACGCTTAATCGTTTCTGGGTTGTTAGCTTCTTTTTTATAAAGCACAACTCCCTTAAATAATACTGTCCAAATACCATAAAGTTTAGGGCTATGAGGATCTCCTTCTTTTTCACAAAATGCATGATGTTTTCTGTGAACTGCCGCCCATTCCGTAGGATTTTGACCTGTGGTTATCCAACACCAGAATCGGAAGAAGTGTTCTAGCGGTTTAGAGACACTCAATGACCTATGTGCTAAACTGCGATGTAGATAGATTGTAACAGTTAATATGGTGATATGAGTTGTCAATAAAACATAGGCTACATGCCACCAACTAAATTCGTAAAACATAAAATTTCCTTACCTTAAAAGGAACTAAATTATCAAAACCTCTAAAAAATGTCAAATAACTAAATGAGTTCAATTTGTTTGTTTTTTAAAAAAACCTCTCTATAATATATAGATATGGTTTAAGGAAAAAAAATGACACATAAAGAATTGTTAGAAAAAATTAAAGAAGGAAGTAAGGTTACAACCAATCAAGAATTTTCTGAATATGTTCAATTGTTTCTACAAGATGATATAAGTTCTGATAGATTGAACTTATATATAGAAAAGATGAAAGCCGAAAAATTACCTAATTTAGCTGCGGCTAAAAATGAAATATTAAAGCAAATTTTTTCTGATTATATTCAATATACATTAATGGAGGCTAATCTTGCCGCAATAGACGAAAAGCCATTAGAGGCAAAAAGATTGGTTGAACAACTAAATGAATTAAGATCGGTTTTTAAAAATCATGATGTAAATAATTATAAGGATTTTATTTTAGAATCTGATTCTAAAATGTCTGAAATTGAAGTTGAGTTATTATTTTTTGAACCTGAACTAAGTACAGAAGAGTTGGGTAAGTTAAGTGAAGCATTTTTAAAGGCTTTTGGTAAGAAAAATACTGAATTGTCAGATAAGGATGATTATCAAGAAAAGTTTTTCAATCATCCATTAATTCAATGCTTGGATGGGTATTCTGATTTTAAAACAATCCAAAGAAATGTATCAAATGGAACTATTCAGTTAGGAACCTATGAGTATTTAATAAAGTCCCTATTAGAATTGAGAGGTAAAATTAATGCCGAAGAATATCAAGGATTTATTACTTATGTCATTCATGAAGATTTAAATTATGGCTTGGCAAATATTTTAAAAAATGATTCATATAAGCCTGAAACTTTACGTCATTTGCTCAAAAATTTATCAGAAGGAGTTGATTTTACCAATGATAAATTAAAAGAAATAATGCTAGATATTAAAGAAAATCATACTCATAATTTGGCTTTAAATGAAAAGAAAGAATTGGCAAGAAATATTAGTTCTACTTTTTCTTTAAACGATTATGGGTTTAAAACAAAATTACCTAATTCTGGCAGAGAATTGTTTTTTCATGGGCATGCTACTGAAAACTCTGGTAGTAAGCAGTTTGAGCAGCAAGCCAATACGGCTAATGCTTGTCGTGCATTTGGTTTAGATACGATTGGATTAACAGTATTAAAAGAAGAAGTGACAAGAACAGATCACCACAGTACATTTATTCGTGAAGCAAAATTATCCCATTTAGTTCATTTGACTAAAACTGAAGAGGTAGTTTTAAGCGGATTACAATTTGATGGTTCATATGTAAAAAATTTGGCAACCCAAGTTAAAAAAGAAGAAGATTTACAGAGTGGAGATTTGTTAGGCTCTAATCACTATATTATAAAATCAGATATTGCTCGTTCTCAAAGAGTAATTAGAAATAATCTTGGTAAAAATGATTTAGAATTATTATGTGAAAAGAAGAATGCTTACTTATTGATTTTAGAAAAAAATAAAGAGCTAATTAAGACATTGGTTGATATTACTTCAACGAATAATCAACTTTCTTATCAGTTATTGTGTAAGCCTCTCGCTGATTTTGTAAAGGGTGCATTAAAGATAGAAAAAACAGCACAAATTAAATTATTTTCTCAAGAAGAATTAAGATTGGTGAAAGAAGTGTTTTCTGTTCATACTTTAAATGTCGATTTAGCCTCTGTAATGTCTGACACTTTAGATGCGATTGAAAATAGAAGAGTTGAAAGATACAAAGATATTAAAGTTGAATCTTATAAATCATTAGTAGATTTATGTGTAAACGATAAAGAATTAAAAGTTGTTTCAACAGAAGATAATTTACCTAAAGAGCATTTGAAGATTTTAAATAGACCTTATGCAACAATGGGGATTTGTTTGAAATATCTTGAAGAAAATCCAATATCTTTACCTGGGTATACAAATGCATATAAAAATAAAGTTGCTAATAAGTTAATACAGAAAATTGAAAGTGAGTCTGATGACTTATTAAAATATAGAAGCGATAAGAAAGAAAATTTACGTTCTAATATTCTTGAAATAGCAGAAGAATTAAAAAACGGTCAATCAATGCATTTTAATAAAAGTGATTGGGCTTCAACAGACTCAAGATATGTATGGTTAAAAACATTGTCTTCACTTTTTAAGACCGATGGTAAAACTGAAGAACAAAAAAGAAATGACTTACTATTATTGCGTGGATTGTTATCTGTTGCTGAAATTAGTGGTGCAAAAATTTTCTGTGGAAATCAAGACTTAAGAAAAAAGATATCACCTTAAATTAATATGCATTATGAAAACCACCTTTATATTTTATCGGTGGTTTTTTTATTGTTAAACTTTTTTAAAGTGTCCTATGGTTTTATCTTTATAGATCTCTTTATGTGGCAATATTAAACCACTCATTGCTATATATGTTCCAATTTTTAGAAATCCAATACAACCAAGTGCAAATCCAATATTAAATTCAGCATCTGAATTTGGAAATCCATAGGGAACCATTGCACCAGTAAGAACAATCACTTTATTTGTCTTGCCGTCTAAATATTCAGCGGTCTTGTTAATGGTATCTGTTCCATGTGTAATAAGAATATATTTTTCTTTCTTGTTATTAATTAGTTGTAGAAGTTGTTCTCGTTCAGTATTAGTTATCTCTAAACTGTCTTTTTTAAAACAAGAAGTCACTGGATAATTTAAAGAGTTTAATGAAAATTTTGTTGCAAACATTCTTTCATAAGCGGATTCTTTAATTTCTAGTTGACCGATATTGGGAACATATTGTTTATCAATCGTTCCTCCTGTTGTAATGATTGCAATATTTTTGTTCATTTTAATCTTTTATTGAATTAAGAAAGAAAAAAATGTCTTAAATATTAAGACATTTTAATTGGGTTTGAATTAAGGTTTTGGACGTGGGCTGTTAAAAAATTCGTTCATTTGATTAAGCGCACCTTTAAGCATTTCTTTACGCCTTACTTCTGCGGCTTCTCTATATGCTTTAGCTTCAATTCTACGTTTAACTTCTTGCATAATAAAAATGTCCTTCAACTCCTCCACTTGTGGTGCAATACGTTCTTTCTGTTTCTCAACAATAGCATCAAATTCTTGTTTAGTGCTTGTAGTAAAAGTGGCATTTTGAGCTTGTCCCTCTTCTAATTGAACACCTACGGGGCATCCGTGAAGAACAATGCGTCCATATTTAAACTCTGATTCGTATCCACGACCTGAACGGGTATAAACACCCATGCTGCGTCCGTAATCAAGCCAAACTGCATCACCTTTTTGAATTTCTATTTCTCCAATTTGTGAGTAAAGAACTGAACCATCAGGTAATTTAACTTCAGTGGAAGTTTTAGCTTTAATATTTGGGCCATTCCAAGTGTGATAACGGACTTCATCGTTTTGATTATTCATTTTTTTCTCCAAAACATATAGTATGCTTTAATTATAACAGAACAAAAGCAAAAAAACAAAAAATCCCCGATTGGGGATTTGGTTTATTGCATCTTTAGCTTGTTTTCAGTTAAAGATAATTGGGTACTATCTTGAACTTCTACAATTCTTCTAGCGCCATTAAAACGCTTAGTCCAATAGTTTTCAGTCATATCTTCAACTCTAACTTTTTGACCTCTTCTTGGGGCATGTAAGAATTTGTTATCTCCGATGTAAACACCTACATGAGAAAATGCTCTTTTCATTGTGTTGAAAAAAACTAAATCTCCAGGCTTTAATTCGTGAGAAGCAACATAATCTCCAATTTTACTCATTTCTTTGGCTGTTCTTGGTAGATATACTCCAATACTGTTTTGGAAAACAGCACGAACTAAACCACTACAATCAAATCCACTTTTTTCAGTATTTCCACCCCAACGATAAGGTATGCCAATATAAGACATGCCTTGCTGAAGAATTGAACCAGTGATTTTAGTATATTTAACAAATATATTATCTTGTTTTTCTTCAACAACAGTTGTATCTACTTTTGGTAGATTGTCGTAATTTATTTTTGTTTGGTTTTCAGAATTAATTTTATAACTGTAACTGATAAAATCAATTTCTGAAATCATGATTTGATTGTTTTCTTCTGCAAAGGAGGGCATTGCTATAAAAAAAGCAAAAAAGCTAGCAGCCCCTATTTTCTGAATAGTTTTTTTCATAGTTAATAATTGTTGTGAAATTTTTGTTATCTTTGCAATTTACTGGGTAAATGCAGTGTTGTCAAGAAAAACAGCCTTAAATTATAACTTGAAATAGAAAATTTGTAAAACTAAGTTTTTTAATTTAGAGAATAAAGTGCTTTTGCAAAAGATTTCCAAAGAACACCACCATGAATATGTGTATGGTGTTCTGTCGCTCCTTCAGTCATCACCCTAAACATTGCATGAACAAGCCCAAAAAACAAAACTTTATTTTTTAATATCGAATCCCCACTTTTCATATATTCTTTTGATACTGCTTCATTAAAAATTTTAAATTCTTTAGCTAAAGCAATACACTCTTCTGGATTATTCCAATTAAAATGGATGGCGACTGCAAACCGTTTAAGTTCTTTTTCTATTTGTTTTGCGTTTTCTTGTTGGTGAAAAATAATTGACATGTTCTTTTATAATAATTCTTATAATTAAAATTTTTAGATAATTTTTTGTCAAAAATAAAGCCCCAATTTGGGGCTTTATAATTTAGTTATATTTAATATTATTGCTGTCTACGTAAGAAAGCTGGAATGTCATAGGTTGGAACATTGTTTGTGTTCATTCCGTTTCCGCCTCTGTTACCATTATTTACATTGTTGGCATTGTTTTGAGGAGGTGTTGATTGTTGCACAGGTGCTGCAAAATTATGAGTTCCAGTTCTCTGATGTGCTTCACGATTGTTTCTAAATACTTGTGGAGCATTTCCTTGATACTTTTCTTCATTTTGCACAAATGGGACACGACCAAATGAGCCAGTATTCATCATAACGCTGTCATCACGAGCATTTGGATTAACTTTATTAAGACCAGTTGCAATAACGGTTACACGAACACTGTCTTCCATAGTTTCGTCAAAGACGGTGCCATACTTAATAAATGCGTCTGGTGCAGCAAACCCTTGAAGTGCTTGAATAGCATCTCTGATTTCTGACATCTTGAGTGAACGGTTTGCAGTAATGTTAACAATTAAGCATTTTGCTGTAGATAGTTTGATGCCTTCTAACAATGGTGATGCAGCAGCTTTTTCAGCAGCAACTCTAGCACGGTCAATACCTGAAGCTTCAGCATTACCCATCATTGCTCTACCCATTTCGCCCATTGCGGTTCTAACGTCTTCAAAGTCAACGTTAACTAAGCCAGGAACATTAATGATTTCTGAAATTCCGCTAACAGCAGAATGTAAGATGCCATCAGCATGTCCGAAGCATTCATCAACAGATGCGTCGTCACCGTATACCTCAATAAGCTTGTCGTTAAGAACAACAATTAAAGAGTCTACATTTTTATTTAAATCTTCAACACCGATTTCTGCGGTTTTCATACGATTTTCAAACCAGAATGGTTTTGTAACTACACCAACCACTAAGATGCCCATTTCTTTAGCAAGTCTTGCAATAACTGGTGCGGCTCCTGTTCCAGTACCACCACCCATACCACAAGTAATAAAGAGCATGTGGCAATCTTTAATAGCTTCACTAATGAGTTCTTTAGAGTCTTCAGCAGCTAGTCTACCAGCTTCTGGTTTAGAACCAGCACCAAGACCAGTTTTTCCAAGTGGAAGTTTGATTGGTGCAAGACTACGGCTGAGTGCTTGAGAGTCTGTGTTTGCATTAATAAATTCTACACCTTTAACACCGGAACGAATCATGTGGTCTACTGCATTGTTACCTGCACCGCCAACACCAACTACTTTAATAATTGTGCCGCGCTTTTCGGCCATTCCAATGTCAAAGCTGAAGCTTTGATTTTTTGTTTTGTCAGAATCTGTTTTTGAATTAGAAGTTGTCATATTATCCCTATATAGTCAATCAGGGCTAATATTACAAATTTTTTTTTAAATGTAAAGAGCTTTTTTAGGTTTTAATTATATTCTTTAAATTATTTTTTAATTTTTTTAAAATAATCAGTTTTTATTTTGTGGTTTTCTTTGAAAAAACTTAAAACAAAATCCTATGGTTAGTGTTGTAATAGGGATTAAAATAAACCATAAGTTTTGATAACCTTTTGCGATTAAGAATGCAAGACCAATAAAAATTAACAGACTACCTCTTATCGTAAAATTTGAAACTTCTTCTAATATATTAAATTGATTTTTTTCTTCAATATAAACTTGGGTTTTTTGACTCATTGGGGTCTCCTAATTGGGGTTTTAACAAGACATATATTATCAATAAAAAATGAAAGGTCAATATGCTGTAAACCCTTGATTTTATTAGAAATAAAAAATAAATCCTAATGAAATCAAGGGTTTGGAAGGACAAAAATATTTATTTATTTTTTAAACTATTTAATATCTAATTTTGGAAACCTATATTTTAATTGTTCAGTTTTTGGATAGAGCTTTACTTAAAAAATAGGGTTTATTCTACATTGTTTTTCAGCATTATTTTAGTTGATTTTTTCATTTTTGAAGTTCCTAATCAATTAATTTTAATATGCAATCTTTCATAAAAAATCTTCTAGAGATTGACTTTGTGTGGGTTTTTTAATATAACTATTCTAATTTTTAAAATAAATCATGAATATTCAAAAATTATTTAACACGAACCCCGCAAATATTGTGGGGTTTACTAATTATTATTTTAAGTACTTCAGTTTGAAGCTATTTAGAAATAAAAATTTAGCTCAGAGAATATTTGAAGAGTTTACTGAAAATATTATTAAGCAAGATGGCATAAATAGTAAGAATATGTCAAGCGTTATTAGTATGTTTAAAATATGCTTGAAAAATGGTGCGAAAATTAATTTACCTAAACTAAAAGTTAAAGCCAATATCTTCAATCATCTTAATGATGATTTTTTTAATTTTAAAAATAAAGAGATTATTGATAATGTTGATGTGTATGATTTTTTAATTTCAAGCCCAGATGTAGACATAAAAGATAAGTGTCAATTGGATTCAATTTTACTGCAATCCATGATGGCTGATTTAATTTTATTAAGTTATAACAAAAACATTAATTATTTTTCAAAGTATGTAGAGCAAAAAGCAACTTCCTCTAATGCATTAAATGCACATTATTCTGCATTAACTGAAGTTGAAAATATTTTGTTTAGAGGGTTTGTTTTTGATAATCAACTTTCAAGATTTTTAGTGTTATCTTCTGTATTTAATTATAGAGAAATATTTGATAACTTGAGTATGAAATTTAAATTAATTTGTTATCAAGAATTTTCAAGATTAACTAGTGTTGGCAAAAAAGCATTAACTGCATTACTAATTAAAAATAAGAATGAAGAAGCAATATTCAATTTATTAAATTATGGATTAAAGTTACATTGGGATATCCCAATTGAAGATGGGAAAAAGAATTTAGTTGCATTTGAAATGCTTCATTCTTTAAATTGGGTAAAGGCTATTATTGATCATAATGGTTTAGATATTAGGCAAACTAATAGTCGTGGCGAAAATATTTTACATTTAATTGGGGTGTGTGCATTAGATGATCCATCTATAGAGATTGCCCTAAGAAGAAGAATAAATGAGCTAACAGTAGATGAAAAAAATCATTTGTTTTTTCAATTAAATGAGGAACACCTTACCCCTTTAATGAAAGCTGTTATATTCCAAGATGAAAAATTGATTGAATTTATTCAAGAGTTTAATATCAAGCCATGGGATAAGTTAGAAGGTGCTCCTTTCCATGAGAGTGCTTTAGATTTCTTGAATAACCATGTGTTAACTCATACTGAAGAAGGTAGTTTAGGATCTTTAATGGATTATTTTAAAGATTCATTTTGGATGGGGTTAGCTAAAAAGTGGAACTCTGAATATTATTATTTAAAACTACAAAAAGAATTGTCTAACAACGGACAAAGAAAAAAATCACTAAAAATTTAAAAATCAATAACTTGACGCAAATTGAATATTTTTCTAGTATAGGATTGTCATATCCTTGTATTTTTGTTAAATAATTAGATGTGACAAAGAAGCATGAATGGTTTCACTTTAACCGTAGCACTTAATTATCCTAATAGGAGGTGTATCATGTTATCATTAAAAGATTGTTTTGATTATTTAGATATCCCAGAAGAGTTGGTAAGTGAAGTAGCTCATCATGAGCATATCCCTCTAATTTGTGCATTAGAAGAATGTAACCAATTATTGCAGGAAGTCGGGGGAGTTCAAAAAATCCAGGAAATTTTATTAGACAATATGGTAGAGGCTCATGACAATCATGCAACAGATAAGGAGCATAATTGCATGAAAATTTATGGGCAATTTGTGGTTAAGTATAGCTTTCCTAAAAATTAATTTTTAATTTTTTGATTTTAAGAGTGATACCTTTATTTTTTAGGGTTGTCACTCTTTTTTTATCAATTAAGTCTTTGTTTTGATTGACAAAATAGAAGAAAAGTACATAATAATTTGGCTGTAAAGTATATAAAAAGTTTTTATGCTTAAATAAAGACCGTTTATTGTTTTAAGTAAGAACAAGCATGAAATAAAGGAGTCATTTATGTTGTTGTATTCTGCTGTAGAAGCGTCGAGAAATTTAATTTCAAATCCATTAGAAAAAACATCAAAAGTTATAGAAGCAATTTTTTCACCACCCTATCCTTTAGGATTTATGCATGGTGCTAAAGAGATTAAATCTTTTTTTGATTTAACTGCAAGAATAAATAAGTCTTACGAAAAACCAGAATGGAAAATTAATAGTTGTTTTGTTCAAAATCAAGAATTTATTATTGAGAAAAAAGATGTTTTAAGTAAGCCTTTTGGTAATTTAATTCATTTTGAAAAGAAAGAATATAATAAAGAAGAGTTGCCTACATTATTAATTGTTGCCCCAATGTCTGGTCATTATCCTACATTATTGAGAGATACTGTAAAAAAATTACTTCCTACCCATGATGTCTTTTTAACTGAGTGGATAAATGCACGTGACGTGCCATTAGATGCTGGTGATTTTTCTTTAGATGACTATGTTAAATATATCATGAACTTCTTGAGAGAATTGCATTCAAAGGGAAGAAAGGTTCATATGATGGCAGTTTGTCAGCCAACAGTTCCAGTGTTAATGGCACAATCATTAATGGCACAAAGAAATGACCCCGCTCAAGCAAAAAGTTTGATTTTGATAGGTGGTCCAGTGGATGCTCGTAAAAGTCCCACTTCAGTGAATGAATTTGGTGAAAATCATGACATTAGTTGGTTTGAGCAAAATCTCATATCAGTAGTTCCTTTTCCTTATAAGGGTTTTGGAAGATCTGTGTATCCTGGTTTCTTGCAGCATTTAGGTTTTATTGCAATGAACCCCACTAGACATGCTAAAGCCCATCATAAATATTTTAATGACCTAATGATTGGTGATGAATCTTCTGCACAAAAGCATAGAGAGTTCTATGATGAATACAATGCAGTAATGGATTTGCCAAAAACATATTATTTGCAAACAATTAAAAAAGTATTTAAGGATTTCGACCTGCCTTTAGGAAGAATGATGGTGGATAATGAATTGGTAATTCCTAGTATGATGAAAGATTGTGCTTTATTAACGATTGAGGGAGAATTAGATGATATTTCTGGTGCTGGGCAAACCCATGCTACTCATGATTTGTGTTCATCTATCCCCCAAGATAAAAAGTTTCAAAAAACTTTTGAAGGTATTGGGCATTATGGTGTATTTTCTGGTTCTAAGTTTAAAGAAGAAATTGCTCCTTTTATATCAGAGTTCACCAAGAAGTTTAATAGCTAAAAACAAAAAACCCCAAATTGGGGTTTTTTAATTTGGTTAGTATTTAAGAACGAATTTTAATCATTTTCTGATAAACAGGTTTTGCCTTCATACTTTTATATTTTTCTAGCCAAGTAGAATCAAAATCTTGAGTTTGCTCAAGACCTACATAAGAACTTGGAGAGACGGTCATTTTAGTGGCATCAATATAGACACTAAAAGTTCCTTCAGTAGTATGAAAGGTATTTTCTTCAACACCTTTTTTTAAAAGTTCTTTTTCGTATTCGCTTGCTAATGCGGTATCGATAGAAACAACTAAACGATTTTGTTTTTTCATTTCAACAACAAGCTCTAACCAATTGGAATAGTCGTGTGGTGCAAATGTGTTTCCACGTCCGTTTTCTTTGTAACCTAAAAGAGTAATTCTAGAACCAAAAGAAGAAGCGAGTTCTAGCATAGATTTAAATTCTTTCATTGGCATTGTTCCCATCACCACTTGAAATGTCAGTTTTGGATTCCAAATACTTGTTTTTAAATTATGTGGCAAATAGGCATAAGAAGTGGATTCAATCATGTCTTTTTTGGAGCAATCAAGAAAAGCACTTTTAACCTTATACATATCTTCTACACTTTCCACAGAAAAAGCCATTGCTCCACAATGTTCAAGAATTTGCTTTGCATTGCTTTGACGAAGTAGGTTAAGGTTTTTAGTCGTGAAGTTGGGGATAATTTTTTTATCTTTAAATAGCTTCAAGATTTCGACAAAGTTTGGATGAAGGGTTGTCTCTCCACCACCTGCACAAATTTCAAAGACTTGTGCTTTTTCAAGTTCATCAGCAATGAATTTAATGCTCTCCATAGAAGCATGTTGTCCTTTGATGGTAGAGTCTTGATAGCAGAAACTGCAATTGTAGGGGCAAAAATCTGTTATCTTAATATCAGCCAATTCTGGAGAAATAGATTTCTCTGGTGCTACCTTGTTAAAAAAGCTAAAGCGAATTTTATGACCATTTTCACGATTGAAAATAGTCCAATAATCTTCTTCTTTTCGTGCAACATTATTACGGTTACTACTTTCACGTGGTAAAGCACTAATTACAGCAGACTCACCTCGATCAATAAGATTGTGTTCTTCTTCAGTATTATCATTACCGCCTAAAATAACAATATTTTCTTGTGTGACATATTGTACAAGTTCTTTCACAAAATCTTGATTTAGAGTTGTGCTATCCCAGTTAACTGGTATAGACAATACACTTTGGTGGTCAATACTGATATCAGCAACATTTTTTGCAACGTCGGGACCAAAAAGATTTGCAATATAAGCTGATGATTTTTTCTTGCTATATCCAATTTGTTCAAGATTTAAGTTAATTAAGCAAGCTAAATAATTAATTTTTGATTCATTATCGGCAGCAGTAAAAAAATCCCAATGAAAAGATTCATATTCGTCAGTTCTAATTTTACTCATATCTTCCGTTTTTGGTAGTTCCAAAACAGAGTGGGTAGAGCTAGAATTGGTTGCAAATCCATTGCGCTTATTAAAAATATACATAAATTTACCTCTTAAACTTTAATGGGTTTATTAACTTTAGTTGATTCCTTGTTCGGTATTATATCATCAAAAATGTAATAATTATTTTTTATATATATTTTTTCAACAACTGAAGGAACTGTTTTTTTGTTAATGTCAAATAAGTTTTTTAGTGTGCTAATTAAAAAATTAGAACTGTCTATTTGTTTGAAAAATTTCCAATATTGGAGATCTTCACCTTGAAATTGAAGGGCTTCTTCTTTGATACGAATTAGGTCTTCAATTGTATTTCCTTGTCTTGAATAAACAAATGTAGAAAAAAGCTGTTCATTTTTTTTATCAAATTTTCCATAGTAATTTGAAATTAAGTTTTTCCATAATGTCTTATTATTATCTTCATCAAAAAACTCACTAAAATGTTTTATAAGACTTGCATCATAAACAAAGTGTAATAAGTTTGTTGTAATATTTTTCTTTTTTTGACCATAAGATTCTTGATAACCTAATATCTCATCTTTTAATTCGCTAGCAAATCTAGCTTTTTTTGGGGTTTTCCTAAAGCAAATAGAAAAGATATGAGTAAGTTGCTCAATAAGTTGAATGGTTTCATTAAAAGGGGTTTTCCTAATATCGTTATGATTGTTGCTATCTTTTGATAATTTTTCTTTTTGAGTATTTCCCCATTCAATTAACCAAACTGAAGGAATGATTGGAATAATATTTTTCTTATGAACAAAAGAAGAATTGTTAATAAAATGGCTACATTGATTTTTATTCCATTCATAACAAAAATCGTTAAAAAACATTTCCGCAATAATAGGAAATTGTTTATTTGTTTCTTCTTTAAATATAAGTCCCTTTTCAATCAAAGAATAGTCTTTCTTTGTTGATAAATTAAATGCTTCTTTGGTGAACTCTTTAATGTTTTGAAGTGATGGTTCCATGATTTTTTCCGTTTTTTTGTATTATAACTTAAAAAATAAAAAATGAGTATTTTTAAAGTTCTAAAATGTTGTTTCCTTTGATTTTAAATTTTTTCTTTGGTACAATGATAGATGTTATTAATTAGTTTTAAGGTTTTATGAAAAAGAAGAGTCATTCGGCGGTATTGAGCCATGAAAATTTTGTGTTTGAGGTGGATAGTCTGATACCTAACAACAAAATGAAGGCGCATCCAAGATTTAGCAAGTTTGTTGAGATGGCTAGAGCTATGTCTGAAACTTCTATTTTTAATAAATATCGTATTGGTGCTATTTTGGTTATAAAGGGTAAAGTGATTGCAAGAGGATATAATTCATCAAAAGGACATCCAATGCAAAAATATTATAACTCTGAAAGAACAGATGTGGGGGATTCATCGTCACATCCTATTCATGCTGAAGTTGATGTGCTTAGAAAAGCAAAACAACTTGGGGTTGATTTCAAAAATGCTGAACTTTTTGTTTACCATATTAACACTAGGGGTGAGCAAAAATTAGCTCGTCCTTGTGCAGGTTGTATGAAGGCGATTAAAGACCATGGGATATCGCTTATTCATTACTCAACACCCCAAGGATTAGCTACAGAGTATATTGACCCTTCTCAAAAAATTTCAGTCAATAAAGCTCGTCATTTAATTTAATGGTTAAATTCCATCTCAATATTAATAGTTTTTTCTTGGATAAGTTTTAAATAGTTATTTTTCAAATTTTCTTGCTCTTCTGGAAAATCTTTTAACCACTCAAAATTATTTAAGGAAGTTTCAGTTTCATTACAAGTTGTATTAACCAATATGGGTTTGTGAATATTAATGTTTAATTCTTTTCGTATTGTCCTTGATTTCTCATTGGAAAATATAACATTTTTAGAATAAATAGTGTTTCTAGATCTTTTGTGTTCTGTAATTGGATAGCCATCTCGTTCTATGCAGATGCCAAAATACTTATCTTTTAATTCATTAGGTATGAATTCAAAACAATTCATAAAAGAGTGATTGTCTGAACCAAACACATAAAAAATCTTTATCTTTTTATTCAAGAAGTTCTTAAAGTTTTGTTCTATTTTAAAAATAACATCCGTAAAATTAATATTACAATTACAAAATAAAGATTCCCATAAATCTATAACAAAAAGATTTTTATCTTCTTTAGAAGAAAAGGGGTATGAGTTTAATTTTTCCTTTAAGTGAGAAATGCGTTGATTACTATTCCACTCTTTAGTATCTTCTGCTTTTCTTAAAACATACTTGTCATTAGAGGGGCTTAATACAATCATATCAACTTGGTGTCCAAGAGATTCTATGGCATTTTTTGCTTGTGTCATCATTTCAATGTGACCAAAGTGTGCTGGGGCATAGCTCCCAGTACTTAATAAAATAGTGATTTCATATTTAGTGCTTTCAAAAACATGATTGGGAATTGATGTTGAAAAGGGTTGCTGATTTTTTTGATTTTCTTCATGAGAATAATTAGTGTTAATCCAACTACTTTTTAACAAGTCATTGTAACTAAATCCGTTTTGAACCATTGAAAAATAAAAGAGGTCGTTTGCTAGTTTCTCTTGTTCTTTTAAGGGTAATTTATTAAACCAATTCATTTTAATTCCTTTGATTTTTGTTATTTAAATGTATTATAATACACTTAGTTGAAAAAATCAACTAAGTTAAATAAAAAAATAAAATTATCTGTACCGTTTATCTAGAAAAATTGCCTTTAAGTATGTTGATGAAGATTTGGGGGTTGTTTTTTAAAAAGTTTATAATACTATTTTAGTAAGACAAAAAACAAATTTTCCTCCCCTTTTTTTGTTATTGCCTTATTTTTTCAAAGCTCCTCCCTTTTTAATCCCCTTCCAAAGGGGATTTTTTTTGCCTATTAATTTTTAAATTTTAAAACTTTTTTTGGGAGTGTTTTCTTCATTTTGGTGCTTGTTGGGTATTTTTTGATTAAGCAAGTAGTAATTTAAAGACTTTTCAAAAACATCAGACATTGAAGTGCTGTTATTTAATTGGAAATTTTTTGCACCTGTTGCTAATAGGTGAAGATAAATTGGTCTAATTTCTTCTTTAAATCCTTCTTGGCTAGATTGAATAAATACACGACCAGGCTCTTTTGTGCTTTTAAACTCAATAAAGTCAATACGTTCTATGCCGAGTCTTTCTTTGGTTTGTTCACTGACTAAAAAATAATTAAGATTGTTTATAAAACGATTGTAATGATGAGTTTCTGCTTGAGAGATATTATCTAAAGATAATTCTGAAAACATTTTTTCTTTATTTATAATAAATGTTTGTATTTGAGGTGGATTTTCCAAAATGGAGTCTACTGTATTACTTGAAGAGATTTGGGTTTTTAAAAGTTGTTCAAAAAAGGGAATATGTTCCTCATCAATTTTTTTGAGGATAAGTTTTTTTAATCCACTTTGAATATCTGTTCTTTTACATAAGGTTTTATAATAATGAATATAATAAGCTAAAGATTCTCTTTTTTCTTTAGTATCAATACTTTTATCATCCAATGTTTTCAATACATCTCTCACATCAGTAGCACTCTGAGAACCTTTTTCAAATGGTGCAATGTGTCTTAAGTGAAGCCAAAAATCTTCTTCCGATAATTTTGGGGAAATTTTACTAAAAAAGTGATAACTTTGACTTTGTGAAGCAAAATTTTTAATAAAAAGAATTTTTTCAAATTTATTTAGTTTGTTAAAAATGTTTAGGTAAAAAGAATCTTGAAGATTATATTCAATATTAAGTTTATGGGAAGCTTTATTGGTAGTGTTATCAAATAAATGATATTGTTGCTGATAAAATGATTTGAAATTAGCGATTGGGTTTTGTCCTTGGTAATTAACATTTCTAGTCGTCAAGTTGATTGTGTTTGGACTGTATTGGGTGATATTTGCATACATTTTTTTTTCTTCAATAAAATCCCAAATTAGATCTTTTATGTGAGCCGCTGCTGCTTCAACTTCATTTTTCTTAAAGGTGTCTTTTGCTAATTTCATGAAAATTCTCTTAATTAATGTGATGTTATTATTTTACCATTTCAAATTAAATATTCAATAATATTAAAATCTTTTACAAAAAGAGGAAAATCGCATATTGATTATTTAAAAAAAAGAATGTAATTTTAAAAAAATACAAAATAAATGTGGGTTATGAATAATATAAAACTTTTAATATTTAGTGATATTCATTTGGAAAAATCAAAACCAGAAAATCATGGTTTTTTACTTTCTTCAATTAATTCAAGAGTTGAAGAGGTTAAAAAAATGGGTTTCACTCCTTTAGTCATTTGTGCGGGAGACCTTCATAACTCATCTAAAGGGTATGATTTTCTATCAAAGATAAATACAAATGTGATTTACATTGCAGGAAATCATGAGTTCTGGGGTGGTGATTATGATGAAATCATTGAAGAACTTAAGATTAAAAAGCCTAAAAATGTTACATTTTTGCACAATCAATTTTTAGTGGTAGGTCAATATGTTATTTTAGCTTCTACATTATGGACTGATGTGGGTATAAATTTAAATAAAGATTTATTATTTTTTGCCGCTAATCGTATGAATGATATGTCTTATATTAAGGCAAAGAATTGGTATGAAGATGAAAAGAATTTAGAGCGATTAAATGCAATTTACTCTGGTTATTTATTAGAAGAGAGAATAGAGAGTAAGAGTTGGAATGTTTTTGTAGAAATTGATAAAAACAGAGAAGGTTGGAACTTTATAAATCATTCTGGTTCCGTATTAAGTGTAATCCATAAAGTTAGTAAAATTAGTCAGCAAATACAAGAAGATTTGATTGCACAAGATGAGTGGGATAGAATTGATAAAAAGACATTTAACGAAATAAAAGAAAAAATAAATCTGTTGCAAAAAGATTTGTCTTGGAGTGATTTTGTTTATACTCTTGCTGAACTACATGCGACTTATGCGATTGAAGAAGATGAGCGAGATGAGTTGTTAAAAGATAGCCTTGAAAAAGACAAAATATTTCAGCAAATGAGATTTTTAGACGGGTTAAATCAAAAAGAAATTGTTGTTCTTTCACATCATTTACCTTTTTATGAAGAAATTCTTGTTGGCACACATGAGCAAAATGCAAATCAAGATATTAAGTTGTGCAATGAAATTGATGAAAGTCTTTTTTTAGTAAGACATGGAACTGAATATCCAGAAGCAAATTATTTATTTAAAGCACTTGAAGGTGGTGTTGATAGAAAAAAAGATGTCACTCATATTGTGAATTATTATAATGATGGGGCTAATCGCTTAAATAAATTTTTGTTAAATAATGCAAAGTTATGGGTTCATGGACATGAGCATCATTTTAAATACCGTGGTCATGTAAAAGGAATTCAAATTGTTGCTAATCCTGTAGGTTCTTATTCTTCTATCTTAGATTCTTCTTCTGGAAAGTTAAGTTTGAGTAAACATTATGTGGCTCATCATCAGATTAAACCTGCTGAATTTGATAGCGAAATTAGTAAAATAAAGAGAAGTATACTAGCAGAACCATTAGATAATAGTTTCAATGTGGAGTCTGCTGTTAAATTGTGGGCATTAAAACATTATGATTGGGAAGAACATGAAAAATGTTTAAGAAAAATAGACAGAGCAGCTAAAGAAGTTTTACTTTTATCTATTCAGTATATAAAAGCTAAAAGAAGCCAAGGTTCAACTGATTTGATTGAAGAGAAAATTGGTGTGTGGCATGACTCTTACAATTTTAATTGTCAAAAATTGAATAAATTACATAATAAGCTGTTCACAGCAATTAATGTAAGGCTTGACCGTAATTTTAATTTCCAAAGTCATTTGACTCAATTAATAAAAGATAATCGTTTTGTTTATTCATTAACAATGGGTAATGCTAGTCCACCAGAAGTGATAGACTCTGAGAATATTGATATTTTTAATGCACAAAATAGCTTTGAGGCAAAAGGGCATATCAAGATTGCATTAAGTTATTCTGAAAAATTAAGAGAGTTTTTAAATAGTATGAAGTGCTCTTATGTACACGAAGTGAGGCAAGAAGATATTAATAATTTTCATGCAAGATTGCAAAGTGCAATTTCAGAGGAAAGAATTAAAGAAAAAATAGATGAGAAATGGGATTTATTTTACCAAAAGACCTTTAATGGCGGTGAAATAGTAGACGATGATTTTTAAGTGTAAGTAATAAAAAAACCACATTATTAAAATGTGGTTTTTCCTTTTTAGCTTATTAGTAATTGCTTAATATTTGGTCTGCTTTTTGTGCATTTTGGTCAGCAGTTTGCATCAACTTTAATTGCATTTCAAATTGTCTTGCTAGGCTCACCATATTGACCATCGCATCGGTAATATTGACATTACTACCTTCTAATGCTCCAGAGGTGATTCTAATGTTTTCATCTACATCAGCAGGTTGTCCATTTTGAGTGGCAAACAATCCATCTTCTCTACGAACCATTTGGGTTTCTTCTGGATTAACCATTTTAACTCTTCCTACAATTGTAGAAATAGTTTTTGCTCCAGCGCTTGGAATGACTGAAATAGTGCCATCGGCTCCAACTTCAATTTCATTATCTGGAGGAATGCTAATAGGACCACTATCACTTAAAACTGGATTGCCTGTAGGGGTAACTAAGTTGCCATTAGAGTCAATTTGAAAATTTCCAGCACGAGTGTAGGCTTCACTACCATCTTGTCCTTGAACTGCAAACCATCCTCTACCTTGAATTGCCATGTCTAAAGTTCTACCAGTTACCATTAATGGTCCAGGCTGAAAATTACTAGAGGTAGATGTGTCTACTACGAAAGATCTTGTGGGAAGTGCTTCGCTTTGAATAGGAACAGCACGAAATTGATGTTCAGCAGCTTTAAATCCAACAGTTGAAGCATTTGCCAAATTGTTTGCAGCATTGGCTTGCTGCATAAATATATGTTTAGCACCCGTCATGGCTGTGTAAATCATTTTATCCATAAAGATATCCTTTTTTATTGTTAGCTAATAAATAGCTTTTATTGTTAGATTAATATGAAATTCGTGGGAAAAGTCAAATTTGAATATTTAAGTTAATAACGAGAAATATTTTTTAAAATTAAATTGTAAAATGCTACTGTTAAAAACAAAAAAGACTTCAATGAAGTCTTTTTTTGATGGTTTGTTATTAGTGAGATTTCACTTGATAACTTTAACGATTTTATCCTCTTCTGGATTGTCTTCTTTGGCAATTTCTTCTGTAAAATTACCAATTCGTTCAGCACGATGTTGTGATAAATACTCTTTTGCAGTATTAACACTCTTTTCTAAGGATTCAACCGTTTTCTTCATGTTAGGAAGAGCTTGTTCACGATAAGCATCCATAGCGTCCATAGCCTTGAAAATTTGTTGGAAAGATTTTTCCAAAACTTGAGCATCAATTGCTGACTCGCTTGCTTGCTTATGAATAGCTACACCTTGAGTTTGTAGCAGATTAGCATTTTGCTCAATCAACTTATTGGTGGTGTCATTGACAGCATTAATTTGATCGAGAACTAGCTTTTGAGTTCCTAAAGCTTCAGAAACAATCACTGCGGTGCGAAGAGCAGAGATGGTGGTTTTTGTTGCACGGTCAACACCACGAACAAGTTCTTGGTTATTCTTTTTAACCACTTGAAGTGACATGTAGCCTTGCATACACACTGCAAGGTGTTGATAAATATCCATACTCTTTTGACGCAAAGGGAAAAGAATTTCTTGACGAATATCAGATGCTTTAATTCGATCTTCTGCTTCAATTTCTGGAAGCTTTTCTTCAATTCGCTTATCAAGTTGCTTCATAATATAAGCGTATTGTTCAAGTCGTTGCATTAAGTTGTGCATGTTTTCACGTTCAACTTCAATCACTGCATTGTCTTCAATCAATTCATCCTTACCGCTGAGCAAAGCTTTAACAATATCGTTGAGTTGAGATTCTGCGGATTTAAATTCTTGCATGTAAGAATCTACTTTATTACCAAAAGGAAGGAAGCGCAAAAATCCTTTCTTGGAGAAAATTTCACCACGGCTGCTAGGGTCAAGCTCAGTCACCTTCATACGAAGATTTTTAAGGGATGAAGCAATAGATTTTCCATCACCATAATCATTTTGACGCATGGCTCGCAATGGGCGTTGCAACATACGATTTGACATTTGTGCAGTCTTGTCAACTTCAGCATCACCCATTTTATTGAGTGCGGCATTAAGGTCTTTAAATTCACTGGAATGAATAGGTGCAGCAAGAAGTTCTTTCATGATTTGATTAACTTGATTGTCCAAATTAGCAATCACAGTTTCTTCAATTTTAGAAAAGGTATGAACCTTGCCTTCAGAAGTGGGGGAACCTACTTTATCTTTAATATCTTCTACTTTAAGTTCTGAAACCACCTTGGGAGCTTCCAAGGCAAAATCGTCTAATCCCATTTCTTGTTGTGCTTGTGCCATATGTGTATCCTTTAAAAAATAATTGCTATTATAACCACATTTTTTGCTTCTTGCAAGGTTTTTGTATTGCATAATTTATCATTAAATGCTAAGATTGCATCTGTTCAATTTTAGTAAGGAATTATTAATGAAAAAATCTATTTTTAAGTTTGCAACCGTGGTTCTAGGTATGTTTTTTATCTTGGGTTCTGTTCAAGCAGCACCACCTTCACAAGAAGCTTTTAATAAGTTGGGGCAAGATGTTAAGTCTGAATATCAATCTTTAAAAACACCCGCTGAAAAAAAGAAATATAAAGAAGACTTGCTGATGTCGTTAGAGAAAGATTTATCACCAAGTCTTCCTATTCAAATGTCAGATGGCATTGTTTGGACTAAGGTAAAATTTGATTCTAAGAAAGATGTGATTAGCTACACTTATCAACTTGCTGATAAAGATAGTAAAGAGTTGAAGGAAACTACAAAAAATAAAAAAGCATTCAAGATTTTCCGTAAAGAATTTTATGGTTTATTTTGTGCAAATCCAGTGATGAGTTCAATTCTTGAATTGGGGGTTTCTATTGATTTGGAGTATGTTGATCAAAAAAATCAAAAGGTTATTCCTAATACCAAGATAGAAAATAAGACTTGTCTCCAGAATGGTTGAGGTTTTTAAAATGGATAAGCAAAAAGTAATTCGTGAATTGAGAGGGATTTTGGCAGATGCTAATCTTAATCAAGAACAATATGATGCTATCTGCCAAGCAATTCGTTTGTTAGGTGGCAATCCTTAAATATTTGTGTTTATATTTATAGAAAAGAGCTTCGGCTCTTTTTTTGTAACTATTGATTTGCCATTAGTTTTTCGTTTGATATAATTTAAATTACAGTTTAATTAAATGGAAGATATAATGGATAATAATAAAAGAGATGTCGTATTTGTTGATGCTTACAACCTAATTTATAGAGCCTTTCACGGAAATCAAAGTAATTTAACAAGTCCTGAAGGAATTCCAACAAATGCAATTTATACTACAGTAAAAATGCTACAAAAGTTGCCTAAGCAATTTAATGATATTGCTTATTGCTTGGCTGTTTTTGATGGTGGTGGTAATTTTAGAAAAGAACTTGATGAAAATTATAAGGCAAACAGAAAACCAATGCCAGATGATTTAAAAACTCAAATGCCTTATATTAGAGAAGCCTTTGAAATTTTAGGGTGGCCAATTATGCAAGCTGAAAATGTAGAAGCTGATGATGTAATCGGCACATTGGCAAAAAGAGCAGCAAGAGCGGGCTACAATACTTATATTGTTTCTGGTGATAAAGACTTTAGACAAATTGTTTCTGATAATTTACATGTGTTAGATACAATGCAAGATGTTTGTTATGATCCGCTTACCGTGCAAGAGAAAATGGGTATTGCTCCATCCAATGTGGTTTCTTATTTAGCTCTTTTAGGGGATTCCAGTGATAATGTGATTGGTGTAGATAAGGTTGGTAAGGGTACTGCTGCAAAATTACTCAATGAATATGGCGATATGAATGGTATCAGAGAGAATCAAGATAAAATCAAAGGTAAGGTGGGTGAAAATATGAGGGCTGCTTTTGAAAGTGGTCAGATTGATAAAAATATAGAACTCATTACTTTGAAAGAAGTAGATGTAAATATTACAGTAAAAGATGTAAAAATGAAGCAGTTAGATGTTCAGAGATGGGTAGATTTCTGTCAAAAATTTAATTTCAAGAGTTTTTTGGCAAATAGCCCACATCCTTAATTTAAAATTATTCCAGTTAAGTCATTGATTATACAGAGTATTATTTTGTTAGTAATACTCTGTTACACTTTCTAAACAAAAAATCTCGATATTTTATGTAAAAAATGTTGCACTGCACAAAAATTTTTGGTATTATGTTTTTACTTCATCAAAAGAAGTATTTTAAAACTTTATAGGAGAAATTAAATGACTACAACTATTACCGTCGCTGAAGGTTTAACCATCACTAAGCGTGTAATTAATGGTTTTGTGCTTTTAACCGCAGAAAAAACTAAGAAGTAAACTATAAGAAGTTGTTATTGAAGCCATTTTCTGGTGGATAAAGTAAAGAGTGAATTTAATTTAAGGGAGAATATTATGACAAAGACTACAACCTTGACGTCCTCCCCGCCCTAAACGGCGGGGATTCCTACTGCTAGACGTGCACGTCCGCACGCGAGAATGTTTTTCGCTGAGTTGATATCACGATGATGAACCGTATTGCAACTAGAGCATGTCCATTCTCTTATTCCAAGGTCTTTCAGTCCTCTCGGACCGCTTCGTGTATTACACGAAGAACAGACTTGGGTTGAGA
>JACCDQ011294238.1_pt1 | contig 123304 bp, 152 predicted proteins | sample 7446031 | NCBI WGS metagenome assembly JACCDQ01 (sample SAMN15323442, study PRJNA562643) | freshwater metagenome | isolation source: river surface water | place: USA:Blue River Watershed | collected 2017-08-17
ACTAGATACATAGCCAAAGAAAGGAAAACACAAATGGCTCAAGTAGCAATGATTTACAGCAAAGATGGTCTGGAGTTCGTATGGCGCGGAGGTGCTTACATCGACATCTTCGTTGAGGGTAGCGATGGGTCTGCCATCGACACCTACAATGTGTGGGACTACGAAAAGGACGAACCTCGCATCGAGCGAACCCCCAAAGCGTTCTCAGACTACATCGAGACTCGCCTCAAGGAAGAGCAGGACGAACTCGAGAACTTCCTAGCATAGGAACAAACGCGGAAGCCCTCATCAAAAGATGGGGGCTTCTGGCGTGTCGATTTGACAAATGAAACTTTTTACGCAATACTAGTTAAATAAACGAAAGGAACAAATGTTTATTCAAACCAAAGCAAAGTGCGTAGAGTGCGACAGAGTATTTGACCTCACCAACGAGGTTGATGCCGAAGAGTGGGCATACGGACACGACTGCGAGGTCTAGCAGTAGCGCGGACTCCCTGACTAAATGTCAGGGGGTTCGCGTAAAGTAATAAATGTGCGGAAGCACCTACATAAGGAGAAAGATAAAAGTGGCAACTTTGATTGACACACGAAGCGCCTACAAGCGCGTTATTGCCGACTTAGAGGAGTTGGCAGACACATACGAGGAGAACGCGCTCGCGGAAACCCTCAAACACCTCAACTACCGAGTCTGGGAGATTGAGAATGTTTACGCCGATGAGTTGGCAAAAGAAGAGGCAGAACTCGCAAGAAGTATGGCTCGACACCCAAGCAACCTCGGAGTAAACCTCAGAGTCGTCTAGGCAAAAAGAAAGGAAGCCCCTCGCAGAGATGCGGGGGGTTTTCTTTTTCTCCATCAAAAGTTGCGAAGGAGGGGCCGTGCGGCGAAGCTCCACACGGAACACCAGGACAACTCGACGAGATGCGGGGCCGCGGCCTTCACAACTTTTTACGAAACGCCGACTCATCAACTTGATTTGACATTTGTATCTATGTGTGGTTTACTAAATACATCAAGACAAAGGAGAAAGAAATGAAACTCGTAGCAGAAGCAATCGCACAGAAAATCTTTGACACTATGTGGAAGCCATACAACGCACTACTAGAAACCAAGTTCTATTTCATTGGTTACTTGGGCTTCTTGGTGTTCTGGGCTATCGGGTTTGTATTCGTTCTCGCTTACTCAGGTGTCCGTTGGGTGTTCCGTCGGTCAGAGATTTGACAACGAACATACCATCGGATACCCTTGAACTACTCAAAGAAAGGAAAACTATGAGTGAAAAAAGAAATGACTCAGCGTTCTACACAAACTCAGCAGGAACTGAAGTTGTGTGGGAGGAAGAGAGTTGCGACTACTATGTGGTTCGCAATGGCGAGATGCGGATTCACTACTCGCCTGACCTAGAAAGCAGAATCGTTATTCGCTACACAGACCAACTTGAAGATGTTGGTGTGAAGAACGACGCGGACTTGGAAAGGTTTACGGCACTCGGAGACGAGATGTTCGAGTGGATTCACAACTCGTGGTTCGAGGTTTACACAGAGAAAGACCCAGACTTTTTCTCTGACCCAATACACGACCTCGAAGAGGCGATTGCTTACGCCAAAGAACAAGCAGAAAACAATAAGAAAGAACAGGAGAAGTAAATGGGCAGACCAGCAAAATACACCACGCTCGAAGAACTGCGCGAAGCACAGCGTTTGCGACAGCGAGAGTGGCGAGAAAAGAACAAAGACAAGTTGCGCGGACGAGGAAATGTTTGGTTGAAGAAACTAAAAGAAACAGACATCGAAGCGTATCGCGAATACAACAGGACGAAGCGTCGAGATTATCTCCAGAACTTGCGGGAGAACTATCCAGACAAATACGCCGCGTTGATTGAGAAAGAACGACTCCGCCAAAAAGCGGCTCGCGACGCAAAGAAAGCAGGAACAGATGTTGCTTAGACACGCACTCGGAGAAGTTTTACGAGAGCGCCGAGTAGAACTCGATTGGACTTTACGCAAACTCAGCGGGAAGTCTAAGGTTGCTCTCGGCTACATCAGCGAAGTTGAACGCGGACACAAGGAAGCGTCATCTGAGATTCTTGAAGCGCTCGCCGAAGCACTCGGCACAGATGTCGCCGAACTTGCGATGGACGCGGGAGCGAGGCTCAAGGTCTGGCAAATGCCAAACATTGTTCCGACTTTTCACGAAGCACGAACTCTCGAACGCATCAACTAAAACTAAAAAGAAAGAAGCCCCGATGGTTCGCCGTCGGGGTTTTCTTTTCGACTTGTCCCGGTATTCCGTGTGCTGTTTTGCCAGGCTCGACCCGGTCAAACTTTTGATGAGATGTGTCGTCATCAACTCGATTTGACAAAGTGCGGTGAAGTATGTATCCTTGAGTTATCAAGTTGGTTGTGCTTCTTGGTGTTCATAGGTTGGTTGGTAAGTCCTCTCCCTCTGGTGGTTCGGAGGGAGAGGCAACAACCAGACGACACGCCGAGAAACAAATGGATTTGACAAAACAAATCAAATAGGCTAACTTAGATACATAAGCAGAAATGCTTACCTAACAAGAAAGAGAAATCAATGAACAGCATTGTAAAAAACACTCAAGTAGTAACCACCAGCACCACCACTGTCGAACTGTCGGCAGAGGCTCAAGTAGCCCTCAAGCAGTTCGCAGACGCTAAGGAGGCTATCAAGGCTTTCGAGGCTCAGAAAGACCAAGCAGAGGCTATCCTCCGTGAGGCACTCGGCAACGCTGAGGTTGGCAAGATTGACGGCGTTTCGGTTGTCAAGGTCGCCAAGCGTGAGCGTAAAGGAACAGACGCAAAAGTTCTTGCGGAGAAGTTCCCAGAGGCTTACGAGGCAACGCTGACTGTCACCGCCTACACTTTCCTCCAGAACCTCTAGGAGGAACGAGGAGGGGTTTCCCCCAGCCCCTCCTCCCCAGCCCCTCTCCCTTGCGTTTCCTTTCGGGAGGGGGGCTTTCACTTTCTCGGCGTGGCGATTTGACATTGTGCGGATAAAGACCTAAGATAGTTACATAACGAAAGGAGAAACAATGAGCGAGATTGTGTGCCGTTGTTTAGATTGTGATTGCCCAGACATCTACAAAGATGGTTGGTGCGAACCTTGCTTTGACGAGGGTTGCCCAGACCTCTACTGATTTGACATCACGCCGATAATAACCTAAGATAGTTACATAGCCAGAAAGGAGAAAACAAATGGCTAAGAACGCATTAGTAATCACCACCGCAGGAGAGATGTCAATCATTGACCTTGCGGAGAACGAACTCGCAACACTCCAAGCAAAAGTTGGAGGTTGGGTTCAGATGGTAGACCTCAACGACAACCTAACCCTTTGGTGTAACGAGGAGGGAAAGTTGGAGGGTCTGCCTCTCAACAGATACGCCACCGAACTTTGGGAGAGCGTTTACGGAAAGACTGACATCATTGTCGGCGACATTGTTCTTACGGGCGGTGCGGACGACGAGGGTGAAACACTCGGTCTTTCAGACCTCAAAATCGAGGCAATCAAGGGTCTTTTCTCGTAAACTGAACCCACTTTGGAGAAACCTCCCACCGAAAGGTGGGGGGTTTTTTCGTTGATGCCGTGCGGATTTTGGCGACCCGGCGCACACGGAACACCCGGAGAAGTTGGTCAAGTTAGCATTTTTCGCTGGTTTTGTTGTAAACTTGGGAAACCTTTGCTATCTGGCAGAGTCATAACTAAATACGAAACATCAGGGAGAACCCCAACAATAACGACCGAGAAATTACTCGCTATCAGGAAAGGTAGGTCGCCAATGAAAAGGTTACTGACAATCGGAACAGCCACGCTGCTGCTGTTAGGGACAAGTTGTGCTTCAACAAATCCCGCTGCGGAAGCGCGTGCCGAGTCAAATGACACATACAAATCATCATCAAAAAGTTTGATGGTGGACATCTTTCAAACTTGGGAAGAGAAACGCATCGAACTTACGATGCTTGCTGAAGAACAAGCGAGAATAGAAAAACTAAATAAAAACGCAATCCAGATGCGGAAGATGGTCAAGGGTCTGAAGAAGCGCGTCGGCAAAACGCCGTATGTGTTCTCGGGTTCTGGCTTCTACGGCTGGGATTGCTCGGGTATGGTTATGTGGGCATACAAAGAGTATTTCGGACTTGACCTCTATCACGGGGCAACATCGCAATCTCGCTCAGGAGAAAAAACTAAAGACCCGAAGTTGGGAGACTTGGTTGTATTTTCATACAACGGAAGTTCCAGCGCCTACCACGTCGGTATCTACCTCTCAGAGGACAAGATGCTACACGCGGGAGGCAATCGCGGTGATTGGACATCTATCACCTCCATCTCAGGGTGGGGCGGTAATTACTCGAAAGTGTCGTATGTGCGACTCGTAGAGAATGAACTGCTTCCCGTCGTTGAGGAAGAGAAATCAAAAGACGCACCAATCATTCGGGCGATGGGCTAAGAGCTCCGGGATTTCCGTGTGAGATACAACAAGCGTTCGTAAAAAGTTCGCTGCGAACCCCTCGTAGGAGAAATCCTGCGGGGGGTTTCGTTACTTGACAAATGTGCGGAGGTGTGGTTAGATTACTAAGTCATCAGAAAGGAAAAGACAAATGACAATAAACACACTAGTAATCAACATCACCAACACTAAGGGTGAAGTATTCTCTCCCATCTATGAAGTTCACTCGTGGGAAAAAGCAGAGGAAATCATCAACAACACGCGCCGTCTAATCGCTGAGGGCGCAGACCCAGACAGCACTTTTCAGTTCTCAGTTCTAGGACAGGGGTCGTAATGTATGAAGTAACAGGATACGGAAACATCTTCCTCGTCAAAGCCAAGACTGAGCGAGAAGCCGAAGCAAAGGTTCACGAGTGGGCGGAGAACCAAGAGTTACTCCCCGTTCGACTTGCCGTCACTAAGGTCATTCACGCAAATCTAGATGCTTGACCCAAATAGAAAACCCTCGCAACACGCGGGGGTTTTTCTATTTGACAAAGTAACTTAGTTTATGTAGACTAGTTACATAAGGAAAGGAAGTAACAAATGTTACTAGCACACAAGTTCGCAGAAGCACTACAAAACAAAATCAACGACCCAGAGGGCGCACACGCAAAGCGCTTCCCGGGGTTCATCTACACCCTCGAAGTTGAGAGCGGTAAGAAGTTCGACAAGATTGTCATCTCTTACACCACCGAACACGACAGAGAGCGCGGTCGTCAAGGACAGCGTTCGGTTCACGCGTTCGTAGAGCGCGAGACAGGAGCGCTCATCAAAGCCGCGGGTTGGAAAGCACCAGCAAAAATCAAGACAGGTTGGGCAACCAAATACAACCTTGAGACCGAGTTCGAGAAAGCGCTCGCGGTGGCAGACCCATACGGCGGGTATCTGTATCAGTAAAAGGAAAGGGAAGCCCTCGTCGAAAGACGGGGGTTTTCTTTTTGTCTGAGGGACTTGACTTTTTCGTCGCCGCGTGTTTTTCTTTTTTCTTTTTCTTCCGGGATTTCCGTGTGCTGCGTGCCTGGCGACGCGTCCCCTTCGCAACTTTTTACGGAGGAACGACACGCGGGTTGTTGATGGACTTGACAAATACTCGTGATGTGTGTATCTTGTATGTATGACAACTTTTCAAGAAGCCCGAGAGCAGGGTATTGGCTCAAACTTTATGGTTCTAAATCCCGCAGATGGTTTCCGCAAGGACAACTCGCTGTGGTTCGGTAAGTGCGCTGAGTGTGGAGAACACGTCGCTCACTCGTATCACACTCAAGCGTGGACACACACTATCTACGAATACCAAGAATGGTTTAGCAAAGAAGCGTTCGACAAAGGTATGCCCGCTAACCACTCTCGTTCACGCCAAGCAGACTACTGCCCCAAAGTTGCGGGTGAAGTCGTGGACACTGTTCGCTACTACAAAGATGGCGACACGAAAGTTTTGATTGACAACCTACTTGACAACTAGGTTCGTCAATGTAATAATAGAAATGTCAGAAATGACAAACGAGAGAAAAGGAAACGAAATGAAGTTTTACATTCGCAGAGCAGTAGCAGGAGCAATCGCAACCCCACTTATCGCTGGAGCATACTTTTTGTTCTACGCGCTGTTGGTTGGTGCGGGAGCAGAACCTACAAGCACCCCCGCTGGTGTCTGGGCAAACGGACTAATGATTGGAACTATCGTCGCGGTGATGTTCACATTCGCCCCGCAAGTCTGGGCGCTCACAAACCGACTAGCAGGAGAGGAGAAGTAGTGGAGGATTTGATTTTGGTTCTCGCTGGGTTCGCTATCGCTGTCGGACTTGCTGGGTTTATCTGGTCGGTTCGGGAGATACGGAACTACCACTACACGCCACCAAAGCGTAAGCGCCGTTCTACCTACATAGACTAGGCAACAAAAGATTGACCACCCCTTGCGGGTGGTTTTTCTTTATGCTAAGGTTGTGCTTGTCAATGTTAGGAGATTTGATGAGCGCGATTGTGCTGGGTATTGTGATGGTTGCCCTAATAGTTATTTCGATTGTTGCCCTTGTTATTCTCACGCTGGGAACTATCTACTCGATGGCACTTCGTGATTTAGAAGGAATAGACGATTTCGATTTAGATGGAGAGATTTGATGGAAACTTTTTGGTGGGTTGGGTTTATCGCAAGCGCCGTATTTTTCTCGATGCTCGTATTTTTAGCCGTGCGATGGTCGCGCGGCACACGGACTACCCGGAAAACTTCTAACCCGGCGCCGCTGCTGGGAGTCGTGCTTCCAAAGAAAAACAATGAGGAGAACTAAATGAGAAACATCTGGACATTCATTCGAGAGATTGCTTGGCTTCCCGTATTCGCGCTGGTCGCTGCGGTGCTTGCCGTCGTATGGGCTTTCGCTGTGCCGAACTCTGGTAACGAGGTCGTCGCGTTGGGTGCGCTCGCCGTCACATTCGCTGTGCTGAACCTGCGGGCTTGACAAATGAAATCTTATTCTGTATAGTTGAGGGAGCACCTCTGCTGGCGGAGGACGAAAGACACAAAAGACATACAAGAGAATAGGAGAACGCTTATGTGGCTATTTACGGAGGGCGGATTTGTATCCGCAATCAGATACAACAACGAGAAGAACGAAATCACGGTTCGCGCTCGCGATAAGAAATCCCTTGCGGACATCATTGACCGAACGGGAGCGAAGATTGTCAAACTTCCAAATACGGACTACCCGTATCGAGTAATCATCAACGACGCTGAATGGGCAAGTTGGGTTGCTGACCAAGCACTAAACATTGACTACCCGAACTTCAAGAACAGGGTTTATCAAACACGCGGTAAAGACTTCGCGCATCTGCTCTCAGAGGTCTGGGGCGTAATGCTGGAAGCCGAACGCATTGAGATTGAGGAAGAAACGGGAAAGAAACTTTCGTCGCGGGACTTCTTCCATCGCAAGTTCTAATCACAAAACAAAATCAACACGACGCGGGGGCGGGACATCAAGTTCCGCCCTCTCTTCGTAAAAAGATACACACGGAAAACCAGGAGAAAAGAAAATGGCAGAACGCCAAAAGATAAATCACCGACTCCCCGCTGAGATTTTTACTGCGGTCGAGTCATTCGCCAAAGTTCTTCCCGCTTCTGAGTGGAAGGACTTGCGTAGAACTTACGCTGTTCTACTGCGCGACGCGGGTTGGACACTACAAAGCATTGCTGACCTATTCGGTTGGTCGCGGGAGCGAGTGCGTCAAGTTACATCTGCGCGGACTGTTGCGACTGCGACTGCGCTCGCGGAAAAGTATGGACTCAGTATCCCGACTCCCCCGCTGAAGCCAGAACTTCCCGCGCGTCAGTTCGTAGAACCCGCGCCCGAAACACTCGCGCGGTTGCTACAACTAAAACCGCTGGCGATGGCGGTGCGCTCACACTCACCGCTGTATCGCGCTGAAGCGGAAGAATACACGCGACTGCTGAACCACGCTCACGCGGTTGAGGGTGTAACGCTGTATCGCTTGGCTAAACGCTTAGGTGTCACTCACGGTGCTATTCGCTTCCGCTTGGCACGCTACGGATACAAGTTGCCCGTGAACGCTTCTAGCAAGGTCTATCAACCGATTTTGGAAAAGAACCGAGTGCGGTAGCCCCAAACAAAAAAGAACCCCCAGATTGCTCTGGGGGTCTTTTTGTTTTCGCTTAGGCGGTGTAGGCGACTTCGTAGCCCTTGTTTACCTTTTCCCACTTCTTGTCGGTGGCGAACCAATCTGCTTGGAGTGCGTTTCCGAACCACTCGGTCTTGCTCTGGCGGTTAGGCTTCTCTGCCATTCCCCACGACACGGTGACCTTGTTGCCCTCGACTACGATTTCGTAGACCTTCTTCTTGCCCTCGTTGCCACGCTGACCTTCGGACTTGCTTACTAGAACAATCTTTTTCATTTGGTTTCCTTTTCTGTGTTGGTAAGCATTTCTGCTTATGTATCAAGTAAAGCAAACATTACTACATTTGTCAAATCCATTTTTCGGTGTGTCGCAACTTCTTTTTGGTGCGCCGTCATCTCCTCGTCAAAAGTTCTCCGCCGCGGGACCTGGCAACCGGGACCACACGGAAGACCGGGAGAACTTGCGCTCGCCGCGGAACCGATTTTCACGGCGGCGGAGATTTGTCAAGTGGACTCGTGAAAAGTTGTGTGCGTGTCGATTTGACAAACCTAACTACATCGCGTATCTTTTATGTATGAGCAATCAACCAAACAAAGGAGACCAGATGACTCAGACCCAAAACCAGACTTTCCTATTCGACGCATACCAGATTGGTGACGGTGACTTCACCGACATCGCGTGCTTGGACTGCGCTCGCAAGTTTGCCGAGGAGCGCGGACTTGAGTGGGACGGCGCTCACAAGGACACATTCACCAAGTGGGATGACGCTAACGGCGCATACGCGAACTACATCCACTCAAGCGAGGGTGAGACCGACTACCCATACTCTTGTTGCGACACTTACCTCCACACAAACCTCACTGAGGAGGGCGTGAACTACCTCAAGGAGAACTTCCCTCAGTGGGTCATCGACCTCTACCTCAAGTAGGCGCTCGCGGTATACCCCCTCTTCGGAGGGGGTTTACTTTTTTGTGCGACACGCGCTCGCCGATTTGACTTCTTGTAGTAAGTGTGAATAATAGTTATTACCAAGTGAAAACTTCGGATACCCAAGGAGACCCAATGACCCAGACCCAGACTTTCAACACCGAGACCCAGACTTTTGTTGTCAAGGGTGCGGACGCTTCGGTGCTAGACCACTTCGACTTCGATGAACTACTAGCAATCGGCTACGCGCTTCGTAACCGCGCTGAGGTGTTGGCAGACCGCGCCCCGCTCTACGGCGACTACCTCAACGCAATCGCCGACAAGTTGGACGCGCTGAGCGGTGAGACCACGCGGGACTAGCGCTCGCCGAATAGCCCCCGAGTAATCGGGGGTTATTTTTTTTTTATTTATTTTCGCGTTTCGACTTGACACGGGTATCGATTTATGTTTGTATAAATACATAGCCCGATGGCTATCTACCTAAGGAGATAAGTTGAACCAGACCCAGACCCAGACCCAGACCCGCAAGTTTCTTGTTGTCGCTTCTTTTGAGCGTGGCGCTGACAAGTGCTTCATCTGCCCAGACTGCGCTTCGGTTGGCGTGATTGACTGCTACACCACGGACGCGGGTATCTCACACGCTGACTGCCCAGAGTGCGGTGCGGTGGCGGTGCGAGACACCACTTGGGGTTAGCCCCCGCTGACTGAGACCCCCGCTTCGGCGGGGGTTTTCTTTTGCCCGCTGGTGCGCTCGCGGGGGGAGCGCTCGCGGGTCGAGGGTGGCGGGTGCGTGTCTGACACGGGGTCGAGGGGCTTAGGGCGTTCACGGGGCGCTGAGGGGCGTTTAGCGAGGGGGTCGCTTCGAGGGTTGAGTGCGCTCGCGGGGTTGCTTCGAGTGCGCGGGGTTGATGAGTCGGTCGCTTCGAGTCGGTCGCTTCGTGAAAAGTTGATGCGATGACGGGCCTGGTTCGATTCAACACGGAAAACCCGGACAAGTTGCGCTCGCGGGCGGTAGAATAGATGAATGGCTAAAAGCATAATGGAACAGATTGCGGAACTACCTGAAGATGAGCGGGCAGTAGTGCTTGCTGGTATGGACGCTGACGCGCTCCTATGGGATTGGTCGGTATGGGGCAGACCCGAACAGTTCGCGCCTCCCGGCGACGATTGGAATGTGTGGCTAGTGCTTGCTGGGCGTGGTTTTGGTAAAACCCGTCTCGCTTCCGAGTGGGTGCGTGAGCAAGCGCGATACACAAACACGGGGCAACGCCGATTCGCTCTGGTCGCTCGAACTGCCGCCGATGTGCGAGATGTAATCGTTGAGGGTGAGTCGGGCATTATGAATGTGTCACCTCCGAGTGAAAAACCTCTCTATGAACCCTCTAAGCGTCGCTTGACCTGGCCAAATGGCAATACGGCGACGCTGTTCACGGCAGATGAACCTGACTCCCTCCGTGGACCTCAGTTCACTCACGCTTGGGGCGATGAGATTGCTGCGTGGCGACAGACTCCTGACGCGGCGGGTATGACTGCGTTCGACAACCTCCGAGTCGGAACCCGTCTAGGTGCTAAGCCTAAGATTCTGGTTACTACTACGCCTAAGCGTGTGCCATTGCTCTACAAGTTGCTGGAAGAAGCCGACAAGTCTGGGAATGTCGCGGTAACACGCGGTTCAACTATGGATAACGCGGGCAACCTCTCTGGTGCGTATCTAGACACGATGTTGGGTGTGTATCAAGGGACTACGCTCGCGCGTCAAGAACTTTACGGCGAGATGCTCGATAATGTCGAGGGTGCGCTCTGGACTGAAGAGATGATTGAGCAATACAGACAGAATGTCTACCCGCCTAGCACGCCATTGAGACTGATTGGGGTAGACCCGTCGGTCGCTGAGAACCCGCGAGATGAGTGCGGTATCGTAGTAGTTTCAAGCACGGCAGACCGAGACCTTTACAAGCGACACGCGTGGGTAGTCGAGGACGCGTCGGTGCTGGGTGCGCCGAATGTTTGGGCGCAACGCGTGGTCGAGATGGCACGGAAGTGGGGGTGTCCCGTGGTCGCGGAAGTGAACCAAGGTGGGGCGCTCGTGCGTAACGCTATCAACGCCATTGACCCGAATGTCAAGGTGCTGGAAGTTCATAGCAAATACGGTAAAGCATTGCGTGCTGAACCCGTCACGCTCGCGTATGAGCAAGGTCGCGTTCACCACATTGGATACCTCACGGACTTAGAGTCTCAGATGTATAGTTGGATACCCGGCGAGGGTAAGTCTCCTGACCGAGTGGACGCGCTCGTTCACGCTCTCACGGCGCTTCTAATAAAACCTCCTGCTGGTTTCACGGGTGGGAAGATTACTGCTCGCTCGCTGGGTAGTCGGAAGATTAGTGGCGGGGGCTTCCGTATCCGTTAGTCCGGGATGTCCGTGTGCTATGCGGTGGGCGCTTCTGGAAGTCGCTCGAATGTCAAGTCTCAGTCTCGATGTCAAGTGTCAAGTGTCGAGGGTAAAGCAAAACCCCCTAGCGTTTCGCTGGGGGGTTTGTGCTATGCGGTGGGGGTGTCTAGGCGTGGTATGCGTCTAGACACTCCTGACAGATTGGGGCTTTGGTGACTTTGGTGACTACCTCGAACATTGAGTAAGAGGCGTAGGTGTCTGCGGTAACGCCACATAGTGCGGTGCGTGGGGTGTCTGACAGTAGGTGTCGGGTAATGGTCGAAACTAACTGACCTGCTTTACCATTACCAAAAGTCTGGTGGTGGTTGATGTTTGCGGTGTATGCCATTGGGGTCTCCTATCTAGTGGCTATGTATCTAGTATGAGTGATGTAGGTATGTATGTCAAGTTCTGATGTGGGCGTGTCGCTATGTGTGCGGTGGGCGCTGGTATGGGTGGGCTACACGGTGGCTAGGGGTTGGGTGGGCTATACGGCTACACGGCTACTTGCAGGGCTTCTTGATTGAGTGGGTCGGTCGGAACTTTTGTTAGGTCGGTTGATGTCGGTGTGCTAGTCGGGTTGGTCGGAACTTTTGATGTAGTGATGTGCTTGTGCTAGGTCGCGGGGTGAGGGAAGTGTGTGATGTGTATAGAGATGTCCCCGCTAGGTGGGTGGGTGCTATCTCTACGCTGGTTAGGTCGCTGGGCGGTGGGTTGGCTAGGTGGGTTGATGTATGGGACTAGGTGGGTAGGTTGGCTAGGTGTGTGATGTCTATGTATGTGCTTGATGTCTGACTGACTCTCTGACTGATGTGTGATGTGTATGTGTCTATGTATGTGCTTGATGTCTGTGTGTCTATGTGTTTGATTGAGTGACTAATGATGATGACTTGTAATGACTTGAGTGATGACTTATGTGTCTATGTATGTGTGTCTAATGTTTGTGCCAATCAAAACCCCGGCGTGACGAAAAATAAATGATGACCCCCCTCACGCCCGAAACAATTCATCAAACCTCAAAATACATGCGGAGCCAGCTCGCAGGCCAAAACCAAAATACGTTAATGTATCATTTTTAAATACAGTACATAAACTTAGCCCGAAATGTGATACAATCTTCTTATGACTAGACGCTCAGCTCGAGGCCAATCGCTTCCGAAAACAGAACAAGCGTTTCTCCGTACCCTTTCTGGAGAACGTCTACACATCAGAGCCGCTCAGCTTTTTTCAGCGGGATGGACACTCCAATCCATAGGCGATGCGCTAGACCCACCCAAAGGACGTTCGACAGTCAAGGCGTGGATTGACCGCCTAGACCTCGTCTCGCTTCACGACATCGACGTCCCTATTGACTTCCCTCGCCTCCGCACCCCAGAAGGTGGGTATCAGCGCAAGACCCCAAAGTCTCCCGGCGTCCCAGACGAACTTCAGGAAGAACTCCGTCAACTCGCTCCCCAAGCAGCCAAGTATCGTAGTGGTATGGGACCGAACCACCCCTATTCCGTTGCCAACGATGAGTTCGACGGTCTTATTCGTTACCTTCGTGACGTCGACGTCAGTATTGCTGACATCGCCCGCGCTGCCAACGTCACACACCGAGCCATTTCTAGGAGACTTTCTAAGTGAGTGCAAACCTAATCCGCTACGACCTCTTTCCCGCCTACGTCGCTGCCGCCCCAGCAAACCTCCTAGACGACCCCAAAACGTTGACGTCCCTATCAACGCTCGAAGGTGTTTACCGCCTCGACACCGCAAGGGTTGTGGTGACCGACACTCACATCGTGATTGCACAAGACTCTCCAGCGGGAGCACAGATTATCTTCAACGAAGAGTACGAACACTTCTACCAATCCGCCACACGCGACGACGATTCGGTTGTTGTCACTAAAAGCGGAAAGGTGCTAGCCTTCAAGAAGGACAACAACTGTGGTTGCGGCTCACGTCTCCGCTCTTGGAATCCATACAAGACGCTTTACTCAACGAAAGGCTAGATGTGGACCCACTACACCTCATCATTCTCGCCCTAGCGACGTTCAGACTGAGCCGATTACTAACTACAGACCAGATTTTCGAACCACTACGAAACGCAATCTGGAAAAGGTTTCCGCCTAACACGCAATTGGGCTACTTGCTCACTTGCAACTGGTGTACGTCCATTTGGTTCGCATCACTGCTAACCATTTGCTATACAATAGTTCCTACGGCAACAATCTTGCCGTGCATTATTCTTGCCCTGTCCGCAGTGACTGGAATCATTAGCGACAAGCTAGATAAATAGATTTAGGAGAAGACCCTTGGGCGTTTTCAGACGTAAGTCAAACCAAACTCCGCAAGGTGCAGCAGCACCAAGCGCACGTAGCCCATTCCGTGCTACCTCCGCTAGCCGACTTCCTTCCCAGCTTCCTAAGCCAGTATCTTTCCGTACCGATTCTTTTGGCGTCGTTTACGCAGAGCCTGCTACTTATGACCAACTACGTCCACTGACTGCTGCCGCAGCTCAGATGAACCTAAATGACAAAGGTGAAGCAGACCGCTTTAAGAACCGACGTCAGTCAGCAGCTTTTTCTTGGCAGCAAGAGGCGTGGGAGTACTACGACGCCATCGGTGAAATCAAGTACGCCTTCAACCTCGTTGCCTCGGTTGTCTCACGTATCCGCCTGTACCCAGCCCTTGTTGAAGACCCAAGCCACGCACCATCGTCACTAAGCCAGACAGACAAGGTTGACCCAACTCTTTCTGCTGCCGCTGCTCGCGCTATCGCACGTCTTGACTCTGCTTATGGTGGTCAGCCGGGACTTCTTAAGGACATGGCTCTCAACCTTCAGGTTACTGGTGAGTGCTACCTAGTACAGATTCCAGAGCGCATCGGTTCTGGACTTCCAGAATCTTGGGACATCCGCTCAACTGACGAACTTCAGATTGACGCTCGTGGAAACTACATTGTGAACCCAGTTCGCGACGTTGGTGGTTCGGCTCCGGGTGGAAACGGTAAGAACGCCATCCGCCTCCCGAAGGACGCTTTCGTTGGTCGCATCTGGAAAACCCACCCTCGCTACACTCAGGAGTCCGACTCTTCGATGCGCGGTCTACTTGACCTCTGCGCCGAACTTCTACTTCTAAACCGCACCTTCCGTGCCACCGCACGTTCTCGCCTCAACGCTGGCGCTCTTTACTTGCCAGACGGTCTGAGCGTTGCTTCTGCTCCAGACCCTAACTACCCATACGAAGATGCTGATGGCATCTACGCAGACCCAACTCCAGAAGAAGCGCAAGACGACTTTGAAGAGCAACTCATCGACGCGATGACCACTCCTATTAAGGACGAGGACTCTGCGAGCGCCGTTGTTCCTCTTATCATCCGTGGTCCTGCCGAACTTGGCGACAAGATTAAGCAGTTCAAGTTTGAGCGTTCTTTCGACTCGGTTCTCGCTGAGCGTGCTGACCGTGTGCTTGAGCGCATTATGCAGGGTCTCGACGTCCCTAAGGACATCGTTACTGGTCTTGCCAACGTCAAGTACTCGAACGCCCTTCAGATTGACGAGAGCCTGTACAAGGCACACATTGAGCCACTGATGCTTCTGATTGCTGACGCTCTGACTGTTGTCTACCTACGTCCTTACCTTAAGGCGAATGGATTCAACCCAGAGGACGTTGACCGAATCGTCATCTGGTACGACCCAAGCCAAGTAGCAACCCGCAACGACCGCGCAGCAGACGCTGACGCAGGTTTCGACAAGATGGCGGTTTCCTACGAGACTTGGCGTCGAGCACACGGATTCTCGGATGCTGACGCTCCAAGCCCAACAGAACTAGGTCTTCGCCTAATGATTGAGAAGGGCATGATTACGCCTGAACTCACTGAAGCGATTCTTAACGCCGTTGCCCCAGAAATGATGGGAGCTGCGCGTGAAGCACAGCAGGCCAACTCAGTTGCGCCTCTGTCTCCAGAGATTGCCCAAGCGATTAGCGGAACCCCGCCGACCGCTGAAGCTCAACCTGCCGAAGCACCCGCAGAGGCGGAAACCCCCACAGAAGAAGCTCCGCCACTAGCAGAGCCTGAACTATAAGGAACCCCATGTATCAATACAACAAAGGTGCAAAGCACGAGGCTCTCGCGGGTGCGCTGGCAGAGGTGCTCGCAGACGCAGTAACTCTGTCTCACATCGTCCAAGGCTTCCACTGGAACGTAAAGGGCTCGGACTTCTCTGAGTACCACGCGTTCTTCGCAGGAGTTTACGAGGACCTCGAAGGCAGCATCGACCCAACAGCCGAGAACATCTTGAAGCTAGGCTTTGACAGCCCCTACCTTCTTGAAGACTTCGTTGGTTTGACATCCATCAAGATGGGACGCGTTGCATCGAACGACCCGCAGACCATGCTGTTGGACCTTGCCAAGGGCTTGAACCAGATTATCGAGTGCAACAACCGCGCATTCCACGTTGCCAACGACTGCGACGAGCAGGGAATCGCTGACTTCCTAGCAGGTCGCGATGGCGAACTTAAGAAGCACATGTGGCAGGTTGCCGCAAGCCTCGGTATGTCGACACGCGAACTGAAGGATGCTCTCGTAGCTCCTGTTATTGCTGTAGACGAGTTCAGCGCCTAGTCCTTACAGAAAGTAGGGACGCCTGACATGCGTCACATCTCGTCTTTTAACATTGCGAAGCAGCCAAGACCCCTTGTTGCTGACGCTGGACCCGACATTCCTGGCGGGGAAGGTGCCAACAAGGGCTTTTGGCGTTTCCAGTGGCGTGACCGCCTCAAGCGGTTCGCAAAGATGGGGCGCAGTATTAAGTTCAAGCTCATCATTGATGGGGTTGTTCAATCTTTCATTGGAAGATTTAAGGGGGCTTCAAAGCAAAACCCCAATCTCGCTCGAGTTCTTGTAAAAAACGACCCTAGAATCCCTGACGGCTACTACTTTGTCGACTCTGACAATGGCGAGATGGTTCTTGCAACCCTTAGCGATGCTCGACTCAAGAAAGCGGGCATCGGTCGTGACGAGATTGGTCGATTTATCCCGCTGGATGAGGCCAAGGGTGCTCAAAAGCTCGAAGACATCATCTATGAGCCACTCGATGCTGACTCCGAGAAGCCACGCGAACTAAAAAAGAAGATGACGGGTGCGGAAGTCCAATCCCGCAAGATGGCGACGGTCTACGAGAACCTTAAAGAAGAGGGTCGCTTCCCAGTTCCACGCCAAACTACAACAGACCACTGGGGAAAGAACTCTGACATTGCCGAAGGCGCTAAAGAAGACTACAACCTCGTCTACGAGCAACTAAAAAGCCTTGACCCGAAGTGGGAGAAGCAATACCCAACGTTTGACGACTTCTGGAAGCGCGTTGAGTCACTCTCGGTAGGTCAAACTAGCCAATCTCCAAACGATTTAGCAGAGATTCCTGAAGAAATGAAGGAAATCAACCGCGCCTACGCCGAACGCGTGCTCGGACTGGCTCCAGACGGCAAGATTACCTTCTACCGCAACGCTGTTAACCAAAAAGGTACGCCAGAAGAGTCCGCAATCGGCTATGTGACCACAAACGCCGACTTTGCGTATGACTACAACAGCCAAAGACCGAACATCAACGGTAACGGACGCTACGAAATCGACGTCCAGCCCGATGAAGTGTTCGGAATGCTTGGTTATAGCCAACTAGAAGACGAATTTGGTGTTGTTATCGGTCGTGGCGTCACTTCACAGCCGGGGCGTGTACGCCGCGTAGGCGACTTGGAGCAACCGAAGCTGGCTCCGTGGCTAGAAAAGTATCAGGCGGGCGTTGGTAGGTCTACAGGAGGTACTCCGTACCGTCACTATGCTCTCGCTGGACAGTTTGACCTACTTCCAGTCGACCCACTGGGAGACACCGTTGAAGAGTTCTTCCAAAAGCACAACAAGACCGCTGCGGACATCAAACTCAAGTTTGACGAACTCTATGGAGACGGTGCTTATGACGCTTACAAAGAATCTGGCAACACTCTAACCTTTAATAAAATCAAAGACCTCTTTGTTGACGCTGGTGATGGCAAGGTTGGACTAGATATCACTCGAATTGGTGGCGGGTCAGACGGATTCCTTGCACCATCGTCATATGGCGACTCTGCCAACCCAGAATCTTTTGAGAACGACCTAACAGATAACACGCTCAAGATGCTTTCGGTATTTCAAGAGCTCACTGGTCAGCCGTTCATGGTTCACCGCAACAACCCCAAAGCTGAAAAGCTTGTTGAAGAGCAGGGTGGCTATGACGGCATGGCCTCTGCGCTCGCAGACCCGTTCCGACGTGACCCAATTCCTACAAAGACCTATGCTCCGCTCTCGTCTGATGGCGGTGAAGGAGGGGGATTCGGTCGCTCCCTGTTCGACATGGACGAGGTTATGACCTCTGAGTATGTCCGAGCAGTGTTGGATGACCCAGACAAGAAGCGTAGATTTAAAAGATTGCTCGATGAAATGGAGCGTCCATCTTTTGATGATGTCGACTTACCCGACGACTGGTCTGCACTTGACGCCCGTGAAGCATTCGCTCGTAGGTATGGAGCAACTATTGACGAGCTTCGTGAATTCTTAGCTCTCGACGCAGAAGACCCCGAAGCTGATAGCCCTGTATATAATAACGCAAAGAAGTTTTTGTTTGACGTCTATCGCCCATACACCGAGGCTCTAAAGAGCGATGCCCTCTCGGTAAAGTCACTCCGTGCTGACTACTACATGCACCCAGATGGCACAACCATCGTTCGTGAATACGCTCACAATCGCCCAGACCCGTCAGAGCCTTTTGATGACGGCTTTGCTGTCGGTGGTCGCGAGTCTGTGACAATGGCGGCGGAGCGTTATGACATCCTACGCCAGCGTGCCCCGCTAAATGAGCCGCTAACAATCAAGCTCAGTGACTCGAAGTATGACAAGTCCTTCGACTCAATCCTCAACGAAGAGCATGGTGAGGGCACATACAAGAGCGCGACCGCCTACGCTCTCGGAACCAACCAAATCGTTCTAAACATGAACGACACCCTACTCCACTCAAAGGATGCAGACCAGCAGGCCATCGAGTTCCTTAAAGACCTACTCAAGGAGGGCAAGGAAGTTCAGTTTCCGTTCTCCTATGAGGACCTCGAGGCTATGGAGAACCCGTCATACTTCGGCTACGTCCTTACGCACGAGTATGGTCACCTGTTTGACCACAACCACCTCCACATCCGACGTGAAGACGATGCTCGCACCAACGAGGGCGAGACTTCTAAAAAGTACAACGAAATATTTGACGCTCACGAGCACGACCCATCTGAGTACGGTGCTACCAACGTCTCCGAGTTCTTTGCCGAGCACTTCGCTTACTACTTGATGACTGGTAAGGCAAAACACCCAGACATTCAGCGTGACATTGAAGAGCGCACAGGGATTCCAGTCCTACCTCAAGACAAAAAGCCAATCGAAGTAGATGCTCCAGAAACTCCAGACTCATCTGACGTACCTAAAATCAATGGTTTGTACGACAACGAACCAGCGGACTTTAGCTTTTCCGTTACTGGAACAACCTTTGACTCAGACCACACCTTTACTGACGAGCAGTATGAAGTCCTTGAGTGGTTTACTGATGGCGGGTATGACGATGTTAGCCAGTACCTAAGAGACGGTAAGAATGTCTCTGACCGAGACAAGGCTGGGATTGAAATTCTTCTTGACTTGATTGACCAAAGCACGGTGACAAGTGGTGGGATGGTCTATCGAGGACGCCCAGTCTTTGACCAAAACCAGTGGGATGAAATTCTTAACTTTAAGGTCGGGGATACGTTTGTTGACAGAGGCGTTGGCTCCCACAGTCGTGATGGCGACCGAGCCCAGTTCTACTTTGATATGGACTTTACAAGCAAGCCAATCGGTAAGGCGTTCTATCGACTGTCACTTAAGAACGGCAACAAAGCATTCGTAATTCCTGACGACGCCTCTTCTTATGGCTCTTCCGAAAAAGAAGTGATTCTTCCTCCCGGAACCAAGTACAAAATTAACGGTATCTATGACATTGAAGGCGACCGCGTCATTGACGTTGAGGTCCTCGAACAGGAACCACTCAAGCCAATTGATGAATACGCTTCGGCTCTTCCCGACTTGGTTCCTAAGCCATTCCCGATGAAAAAGCCAGAGCCGCCAAAACCAGTTGCAGCCCCAGAACCGACCACCCCCGACGTGTCAAAGTTCACTCCTAAGTTCGATGTGTTCAACTATGACGAGCCAGATTTTGTAGACGGTAAAATCATTGTCCCCGACAGTGAAGCAGCTCGAGCACTATCAAAACTTGGTAAGGACCCATCCCCCGAGGACATCAAGAAGCTTCAGGAAAAAACCAAAGCAATCTTTTCTACTGCACCAGAGAAGTACGTACCCTTCGAACCAGACAAGGGGATGACCCCCGAGCAGTTTGAGATGCTGGAATCACTTACCCCAGAGGGTGAGGCAGCGTTCACCTACGTTGACAGCTCTTTAACAATTAATAAAGGTTTGCGTGACCAAGACCCGATGGTTGAGTATGGGAAGCAGGTCGAGGACATCGACAAGGCTATGCTTCTCAGCGAGTACCTAGAGCCGGGTATGACTGTTTATCGTTTGGTAAAACTATCCCGCTGGGAGAAGTTTATTAACGAGAAGGGATTGGCTCCCGGAAAAGTTCTTATCGACCGAGCATTCCTCTCTACTTCACACACCACCGCGTTTACTGACGAGGGGCGCGAGATTGACGTGGATACTGGGGACGTAAACCAGATTCCTATGCGTATCATCATGCCTAACAACACAAGCGGACTTGACTTGAGCAGTATCAGTTGGTACGATAAAGAAGATGAGTACCTGTTGCCACGCAACACTGCCCTCCGTTTCCTCGGCTGGGACAGCAACGGATACGCAGTATTTGAAAGGTTGAACTAATGGATGTAAAGCGACTTAACCACTTCTCTGACGACGGGTTTGAGGTAATAGATTTGGAAGACCTCCCAAAGCGTCTCGAAGAAAAAACCGAGAAGCCTGTTACTGCTTCTGCCGAGAAACCAGAAGGAATTCGTTCATTTGTAATTAATAAGGACCCAGAGCAAGAGCTATAATGGTTCTTGGCTGAGTTTTTGGTACTCCCCTGCAAAAAACAAAGCTAGACTGAAATCGAAACCTAAATAATAGGATAGAATTTCTATAAGCTTGTCAATCGTAACGACATATTTTTTGTACGTATAAGCAGGAAAGGCCGTAAGGCGTGAGCTCCATTCTTAACTCACTCATCGAGTCCCTTGAAGACGAGGCCGTTGTAGCAGACATCGTTATCCCAACTTCTGGCGTCCGTAAGACCATCTCTGACTTGGTCACCGCCCACAACGATTCAGTGCTACCAGCACGACAGATTTCTCTAGAGACCGTTTATGAAGTAGCCGAACGTAGTTTGGTTGCCAGCGGTGGACGAAACTCCGAGACCCGTAAGTTCCTCGCTATCCGCGATGTCATGGACTTCTTGTCTCTTGCCGCAGAAGGAAAAACCTCTCGTGGAGTCGCAGAGAACCGTGACCTTCTCCCAATAGCACATCCAATGTCGGCGGCAGCTCACACGCTGACCGCTGCTGGACTTAGACACGCTCGTGCACGTTGGATTTCGGCTGACCCGAGAATCGACGAATCTGTACGTCCGCTTGTGGCATCGGCTTACTCAGCCCGCCCTGAGAGTGCCGAGCGTGTCTACCTTTTTTCAAAGATGCAAGCCGCTGGCGAACTGGTTCCTACCGAAATCAAGGCTGACAGCCGCTTCGAGGCACTGCTTGCAGCAGCTAACCCTTACAAGGGTGGAAACTCTCGTGCCGCTCGTTCGGCTCGTGCCCGTGCACAACGTCGTGACTCTAAGGGTCGCTTTGCTTACATGGGTGGAGCCGTTCGCATCAAGATTGAGCTTCCAGACGGTCGTATTGTCAGCGCCCTTATCTACATGGTTGGTAACTCAGACTCTGAAGATTCAATTGAAGTTGTCATTACCAACGTTGAAGGAGTAGACGACGGCGTTTACACCGTTCCAACTCAGAACATTCAGGCTATTAAAGCCGTTCTTGACCCAGAGGATGTTGAAGACCTTCCGACAATCAACAAACTGGACCCTGACCTAGAGACCATCAAGCTTTCTAGCTTTGCTGGAACTAAGAAGGAAGCCCCTACTGGCTGGAACCTTGACCCTAACTACAAGAAAGAATCAGACAGCGACCCTGACAAGCGGTTTATCTCTGAGGACGGCTACATCGTTGACTACTACGCCAGCTACTCAGGTAAGAAGTCTGACCCGTCTTTCAAGAAGGCCCCTGAAATCGAAGGTGGCGCACAGGCTGTTGGTATGGGAGAAGACGGGAAGTTCGCCAAGGGCGAGCCTGTTTACGTTCTAAAGCGTGACGCTTCCATCTACAAGGGCGAGGGCGAGACCGAAGTTGTTGCCCGCGTCCAACACTGGGGACAAGTTCAGGTTGCCGCTCGCGAAGACGAGGCAAAGTTTGACAAGGCTATCGAGAACGCACCTGACGAACTAGAGCAAGCAGATGTTGCCAAGCCCGAGGGCTACACAGGTGAAGATTACCTAGCCGCTGTTGCTGCAAAGTCTAAGAAGAACATTGGCAAGATTGACCAAGCTCTTCGTATGTACATGGCGCAAAACCCACAGAAGGTTGCTATTGCCAACATCCTTGGCGATTCCGAGACGCCTGTATCTGACATGATTAAGTCTTTGGCTGGTCCAGATGCTGACCCAGAGGCTATAACGACCAAACTTATGCAGGTTGGATTTAACCTTCCTCAAAGTGAAAATTTTAAAGGTCTTCGCGACGCCATCACCAGCGTAGTTGACGCTGCCATTGAGCTAGAAGAAAAAGACCTGAAGAAGGCTAAAGACAAGGTCAAGGCTGTCCTACCTGAAAAATCTAAGGATGAGGTAAAGTCAGAGGCGCTCAAACTCGAGAAGCCTACCCCCGCTAAGAGCGAACTCGACAAGATTGACGCTCAGCCAGAGGCTGGCAAGGACGGCGGGGACAAAGAGCCACCTAGCACTCCAGCGGGTCCTGCATCGGAAGACCAGCCAGAAGTTCCAGAAGGTCTCATTGCGAACGACCCAGACCTGAGCATCAAGTATGGCTTGGGCCTTGGCCCATACCAGCCTGTTGAAGACAAGAGCGGTCTCCCAGAGGGCGCTACCGATGTGCCTGCTGATATTGCTACGCGATACAACCAGACTCAGCTGGCTGAAGCATTCGAGAATGCAATTCTCAACGACAAGAACAGCGTGCGACTTTCTGCTTTTGATGGTGAGGCGTACACAAGCTACAACGTAGACTTAGACGCTATCCGCGACGCTCTACAAATTAAGGGTGTCGACACTAACGAAATTCTTGCCAAGATTGACAAAGGTGAGGGTCAGACCCCAGAAAACTTTGGCCTTGTTACCAAGGAAAAGGCAAATGACCTCCCCGTTGGAGCACGCATCGTTCGTATTGGCACGGAGCCCGGCAGCTGGGCCGCTGGTATTTCTGCAATGTTCGACAAGGGCGAAGACGGTAAGTGGTACATCGGACTTGGAAAAGAACGTCGCGAAGCAACTCTTGATGAAGTCTTTAACGGCAAAGATGGAAAAGCAGATTTCCAAGTAGCCTACATTGCCGACTGGCACAAAGCCAGCTCCGAAGACTCGGTTGCTGACCTAGAGGCAATGATTGAGACCTACAAGGCTGAAGCCGCTGCGTACACTGGTAGCAACAACAATATCAAGTCTCTCTACAAAAAGCGCACCGAGTGGGCTGAGAGCATGCTGTACTTCCGCAAGTCTAAAGACGAGGCCGCCAAGAAGGCTGCCGCGAACGCCGAGTTCCAGAAGCTTGACTGGAAGACATTTGAAGTTGGCGACGACGCTAACGACAACTTCGTCAAGGAGTCTCCTGTCGGAACAGTCCTGAACTCTAAGCTGGACTACGTCGATGAAAACGACGAGTACTACGACGAGAAACTACTTTTCACCAAGGTTGGACCAGACGAGTGGAAGGCTGAAGGTCATCCAGACTACAACGGCAAGACCTTTACTTCTGACGAACTAATCAAGGGTCAGGACTTGATGTGGCTGAACATCGAAGAGATGCCAGACGCCCCTACTGCCGCTGCTCTCGCAGAGAACCCAGATGCACCTCTAGACCTCAGCGGCTACAAGAAGGTCTCTGGTCCTCAGGGCTCTAACGCTGGTGGAATTTACGAAGACGAGAACGGACAACAGTTCTACGTCAAGTTCCCACAATCAAAACTCCATGGCGAGAATGAAGTTCTTGCTGCTGCCTTCTACAAGGCTTTCGGTGTTCCTGTAGCCGATGTTCGCTGGGGCAAACTTGACGGTCAAGACGTAACCTACTCACCAATGCTTCCAGAGGCAAAGGCTAACCTCAAAGACAAGCTAACTGACGGAACTTACCTAGGTGAGATTCAAGAAGGTTTTGCAGTTGACGCATGGCTAGCCAACTGGGACGTTGCTGGAACAGGTTTTGACAACATTGTCACCAGCAAGGGAAAGCCAGTTCGTATCGACACTGGCGGTGCTCTAATCTTCCGTGCTCAGGGCTCACCTAAGGGAGATGCTTTCAACGAAGAAGCAACCGAGATTGACACGCTAGTCAGCGGAAAGAACCAGTATTCGGAAGCTGTATTCGGTGACATGACCGAAATCGACAAGGCAGCGTCGGCTAAGCGACTACTAAACATCTCTGACCAAGAGATTTCTGACATTGTTTCAGCCAACATCTCTGACCCAGAAATTGCAGACAGCCTAGCAAAGACACTTAAGGCTCGTCGCAAGAACATTCTTGACCGCTTTGAGCTGAGCGCAGTTATTGACCAGCCAAGTGGTATCGGTAGCATCATCAGTCGTACGGCTGAGGGTGGCTCGACTGTCGACTTTGTTGACGGAAGCTCGCCTGCTACTGGATTTATTGTTGCTATGGAACCTGACGTTCCGCAGCAAGATGGAACCCTAGGAAAGCGCGAAGAAGTCTACGATGCAGAAGAGTTCTTCGACGTTGAAAAGGGACCACAGATTCTTCGCGACTTCGCACTGAAGAACGCTGAAAAGCTTCGTGAAGACGGATTCTTCCTCGGTACTTGGTTTGACAAAGAGAACAACAAGGTGTACCTTGATGTTAGTGAAGTCGCACCGACGAAGGAAGAAGCACTAAAGCGTGCTGAAGAGCGCGGAGAAATTTCGGTGTACGACATCGAAACAGGCGAATATGTTTACACCGAGAAGGGTAAGGAAACTCTAAATGGACAAGAAGGAACCCCAGCACAAGATTCAGATGCTGAAACTCCCGAAGGACCCAGCGCAGATGACGGAGCAGGAGCTGGCCCAGTGGGCGACAGCGAGTCACCAACAGTTGATGAACTCGATTCAGCCCCAGCAGCCCCCGAAGCCACAAAGCTAGAAGGCTATACCTACGCTCAGAACGAGAACGGCGTCTACTACCCAGAGACACCGCTAACCGCTGATGACCTATACGCACTGCGTAACGGACAGAAGGTTCCACCTCAACTACCGTTCATTCCAAAGAACACCGAATCTGGTGACACACTTTACTTTGACGCGGATGGAAACAAGCGTTGGGGACAGTACGGCGCTGCTGGTGCGCTAGTTCGTCGCAAGAATGCGGCTGGCGAGTACGAGTACCTAGTTGTAAAGCGCAACGCTAAGGCCGCGACTGACGGCGATGTCTGGTCTGTTCCGGGCGGAGCACACGACTCGAAGTCTGATGCGGCTGACCCTAAGACCACCGCTGCTCGCGAGCTTATGGAAGAGATGGGCTGGAAGGTCCCGACTGACGCAGAGCCAACACTCTACAAGCACGATGTTGCACCAGACTGGGCATATGACTACGCCGTTTACGATGTAGAAAACGATGTCACACCTAAGCTAAGCAAGGAAATCACGGAGACCAAATGGGTGTCCGCTGATGAAATGAAGAAGATGCAAAGCAGTGGTGAACTTCACGGCGCTTTGGATGAAGATACCCTCACCAACTTGCTTGATAACTCAGAGAACGCTATCGAGTTCAACCCAGTTGAGCTTACCGATGGTAAGTGGTGGAAGCCAGAGTTTGATGAAGACGGAAAGCAAAAGGCATTCCGCAAGGCTCCTTCTTCTAACCTAAAGAAGGGTGACATTGTCACCGTTAAGGGTTCTAGTGGAGAGCGTGACGTTGTTGTCACTAGCGACCCAGTGGTTCAAGATGGCAAGGTCTCTTTCGATGTCATCAACCCAGCAAATGGCAAGACCTACTCATACACATGGGACGCTGACAGCGAGTCCAGCATTCTTAGCAACAACGAGAGTGCTAAGCAGTACGTAGGTGAAGAGCCAGCCCAAGAAGAAACAACCACACCAGAAGTCGCTCCAGCGGCTCCTCAGAAGAAGACCGCAACCGAGGTAGTGGAGTATGGCTCGCTATCTGTTTCAAAGTTTGACGATGAGACCGCGGTTGCCAACTGGGGACTAAACAAGGCTGACATCCAGCCAAGTGTTAATGGAACCTACGAAGCGTTCGTTCAAAGTGTAGAAGCTGACAAGAACCAAAAGGCTTCATTTACAGACATGGACTCTGCTATCGCTTGGGTTGGTGACGTTGTTGCCAGCGGTCAGGGCGATGAGCAGAACCCAGTAACTGGAAACGAAGTTGGAGAGGCTACTAAGGGAGTCAGTGTTCACAAGGGCAAGATGCTCGAACCTGCCACCGAAGCGCAGTTTGATGTTGTCAAGAAGATGCTTCAGTCTAAGGACATCACCCCAGAGCGTAAGCAAGAGATTCAGAACATCCTAGATAAGGATGACCTAAGCAAGGGTGAAATCGGTCTAGTTATCGGTGAACTCAAGAAGGCTACGACTCTGCCTGAAGAGCAACTCAACCCGACGCCGACCGAGAAAGAAGATGATTCCGATAAAAACCTAACCGACATTTCGGTTGGTGACGGAAAAACTATTATTCAACACGACATGGGCGGGGCTAAGTGGTTCTCCGATGAGTTCGGTAACCCTATTGGTGCAGTCATGCCTAGCGTATTTAAGGCTGGTGCATACAGCGCGTTTACTCAGAGTGGTGGGCCAGACACGGTCCAGCAAACTGACTACCCAACCGAGGCTAGTGCGTTAGAAGCATTTGGTGCGTACCACGTAGCATCTGGCAAGTTCTCTGAAAACCCATTTGGAGCACCTAAAGAAGAGATTGCCCCTGAAGCGGAGACCGTAGAGGACCTAGCCCTAGACGATGAGAACAACGACCTCACCCCTAAGGACCCAACGGACATCCTCAACCCGAACCTCATCTTTGATGAAGTTCTTAAAAACTTCGACCACGAAGTTATGCCTAATGGTGACTTGAAGATTGCCGAGAGCACTCACACCATGAAGCAGGGTGACAAGGAGACTTACAAGTACGAAGCGTTCGTTCGCCGTACAAAGTTTGAGCGCTTCTATGTCTACGTTGTAGAGACCAACATGACCACAGGCGAGAAGCGCGTTCTCAAGGTCGGTCGTCGCGAGCACCACTCATACAAGGCGTTGTTGAAGTCAATTAACAAGGGTAAGGGTGGCGTTCTAAGTCCTAACCCTCGTACCTTCTTCCAGCACGACAAAAAGCTTATCCAGCCATTTAAGGCTGTAGCCGATGCCCCAGAGACTGATGTCACTGCAAGCCTAGTTTCTTACATCAAGAAGCCAGATGGACCAAAGACGGCTGCTGAACTTTCAACAGCGCTTTCGGAGTTCTTTGGTGACCTGACCAATGGAAACTACACCGTTAGCAAGGATGTTCTAGATGCTATGGCTTCTGACGCTGGTCTACCTCCAGCATTTGTTGACCAAGTTCTTGACATCATGGCAAAGAACAAGGCTAAGGCAGCAGCATCGCTCCCTGACACCTTCTTCGGACCGGGCAAGGATGTCCCTAGCGCACCTCACGTTTCTTATGATGGCGAAACCATTGTTAAGAAGGGTGACACGGTTGACTGGACTGACCCTAAGACTGGCAAGGTCTACCGAGGTTATGTTGTAAACATCCGCTACATGCACGACTCTAAGAAATACCTCTACTCCGACCAGACTTTGGCTATTTTCCCAGAGTTGAACAAGGAGCAGGGTTACGAGGCCACACGTCAGCGTCACCGCGTTAGCTCGAACCTGATTGTAATCAACGACCCAAGCGCACCTCTGAGCGAGCCATTCTTCCCGAAGTCTAAGGAAGCTGCTCAGCAAGAAGATGTGACGACTGGAGAAACCAAGCCTTTCACACCTCAGGGTATGACTCCTGCACAAGCTCCGAAGGTCCCTGCCAAGAAGAAGGTTGACGACAACAGCGAAAGCACACCTCTCGATTTTGAAGAGATGTACGGCAAGACCTACAAAGAGGGTCAGGTTGTCAAGGATGAAGACTCTGGCGAGATGGGTACAGTTCTATCATCGTGGGTTGGACCGGGTGGCATACAGGGTATGACCATCCAGTGGGCTGACGGTGAAAAGATTAGCTACACTAACAGTTCTCCAGAGTTCTACAAGCTAGAGAAGATGCCAGAAGGCACCACTATCGAAGCAGTGAAGACCCCGATTCCTCAGACCAACGATGTCCCAGAGATTCAGGTTTCACCAAATGGAGTTCCGTTTGTTGAGATTGACGGAGTTCAGCACCCGCTCTACAGCTCTGGTGCTGAAATCAATGCCGACGCTGCTGGCACAGAGGGCGGCGGAAAGAAGAAGTGGTCTGAGCTCGCAGCTGGTGACCTAGTATTCAACGGCGACAAGTGGATGCACGTACTTGCTTCTGGGTTTGGCGAAGATGGAACCTACCGCGTTGTGGTTGACAGCTTCGACGAGAACGGATTCCACACTCTCAAGGTGATGTCAATCACCCCTGAGAAGAAGGCATTCCTAGACCTGCACCCAGCCGCGGTAGTTAAGCCTACCAACCCTAAGGTTCCTGGTTCTGTAAAGCTTGCGGATGAAATCGACATGAGTGCTGAAGCTGAGTCGACACTCACCGAAAAGTTTGACAACTTGGTTAACCAATACAACATTGGCGACTCAGAAGACCTCGAGTCTTCACTCGCTGGTCTTGTCGCAAAGCAGATGTTTGGCGAGACTGTAACCAACGGTGAAATCACTGACGCCATCAAGAAGATTGAAGACGCCATCAGCAAGGGTGAAATCACATCTAAGTCTGACGACAAGGTGACCGCAGATGCTCTAGAAGATGCGATGAACAGCCTAGAAGAGAAGCTTTCTGGTTCATCTGTAGCCGAGCAGGTAGCCGATGTGGCAGCAGCCGTTGAGACAGCCGTACCTAACGTTAAAGAGACCGAGGCTGCTTTGGGCTCAGACAACGACGGATATCCTGTCAAAAAGGTCGAGTTCGACAACGTCAACACTAAGGGCGGAAAGAAGGCCCTCTTCACCTTGATTACAAAGATGAAGGCTAGTGACCTTAAGGTTGGTGACATCATCCGCATGGGTGTTGGAAACAAGACTCGCTACCTACAGGTTGTAGAGACCAACGTCAATGGAAAGCGCGGTGCGATTAAGTATCGTGGAATCTATTCGACTGACCCTAGCAACTACTACGCTAACTACGACAAAAAGTATGCAAGTCAGGCTGGCGTTAAGAATACATCCTTCTATGCGTGGAGCACGGTTAAGGTTTACCGACCAACTCCTGACTACGTTGCTGCTGGCTACCTAACCGCAGGCTCTGGCTCCACTACTGCCCCGAATTTTGAGGCTAAGGTTGTAGACGGAATTTCGGTTCAGCCATCTCAAGCTGCTGTCACATCTCTAGGTGTAGACAAGAAGTCCGAGGCTAGTTACTCTAACTTCGGTATTACTGGAGAAATCAACGAACTCCCTTATCAATACGTCCCTAGTAGTGTTTCAGACATCTCGCTTTGGAAGCATGGATTTGACGACATCAAGGTTAAAACTGGAAACGACAAGTACGTGATTCCAGGTGCTGTTGTCACATCTGCCGATGGCAACTCTACGGGAATCGTAACTGACACTGACCAAGGCAGCAAGACTCTTTCGGTCACTTGGGTTCATGGTCCAGAGGCGGGACAAAACCAATCTGGTCTAATCGCCACTAGTGTTAAGGACACCGAAAACTGGGTCACACCTGCGTCGGCTGGAACTATCGGAGTATCAGTTAACACCGAGAAGTTAAATGCTGGAAAAGCCAAAATTGCTGAAAAAATCTCTGAGATTCAGACCACCTATGGCTCTCAGATTGAGCAGAAGAAGGTTGAGTTAGCCAATAAGTTAGCTGCTGAAAAAGCTGCAAAAGAACTGGCTGCCAAGAAAGCTAAAGAAACCGTAGTTGGTTCTGGAGCTGAAATCCTTGAGGTCGTACCAGTAATTGGCTGGGATGAGTCTGCCTACCCGCAACTTCCTAGTTTGACCGACGCACTCGACCAGAGCAAAAACAAGACTGGATTCAAGTCTTCGTTTGGTCAGGACGTCTTGGTTGACTCGGACAACGTCGAAGACAACGTCCTCACGGTTAGTGCCGTAGAAAAGAACGGAAAGCCAGCCACGAAGCTTAACTTTACTTTGACTAGCTGGACCACCGACGACACTTCCGCAGGACTGGGATTCCTTGCTTCGCTTCAGAACAACCCAGATGTCATTAAGGTTAATGGAATTAAAATCCAAAACCTAGAAGCTCAGGGTCCAGACAAGCTGCTCAAAGATACTGGTTCGACTGCCAGCAACTACTACCTAGGTGGTGGCGGAGGTCAGACCTACGAAATTACTATTCGTGATGAAAACGGTAAGGCCATAGGTACGGCACGAATTCTAAGAGCAAATAAAACAACTGACACGCCTAAGTTTGTGGGTGTCGGAACAACCAGCTCTGGAAACCCTCTTGCCTTCCACAACAAGGTCGAAGTTATTTTCGATGACATTGCCACACCAGAACAAGTTCAAGAAGCGCTCAAGGCAGTAGGAGTTCAGCAAGTTCGTCCTGCGACAAGTATCGACACCAAGATTATGTTGGAAAACAAGATTATTGCTCTATTCGGCGACATGCCAGACGGCAGTAAGAACCTAACTGGTGAAGCTCGCCAACAGGCTTTGGACAACGCTAAAAACCAGTTTGGCCTAACCCCAGAAAGCATGATTCCTCGCGTCGAGGCTGGGAACATCCACTTCCTTATGACAGACGATGTCGCTAAGAAGGTCGCAGAAGCTCTTAACTTTAAGAAGATTACGCATGGATTCCAGCCTCCCGCTTGGGGTAGCGGAAACAAGCTGCCTGCGTACTTATACGAAGAGTTCTTCGGAAATGGCTCTGGCGGTATCCGTTCAGCTGCCGACCGAGCCTTGCACGGAATCTACTTCACTCCGGGCTCAGGTAACGCCGATGTCAACAACATCGGTGGAGGTCACGTATTCGTTGGTAAGAACACCAGCTCACACTACGGCTCTAGTCGTCCAGTTACGTTCTACATTGACCCAGCGAAGGCTGTAGCCCGACTAGGTCTATATGGAAACTCTGGCGACGCTTGGGGCAAACTCAACGGTAACCAGATGTCGACCTTGGCTGAAAGCCAACTAGCCGAGATTATGATTAAGGGTGAGGTCCCTTATGCGGATATGCTTAAGGTTGAACTGGCTAATAATGCAGTGAGAAACGATGTTATTGCATATTTCCAATCAAGGGGTATCTCCGAAATTAATGGAGTTCCTCTGGCCCAATTCTTTACAGTATAAGGACTGAAATGTTACCCAACCAGAAACTATTTAACAGCCCGCGAGTGGTTGTCGCTACAGACAAGTTGACGGGAGAAAAGCAGGCTAGATTGGCTGTTTCCGCGACTGCCCATGACGGGGACTCTGCTGTCAGCTTTGACTACTGGCTATCTAACGACCCCACTGTTTTGGTAGAAAGTGACATAACAGTCGAACCATTTACAGGTATAATTAAATTCAGCACGCTAGAGCAGGATTACTACATCCGACCTCTTCGTGAAGAAGATGGTACATGGCTGTCGCGGTTTAAAACTCCGCTACCTGTGGACGCCCTAAAGAGCAACATTGCTAAAGGATTGGAGCAGAATCTAGTGAACGAAGATGGAGAACTCCTCTACGCCACGGTATTCGCTGGTGATGACGTAGTAGTCGGTCTTATTTATGACAACGACTTTGGAAAGTTTGCTCGAATTGGTGGAGAGTGGATTCTACTCAGTGACGCCGAGCCAGAGGATGAGGACATGATTGTCATCCCTATCGATGAGGAAAAAGCAGACCAACTGATTGAGTTGTTCGACGAGAAAATCCTTACCATCGAAACCATCAAGCCATACGAAGCTGCTGCTGAATAATTAACTCAAAGGTTTACCACATGCCAAAGGTTCTAGGTCGTGCAGACTCCTTGGTTCTCGTAGCAAACGAGAGTCATGGTGTAATTATTGACACCGATTTCGACATGATTGTCGAGAGCGGTGAGCTGTGGTCCTTGCAGAAATCCCGAAAATGGGATGCCACTGAGGTAGTCCTTGCTGAAGACACAATCTCTCTGGTTGCGTCAGCCCTATCTGTATTTGAACAAGAGCCAATTACTGCTGCCGCAGGTTCTCGTATGTACACGATTCCTAAAGCCGCCCAAGCCGAAGCCAAAAAAGCACTCGAGTGGCGTAAGAAGCACAAGCGCGGTGGAACCCCGGTGGGCCTCAATACTGCCCGCACTCTAGCTGACGGTGGTCAGATTGGCATCGAAAAAGTTCGCCACATTGCTAAGTACTTCCCTCGTCACGAAGTTGACAAAAAGGGCAAGGGCTGGAAGCCCGGTGAAGATAACTTCCCGAGCAACGGGCGAATCGCGTGGGCGCTTTGGGGTGGAGACGCCGCTTGGCGTTGGGCCGCTGACATTGTAGAGTCTGACAACAACCGCAAAAAGGCTCTTAGAGCCGCTGGTCTAGACGATTCCAAAACACTTTTTTCATATGAGATTAGCCCCATTGATTCGTTCAAGCGTGGCTTTATGCAGGACGTCGCTCACGGTCCAGAGTTTATGGCCCGTGTTCGTTTGGATGGTTCGGGTATCGACCGACTCTACAAAGTCGATATTGACGGTCGCGTCTATGTTTGGGACGATGGTCTATGGGAAGACCTAGGCACAACTGATGGCGACGTTTGGACCTATGACAAGGCTCTTGACGACCCGTACGACCTAGTAGAAAAGTCTCACATTCTTATTGACCCTGAGTCGGCAATTGTTATCGCTGGACGAATGGACCAATCACCTCACCAGTCTGTCTCTGTGTTTGACATTGATGCTGAGGAATCAGCCCTGATGTCTGACTACGCCACCGACATTGATTGGAAGCTAGTTGACCGCGCGGTCGTTGCTGCTGGTGAAGACCCACTTAGTTCGACGGTGAAGGATGAGGGTGACGGCGTATACAGCCCAGAGGAGCGTTCAAAGAATGCTTCGAAGCAGGTCCGTGACGCATTTGGAAAATTCATCCCATCGAATGGTCGTGTCAGCATAGCTGGTGACCCTAACGCGACTGGAACTATGACTGGTCGCAATGACGACGGCACAGTTAACGTTGAGCTGGACAATGGAAACACCATCAAGATTGACCCCAAGCTTGTTCAAAATGAAGCAGATGCTTCGGCTGAAGAGAAGGACGTCCGCGCTCAGATTAGCCGCATGGACTTCAATGAGCCGCTTGACACTTCTGGAATTCTAGGCGAACCTCGTACACCTATCGACCAGCCGAAGGCTCAGATTAGTGGCACGCTTCCACGCATGACCGCTAGCGACCTACACGACGTTCTTCTCGACTGGGACGCTTGGGTCTCAAAGCAGCGCGAATCATTCAAGCCGCTGTCTGATGCAGAGGTTCTTGATTACGGTCGTAAGAAGTATGGCGCAAGCAAGGTTCAAGGTGGAGGCTCTCACCCTCTGGTAAAAAAGGTCAACAAGAACTCAAGTGCTAAAACTTCTAGCCAAAACACTAACTGGGCTAACCCTAACTCACTGACTTCGGCTGGCGAGCCTGAAAAAGAACTTACTCCTAAGACATCTGACGTTCAACCGCTCTACTTTGCGATTGTTGCGGAAGATGACCCTCGTGCCGTTCTTGATTTGGTTGCCTTGGTTCCTGCTAGCTCTAAATCTAACGCTCCGATGGCGTACAAGCGTCTCGACCAGAAGTGGGTTCGTAGCGAAGAGCTGGTTAATGACCTTAAGTCCGCAACTCCACCGCCTGTAGTTCCTCTTGACGAGGACTCTCTTCAGGATGTCTTGAAGCAGGTCGATGGAATGTTGGCTTCCGCTGCTTTCCGCGACAGAGGCTTTATGGTTCTCTGGGGACCTAGCGAAGATTTGATGGACTTCGTTGAAAGTTCTCTAGTTGCTGCTGGTGGTCTAGACCGTAACCGCGGTAATGCCGAAGAACTACGTCGCTACTGGACTCGCGGTAAGGGTGCCGCAAAGATTCGTTGGGGGACTGGTGGAGACTGGACACGCTGTGTTCGTCAACTTTCTAAGTACCTAGGCCCACGTGCCAAGGGCTACTGCGCTCTCCGTCACAAGGAGATGACTGGTCTTTGGACTGGTGACAAGAAGCACCGTCAGATTTATGGTCGTAAGGGTAGGGGCGGACGTGCTGTATTTAGCAACGAAGTTCTGAACGCCACTAACCACGTGATTGACCTCTCTACACGCGACGCTCGAATCATCGATGCAAAATCTCGCATCAGTGGGATGACTGCTTCTGCTTCATACGAAGGCTCTCGGTTCTCGATTCCTCTAGTAATCCCCGAGGGTATTGAATCTGGAGATGGTCGTAAGTTCCGTAAGGGTTCGATTACTCACCGCGAGCTTCCGCTACCGCTGCTTTGGCAGATTAAGACAGCAGATGGACACAACGGTTCTGTTGTTGTCGGACGCATCGACCATATGGAGAGAGTCGCAGACGGAATCGGAAATGCTTACGGCGTTTTTGACACTGGCGTCTACGGTCAAGAAGCAGAGCGCCTAGTGCGTAATGGCTTCATTCGTGGCGTGTCTGCGGACATGGACCAGTTCGAAGCTGAGGAGTCTTCGAACGCCTCGAAGGATGGCAAGGAAGTCAAGAAAGACAAACTTGTTATAAATAAAGCCCGCATTATGGCTGCTACAATAGTACCTAAGCCCGCATTTCAAGAATGCAAAATCTTCCTCAAAGAGGAAGGCACTCAACAGGAGGAAACCGTGATTCCAGACGGAGTCTACGCGGAAGAAGTGGACCCAGCAGACGCAGCAGCCATTGTGGCTTGCGGCTATGTTGCTGGTGCTATTCCACTTACTCCACCTACCGAGTGGTTCGACAACCCTAAACTCACGAAGGCGACTCCTCTAACAGTCACCGACGACGGTCGAGTCTATGGGCACATTGCCGCATGGCACGTTGACCACATTGGTATGGCTGGAGGAACAAAGCCACCGCGTTCAAAGAGCAACTACGCATACTTCCACACAGGTGTTGTAAGAACAGAAGACGGCACTGACGTCCCTGTTGGTCAACTAACACTTGCAGGTGGACATGCTCCACTACACGCAAGCGCCCAGCAGGCCGCTAAGCACTACGACGACACAGCCTCGGCTTTCGCTGACGTTCACGCAGGTGAAGACAGCTACGGTATCTGGGTCTCTGGTTCGCTACGTCCGGGAACCACTCCTGAGCAGGTTCGCGCAGTTCGCGCATCCGCCCCATCAGGTGACTGGCGTCCAATCAAGGGCAGCCTTGAGCTTGTTGCAGTTTGTCAGGTAAACGTTCCGGGCTTCCCAATCGCTCGTGCGATGGTTGCTTCTGGTCAGGTTATGGCTCTTGTTGCCGCTGGTGCTCAGATGCTAGCCAAAATGAAGAGCGACCCTATCAATGACCTCAGCGAGCGACTTGCTCGACTAGAGAGCTTCACCACTAGTGAATTGACCTCTAGAGCAGACGCCGCTAAAGCACTTTTTGCAGAGGTAAAGATTCAGAAGAACGCTCAACTTTCTGCTCGCGCTCAGGAGCTTTCTTCAAAGATTGACTCTGTATTCAGCTACGACGACGAGTTCACCGTAACTCGACGTGAGCGTAAGGTGCTTGCTCAAGAAGGCAAGGCTCTTCCAGACGGTTCGTACCCGATTCGTAATGAGGACGACCTGAAAAACGCTATTCAAGCTTACGGACGCGCTAAAGAGGGTAAGCGAGCAGCAGTTCGCCGCCACATCATTAAGCGTGCTCGTCAACTAAAGCGTGCAAACCTGATTCCTCAAGAGTGGAAGGTTGCTGCAAACGAAGAGCTAGATGCTCTATCTGCAAGCATCCGTGCCAAGGCTGAGCAGGCTTCCGCTCTAGTAGCTGCACCTGTCGAGGAGACCGAAGACTCGGGAAAAGCTAAAGCGGCTGAGTCAGAAGAAATTCCTGCTGACGAGACCATTACCGAAGAAGAGCAAAAGAAACTTGAAAAAGCTCTCCCGAAGAGTGGTGTCGTTGTGGATGGTAAGTACATCCCAGGAAAGACCCAGCCGCGAGACGAAGCAGGTAAGTTCCGCAAGGTTCTTGCCCGCCTAAAGCAAGACCTAGGTGTCGCTGGTCTACAGAAAATTGCTGAAGAGGCTAAATACGTAGAAGGTCTACATGAAGTAGGCAACTATGCAGAAGCCGCCGAAGCTGCCGACAAATTGATTGGCACTGTGGACCGACTAGACGCTGGTGCACTAAACAAAGTTTCGCTGGAGAACGTACGTACTTCAGCAGCGGAGCTTGGCAAAGTAATTGCCAACCTCCCACTTGGATTCACTAACCAAGCTGAAAAGCTTCGGTACAGTGATTTGCCACCCGCCCTCTCAAAACTCATGGATGACATGATTGAGCGGGTAGAGGCAAAGATTGGTAAGGAAGATGCCGATATTGCGACTGCGGAGCTGCGTGCTTTTAAGTCGGGTAGCGATGTCTACAGTCAGGCGGAAATCTCAGCACAGATGAGTAAACTGCTTCGACTTCTTACCTAATCTAATAATAAACAATAGAAATCTATTGTAAAATAAAACCTAGGTGGAGTGCCTCCACGCCCAGTTGCGTGTTAGTCCCTTTGCCTTGGACCGAACAGCAAGTGAGGGAGAGTCCCTCACACAACTAGTCCTAAGGAGGACCAGTGGACCAGATTAAGTCGCAGGTTGATAACCTGTCTGAGCTAAGCGATGAAGCCATCGCCGAGCTCCAGACGGCTATTATCAGCGAATTTGAGACGGTCGAATCACAGGACCCTACCGCTGAGACAGTTGACGCTATGACGTCGCTTGCCGATATGCTTGACACCGTTCGCGGAGAGTCAAAGCGTCGCGAGGCAGCCGCCGAGGAGCTTGCTGCGCGAGCTGCCGAGGCCGCCATGCGCGTAAAGGGCGAGGACGAGCCAGTCGAAGAGGAAATGATTCCTGCTGAAGAAGAGACTCCTGAAGAGGAAGAAGCTCCAGCTATGGAAGAAGCCCCCAAGGAAGAGGACGAGTCAGAAATGACCGAGTACTCGACCGAGACTGTCGAAGCGTCGACTGAACCAGTTGAAGGTTCAGAACTTTCGACCGAAACCACCGAGATTGAGCCTGCTACTGAAGCAGTCGAGCTCTCGGTTGAAGAGAGTGTAGAACTCTCAACCGAAGAAGCGGAAATTGCTTCAGAGGACACTGTAGCCGAAGAGGCTCCAGCCGAAGCTCCAGCAGAAGAGGAAGCTATCGTCGCAGACGGTGGCGAAACCCCTGAAGTTGTAGTTGAGGAATCAACCGAATCAGAAACACTAGATGCTCCAGTAGTGGAGCAGGAAGAGCAGGCCCCCGTGACCGCCGCAGCCGAACAGCCTTTCGAGGCCCCAGCTGACCGTCAGCCTGTTGTTCAGGTTACCGAGGCACCAGTAGCAATCACTGCTGGCGCTGACATTCCTGGCTACACAGCTGGCAGCACCATCAACGACATGTACGAAGTAGCTCAGGCTATGGAGAAGCGTATCCACTCGCTTCGTCGTGTCAACGGTGGAGATGGAGAGCAGCACATCGTTGCATCTATCACCACACAGTACGATGACGCTCGTACTCTAACCACCGACGCTGAGTCGAACATGCTCAAGATTGCAGCTGTTGCAGGCCCTGAGGCACTTGTTGCTTCTGGTGGTCACGCAGCTCCATTCGAGGTCAAGTACGACATCTACAGCATCGGTTCAACCACTGTCCGTCCAGTTCGCGATGCTCTGCCTCGCTTCCAGGCTGACCGTGGCGGTATCCGTTTCGTAACCCCACCGAGCTTCGCTTCGGGTGACTACGCTAACTCTGTTGGTATCTGGACTGCCGCTGTGGACGCTGCTCCATACGCAAACACCAAGACCTCGCTAACAGTTACAGCAGCTCAGGAGAACACCGTTTCTACTGACGCCGTTACCCTACAGCTACAGTTCGGCAACCTGATGACCCGTGCTTACCCTGAACTGATTGCTCGTCACAACGAGCTTGCTCTTGTTCAGCACGCACGTGAGGCTGAGGACAACCTTCTTTCGAAGATTTCCGCAGGTTCGACCGCTGTGACCACAACCAACCTAATCGGTTTCGGTCGTGACTTCCTTGTACAGGTTCGTCGCGCTTCGACCGCTTACCGTTCACGTCACCGCATCGACCCACAGTCGCGTCTAAAGCTCATCATCCCTAACTGGGTATATGACGCTATGGCTGCTGACCTAGCTCTATCGATGCCAGGCGATGGAACCCTTTCGGTTTCTAAGTCTGAAATCGATGGCTACCTAGCTAACCTGAACGTTGACGTGGTTGCACACTTCGACGACAGCTCGGCAAACGGTGTATTCGGTGCTCAGGGTGCAGCTGCACTTCTTGAGTTCCCAGACACCTTCAAGTGGTACCTATTCGCTGAGGGAACATTCTTGTTCCTAGACGGCGGTACTCTTGACCTCGGTATCATCCGTGACTCGTCACTGGTTGGCACCAACGACTACAAGATGTTCATCGAAACCTTCGAGAACGTTGCCAAGGTCGGCATCGAGTCGCTAGCTGTTACCTCGACTATCAACGTCAACGGTGTAGCTGCTGCTCTACGCGACACAACTGGTGGCACTGCTGCCGCAACTATCGAGCTCTAAACCTCTCGATAAACCCCTCGTTGGTGGGGTGGCCTCTTCGGAGGTCACCCCTACCACAGGAATCAAGACTTTAAACTTTTAAGGATTTCAAATGGCTTTCCCAAGGAACGGCGTTGTAGAGGCACCAAAGATTGTGCCCTCCGCTTTTGGCCTGCTTGCTGTCGTCAAGCCTGAAAATTCAGCAGACGAAGACAAGTGGGTACGTGGGTTTACCCAAGAGTGGGAAACGACCCTATACTCGGCTACAAACTGGGATGACACAGACTCCACAGACGGTGAAGTTGTCGCCGCTGGAACACCGACTTACTACACTGAAATCAAACCATTCTTCATCGAAGCAGAAGAGCTTCGCTCTGGTCTGGGCTTTCTAGGACTTGACCGTATCGGTCGCCTAAAGCGTCAGCTTGAGGGAGTTACCCAGCACGCTATGGAAGTTGAACTCTGGGATGGCGCAATCCGCAAGGGTGAGAGCCACAGCAACTTGGCCTTGTCTGACGCCTCTGCAACCATCCTCAATGGTGGTACCGCACTATCGCCTCGCCGAGCACTCGCTCTTCTAGAGCACGAAATTGGTATGGCCTCGGATGGTGGCGAGCAGGGATTCATTCACGTAACTCGTGACGTTGCTGCACTTCTTTCGAGCAACTCAAATATGATTTTTCACGAGGCAGAGAAAGACCACCTACAGACTATGGGCGGTACTCCTGTAATTGTAGGCTCTGGCTACACAGGCACTGGGCCTGATGGTGCGACTGGTGCAACTGCGTCAGCTACCAACAAATGGATTTACGCAACTGGCACCGTTCGCACTTACGTGGGCGATGTTGATGTCGTAAACGACAACTTGGCACAGGCTTTTGATGTGTCAAGTCCGCAAAATGACATGAGGCTAAAAGCAATCCGCCCAGCTGCGGTTTACTTCGACACCTCGATACACCTCGCTGTTCGGGTCGACCTAACAGCTTAACCATAACAACCTAAGGAGAATAGCTAAATGGCTACTCAAGACTATGCAGCAAGCATCCAGGGTGTGTCGATTCGTGTCACCCGCCTAGATGCTGCTGGAAACCTATTGAACGGTGCTGGTGACAGCTATGTCACATCAGCGTTCATGCGAGTTTCGTTCACCCCAGAATATGAAGAGGGCGACGAAATCGTTGAAAAGGGTGCGAACGGTGTTATCTGTGTCTCTTACAAGGCACCAGACACACTAAAGCGCATCACCATGGAGCTCGCCATCTGTGAGCCAGACCCAGAACTATCGCAGCTAATCTCGGGCGGTCTGCTTCTTCGCAAGACTGTTGATGGAGAAAGCAAGAGCGTTGGTTGGGCTGCTCCGGGCGTTGGAGACGACCCTGCTGGAAACGGTGTTTCCGTAGAGGTTTGGTCGCACGCCGTGAAAGATGGAAAGCGTGCTTCGGTACTGCCTTACTTCCACTGGGTATTCCCATACGTGAAGCTGCGTCAGTCAGGCGACCGCGTCATTGAAAACGGTATGCTTGCAAACACCTTCGAAGGCTACGGTCTTGGAAACGAACGCTTCGGCGCTGGTGTTGACGGCCGCTGGGAGTTCCCAGTTGCTGCTGAGCGTCCTTACTCGTACGCACGTACAAGCTGGGCCCCACAAGGCCTTAAGGGCTTCTACACTTGGTCTGACGACAAGCCACAGCAAATCTTCTTCACAACTGCTGGAATTCAAGGAGCTACATCTCAGACCATTAGCAGCATTACCGCTAACGGAACCACTTCGACAATTACTCTTAGCGTATCTGCCGCTAACGCAGGTATTGTTGACGGAGACTTCGTCGTTGTTTCTGGTGCTGGAGACGCCTTTGACACAGGTTCGACTGGTGCGAACGTCATCACTTCGGGCAACACCGTCACCTACACCGTTGCAAGCGTTGGAAGCACGCAAATCAACGCTACACTCGACAAGTTCACTCGTGTCACCTTGGTTCAGAGCCTCACGGAAGACCCAGACTACACCGTGGTCACTACCTCGGCTCTCGACAGCGCGTACGCTGGTGCCAACACAAACACAACAAGCACCTACAACGTTCCGGGTGGAGCGAACTACAACCCTGACGCCAACGTCGACTTCATCATTAAGTCGAACGAGGACTAATCGTCAAATAAGGAAGGCGGCGCGTTTTGATTACAAAAAGTCAAGACGCGTCGCCTTACTTCTAAACTAAGGATTTAGAGATGGGCACATCACTGTGGGTCCAGCCTGAGGAGCTGGGAGACTACGCAAACACTGAGTACGCTCAAGAGGCTTGCGAGACTGCGTCGTACCTGCTTTGGTCGATGTCAGGTAGAAAGTTTTCTGGAGAAACAACTGTAACTGAGCGTTACACATGTACCCTTCGCAACAACCGACTTGGCCCAGCTACCAAGACCAACTCTCCAGTCTTATTCGGTGGAGATGTCTATAACATCCCATCAGGTGACTACGACGAGTATTCAGAGCTCACTTCTGATGGAATGTCACCAGAGTCCCGAATCAAACTTCGCGGTCGTCCCGTGACAAAAGTACACTCCATCCGAAACAAGAATGGCGCATTCTTAGACCCCTCTCAGTATTACCTAGTAGACCACTCGACTATCCACATTGTGGCAGGTACCCCGTGGACACCCTGTAACACTGAAATCACTTACAGCTATGGATACGCACCGCCGACTGCTGGAAAAATGGCAGCCCGCACTTTGGCTCTAGAGTTTGCAAAACTCTGGGCTGGTGATGAGGACTGCATGCTTCCCCAGCGTGTAACCTCTGTTTCACGACAGGGTGTCTCATATACAATTCTTGACCAGCAAGACTTCATCGCTGAACTCCGCACTGGTCTCTATGCCGTTGACTTGTTCCTTAAGTCTGTAAACCCAGACGGCGCACGAGCTAAGGCAAAAGTATTTTCGGTTGACGTACCTCGCGCACGTCGCTATACCCCGAAGGCTAATGTCTACACCGCAAACACCCTGACTGACGTCATCATTCAGCGCGGTACAACGGGAACAGTTACAATCCCTCTAGCAAACCTAGGTGCTACTTTCCTAGTTAGCCAACCTAACTGGACCACCAGCGCAACCGTGCGAAACTGGTCTGGAGTGAAGTCCGTCACCGTGAGCGGGGCAACTAGCGTAAACAACGTTGCTAACACAATCACTGTTGTCATTCCATATACCAATGTCATTTCCACTATCGGTATGGCTGACCCAGCAACGTATGACATTTATGCAAGCAGACCTGACCTGATAAACCCAAGTATTAACGAAGTAGTTTTAATCAAGTCATCAAATCTTGTAGTCAACCTGACTGCATAGGCTTACAATAGAAGTAAGTTAAATAATAACTAACCGAGAAGAGGACCAAATGTCTGAAATTATGACTAACTTCCGTGCCGTTGACATGCCGGGCGCTGCTAAGCCAGCAGAGGTTGCACCTAAGAAGGTTGCACCTAAGAAGGCTGCTGCCCCAAAGGTCGAGCCAGTAGTGGTTGAAGAGCCAGTAGTGGTTGAAGAGCCAGTTGCTGTCGTAGAGGCCGAAGAGCCAGCAGGAGAGTAACCTCCTATGTCACTTCCTTTTAGACTCGTTGATGTCTCAGAGGATGCCCTTAACCTTAAAAAGTTGCTTGACGGTGTCCTAGAGAAAGTCTGCGACACCTTTCAGTCATACAACGTTCCGCTTCCACAGAGGCGATACTGGACAATGGGACAACCAGCTCTTGATTGCGAGCAGCTGGTTATCTCGTTTATCCAAATGTATTTAGGTGTTCCGGGAGACCAAGCAACTACCCCCCAACGCTGCCATGTTCCGCGCACCGCAGTCATCCAAGTTCAGCTGTCTCGAGCCATCCCTGTGATTGGTCAAAACGGCAAGCCGCCAGCAGGTAGCAAAATTGAAGAAGGCTCTTACGCTTCAGCTGTCGATGCTTGGGTTTTAATGGAGTCTATTAATCAGCTAGACCAGTGGGACGACACGGGCTACGGACTGGGTGTTATTGCGACCTTGGACATGATTGGTCCAGAGGGCGGGTTCACTACAACCAATCTTCAGATTACGTTAGCGATTCCATAGTGACATCAAACGTTCATCTTGAAGTTAAGTTGGACCGAATCAAGCTCCACCGTTTTCTCAATACTCCACATTCGGGTGACGCAGCGGACCTTTGGTCAGACTTAGAGAAAAGGAAACTAGCAGCTCTGGCTGGGGCAAAACGTATGGCTGGATTCCGAACTGGGCGACTTCGTAAAAACATCTCCGCTAGACACCTAGGAAATGCCACGGGTCAATATGTGACGATTGGTGCTGATGTTCCCTATGCTCTGCTACATCACGAGGGCACAAAACCTCACGTTATCCTTCCGAGCAATGGCAGGTTTTTGACGTTTAGAAAGGGAGCGCAAGTCATTTTTACAGAAAAAGTCTTTCATCCCGGCACCAAGCCAAACCCCTATTTACGGTCTCAGCTGATTCATTTTAGGCACTAGTTGCGGAAGTCACCTCGTCATTTTCAGAGTAGAATAATAGAGAAGGTAACTTCACCAAATACACTCATACAACGAGAAAGATAACAGCATGACCAGATTCAAGGACTTTGGTTCGGGCACAGGCTCGACACCCAAGGAAGCCCCCGTATTTAAATTGCACGGTGAAGAGTTCACCTGCAAGCCTGCCATTCAGGGCAAGGTTCTTTTGGACCTCGCCGCAAACAGCGCTGGCGACGACGCAGCTAAAGCAGCTGGTGTAATCGACTCATTCTTCGGTTATGTTCTTACCGAAGAAAGCGGAAAGCGTTTTGAGAGCCTGCTCGTAGACCCCGACCGAATCGTTTCGGTAGAGACCCTCAGTGAGATTGTTGCTTGGTTGGTCGAAGAGTACACACAGCGCCCAAATCAGCAGCCAGAGGTCTAGCCGACTGGGCGGTTAACCTCTGGCCCTATGTAAACGGAAAGGCCCTGAATAATCAAATAGACCTTCTAGAGATGGATGCCTCAAATATGTTGGACATCATTCATTACTACTTTGAAGAAGACAACAGTAGGTACGAATCGGGTGACCAAGCAGACGCCGTCTCGAAGATGAGAACCCAACTTTACGGTCTATATGGTTATCAGTACAAGTACAAAATTAATAGCAAAAACAAGAGTGGAGCAGGAGGAGATTTCAGTGCTAGCGCATCAAATGAAGTCAAGCCTTACATCCCTCCAACCGAGTTCAATCCAGAATCAGCCAATCCATTTGGTGGAGTTCTAGACCAGCCGCTTAGATAGTTCCTGAGGAGGTGACCCCGTGGCAGTTGTAGGTGAAGCCCATATTGTTGTCAAAGCAATTACCACGGGTGTCGCCGAAGAGATTCAAAGAGCGGTAGCTTCTGCTGCCGCTGGCGTTCGTAAAGAAGGTGCAAAGCTCGGGGAAAGTTTTGCCGACGGCTTCAAGCGAGGCTCTGGTAAAAAGAATCCTTTTGCTAAGTTGTTTGATGCTAACGAAGCAGAGCGTGCTAGAAAAACCTTTGCCCGTCTTCAAAAAACTGGAATGACCGTCCAGACCGCTATGGGAACGTTAGCTGGTTCGATAGGGTCACTGGTTGTTGCGCTGGGTGCTCTAATTGGGTCAGCGGGTGGTGCAGCCGCATCGCTAGTAGCCGTAGGTGGAGCCGCTGTCGGCGCTGGTATAGGTATGAAACTGGCTGGCATGGCGTTAAGCGGTGTCACTGGTCCCATGAAGCAGGTCGGCAAGGCCGCTGGTGGTACCAAAAAAACTATTGCTGAACTTCGTGAAGAAATGCAGCAACTGCGTTTCGACGCAGAAGAAGCTGCTCTTTCTGAAAAAGAAGCTGCGTTAAATCTTGAAAAGGCTCGTGAAAACTTAGCGCGAGTTCAAGACCTACCACCGAACTCGATGGCTCGTCGCGAAGCCGAACTTGCATATCAGCAAGCGGACCTTTCGCTACGCCGTGCAATTGACCGCAACAATGACCTCCAAGAGGAAATCCAAAACGGCGCTAAAGATACAAGCAAAGCCGTTGCTGGGGCTGACCCCTATGCTGGGCTAACTAAGAGCCAAAAAGAATTTGCAAAACTTTTAGTTGACTTAAAACCAAAATTTGACGACTTGAAGGAAGCTGTTGCCAAGGGGTTCCTCCCCGCTCTCGGTGACCAAATAGACACCCTCATCAATGGAAACTTCCCGACACTAAACCGTATGTTTACGGGAATCGGAATTTCTCTAGGAAAAGCGACAGACTCCCTGTTTGGATTTATCAACAGCGCTGAGGGTATGCGACTCTTTGAAACTCTATTTAAGAACTCTCAGGGTGTGGTTGAAGACCTAGGAAAAATCCTAGCTAAAGCCCTAGAGGCTGCTCTCAAGCTACTTGAGGCGGCTGCTCCTATAACTGAAGAATTTACGGGGTGGCTAGTAGATAGCCTAGACACTTTCAACAAGTTCTTGGACAAGTCTAAGGGCAACGGTGAGCTGGCTACATTCTTTACCGACTCTTCCAACGCCGCAAAACGTTTTGGCGATATTTTTGGAAACATATTCTCTGGTTTTGGAGCCCTAATCTCGGATTCCATCAAACCCGGCTCTGGTGGTGACATGCTTCTCAAGTGGCTGACTACCGCTACTGAGGGTTTTGCAAACATGGGAGATGACCCAAAGTTCTCACAGTTTATGAAGGATTCCACAACAAACGCAACCAAGATGTTTGATGCGCTTGGTGACATCATTAAAATTATTATCGGACTGGCTGACGACCCGAGCGTGGGTGCTTTCTGGGACACAATTGCCAAAGCTGCTGACCCGCTCGAAAGGCTCCTCACTAACGGTGCCGCAGCGGGCGACGAGTTAGCAGACCTCCTCGTGCAGCTGACTGAAATTGCTGCGGCATTTGGAGATGCTGGTCAGCTAGAGGCATTCTTCGGTACCCTCCGTGACATCGCAAAAACGGTTGCTGACTTCCTAAACCAAGAGCAGGTAAAAACCTTCCTAAACTTCCTAGGACCGATTGTCGGTACCATGTTGGCGTTCGGTACAGCGCTTAAGGTTGCATCATTCGGATTCAAAGTAATGCTTGGAACCTTTAACTTGTTTGCCGCTCCGTTTAAATATTTCTTTACTACTGACGTCAAAACTGGCATGACTCAGTTCCAGACCCTCAAGCAAACGATGAAGGGTACGTTCGACAACATGAAAACGGCGGGTAAAAATGCCTATACCGCCGTAAAAGATGCTGGCAAGTTTATGTTTGACCAAGCCAAAATTGGTTTTAAACTCATAGCTGACCAAGCTAAGACGGCATTCAGCAATGCCAAGAGCTTCGCCACCTCCATGTTTGACCAAGCCAAAATTGGCTTTAAGTTGATGATGGACAACGCAAGAAATGCCGCTGTTGCGGTAGGTGGAAAACTAAAAACCGCGTTCCTAACAGCTCGTACAGCCATTGTAAACGTCACCACCGCTTTGTTTGCTCAGGCTGCTCAGGTCTATAAAAACGTGGCTGCTTGGGTTGCTCAAAGAGTGGCTACGGTTGCTGCCACGATTGCCCAAACTGCTCAGCGTGTTGCAACCGTTATTGCTACTGGCGTTCAGGCGGCGTTTAACGCGGTCATGGCATTGAACCCCGTCTATCTAATTGTTATTGCCGTACTAGCACTTGTTGCTGCTTTGGTTTGGTTCTTCACTCAAACCGAGTTGGGTCAGGAAATCTGGGCAAACTTTACCGCCTTCTTGGCTGAAGCGTGGAATAACATTGTCAACTTCTTCGTTGACACATGGAATGGTTTTGTCGAGATGTTCCAAGGTGCGGTTACGGCTATTGGCGACTTCTTTGCCGCTGCGTTTGATTTTGTTGGTGATATCTTTAGAGGTTATATAAACTTCTGGATTGGCCTAGTTGAAGGCTTTGTCAACTTCTTCATTCGCGGTATCAACATGATTATCGATGCGCTAAGCACTTTACAGATGGATATTCCAGACTGGGTTCCGCTGGTGGGTGGTCAAACTTGGGGTATCGATATTCCTAGAATTCCTGAGCTAAGACTTCCTCGTCTGGCAGAGGGTGGTGTCGTTATGCCATCTGCTGGCGGAACTATTGCTCAGATTGCTGAGGCTGGTAGGCCAGAACGAGTCGAGCCTTTAGATGAAAATGGCCTATCAAAGCGAGACAAAGAGCTTATGAAAAACATGGGCGGCGGTGGAGTAAACATAACTGTTAATCCATCTGCTGGAATGGACGAGACCGAACTCGCACATACTGTTTCTAGATTGCTTGCGTTCCAGATGCGAGCTGGAGGTGCCTACTAATGGCAGTTAATCAGGGGCAAGAGAATGCAATTCTCAATAAAGCCTTATCGAAGGTTCCCTTCCCGCACCTAACTGGTGCCGAGCTCAATGCTGACATTATTCTTGGCGACAGAACTTTCAACACAATTGATGCTAACGATGTTGCGTGGATTCTTACTGACATTCAGGGTTGGTTGACCACGCCCGAACCAGAGTTCCCAGAGGTATCCCGAGGAATTCAGGGTGACGGTGACTATGACGTCAGTGGTCGCTACAAGGCTCGAATCATCACCCTTGCTGGCTCGCTTCTGGTTCCAGATAGAACCTTTGTCCCTGTAGCGCAACAGAGTCTTATAGAAGTAATTGATTTGGTTCGTAAGGGTGCTTGGCTAAAGTTCAAAGAAAACCCGACTCGCGCTCTCTTTGTTCGGCTAAGCGGTCAGCCACAGATTTCTACAATGAACCCACGCGGTCGAATTGACTTTTCTATCGGTCTTAAAGCCGCTGACCCCGTTAAATATCAGTGGAATGAGTCTCGCTCAGACGGGTACTTCCTAGCTAACGTCAAGGCAAGTAACTATGACGGAAGTGAGACTGGAGCCGTATCTATTACAAATAGTGGTAATTATGATGTTTCGGCTACTTACGAAATTACTGGTCCTATTGTCGGTCCCGGTGCGACAATCTTTAACAATGCTAACTCCGATTTAATTGAGTTTGCTCAGTCGTTACGACCAGCTAGAGTTTTGGCTGTCACTTACAAGGCTATGGCTGGTGGGGTAGCCACCCTAGTCCTCAACACAGTGAGCGACCTACAAGCTGGTGACGAGGTGTATACACGCTTTTTGGAGACTCGCACGGTGACATCTGCGGCGCGAACCTCTGGTAGCTCTCTTGTGACTATCACTACCTCTGGCGGTCACGGCTACTCGACTGGCGATGTTGTAGTGCTCTCAAACGTAAACTCTGACATTAACAATATCGAGTACACGATTACTAGAACTGGTACAAGCACCTTCACGTTTACCAGTGCGAACACCACTGCAATCAGCAATACTTCTGGCTCTACGTTTAACATCACTAATGACCGCTACAACGGAACCTTTACCATCGATAGCGTCAACACCGCGGCTAACTCCATAACCTACACGACCATCTACAGCGAAACTTACACAAACGTTGCAGCGTTCTCTGGTCTGGCAGTTCGCTCGGCAGACATCCTAGAGATTGACACTTACAGCCAAGAGGTTGCACTTAATGGTGAGACGTATCAGCAGCGTGCAAAGCTCGCTACCCTAGTTGACTGGATGACCCTTAAGCCTGGAGTCAATGAGGTTACTTTAGATGACAGCAATCAAGAGCCTATCTATGTCTACAAAGTTTCCCAGAGCGGGACTACCGCAACTCTGACTACAGCCACAGAGCACGGATTCTCCACCACTGACGTTGTTCTTGTTAACAATGTCCCTGCCCTTTCTAACAGCTATAACACCGCTGTTCGTAAGTCAATTTCTTCATACAGCCAGAGTGGAACCGCTGTCACATTAAATGTGACGGGACACGGTTACTCGGCTGGAGACCGAGTTGTAATCTCTGGAGTAGACGCTGACACCATTGATGGTGAATATGCGATTACATCGGTCACAACCAACGCATTCGTGGTTACAGTTTCGACATCTGCTACGACATATACAACTACGCTTGCAGCCAACACTGCGTATGTTAAAAAGGTTTTACGTATTCTTCAGTACAACCGTTCTGGATTTACTGCCAACGTTTACACCACCACCACTCACGGTTTGGTGGCAAATGACTACGTCGACATCTTTGGTATTTCTTCAGGTGTAGATGGACTAGATGGTCTACAGCAAATTACGTCGGTAAACGCGTCAGCAAATCTAATTACCTTCTCGGCATTGACAGAAGCCACGGTTGCCAATACAAACGTAACTGGTGGAACGGTAACTAAACGATTCCCAATTACGGCTGTGACTCCATACACATTCAGCTACGTCAATGGTGGCTCTAGCAACATCTCGACAACTATAGTAAGCGCTTTGGTGTCGTCAGATGACCTCTACACCACTCCAAGCTCCATTACAAAGAATGCAAACGTCGTCACTGTTGTGACTACTCGACCTCATGGCTACACTGCAAACAGCCTTGTTCAGGTGGAAAACGTAGGTGCGGGCTTCAATGTTGGTACAGGAAACCCAGTTGCAATTGTCAACGTATCTAGAAGCACCACCACCGTTACAGTAAATACGCTATCGGCTCATGGGCTAGTTGCTAATGACTTGGTTCAGATTTACGGAACTTCTGTGTCAGAGGCTGATGTATTTTTGGATGGAACTTATTCTGTAGTTTCAGCTCCCAGCAGCAGCCAGTTTACTTTTACAACTCAGGGCAGCGGAACTGTAGCTGCACAGGCGCAGGAACGCGCTTTCTCGGCTAAAAAGGTCCGCGTTGCTTACTACACAAAGAATGGCAGCACTAGCAATGCTTACAGCACTACCGCGGGTAACGTAGTTTGGTTCTATACAAAAACCAACCATGGCCTCGCCACTGGCGATTCGGTATACATAGAAAACGTTACTTCAGCAGTTAACGGATTGCAAGGAACGGTCACTAACGTCAATGCTACTTTCTTCCGAGTGGTATCAGATAACATTTCGTTGGTTACCGCGGCTAACATCACTTCGGCTAATAACTTCAGTGGAACTAACGTCCGACTTCGCTTTGATGCCGCGCATGGTCTCTCTCGAGACGACGTTATTTGGGTGAACAGCAACACCAACTCAAATATCAATGGACCTAGGACTGTCACTTTTGTGTATGACACTACTGCAATTGAATTTGAAAATGGCTCGGCAACTGGAACTCTGAACAGCACTACTAGAGGCAAGGTAGGTCGCCACTACGAGACATCTTCCGTTGCTCGAGCATATCCAATAACCAATGTGATTAATGCCACGTCTTTTACTTATGTTAGCCAAGAAGCCCCTGCAACCAACGCCACCAACCAGATAAATGGTACAACTACAAATGCTGCTGGTGAGGTTGTACTAAATGGTGACGGTAGAATGAGTGTGTACTACCGCTCTGGTTGGATAGCTTAAGGATTTAAATGACTGACTTATTGACGCCTAAATACCAATTCATGGTTACTGACTTGGTTACCAACCGAATTTTGGGGCAGCTTCCCGTCGAGGGGGCTTCCTACACCAAAGCAATTCGTGGTGCTGGTGGTTTTTCTGGAACTATCAATGACCCAAACATGTTGGCTCAGAGCGACATCTACCACAACACTATGCCGGGTCGGACTGGACTATATGTTCTGAGAAATGGCGAATGCGTTTGGGGTGGGATTATCTGGGCTCGTCAATACAGCGCAAACAGTAAATCTTTAACTATAAATGGAGCAGAGTTCCCTAGCTATTTTTATCACCGCAAACTCTGGCGAACTTTTAATACGGTTATAGGTGGAACTCTAGTTGTTCCTACATCTGGTGATGCTTATGTCCAGCTAGAAACTGGAAATTACTATGACTTCTTCGAGGGTCAAGCTGTAAAAATTATGTTTACTGACGGAACACTTAGCAATCTAAATGGTTACTTCAATATTCTTGCAAATCCCGGTAAAGACTTTTTCTATATCGATGCCTCCGAAAGATTTTATCGACTGAAGTCTCGTAAAATCACAAAGTATGACACTAAGGATGCCGCATCTGCGAGCAGTGCAACCGTTGAGTTTAAAACAAAAACTAACCACACCTTCCAAAAGGGCGACTTGATTACCCTCAAGGGCACTGGAAATGCTCGTATGAACGGCACTAAAGAAGTAAAATCTGCTCCCAACTCCACGACTTTTACAGCAGTTGTCCCCGCTTGGGCTGGATTTAAAAAACAGAAAAATAAACTGACAACTCTTGCATCTGGTGCTTATGCATCTATCAATGGCTCGCTCCCGCCCGGTACGTACTCAGTGTCGGTTGACATAACAGCCAGCACGTACCGATTTGTGAAGCAGCTTTTAGAAGCTATGGCGGTTGACTTTGACGGAAGCGTCTTTCCTAACACCGCAATAGAGCCGGGAACTGACAAGATTCTTGACATTGACACGTATGAATGCGACGAAGACGGTTATGCTATCTTAACCACAACAACTGCTCACGAACTTTCCGTTGGTCAAAGAATTGTTATTCAAAATGTTCGAAAAGACTTTAATGGTGAGCAAGTTGTATCCGAGGTCGTAGATGAAAGCACCTTTAAATACTTTATTGGGTCTAATCCCTTCCCTCAAACTGCGCTGTCTATAAAAAAGTATTCAGTCAACAAGAAAAAAGTAATCAATAAAACTATTACCTATACAACAACAACGGCTCATGGGCTTAGTTCTGGAGATTCAATAACAATTACTGGTGTCCCAGCGGAGACAGAGACCTATACCGTAAGTGGCTCTGAGAAGAAAATTACCCACAAATACGATGGAACATTTATAGTCACTGTTGTCCCTACGACAACAACGTTTCAGATTGACACCACGGTTGTGTTTAAAAACACTCGAACCGCGGCGGAAAAGGTTCTCTCCTCTGGAACTGTCTATTCTTATCCTGAAGTTGTCGTTAAAACTTACGGTTCATTTACGGCAAATGCTGGAATCGGACTAACTTTTAACGATGCTGATGAAGACTTAGATATCACGAAGATTCCTACGCAGGTTCGTGGGCACGAACTTCTAACGATTGGTGAATACTTAGACCGATTCTCAGACAGCACTGGCGGGTTCGACTATCGAGTCGACTGTTCCTATGACCCCAATACAGAGTCATTTACTCGAGTGTTCAGATTTGTTCCAGTCCTTCCCGCCTATGAAGACACGATTGACATTCAAACAAAAATTGAACTGCTTGGTGCCGATAAAACAATTTTTGAATATCCGGGAAACATCAGTGAGGTTTCACTAGCCGAATCTGCTGAAAATGCCGCTAACAGATTCTTTATGGTTGGAAACAAAGAAGGGCTAGACAGCGAAGCTTCTCAGCCATACTCGGCGGCAGTTATTGATGGGTTTGAGTCAACGGACTTTCCTCTTTTGGATGCTAGCGCATCCGATGACCAGAATGCGGACATAGATATTCTGTATGAGGGTGCTAAGCGTTATGTTAATGAGGCAAAGCCACCAGTCTCGGATATCACTTTGACAATTAATGGCTCTCTTACACCTAAAGTAAATGAATATCTGCCGGGTGATTGGTGTACAATTATTATAGATGACCCGTTCATTGCTCTAAGGCTGGCTAGTGACTCAGAAAAACGCGACGACCTGCTTCTTAGAAAGATTAATAGCATGACGGTCAAGCTTAACGAGGGGTCTACTTTTCCAGAGGTAGTAACCCTCGACCTAGTGACAGAGTTTGAAGTTGACACAGGAGAGATGAACTAGTGCCCAGCAAAAGACTTCGTAGCAAAAGAACTATATCCTCGACCGTTACTAATCTATCTTCTTCAGTTGCTCGCGTCGAGCAAGTCAGTGTTCCCTACCAGATTTCCCCCCTTTCGCTTTCTGGCGACGCCCTAGACCAAGACTCGGTTAGAACTGACGCCATTGCTGGCGGTGTGGTTAGTTCTAAGTCCTTGGGTCTATCTGCCTACGTCCCCAATGGTGAAGGTGCACAACGTGTACCAGCTCCGCTCAATGACCTCGAGTACTGGGAAGATGTTACTGAGGGCCTAATTGAACTGCATCGAAGTGGAATCCACGATAACGAGGACATCCAAAACGTCTCCGCCAGCACAGAGGGTCTAGTCTTTTCTCCTACAGGTGTAGCAGTAGACCCAGAAACGGGTGCAACAGGGGAAGCAAGAATCTACTTAACTGGTCGTCTCCCAATCCCAAGAAGCGGTCAAATTTATTCGACGTGGAAGAGCACTGCCAATATTCCTATGAGGTTGATTTGGTGGACAAAGACTACTCCCGTAAAAGTCTCTAAGGCATCGATTACAAGCAGCACTGTTACCTTTACAACTAGCTCAGCTCACGGGTTTTCGGTTGGAAATAGTGTAAAAGTTACGGGCTGCGGTTCAACTTTTAACGGTGTTTATGTTGTAGTTTCAAATGTTGGAACTGAGGGTGAGGCTACTGTATTTACCGCAGCTGCTTTGTCAACAGCACCTACCGACGTCAATGAAACTGTGTTTGCAATCGACGGGCTAGTTTCCCTAGAAGCCCATGATTATGTAAATCTAGAGAACAAGGTTTCATGGACAGCTCCAGACACGGCTGGTGAGTACGCGGTCTATGCAGAGTTGCCTTACAGTTCCAGCCAGAGAACTCTTACAGAGGCAAAAGTTTTTGAAATTATTGGTTCTGGTAGAGAAATTACGGTTTCAGCAAACGTAAATGCTTACGCGATTACATCTAACACAATTACCTATACTACGGATGCCACTCACGAATTTAAAGTAGATGACATTGTTGGAATTGGATATACTCCGACAGAAAGTTCTACAGCGACGGCTTATCAGGTGTCAGCTGGAACCCCTAACGTTTTAACTATTCAATTTAGTGCGGCCCACAAGTTTCATGTTGGGTATGAAGTATTAGTCGGTATTGCTAGCACTATCTATAACGGAACTTACTCGGTAGTTGCGGTTCCAAACACCACCGCAATCAACCTAGCAACCACGCAGGCTACCACTGTTAACCTAGCAACCACTGGTACGGTTTCGGCAGTTACAAGCCCAGTTATGGGTCAAGGGAAAATTACTGCCACCACCAGTAATACGTTTTCGTTGGTTCGTACGAATGTACAAAATGTCTCAAGTACGTCTATCACTCCAACCCTCGCTGAGGTAGGAAGACCGAGGTTCTCTTACATAACCTACGCATCTACAAACGTCGCTGGTTCTTATATCGATGTCTACACTGAAAACCCTCATGGTTTTGCAGTAGGAGAATCAGTGACATTGTCAGGACTTCCTCCAGCTACATTCCCTAGGGCAGACGGTCAATATACAATTGGCACGGTGACTGACAGGTACTTCAGGGTCACTGGAGCCACGCTCGAGCTAGATGTTCCCATAACTGCTGTAACTGCCAAACAAGCGCTAGCTTACGTCGGAAGTAGCGATTTTAGTGTCGAGGTTGGTCCTGATGGGTTTAGATTTATCGGCTCTGGAGATAGTTCTGTTGATACCGATTTGGGAACCACCTCTGACAACTTTATTAGCCTTAGTCGAGTGGACGGTCAGTCGCTTGCTTCTATTGACAACCAAGGTGTAGGTACGTTTAAAGAGTTGGTAGCTCAATCAGCAACCTACGATGGTGAGGTGGCAGCCGCTACCGTCAACGCTAACCAACTGAACGTGACCACAAGCCCGACCATAGAAACTTTTGACTTGGTTGGTGAATTGACTGGCGACAAATACAACGATAACAACTATGGCTATGTTGAGTACTCTGGGGCACTTTTAGACAGAATGGCTAGAGGCGTTGTCTATAAGGGCACCTTTAACACTGGAGCCAGCTTTACGGTCAGCACTATGTACTACAGTTTTGCTTACGGAGTTATGACTCTTAGTCCAAACCGCATGTATCAAATTGTTGCTTCATTCGGTGGCCTAAGGGCTACCCCGCCAAGAGATGTTGTTGCTGAACTTATATTTAGCACCGAACCTCTTCAAGCAGATGTTGTTGGACCTAGGCACCTCACGTCTACAGTCCATGCTTCAGCCACAACTACTGAATTTACTCCTCTAATAGGAACTTTTTATACGGGAGCAAACACTACTGCCGCTACTAACGTTTCCATATCATCTATCGGAAGGAGTGGTACTTCGGTTTCTGTAACCACGGCTACTCCTCACGGATTGTCTGCTGGAGACTATGTTGGAATCTCTGGAACCACCAACTCCCTACTGCATGGAACGTATCTAATTACTTCGGCTGGAAGTAGTACGTTTAACTACACAACAGAAACCACTGGAACAATTACTACATTGACCGCGGGGACGGTTCGAAAAGTAAGCAGTCTTCTTTCATCAGCTGGCGTTTTGCCAGCTAATTTACCAATCTATTGGGCACTTAGGCTGAGACACGGAGGCACTCCTGCAAGCAGCTACTCAATCACAACTACTGCTGCCCCGTCTACAACACCGCAGCAGGAAGTGTGCGTGGTGGACATTGGCAGCTCTAGAGTTGTCGGAGGAGTAGATGCCTCGGCTTTAGGTAGCACGAGCGGTATGCTCACGCTGGGCGGCGGCGGTGCACCTCCGTCATCAACTACCACTTACACCACTACAGCTACCGTTGCAGCATCCAGCTCGGCTTACTACGACAACTACGGTAAGGGCTCTGGTACCACTGACGCTTATGCCTACAAATACTCGTTGTATCAGGGAAATCCTGGAACTGCCTCTGGAGTTAAAAAATCTGCCGTAGTGTTCCCGACCTTTGCTGCCCCGCCAGTGGGAGCAACGAACGTAACTGTAACAAAGGTGGAAGTCTATCTACGAAACAGACACTCTTATAACGCTGGTGGTTTGACTGCTTACATAGGTGTCCACAGCACCTCATCTCTAGGTACTAGCATTCCTTCGGCCCCTAACGGATTCACTCCCGTTTCTAGCAGCTTTACTAAGGGGCAAGGCAAGTGGGTCACGCTAACATCTACCGCGGGTAGTACAATAGCTCTCGCCTTTACGCCGGGTGCACAGACTGCGCGAGGTGTTTTGGTTGGTCTAACTGATGACAACCCAGACACCTATTATGACGGCCTATCTAACTATGGATACTTTGACGGTAACACCATGTCGGACGAGCCGCAGCTAAGAATCACCTACACCTACGACCTGTAAAATAGAGATATCATGCCAAAGATTGAAGTTAACGACATAGTTTACGCATCCCTCTACAACGAGGCTACTAACTCGACGGCTGCCCAAAGTTTCAAGGTCACCGCGGTGACGGGCACATCCTATGAGGGCGGGGCTCTATCCTGTGACACTGCTGACGGATGGTATGTGGAGTTAAGCCGCAAAGACCTCGCTAACCTGAACCTTCCCGAAGAGATTTCTGAAATTACTGCTTATGACATAAGCAACAACTCACACTTTTTAACTGGTAAAAGTGTTACTTGGCGGGACCAAGATGGCAAGGTTTTTGATGTAAGCTTGATATTAGATTGGAAACTGGGACACCAACTTGATGAGGCCCAGATTGCAGGACTTCAGGCAGTAGCAGGACAAACAGACGTAGAAAGCTAAAGACCATGTATCACGTGAAAGATGGAGCAAGAACCCTCCAGTTCAACGGAGTTTTATTGGGCAAGTCGTCGTCTTGGCGTCGAGGCTCTACTCGCTGGATTGAGTTTGAGTTATACAAAACGGAAAGTGGTTCTTACATTCTCTCTCGTGTGGGTGTATCTCTTGTCTATCACGGTGCCGCTTGTTTGTTAGTTAAGCGTTATGGTCTCGTTGAATCCGCCTACTCTGCTTTAGAGCCAGACGCAATACCGTGCGAAGAGTGTTCGCCTACCGAGGAAGCCGATTTAATTTTCCCAGAAAAGCACCGCTACTGGGCTCAGGTTTCCGAAGAGCCAGATGCCGTGCTAGATGCGCTCTACAAATATGACCAAGGTGGTGCACGCTACCTAACTAACGTTGCCCAAAGATTGTTGGAGGACGCATCCGAAAAAGACGAAGCAATTGATTCGGTCTATCGGATTGAAATGATTCCCTAAATGGCAGATGAACCAAAAGACGTGTCCCACGTCAGTGACCCAATAAGCTACATGATGTCAATTGCCGTTGAGCTGCATGAGATGAAAACTGCCTTGGTTGAGGCTGGATTTACCCCAAAAGAGGCAGTATTTATAGTTGGGCAAGCCGTAGCCGCTGGTGTTATGCTTCCTATAAATGACTTTGGACCAGATGACTTTTCACGAGGTGGCTCTGTGGATTTAGAAGACGACGACTTCGATGGAGAAGACGACGACTTTGTGTAGTTGCATTTAATAGAACTAAGTAGTATTCTGTAGAACTAAAGCAAAGGACAAAAATGACAAATGGACTAGAGAACGTTCGACTCGAACTGGTTGATAGCGTTGCCAAAGCGCAAGAATTTATTAGCTGGCTAGGGGAGCGTCGTCCGTGGAACGCCATCGCGATTGACACTGAAACAGGTGAGCTTCCGGGTAACCATAAGAAAGATGCCTTGTCTCCTTGGCATGGTCGCCTACGTTTGGTGCAGGTGGGAGATGGTCAGCGTGGTTGGTCTATCCCGTGGGAGCAGTGGTCTGGCGTCTTTTATGAGTCAATGAACAAGTTTGATGGTCCCATCGTTTGTCACAACGTAGCCTTCGAAGCAAAATGGTTTGAGATTCAATCAGACTGGTCGATTCCTTGGCACCGCACACACGACACCATGATTATGTCTAAAGTGATTGACCCCCTAGGTTCTGCCGCTTTGAAGAGTCTGACTTCACGATATGTTGACCCAAAGGCTGCCGCTTTGCAGGCACATCTCGACCAGTCGCTATCTGAGAATGGCTGGACTTGGGGAACCGTCCCTACAAACTTTGAACCCTACTGGGCTTATGGAGCTCTCGATACTGTTCTAACAATGCGTCTATTTGAGCAGTTCTGGGAGAAGACTGGTCCCGGAAAGATTTACAGCATTCCTTATGAACTAGAGATGGCTGCTCGAAAAATCGTTACTCGCATGGAGCTTAACGGGGTTCGTGTAGACCTTGACTACTCTAAGAAGAAGTTCGATGAACTGACTTCCTATGGGGAGTCAGTCAAGCAGTGGGGTCTGGACACCTACGGAATGTCTATCACTAGTAACATTCAACTAGTTCGACTTCTTGAGGGGTTGGGTGCTGAAATCACAGAGACGACTCCGTCTGGTCAAAAGTCAGCATCAGCTGACCAGCTAAAGGCTTTAATGATTAGTGGCTCGCCAGAAGTCAAGCAACTGGCTGATGTAGTTCTGAAGCAGCGTAAGGCAGACAAACTTGCCAATACATACTTCAAGAACTTCCTTACTGACCACATTGATGGATTTGTTCATCCATCTGTAAACACCATGGGTGCTCGCACTGGTCGTATGTCCATTCAAAACCCAGCACTGCAAACCCTGCCAAAGGGTGATGACACTGTTCGTCGTGCATTCTTGCCTAAGGATGACGACCATGTAATCGTCACATCGGACCTCGACCAAGTCGAGTTCCGTATGTTCTCCTCTCTGTCTCAGGATGAAAACCTAATCAGCTTGTTCAATCTTGCTGATGCAACTGGCTCAGACCCGTTCACTGAGATTGGTCGAGAGATTTATGCAGACCCGACGATGCAAAAGTCTGACAAGCGCCGTGGTCTAATCAAAGGCGTAGTTTATGGACGCCTCTATGGTGCAGGTGTTGCCAAGCAGGCTCTCACTGCTGGTGTTCCCAAGGAGCAAATGCAGGCTGTGTCCGACGCCTTTGACCAGCGCTTTCCGGGCATGACACTTTTCCAAAAGAAAGTGGAAGACATTGGAATGAAACGACTTCGCGCAGAGGGTCAGGGTTACGTGAATACTTGGACTGGACGTCGAATTCCTTGTGACGAAGACCGCGTCTACACCTTGGTCAATTATTTGATTCAGGGTGGTGCTGCCGAAATCTTCAAAGCAAATCTAGTGAAGTTGGACCAAGCAGACCTTACGGACTTGCTGATTGTCCCAGTACACGACGAAATTGTTCTCAACGCTCCTCGTAAAGATGCCGAGGAAATCAAACAACTAGTTCGTCAGTGCATGACCACAACCGAGGGTTGGGCAGTCCCACTCACTGCGGATGCTGACGGACCTCTTGAAACATGGGGCGACAAGTACTAATGACTAGACACATTCTTGCAGTTGACCCCGGAAAAGCAACGGGAATGTCATACTTCGTGTGGGAAAGTTCAGACGTGGAGCCGATGATGCTCTGGTCTGGCGAGTATCAGCAGAACGAGTACGCTGCCCCAATTAGGGACGCGCTACTCCAATGCCAACTCCGTGGAATCAACCTAGAGGTTGTCTGCGAGCGATTTACCATTAATGCTCAGACGGTCCGTAACTCTCAGGCTCCGTATTCATTGGAACAAATTGGAATCTTAAAGCAGTGTTTGATGGACGTCGGTCGAGAACCTGATGACATTTACTTCCAGTCTCCTGCCGATGCCAAAGCCATGTTTGACAACACAAAACTAAAGAAATTGGGCTACTGGCATGTTGGTGGGGAAGGACACGCACTTGACAGCATCCGACATGGTTTGCTAAGGTTAGTAAAAAGCGGATGGAAACCACTTAATCTGCTAGCATAATTTCAGAGATACTATCAAAAAATTTAAATAAGATTTCAAAATCTGTGATAGTATGTTTACATAAAGACGAAAGGATGGCTTAAATGCCTGTAAATGTTGACCTCGATGAAGCGAGGACACACATCATTATCGGTGCCGATTGGCGCTTCAAGGAGTTGTGCAAGAGTATTCCCGGTGCAACTTACGATGGAAAGACCCAGCTGTGGAAGGTACCAGTCTCATGGTCTTCCTGTCTTGCCCTACGCTCTACATTCCGTGACGACCTAGTTCTGGGCGACAGCCTAAAGCAATGGGCCGCCGACGAACGTACCAACCGCATCGACCCAGCAAACGCATTGCGTGAGGTTGAGACCCTGCCAGATGGAGAGGGAGATGAAGATTTGTTCCCACACCAGCGGGCTGGTGTAAAGTTTTTGGCAACTGCCAAGCGTGCTCTGCTTGCCGACGAGCCGGGGCTTGGAAAGACCGCTCAGGCTATTCGTGCAATCAAAAAGATTCAAGACGATGGTGGAGAAGTATTCCCCGCGTTGATTGTCTGCCCAAACACCTTGAAAAACAACTGGAAGCGTGAGTTCGAGAAGTGGTGGCCGGGGCTTAAGATTCAAGTCATCAAGGGAACCGCTACACAGCGTCGCAAGCAATTCGAAGAAGAAGATGTAGACATCTATGTCGTCAACTGGGAATCGCTACGCTCACACTCGCGTCTCGCGCCTTATGGCTCTGTTGCTTTGGCACGCTGTCCAGAATGTAAGGGACACGACCCTAGAATTACCGAGGCACGCTGTGAAGTCCACGAACGTGAACTCAACCGTATCGACTTCAAGGCTGTTGTAGCTGACGAGATTCACCGCTCTAAAGACCCTAAGTCTAAGCAGACTCGTGCTCTGTGGGCTGCTACTGGCGATGCCGATGTTCGATTCGCTCTAACTGGTACTCCTGTCGCCAACAACGTCTTAGACATGTGGTCAATCTTGCACTGGATTAGTCCAGAAGACTGGCCTTCAAAGACTCGCTGGATTGACCGAATGGTCAACACTATGCTTAACGCTTTCGGTGGAATGATGGTTCTCGGACTTAAGCCTCACATGGAGGACGAGTTCCACGCAACCGTAAATCCTCGTATGCGTCGTATGCTCAAGGCTCGTGTGTTGCCTTGGCTACCTGAGATGATGTTCGAACGTCGCGACGTCGAGATGTCAGCAAAGCAGGCAAAAGCCTACAAGGACATGCGCGACAACATGATTGCCGAACTTGAGGGTGATGGAAGTGCTGTCGTGGCACCGTCGGTTTTGACCCAGACTATTCGACTTAACCAGTTTGCTAGCTCTTTTGCAGAAACCACGGTTGACCCCGTGACTGGCGAAGAAAAAATCATTTTGTCGGAGCCTTCTTGTAAGATTGATGCTCTAATGGACGACATCAAAAATGGAGACTTCGGTGACGATTCGGTAGCAGTAGCTGCCGTGTCGAGCCAGCTAATCAACCTGCTGAGCGCACGCCTCACTAAAGAGGGTATCGCGCACGGTTTGATTACTGGGGCTCAGTCGGAAGACGAGCGCACCAAGGCTATTGACGACTTCCAGTCTGGACGTACCAAGTGGATTCTGTTCACCGTTCAGGCGGGTGGTGTGGGTGTTACCCTGACCACTGGTCGTCGTCTAGTTATGCTCCAGCGCCCGTGGTCACTCGTTGACCACAAGCAGGCGTTGGACCGCATCCACCGCATTGGTTCGGAGATTCACGACTCGGTTATCATCATGGACTATGTGACCGAGGGAACCATTGAGGAAAGAGTTATTCAGGTCTTGGAGACCAAGGCTGAGAACTTTGAACAAATCGTCCACGACAAGGCACGTCTACTCGACTTGCTAAAAGAAGACAAGGCTGGTAAGCTCTAAACATGAGTGACGAAACTACACAAGAAGTAAAACCGTACCGCCTCTCCAACTCGGAGATTCAGGTATTCAAAGATTGCCGACGTAAGTGGTGGCTAAACTACTACCGACGTCTCATGCCGAAGCAAAAGGATTACACTGGCGCATTGGCATTGGGCTCACGTATTCACGAAGCCCTAGACCAGTACTACACCTCTAACTGCGAGCTAGACCTCCTAGAGATTCACGCAAAGCTTGTTGAGGCTGACCGTAAGACTCTTATGGACGAGTACCGCGACACCACAGACCTCGAGGCTGAGGCTGAACTTGGTCGCATCATGCTGGAGGGCTACCTACAGTGGATGGACGAGCAGGGTATCGATGCTGAACTCGAAATGATTTCAACTGAAGAAATCATTGAGATGCCTCTGCTCGATGGTGAAGTTATCCTCCAAGGTAAGTTGGACATGCGTGTTCGTCGCAAGAGCGATGGTGTTCGTATGTTCCGTGACTTCAAGACCGTGGGTGGCTCGTTCGCTGACTTTGCTAACCAAGCACAGATGAATGAACAGATTCTTACCTACATGATGTTGGAACACGCTCAGAACAAGGAGCCGGGTGAGCGTTCAGAGGGTGGTATCTTCACCATGCTTAAGAAAGTTAAGCGTACCGCTAACGCACGTCCTCCGTTCTACGACCAGATTGAAGTACGACACAATGTGTTTACACTTCGTTCTTTCTGGCAACGTATCCACGGAACCATTACCGACCTGATGAACGTCAAGAAGTCTCTTGATGCAGGGGCGGACCCAAACTTTGTGGCGTATCCACGCCCAACAAAGGACTGCAAATGGAAGTGTCAGTTCTACACTATCTGTCCTCTAATCGACGACGGTAGTGCAGCTGAGGCTGCTATCGAGCAGATGTATGAGGTCGCCGACCCATACGGTTACTACAACAGCAACACCGACGAAAAGAAAGGTACTGAGTAAGCATGTCAGATGTACAGCGTTCTCTAACCATGATGGTGTATGGCGAATCTAAGGTTGGTAAATCAACCTTTGCCGTCACAGCACCGTATCCTCGTCTAATGCTCGACGTTGAGGGTGGACACCGATTCCTCCCAATCAACGTCAAGTATTGGGACCCAATGCGTGAGGAGCCGCCACAGGCGGACGGCACTTGGGACACCGTAGTCGTGCAGGTTCGTGACTACGACGTCGTTCTGAAGGCATTCCAGTGGCTTCAGAGTGGCAAGCACCAGTTCAAGTCACTTATCATTGACTCCATCTCGGAGCTTCAGGTTAAGTGCATGGACAACATCGCTGGTACAGAGCAGATGAAGATGCAGCAGTGGGGCGAACTTCTTCGCCACATGGGTGCTCTTCTTCGTGACCTCCGTGACCTCACGATGCACCCGACTCAGCCTCTGGAAGCCGTAGTGCTTACAGCAATGGCTAAGCGCGGACAGGATGACCTCATGCACCCCTACCTACAGGGTCAGCTTGCGGTTCAAGCCCCGTACTTCTATGATGTACTTGGCTACATCTCTAACGAGATGATTCCTAACCCAGACCCTACTCAGTTGCCTTATCGAGCACGTCGTATGTATGTGGAGCGTACCGACAAGTTCGAGGCTGGTGAGCGCGTACAGGGTCGCCTCGGCTCAATCGTTGAGCAGGAGAACCTCGGTGTTGAGCGTATGCTCGACATGATTTTTGGTCCAAAAACCGAAAACAAAAAGAAGTCAGCGTAAGCTGACGCTAATCAAGTAAGGAAAATCGAACTATGAGTTCACTCAACTGGGCTGATTTGGTAAAAGACGCTGGCGAATCTGCTGGCGGAAATTACGAGCCGTTGCCCGACGGCGATTACGACTTCAAGGTTCTTGAAGCCACCGCAACCGTTTCTCAGAGCGGTAAGACCATGTTCAAGCTGAAGTCTGAGGTCCTCACTGGTCCTCACGCTAAGCGTCTCGTTTGGGACAACTTGGTAATCTCACCTGAGAATGGTGCTGCACTAGGTATCTTCTTCTCGAAGATGGCTGCTCTCGGGTTGCCTCGTGAGTTCTTCACGAACAACAACCCTACCAACGCACAGATTGAGGCGTCGCTTATCGGCAAGACTTTCCGTGCACAGATTGGTACCCGCACGTGGAACGACACTCGACAGAACGAAATCAAGAAGTACTACGTTCTCTCGGCTGGTCAGGCCGCTGTTGCTGCCCCTCCTGCAACTCCGTTTGCTGGTCCGTCGGCTTCGACTCCGCCTGCTCCACCTGCTCCTCCCGCACCTCCTGCTCCGCCTGCCCCTCCTGCGGTTGGCAACGTAGCTGACGCTCCGTTCTAAGCAGAAACCAATCAAGGGGGCATCGCTTGTTCACAAGTGGTGCCCCCTTTATTTAGGAAGAGATAATGGGAAAAGTTTTAATCACTGGAATGTCTGCACCTCAGGTGTCAAGTTCCGCAAACAAAAGAGCTCTAAGTTTTGCTGCCGTGCTTAACACGGCCTTGCTAGAGTCTGGACATTCGGTAACTTGGGGTGACCCAAACATCGACATTAACAATGCGGCAATCAAAAAGTTTGATGTTATTTTTGTTGGAATTAGCCCGCTAACGAGTCTGGGTGCTAACAGAGCGTACGGAGCATTAGCGACAATTGCCTCGGTTCTAGAGAGTGAGCCCGAAAAGTTAAGGCTATTTATCGACGCTCCTAACGTTTCTCAGATTGAGGTGTCTCTCAAGGCGCTCGCTGCTTCCCCAGAGTCTCTGGTTAAGCCGTTCTATTCGTATCGCAAAGACTATGAAAAAGTTGCGGCTGATGTAAAGCTCCAAGAAAAGCTGTTGTCCGTTGTAAACAAACTTTTGACGGAGCCTTGGCCTATAACTATTTATCCGAAACTGCCTTGGCAGCTAGATGAAGACGTTACAAGAAATCTTCCAGATGTTGCTGCTAAATCCGTTAGGGGCGTCAACCTAGACGCCTACCTTCTGACCCAGCCAAAGGTGTCTGAAGAACGAGTGGACAAGTGGACAACCAGCGACGCTAAGTCTGGGTGGCACAAGAAGTTAATCAAGACGGTGGCACTTCCGTGCTCCCCTATGCGAATAACTAAAGGGTCTACGGATGTCGACACCGAGGCGCAGATTGCGCGTTCTATAGGTGCTATTGTTGCCCCCGACAAGAAGCAGGATACGTGGTGGTCGTACTTCTACATTCAAGCGCTCAACACCGCCACTCCCGTTGTGACTAAGTGGCAAGACAGCCAAAGAATAGGCTCGTCTTGGACCGTTTTGGCTGCGACTATCGAGGACATGTCTGCATCAGAAAGACTCCAGCTAGCAGAAATGCAGCGGGTGGCTTATGAGGCACACACCACTGATAAACTTGAAGCCATAAGGCTTCTCGAACAACTAGCAAACCTTAAGTAAGGAAAATCATGCACGTAAATTACGAATGGGTCAAAGAGCAGTTTGCCGAGTCAAAAACTCGGGTGGCTGTCGGTAAGGCCGTTTTGGAACTGTTGAAAGTTTGGGAGACCATCGACCTCAACCCAGAGCAAGCTCGACGAGCTTTAGAGATTCTTCAGGACCTAGGAATGGGCCACTCTCTTGTTTCTCTGGCAAAAGACGAAGTCTGGGTAGATGCTAAGCGAGGTCAGCTCAGCGTGGGTGACCAAGTTCGAGTTATGCACGATGCTTTTGATGGCGAGCTTGGTGCTATCCATAACGGGCGTCGTGGCACTGTTGTCGCGATTCGCTCTGGTGACATTATTGTCAACTCAATTGATGGCAAGCGTCCGTCAATCGATGGTGTCCACTATCAACCAGAAAAGCTACAGAAACGGATTCGCTAATGAATAAGATTTCATTTGAACTTGAGTTCGAAGCCGAGACGGCTGCGGGAGCAACCGCCATTGCTGAAGAGAAGGTTGCTAAGTTTCTTGGGGTTTCTGCGGAGACTGTCCCGAGTATCGTGGACATGGAACTAAAGGTAAAAAGCTTGGAAAACGGTGAAGGATTTAAAGTCACCCTATTTGCTAGCGTAAAGCGTAATCAGGTCAGACCACTTTAGACTTGACAGAGAGAACCCTTTCTTATACCATGTAGGTAAGAGAAAGGGTTTTTTCATGCAAACATTTGTACCACTCACCTCATCGTTTGAGGACATCGCTAAAGTCTTGGACCGACAGCGTCTAAATAAGCAAGCGTTAGAGGGCTGGCAGATTCTTATGACTCTGCTCGAGCTTGACCCGCAAGGCAACCACCGCATCCCCAAAGGCTGGGTAAACCACCCTGCTGTAAAGATGTGGAGAGGTCACGAAATAGCCTTATACCGATACATAGAGGCAATGGTCGATGAATGGAAACGTCGTGGCTACAAGTCAACTATTGGAGACAAGGCAAGAGCAACTGTTCTTAGAGCTCTCGAGCTGGATATCCTCGATGGGAGTGCCACAAACCCGAGCTGGCTTTCTGATTTAAGAACCTTTGAAGAGGTTGCATCTAGCCACAGGTTGGCGCTGCTAAACAAGGACTACGAATGGTATTCGCAGTTTGGTTGGCCTGAAGATGCGGGAACTAAACCCGAAAGTTACGACTATATTTGGCCTGTAAATTAGGGTAAGTTTTATAAACAATTTTTAGTCTTACCAGTGTATAATGGACACAGGTATGGCTAAAGATTCGAGAATTGGTGAAACGCTCTGGCGTGAGTGGTCTGGTGAAGGCTATGATACGTCAGGGCGTTCGCCAATTTTATTTTTTACGGAAGACCACATCAGCCTTGAGCACGATGTTGTTAAACGAGCACTAGCCTCTGCCCTACAAAGAGACGGAGTTGTCATCTCGCTTGGTGAAGGATACCGAGCCGTTGAGTCAGGAAACATAGTCGAAGGTTTTGCTGGCTATGTCGATGGAGATGACGAACTAACTTTCTGCGACGAGCACGGCGAAACTTTTTACGGAGATTTCGTTGAAAGTGTTGTCGCCATAACGTGGGTGGAAATTTATGTGGGAACCAACTGACCGCTCTTACCAAGAACAAGGTGAGTGCACTAAAAAATCTAATGAGTCTTTGATTGAGTACTTCTTCTCTAATGAGCCAGAAGAAAAATACGCTGCAAAGAACTTATGCTTTCAGTGTCCAGTACGTCGCGATTGCGTTAAGTGGGCACTAGAAAATAAGCAAATCTGGGGCGTTTGGGGTGGACGTGATGAAAATGAAATTCGCAGGGCATTATCTGTAAATGCCGATGGTGATGAGATACGTCGAGACCGATACCCGCAGTGCCCGTACTGCACGGCTCGTACCAGCAAACTACAAAGCCACGTAGTTGAAAACCCTGAAGGGGGCCGCTGGACAACCATGAGACTTGTTGAGTGCCTAGACTGCGGATTTGTTTGGCGCAGTCGGACCAGTGCAAACGCTGTAAATGCGTACCATGCTGAACGTGCCGATAAAACAGCTAAAAAGCTGAATAGAAAGCCGACTAAGCGTTAGAGTATTGCCCTAGCTTTTTATTAGGACTTGCTTCTTACCCAGAACTGGTATCCGATATCAATCACTTCTAAGGTGTCTTGGTTGCACCTAAATACGGCTTCGATAGCTGGTCTTGGGTCAAAGGCTGGTCCCTTACCTAAAGTCCAGTTGTAATCATCAAATCCGATAATCCCGTTTGGTGCCAAGTGAAGGATTGCGTTTACACCATCTCTTAGAACAGTGGAAGCCTTGTGGTCGCCGTCGATGTAGATAAAGTCAAACTTATCTTCGGGGCTGAGCGTAGCAAAGTAATCATCGCTATAAGCCTTGTTTACAATTAGCTTGCCGCTTGCAATAGCTTCAGAGTGTCGGCTGAGGTAACGCTCTTCTACGCTGTTCCAATTCATCTGGTGGTGTGCAGGCTCGTCTGAACCAGTCCAAGGGTCAACGTCAATCAAAACCGAGTCTGGATGACTGTTGATTAGGTTTTGCAATAACCACTCGGTGGCATCCCCTGTGTATGCACCAATTTGAAGTGCTCGGATAGGCTTGCCGCGGAGGGATTCTAGATTCTTTGCAAAAGTTAAATCGGCTTGTACGCCTTTAAACCAGTTTGGAAATTCCATTTATTTCTCTACTTTCTTTGTTACTTTAATTTTAGCCCAAGCCCGCTCGTGGAAATAGTACATCGCAAATTCAGCCAGTGAACCCACTAGCGTGATAGACACTGCTTTCAGGGGGTCTCCAGTAAAAATCCAAGCTATAAAGAACAGCATTGTTTCGTGGCTGATTATGTAGCTTGTACTTTTAAGTACGGCTCTTAACTTACTGTCCTCTGGCTTTACCATGTATTTCTTCCATTCTTTTCTTTAAGTTTGTAGTGCTGATTCCCTTGGTATAGGGTACGTAGACAAGACCTATGCCCCGCTCATCTAACCATTCTTGGCTAAATCCCATCTGACCGTAGTAGTCTTTGGTTGCCCAGTCGGAACCAATGACAATGTAGTCTGGCTTCACCAACTCTATAGCAATCTTTGAATCAGCGCCACCTATGTTTGGGACAACATCGTGTACCCACTTACACGCCATCAGAATCTCTCGTCGCTCTTCGTAAGACATCACCAAGGCTTTGCCTTTGTATTGAAGCGAGAACTCATTTAGATTGAGGGACACTACGACATCGCCAAAATGCGAAGCCCTCTCCAGTAAGCGAAAGTGCCCGTGGTGGGGGAGGTCAAAACTTCCGCCAGTGTAAACAATAGGTCTGCCCATTAGTAGTCTAAATCTTTCTCGCTATGTAGCATCGGGTAAATTTTTTCGATGCTATAGGTTTCGTTCTTATACACGGACTCATTTTCCTGAATCGCGTTATAGATTATTCTGATACTGGATGTGTTTCCACCCATTCGAGTTACAAACTCTTCAAATCTCTGTTTAATGTTTATGCACTCTTTGTATGCACTTCCCGTGTTGTAACTGGTGGAAACCGTGGTTTCCATGGTGAATACCCAGTCGCGGTAAATCTTTTTGTTGTTGTAGATAGTCCACGCAGCATAGACGGTATCTAAACAGTGGCCCGTAATCATCGTGGAGAAGTTCATGTAACCCTTCTGCAAAATCCACTCAAAATACTCCAGAATAAGCAGTGCCAACTCTCGGCGTAGGGATACATAAATTCCGTTGATGTGGCTGATAAGCCCGATGTTTTCATACTTCTTAGACATCTGAATGAGGGTAGTCATTCCGTCTCCACCATCGTTTACCATTCTTGGAGCCATCATCCAAACGTCTTGGTCTTGTCCCATCATTTCTTCAATACGTCGAACAAACTCGGGATGGTTGTCGGATATGGCATCTCCAGCATTAAAGATAAAGATGTCGTGATTTGTTTTGGCAAAATCGACTAGTGAGTTGTAGAAGTGTCCGTAGTATCTGACCTTCTCTGCCGCAATCCAGTTTGGGCGGGGTTGTGGGTCACTGGACACATCAAAAACTAAGTAGTCTATTCCAGCTTTAGATAGCTGATTGTCGACGTCGAGTCCGTTGTAGAGCATCTCGTCCCAAGTAACGATGTAGGTCTTGCTTGTCAGCAATTACAACCTCACTGGGATGACACTAATAAACTCTCTCGGGTCGTAGTCGCCTCCAAAGACCATTGTCAGAAGACCGGGTTTTGATTCCAGACCAGCGCGGTCACGGAACCATTCTGAACCGGGGTCAGTGGTTGGGCATTGAAGCCACAGGCGGTCACCGATGTCCATTGTGCGGAAGTTGTGGAAATGTCCAGATACCCAGATGTCTGCTAGACCTAGTGCTGTCTGACCAGCGGCTTGACCAGATAGGTACTTCAAAACGTTGTTCTGATTTGCTTGGTGTCCGTGGAACATGCCGACGTGTACGCCACAAATCTCGGTAACTAGGGTTTGGTGACCTGATGCTGGGAATCGGAACTCTACGTGCTGTAGAGCTGGGTTCTCTGCACAAGCATCTTGGACTGCTGATGCAATCTCGACGTTCCATCCGTCGGCTGGGTCTGCGGCAACTTGACGAGTTACTTCGTCGTGGTTTCCATTAATAACAGGAACAATCATGTGTTCTGCTAGCGGTGCGAGCGATTTAATCTGCGCCATCAAAAGTCGACGCGCAACTCGTACCTGCTCGGTGAGACCTAGGTCGGATGCAGCGAGACCTTGTAGACGACCATTCTGGGATACGTTACCTTCAACGTGGTCTCCCGGAAGTCCTAGTGTGATGGTTCCTAGATTTAGCCCCATCTTCTGGTAGCCACGGAACCGTTGAACGGATGCCTCGGTCAAATTCAAGAGTCGGTCAATCGACTGCTGGGTACCGCCAGAGCCAGTCTTCTTACCTAGCTGTTGGTCGCTAGGGAATGCAGCGAAAGAGCCTTGGCCTGTCGCCTGCTTGATGCCACGCTCGGGACGCCACTTCTTGATTTCATCAATTAGTTTTTCGGCGTCGAGCTGGTCAACTTGAAAAGAGTTGCTTGGAACTACGTTTACGCGTAGTGATTCTAGATACTCGCCGTCATACTTTTGCCATTTGCCGCGGCGAACCGAAGTGACCTGCCACTGATTTGGGTCCATCCCAAAATCTATGAGTATGTCTTTTGAGTCGAGGTCGGTGCCCGCTGGGACCGCCTGAGAAATCAGGAACCCGCCGTTTTTGTCATCAACATCCATTCGTGAACGCCACTGTTCTGGGACGTTGAGGCTCTTGATATCAGAGCCTGATTTTCCTGGCGAGGCCATTTGCTTTAGTGATTCTTCAAGAGACATTAGGCGTTCCTTGAGCATGCACACTGGTTGCCGCGGTGTCGGTCTACGCTGCTGTTTGAGATATCAAAGCCCTCGGCTCGAAGGGCTGCTGCGATAGCAGAGTTTGTCAGTCTGCCTTGCGTGCCTTCGGGGACCTCTAGGTATTCAATCAGTAGTTTCTTTTCCGATGCAGTTAGTTCTGAACCGTTTAGGATTAGCCCAATTTTGCAGAAGCGTAGTTGGGGACTATTGGCTTTTGCCAATCTTTCTGACAGGGACACGGTAACTCCTTCGTATGTCGTGCGTCATTCAATACTATCAGAAATACCGCAAATGCGGCATCACATGCGGAGATAAGTTAAAAAATTTTTTTAAGAAGCTTTGCGGCGTCTTACGGGTTTTACGGTAGGAACCTGAGTCGTCTCTACTTTAACTGTGCCGCTCATAATGAAGTCTTTGATAATCTCTACTTCGGCTGATGTTTTTGTCATAGCTGTGTCGATTTTGTGGACTTGGTCTGCCAATGAACTGCCGCCATTAGGCCAAAGCTGGTGCTCGACTCTACCGAGACGGTCCGAGAGGGTGCGTCCGTTTTCGTCTACGCCAATTGCGTCATCGATTCTTCGAGCAATTTTGTAAACAAAAAATACGGCGGCAAAGATAGTGCCTAGGCCGCCAATAATGGCAGCAGTTGAGATAACAAAGCTTGTCTGGTCCATGAAAGTTTCCGTCAGGGTGGTCAAGGTACTCTATAATTGTAATCTATCCCCAGCCCCCTCATTGACGGGGCTTGCGGTTTTGATAGCAATCTGATTAAATGTTTCAAATGTTTCAAACGTGTTGAAACCAGAAAAACACCAAGGATGGTGTATTCTGGATATTCTACGAACTTTAGATGGGAGATGAACCTAGTTGTCCGATACAAAAAGACGAATGAGTGTTAGAAATGTCGCCCTCACCTACGACATTCCAGCCCGAGCAGTTGCTCGAGCCATTGAAAATGGTGAACTTCCTGCAATCAAACTAGTTACTGAGACAGGTAGAGAGCGATTCTATGTTGCTCCTACTGATGCAGATGCTTGGTTTAAGTCACTATTTACAGTAGAGTCTGTGCTAGAGAAAGCGCAGGCGTAGTATGACAATTTCCCCTCACTCCGAAAAACTGATTCGGGGAGCTCAGTGGTATGGCAACAACGGGTGGAAAATTTTGCCTTGTCACGGTATGGACGACACTGGTCGCTGTACCTGTAACCAGCCACATGCCGAACCTAAAGATGTCGGTAAGCACCCAGCCATCGGTGAGTGGAACGTTCGTGCTACTGGAGACTTAACCACCATTGATTCGTGGTGGCAAACGAACCCCAACTACAACATCGGCGTCTTCTGCCAGCCATCAGGTTTCTTTGTTATCGACGTCGACCCGCGTTCGGGTGGCGTTGAGTCATTTGAGAAGTTTGAAGAGTTGCTTGAGGGCGCTCTGCCTAAAACTGTTATGGCATACACGGGAACTTACAACCACAAAGGTAAGGCTGTCCGTGGTCGTCACATTTTCTATAAGTGCGATTCAACCGAGCAGTTGCAGGGAAACCTAAAAGCTCAGGGTCTCAATGGTATTGACATCAAGCACAACGGTTATGTCATGCTTGCTCCGTCTCGCCACGGTTCTGGTGTGAACTATGAATGGGTTGAGGGGCACGCTCCTTGGGAAATCGAGATGGCGGAAGCTCCTGCTGAACTTCTTCAGGCAGTTCGTAAAAAGAATCGTCGCTCTTCCACTTCACTCGGTCAGGTTGACTGGGGCTGGGCTAATGACCTTGAGTGGGATGGCGAAAAGATTGACATCGAGAAGATGCTCGCCGAGGGAATCGACGAGGGTTCTCGTGCCGTTGACCTGTACAAGTTGACATGTGCCTTGGCTAACAAGATGGGCGTTGAGACTCAATACAAGCGTGATGCCATCGAGACCATGATGATTCGATTCAATGCTGAGAAGATTCGTCCTCCTATGGAACTCGAGGGTCCTAACTCTGTTTTGATGCACGTTCGTCGTGCTATCGACTTTGTTGCTGATAATCCAGTGAGTGAGCGTATTTGGCCGGGTGCCGCTGAGTGGGCAAAAAAGAGTCAAGCTGAAACCTTGGCACGCTCTGCTGTACCTACTCCTGTATTCCCAGCGGTAGGTTCTACCAGCACTGACGAAGACTCATACCTTGGGGGTATGCTTCCGGGGACTGTCGGTGGAGCGGTAGATGATGCCGCGCACAGCGGTATGTCTATTGATGACGCTTTCCGAAGTGGAAACGTTGACGTACCCAAAGACCCAGACGCAATCAGTGAAGCTGAGGGTGGAACTCCGGGTCGCCGTTCTTTATCCGACATCGGTAATGGACGTCGAATTGTAGACTCGTTTGGTTCCTCGGTTCGGTACACCGCTGGTATCGGTTGGCACATCTGGGACGGACAGTACTGGCGTCCAGATGCCGAAGACCTTGGTATGAAAGAACTTGCTAAGCGCATTCCGCCAATCATCGCTAGTGAAGTTGTTAACTATGAGGACCAAGACAAAAAGAACGAAGTTCTCAAGTGGGCAAACCAAGCGAAGACCAACGCCAAACTCAACAACGCGATTGAGAGTGCAAACTCTGACCCTCGCGTCGTTGTACCCGTCGAAGCGTGGGACGGAAACGTCTACCTCATGGGTGTTCAAAATGGTGTTATCGATTTACGTACTGGTGAATTGATTAAGGGTCGTCCTGACTTACACATCACGAAGCGTGCCCCAGTGTCTTACACGCCCGGCATGAAGAACGTTCGTTGGGAACAGTTCATCGACTACGCGACTGGTGGCGACAAGGAACTCCAAAACTGGATTCAGTTAGCCGCTGGTTATACCTTGACTGGTCTAAATACTCAGGACGTGATGTTCCTCGTTTACGGTCCTCCGGGTTCTGGTAAGAACACGTTTGTTGAAGCCATTGTTAAAGCTATGGGAACTCAGCAGTATTCGTGGCCTCTTGACTCGAGCATTCTTGCTCAGGGTGATGGGCAGGCTTCATCTACTGACCTATATCACTGGGCAGAGCTTCGTGGTCGCCGTATGGTTTGGGTTGACGAGTTGCCAGACTCCGAGCGCATGAAAGAAAACTCGGTCAAGAAACTGACTGGTTCATCTGAAATCTCGGCACGTTCGCCGGGTGAAAAGCCGTTCACGTTCCAGTCTCAGGCAAAGTTGTGGGTAACAACCAACCACCGCCCGATGATTAACGATGACGCTATGTGGCGTCGTATTCGTCCTATTCCTTGGAGCAACGTCCCTGAAGTTCCAGACCCAGACTTGAAAGCCTACCTTTTCGACCCCGAGGGTGCTTTGCCAGCAATCCTTGCTTGGGCTGTGGAGGGTGCAATCAAGTACCTCAACTCTGGGCAACGTGACCCTCTTGGTTGGTGTACTGCTGTTAAAGAAGCGGCTGACATCTATCGCAAGAACGAAGACCGACTTGGTATGTTCCTAGATGAAGAGACCAAGGAAGCCGAAGGTGTCATGGTTGGCGTCAAGGCGCTCTACACAATCTACCGACTATGGTCGGATGAACGTGGAGAACGTCCTATGACTCAGATTGCGTTCCAGCGTAAGCTGTCTGACCGTGGTCTTCCGATTGAGGGTCAGGGTACTCGTGCTCAAGTTCTAGGTAGAACTATGATGCCGCGAGTAGTTCCGACTGGTGAAGTTGACTGGCAGAGTGCCACACGCTTCGCTAAATCAATTTAAATAGGTGTAGCACAATTCTCCAAAAATGGTGAAAAGTGTTATAGAATGTCAATGTGTCTTGGGAGAGAGACACTCGACAGGGAGCCAGTTTTCTTTCTTCCTTTCTTTTACTGGCTCCCTGTCACCACAACAAAATACGAAATACAGGAGATGAATTGAAAATTTGTATCGCAACACCGATGTACGGTGGAAACGCTAAAAGCGTATATGTGGCTTGCGTGTCTGACTTGGCACAGAAGCTGGCTCAGGCGGGTCACGTCACATACCAAGTCTCAATGACTAACGAAAGCCTCATTACTCGTGCTCGTAACACACTTGCCCACGAGTTTATGAAGTCAGATGCCGACGCCCTATTGTTTATTGATGGCGACCACGGCTTCAACATTGACGACGTAATCAGAATGGTTCACTCTGGAAAAGACGTCATTGGTGCCGTCTATCCTATGAAGTCAATCAACTGGGAAAACGTTCGTAGAGCTGCCCTAGCTGGAAAAGAAAATCTAGAACTTTACTCTGGCTTCTTTGCTATTAACTTCCTACCAGAAGCTCAGACCTTTAAGGGTGACGAACCATTTAAGGTTCGTGACATTGGAACAGGTATGCTCTTCATTCACCGTCGCGCATTTGAGCAGGTTAAGCCTCTAGTTAAGACTTATCGCAACAATGCTGCCCACAACGTAATTGAAATGGGAGAGCGTATTCACGAGTTCTTCCCGACCATTATTACCGATGAGCCAGAGGCAGTTCTTCTCTCAGAAGACTACGCTTTCTGCCAGCTGTACCGTCAATCTGGTGGCGACGTTTATGCTGCTCCTTGGGTGCGTATCAGTCACGCTGGTGAGTACAACTTCTCTGGTAGCTTCTTGGCTACTCTAGAAATTCAGCAGCAGTACTCGAACATTGAGCAGCCTGTCGAGGGTGCGGAAGATGTTGTGGGTGTAGAAGACACCGTTAACTCTCTTCGTAACCTAGGTGCTGGAGCAGATTCTTTACCGTCGTCGGATACCAAGCCCCGCCGTTCTGCGAAGAAATAGCATCACGATTTAAGCCATCCGCAATCTTGCGGTATGAAGCCCCCGAAGCTCGTTCAGAAATAACCCTCTGGCGAATCTCTTCGGGGGTTTTGTTTTTAGGTCCCATGTCGACGCCCCACACAATGCCGCGCTTGCGACGGTCTTCGTGGACATCCTTTTGACGGGCGGCAATAATGCCTCGTTCCATCTCGGCGAGCGCAGACATAATTGTCACCACGAAGCGTCCCTGATACGAGGATGTGTCTAGATTTAAATCAAGCATCACGAGCCGCCAGCCATTGGTATTTGCTCTGTCAATAACGCTCAGAAAGTCCTTTGTAGAGCGTGCTAAGCGGTCAATTCGGGTGACAAAAAGTGCTTGGGCTTCTCCCGCATCTAGCCTTTTTAGGGCGCTAGTGAGCGCTGGGCGGCCCGAAATGGACTTGCCTGAGCGACCTTCCTCGCGAACAAACTCGAAGTCAGTGAACCCAGCTAGCTCCGCTGCTTGCTTTAGTTGTCGCTCTTGTACGTCGAGAGAGACGCCATCAGAAACTTGAAGTTGCGTAGAGACGCGAGCGTAGAGAAGGGCTAGTCCTTCACTCATGGTTACTCGATTGGTCCGCCCGCTGCCCAAGCGTTACAGGTGCGGGATGCGGCACACTTAAAATCGAGGGCTTCGCAGTACCCGAGCTCAGCTTGGTCAATGGCTGCATCTGCATCATCTACAGACGAGCCTCCCTGCTCGATGCCCTTAGAGATGCAATCTAGCATCTCGGGTGTGCGAATAAAGAATACGCAGTTGCCACAGATTGTAGTCCGTGCCTGCTCTGGGGTTGTGTCCCAGCGGTCAGCTTTTTCTTTCCAGAACTCGTCGTTCGGTTCTTTGGGATTTAGGGGTCCGTATCCGACATTGTCAATAGCATTCTGGCGGTTTTCTAAGTTGATTTTGATGTCTTGGGTTGCTGGTGGGCACTCTGGCTCATCCATAGCAGCGACCAGAGAGGCAACTAGTGGGTTTAATGAAGATGCTTCGCTGTGACGTGGGTGCATTCTTGGAAGAAGGTCGTTGTCCGAAACATACTTTGGGTTGCTTGGCTTTCCAGATTTAACGAGCTTCAAGAAGGCGTTGACGCGAGCCATAGCCCATGAGTTGCGGTTCTGGTCTGGGCGGTGAGAAGTTGAGAACGCACCTGCGCCGCGACGATAGACAGCCTTCAACATACGAAGATTGACTTTACGACCGTTCTTCGCTTTGGCGTTGTGGTCTTCTACCTTTTTCTCTAAAGATTTAATGATGGCGTCGGTGAACTTAATGCCTTCTCCAGTAGCGGCAGAGCCACTCTTGTTCTTGTCGGAGCCCTTAATTTGGTCTTTCTTTGGAGCAGGCTTTGACCCAGCGGTAGCCTGAATAGCCTTAGGCTTTTGAATTTTATCCATATCTAAAACCTCCGCGGGAGCTCCAGCCCCACCACTAGCATTTACTGTTCCATCTGGCAGGACGGCAAAACGACAAAGTCCACCATCTTCCACCTCGGCAGCAATGATTTGGCAGCCGTTAGGGGAGTTGAAGAAAACGCAGTTGCCGCACTTAACGCCAATCTTGGCGTTCTCCTTGTTCTCTGAAGCTGGTGTATACCCCGCCCAGACGCCCGTATTGTCGTCGTTAAACTTCCCATACTTGGTTGCGATAAGCAGCAAGGCGTCAGCAAGTTCCCGCTCTTCGGGTACAAGATTGTCAGTCATGTGTCAATTATAGAGCAGGATTACCGCACTGATGCTGGGCTACACCTAAAAGTTATATAATAATGTATCGAGTTGTACAGAGATTTCACGAACTTTTGATGTATAAATTTAAGTTTAAAACTATACGTCTGTAGGTTTTCCGATGTACTCGTGCGAATACGACCATCGGTTTGGGTCAATCGTCCATCTAATGTTTTCACGAACGCCGTCTTTACGCTTCATGTGATTCTTTGATGTCGGTTTCCATGATGAGGAGTTATCCCTGTATTCTCCGAGGCGGGGGTGGCTAGTCTTTGAGAAATAACGTTTGCCGTTGTCTAAGTAGTGTTGAGCAATTGCTTCTGATAGACGTGGGCCAATCCCTAGTCCCTGATAGTCAGGATGAACTACAAGCCTGTGCTCACGCCAAGCGTTCTGAACTGTGCCAGATGGGTAGGTCATAGCCGAAACAAAACCGACTAGTTTTCCTTCCCAGATTGCCACGTAGCAGTGTGACGCTTTGTTGAGCGATTCGGCGAGATAGTGATGCTTAGCGAAGTAACCCCAAATGGCGCTTGAGGCAGGACGAATTTCGAGTACCAGTTCTGGTCGATGAAGATACCTCCCAGACGTCCACTCACCGCGGTCGGTGTCGATGACCCAGTCTGGCTCCAAATACTCTAGAACATCGCGGTGGCAGGTTGCTAGGACGATACCTTCTATGTCGTTTTTGCGAACGTATCGAGCCATAGCCGCCGAAGCCGCTTTGGCGACGTTCCTATCAATCACGGATGTGAACTCGTCAATACGAGCGCAGTTATAGAGCGAGCGTGCCAAGTTTGCACGGAACTGCTGACCGTTTGATAAAACGTTGAATGGCTTTACCCACTCTGGAACCGACATAAGTCCAGCAGCCGAAAGCTTTTCATTAGCTTCAACTGGGTCATCAAAGTGTGAGGCGATTGAGCGAGATGAGTCCCACTCTGGGACTGGGGTTATTTCACCATCAAACTGTGCGAGCAGCTTAGATTTACCCGTGCCTGATGCCCCGACAATTACGCCAATGCCCCAGTGGGTCGGTAGGTCTTCTGGAAGTAGATACGGATAGAACGCTTCGGAGCCAGTAGATGCGTAGTCGAATGGTCGGATTAGCTCAGCGGTGAGGTCATCCATCTCGACGTGAGATATGAGTGGAGTAGTTGCTCGCTTGAGCGGCTTCCATTCTGTCATTTTTGTCCTTTGTTAGGTAGCTAATTCTACCGATTTATCGGTGTGTTATGCAACTACTGTAAGTTCAAGTTTGTCCACGAGGTTCCGTTATAAACCTGTACGTTAGCGTTAACCCAAGCGTCGACGTTTCCCGTGATGCTGCCAGAGCCGTTTGAAACGCTCTTGTTGTACGTAATGGTTCTGGCTGTCGTGTTTACTGTTATAGAAGTGTTAGTGGTGTTGATATTTGAGACAGTAGTTGTGACGTTTGCTATTTGTCCACTAGTAAACGGAGCTGTGTTTCCAACTGGATAGGTTATGACTACTTGAGACGTAATACTGTTTGCGGTGTATGTAGTACCAGCATCGAGGGGGAAGTTTAAGTAAACTTTTGGAATTGGGGTTACCCACTCAGTTCCGTTAAACACCCCACCAGTCGTGTTGGTCGTGATTACCGCACTGAGAGTTCCAGTGTGTGCTGTAGTGTCTGCATAGGTTTTAGCGTTAGTTGTGGCTAGCCCGTCGGAGACGGTGTTAAGAGCAGCCACCATAAAGTCATATTTTGTGCCCGGTTTTAGTCCAGTTACAGTTGCGGTATTGGCACTCGAGCCAGTGTCTCCTAGCGCTGCTTGCCCTGAAACAGTAGCAACTGACCAGTTTCCGTTGACGTTCGACAGTGAGTTGGCTTTTTGTAGAACTCGATAGCCGTTGACTCCGCCAGAACTTCCAACGTCAGTTGGGGCTGTCCAAGTTAGGGTAAGAGAAGTTGCCGTGTGGTTGCTAGCGGTAGGGCTAGTGGGAGCGTTTGGCAGGCTATGGATGACAAATTGGGCATACTGTACGCGGTTAGGGTAGGTGGTGCCCGAACCGTCTACATATACGGTATCTCCAGTCGATGAAGATGTGCTGAATCGAACGTTACCTGTGTCTTGCTTTTGGAATCCATAATAAGCAGTAAAGGTTCTCGCAACAATAAACCCTTGGTTGACCGCGACAGTAGTGTCTGCACCAGTAGCATTTGTGTTTGCTGACTGCCAACCACCAGAACCGCTAGCAGAGCTGGCAAGCTGGAATTGGACGTTTGTAGATGTCGGGTTGGCGTTTGCCCACCAGTACAGCTTTAGGCTTTCTACAGAAACAAATCTATCTGGGGTTCCCAGTGAGCCCGAGATTGGGGCTTCTGCTGTAGTCACATCGTCTGAAAGTGTCCAGTTTGTGGTGATGTCTTGACCAGAGCCACCTGCTGTAAAGCTGCTGAACTGAGCTGAACCCTTAGTTACTGTTTGAACTGTCATTATCTAGTCCTACCAGCTAATCCAAACGTCTCCAGTTGTGTTCGTACCAGTTGGAGCCGTGTTTGAAATCCAAATACGTCTAGTCATAATTCTAACGTTAGTTGTCGTTGTTCCACCGATGTTTGAGTCACCAGTGCTGAACAATCCACCAGTAACGTTTAACGAAGTTCCAGTCGCGGCACCGATGTTTGGGGTGGTTAGTGTCGGTGTGTTGTTCATTACAACAGAGCCAGTACCAGTGTAGGTAGAGAAGTCTGTTAGACCAGCTTCCCAGTCGGCGGCAGTTGTTAGCGTAGTACCGATACAGGTAAGCATCGCCGTTGTTCCTGGCGGGACAACAAGAACTAAGTTTCCGCCAGATGAGTTGACTGTTACGTTTCCAGTACTGTTGTTTACAATGTGGAATGTCCAGCCAGTTTGAAGTGTGCTAGTTACAGGTAGGGTTACTGTCTGAACGCTTGTTCCAGTGAATTGCTGGTAGTACGAACTGGTGTTAGTTAGAGTCGTTGTGCCAGCGGCAGTCGCGGTGGATGTGTAACCAGTCAAAGTTGCCATTGCTTGTGGCGGAGTGTCCCATTCTGGGGCGGAGGTTGACGTGTTGTACGTCAAGAACGAGCCAGTTGTTGTTGCGGCAGATAAGAACGTTGTTGTGTTGGCTGCGTTTTGGTATGGAAGCTGACCAGCTCCACCGCCAACGATGCTGTTGGCGTTAGTTGCTCTACCTGAGAGAGTTGCAGTGATTACGTTAGCGGAGAAACTTCCATTTGCGTCACGAGCAACTACGGTGTTAGCGGTTGCTGCCGTTGCGTGGTGGTAGCCGTCGAGTAAGTCAGCATTTAGGTTGGTGACAATTGTGTTTGAAGACACTACAAATGGGGCTGTACCCTGAGCCAAGGTTGAAGTGTACTGACCGCTTGTGCTTATACCGATTGTGTTTGAAACGGTGAGTGAGCCAGTGATTGTGCCACCGTTAAATGCGGAGCCACCACCCGCTAGGTTTGTGCTTGCCCCTGCACCACCTAGGCTGATGTCAATGTAGTATCCGCGTGCCGAACCACCTTGCTCAAAAAAGCGAAGTTTGTCTTGATATACGTCAATAGTTACGCCAGTGTTGACGTTGGTGTTGGTAACAGGTTTTGATAGAAATATCTCCCCGCCCTCGTCACCAGAAGAGTTAAAGGACCTCAGATACCCAGAGGCGTTGACGTCACCTGTAGTTGAAAGAGCAGTGATGCTGGCAGTTCCGTTAAGGAGAGAAGCGTCCTGCGAATATTTAAGAGAAGTCCAAGCGGTTGAGCCGTTGCCAACCTTGAACTTTAAAGTGTCAGTTTCAAAACCAATCTCACCAGATGCTAGCGTCGGATTAGTAGAGGTCCAGTTAGCAGCGGTGTCTCGTCTGTGCTGAATCTTAGTTTGGACAGCCATTCGCTACCTACCTTAATTCTGGCGGTAGGCTATTTAGCTGGTCTTGATATACCCTAATGGTGTTTTCGATTTCAGAAATTGCTTGGTCGGCTTCAGCCATAAGGTCAGCGCGACCGTTACGATTCGCGGCATCCTTATTTAGGGAGTGCTGATAGCCCTGAGAAGCGAGCTGCGCGATTCTCTTAAGCAACACTTCTCTACGCTCTTCTGGGGTTAGCAGAGCAACAAAGTCCATTGTCATTTTATTAATCCTTTAAAGATTATTAGGCAGTTCCACCATCAATTGTAACTGCAAAAAGTGTTCCAGTGTTGCTTACAGACACCATAGCGGCAGCGTTAGCAAATTGAATTTCAAATGGGTTTGCTTGCTGAGTGGAGTGGTTCTTTACAATCAAGCCAGCGGAAGCGTTAGATGCGTTCTGGAATGTCTGAGTAGCTGTGAATGTTCCAGTAGCGGCAAATCGTGGAACAACGGTTGTGTCAATTGCTACCGAGCCAGTGCTGGTGATTGTCGTAAACGACATACCAGTTCCAGCAGAAACGCTTGTAACTCCTGTGCTTGCTGGAGTCACCCAAGCGAGCGAGCCTGAAGTAACACCAAGAACTTGACCGTTGTTTCCAGTCGAGTATCCGAGGGTAGATGTGGTGTTTGTGGTTCCGTTGTAGAAAATGGTGTTTGCGGCACCAGTGATGTTGTTTGCTTGACCAGCGATTGTTGCGGAGTCAGCAACACCTGCGGTAGCGGCGTTTAGGTTGCTGACGCGAGTTGTCGAAGCAACGGACAGCGGGGCAGTTCCAGTTGCAACAGTCGAAATGAGCTGGCCTGTTACGTTAGCCGAAGAGCCGATAAGTACGTTTGCAGTCAGCGAGCCGTTAGCGTCACGCACAGCGACAGTGTTCGCGGTTGCTGCTGTAGCAGTGTTGTAACCGTCAAGGAGGTCAGCGTTAAGGTTTGCAACTACAGTGGTCGATGACACAACCAGTGGGGCGGTGCCAGTAGCTTGGGTCGAGATGAACTGACCGCTGATGTTTACCGTGCTTGTCCAGAACGGTGCGTTAGTGGATGTGTTGTAGGCAAGTACTTGGTTGTTGGTGGTGGTTGCGGTGAGCTTAGCCGTGGTGTTAACACCAGACATGTAAAGAATTTCACCCTTGTTGGCTGTACCGCCAGTTAGGTTAGAGGCAAGCGAGGCAACACCAGTAAGAGATGCGGTAATGGTCCCAGCTGAGAAGTTTCCAGATGAGTCGCGGGCAACAATGGCAGAGGCGGTATTGGCAGAAGCAACGCTATAGCCAAGAACCTGAGTGGAAGAAAGAACGGTTGTGCCGTCGATTTCGTAAACTTTGCCAGAAGCAATATTGATATCTTCAGAAGATGTCCACGCAAGAGTCGAGTTTACCCAAGTCCAAGTCTTGTCTCCACCAGTGGTGGCTTCGATTGTGATACCGCCACCGTCTGCTGTGGTGTTGGATGAAGAAGCGTTGTTACCTAGAACAATGTTCTTGTCATCAACATTGATGGTGGTCGAATTGATGGCGGTTGTTGTACCGTTTACGGTTAGGTTTCCACCTACAATGACATCACCGCTGGTGTTTACGGTAGTAAATACGGCAGCACCGCTAAGAAGAGAGGCGTCTTGAGAATACTTAAGAGATGTCCACGCCGTCGAACCATCGCCGACCTTGAACTTGAGGGTATCAGTCTCGAAACCGAGCTCACCAGCGCCTAGGGTAGGGTTGGTTGAGGTCCAGTTGGTAGCCGTATCTCTACGGTGAAGAATCTTAGTTGAAACTGGCATGGTTTATCCTAAAATGGTCGGAATTTTATACAATGATTCTATCACGCATTTCCGCCTTCGATTAGTATTGAACCCAGTTTTGCACTGGTAGTTCCACTAGTCTGGGGGATATTTTCGAGGAGCGTGACTTCCTCGCCAGAAGAGCCAGCCTTGAGTGAGAGTCTTAGGCTTCCAGAGGCCTCTCCAGTGCTGAAGTAGACCCCCGCGGTGTTGGTTCCTGGGTTGGTTATTGCTGTAGTTTGTCTTGTAAAAGTGACCAGACCGCCGCTGTTTTGCTCGCTTAATGTCACATAACTGTTTAGAGTTGAGACGGTATTAGCGAATAGTGAACCAGTGGCGTTTATTTTGGCAACTACTGAGTCAGAGTTAGTCTTTGCCTCGAGCAAATTGCCTGTCTGGGAAGAGTAGCCTTTTATGGTTAGTGGTACCACAGCAGCGTTTGAAGCGACAAAAGACTGAGCACCAGTGAAGGTCTGGGACGCAGTAAGTTGTGCCACAACATTGGAATCGATGGCGATGGTGCCAGAGCTGGTGATTGTGCCACCAGTCAATCCTGTGCCAGCGGTAATGCTGGTTACGCTACCAGAGTCCGTCGAGTTGACCCACAGCTGGCTGGTGGCGTTGTACTTTAAAACTTGGTTATTTTGAAGGTTGCTAATGGCGACGTTATGGAGTTCTTGGAGCTCGAATCCGTTCTGGATTCTAATGAACAGTTCGCCGTTATTTTGGTTTCTCCGGGAAACCACTCCGATGTAGACGAGATGGTCTGGGGCAGAAGGTTTGTTTGCCAATCCATAAATAAGAGCGCCATCAACGCCAAGCCAGACGGGGTCGCCAGCAGCCGAGGCTCCAGTAGTGTCGATACCACTAAGTATCCCGACTTCTGTGACATAGCCGTGTTGGTTAGTCGATAGGTTTTGGTCTAAAAGCCCTAAGGTTTTGCTAGAGGTGCTCTCTGCTTCGTTGCTAGAAAGTCCAATAAGTACATTTGTTCCGTCAGCACCAATGATGTACACGGCTTGACCCTTGAGAAGTGGGATTCCACTTCCATTTTTTACGTAGTGCTTGATTGATGTGGCATAGTTTTCAATCCACACCGTGTCGTAGTCTGTTGCAGATGCCTTGCTAAGTACTTGACCGGGCGTTCCGCCAGCGGCGATTCCGGGGCCAGCTGGGCCAGTTGGACCTTGGATACCTTGAGGGCCAGAGGCGGAAATCTTTACTTCGTTGTTGACCTCTTGAACAACAACTTTAGTGACATCCCGCTGATTTACGGAGACGCGGGGTGCGTTGTCTTCAAATTGAACAGCCACTAGCGAGTCACCTCGGCTTTGACATTGAAGTTGCCCTCAATGAGTCGAGTTACCTCGCCACCTCCAGAAACTACCTCTAGGTCGTACACATAAAGCCCCGGTGTTAAGTTTGCAGTGACGTTAGCAGCAACAGTCATCGAAACGGTCCCAGCAGTGCCGCCTAGCGTAATTCTGCTGTTTTCTGTGGTTAGTTCAAGGATTGTGGATGCGGCATTAGCAGCGGTTCGAACCTGCATGCGAGAGGTGTAGCCAGTTAAATTAATTGGGTCCTTGTTCGGCTCAAGCCAAGTGATGGTACGCTTAAACGTCGCGCCTTGATTGCACGTCATGTTGTAAGTTCCAGCGATTGAGCAGCTCATGGTATGAGTCCTTTTATGGGGAGATTCCTAGACTCCATTTTACTACAACTATTATTTAGTTATTTGGTGTAAGCTTAGCTCTATGCCTAGAAAACTACGATTTTCCTACCCGTACATCGAGGATTTTGGGGGAGCCACTCGGCAACTTTTTTCCACCTTTGAGGGGATTAATGAAGGGTGGACTGCCTTTAACCCGTCTATTGGGTATTCTCCTGAATTGGGCTACGCGATGACAGTCCGCTCTAGCAACTATCTAATTAACAAAGAATCTGGTGCATTGACCGTTGGGCTGTCTTCTGTTAGAAACGAACTTTGGTTTTCAGAGCTAAATGAGAATTTAGAGGTAATGCACCTTCGAAAGATTGAAGTTATTGGCGACATCGAGTTGACTAGTGGTATCGAAGATGCTCGGCTTGTCTGGTCTAAAAATGGGTGGAAAATCCTAGCGGTGGTATTTGAGACGTACGGTGGCGCTCGCCGAACACGACTTGCTGTATTCAATCTAGACCCAAGCACTGACACGGCTACTCACGTAGAGACACTCAAAACTTGGGACACGTCAAGAAGCGAGAAAAACTGGATGCCTTTGGCACACGGGGCAAATTCCCACTTTGACTACATCTACTCTCCGACGGGGACCTACAAAAGCGGCGACATCTCACTAAAGACTCACTCTAACCACCTGCTAAGCGACATTCGCGGGGGTAGCCAACTTTGGCCTTTAGGTGATGGGACCTATCTTGCGGTCACGCACTCGGTCTACTACCAGCCCGTAGTTCTGAAAGAGATTTCGACTGGTAATCTAGTTCAGACGCACCACCGAACCTATACTCATCAGTTTGTAAGATTTAATGCTTACGGTCAAGCAATTGAGATGAGCGATGAGTTTTTCTTTGATGGTCCTGATGTGGAGTTTGCTATCGGTCTAGTGGAGCACCGTGGCAACTTCGTTATTAGTTACGGTCGTGAGGATGCGAGTTGTCATCTAGCGACAATTCCTGTGGAGAATGCTTTAGCTTCTTTAACTCCTATCGAGGACTAGCGTGAATCCGAACGTTACCTTTCCAACTTTTAACGAGCTTGGTGGAGAAACTTGGAGGATTCGTCGCTTTGCCGATGAAACCGATAAACGCTGGTCTTCGTTCAACCCATCGATTGCCTACTCTCCCGTCGACGGCTATGTAGTTCTTTTTAGGTCTAGCAATTACTTCTTTCACCCTGAGCACGCATTTCCAGTAGCAACCGTCGGGTCCCGCGTGCTTAACAACTTTTGGGTGGGAAAGTTAGACAAGAACTTTCAAATCATCGACGTCAGTATGAAGATGGTTGACTTTAGCGACTGCGGCATGACTTTTAAACGAGGGGCTGAAGATGGTCGTCTATTTTGGCGAGATGGTAGCTGGTGGTTCACTGCTGGTATAAAAGAAACTGTAGCTCCGCTCCCTAGAATCGCTCTATTTAAACTTGATAAAAACTTGAAGGCGACGTTGGTGAAAATTTTTAACGACGGCGAACTTTACGATGTTGAGAAAAACTGGATGCCGACGTATCAGAAAAACCCAAACTTTGACTTTGTCTACAGCGGGACTCAGGTCTATGTCGATGGCGTGGGGCCGACGTCAGTAAGAATATCCAACGACGAAGTGGAAGACATTAGGGGTGGGAGTTGTCTGTGGGAGATGAAGGATGGCTCGTATCTGGCAATTATTCATAAGTCGAATGACTACTTCACGGTGGGTTACGACCCCCGCAAGTTTGGGGTTGTTAAAACTAAGCGTCGCTACTACACCCACTGCTTTGTGAGATATGACAGCCGAGGGGCTCTGACTCAGATGTCGGACGAGTTTGTTTTTGAAAAACCTCAGATTGAGTTTGCCGCTGGCCTAGTGATTGACGGCAATAGCGTCTACGTTTCGTATGGCTATAAGGACGTTGCCGCATATCTTGGTAGAATAGATGTAACGAAAGTTTTGGAGATGTTGCATGATTGCTGACCTAGATATTTTACAGAAGTTAGATTTTAGATTAGACGAAGAGTCTGGTGACTCAAATCAGTTTGCCCACTTTGCTGACAAAGATAAAATCACGGAAGCGTATGTGATGGGAACTCCTATTATAGCGCTGTGCGGAAGAATCTTTGTTCCATCAAGGGACCCAGAAAAGTTCCCGCTTTGCTCGACTTGCAAAGAGATTATGGACGCACTATTCTTGTCTCCAGACGAGTAATCGAACTCGTTGATTCGGGTTACACTAGAACTCCCGCGTCTGACAAATACCGCCTTAGGAGGCAAGCAATGACTGTTACCGTCTACACTCTCCCGTCCTGCGTTCAGTGTGAAAGCACAAAGAAGCTTTTGACCAAGAACGAAATCCCATTTGAAGTCGTAGACCTCAGCGAGGACGAGACGGCAATGGACATGGTTAAGTCATTGGGATATGCGTCAGCTCCTGTCGTTGTTGCAGGCGAGAAGCACTGGGCTGGATTCCGCCCAGACATGATTTCTTCTCTGGCGGCGTGACCTTAAGTGGAGATAGTTTTCTTCTCCAACTACTCAGGTAACACCAAACGCTTTGTTGAAAAGCTTGGATTTTCGTCCACACAGATTCCACTGAAGTGGGACGATTTGTCGCCTCTAGTAGTTGACAAAGAGTATGTACTTTTTGTCCCCACCTATGGCGGGGGCAACGACCATCACACCGTGCCTCGGCAGGTGGTTAAGTTTTTAAATGTTTTACAGAATCGCGAATTGATTCGCGGAGTTGTAGGATTTGGTAACACAAACTTTGGCGAGCACTATTGCAAAGCCGCAGAAATCGTTTCAGCAAAAACGGGAGCACCTTTGCTGTATCGAGTAGAAATAACAGGAACTCCCGAAGATGTTGAACAAGTAACTAAAAGGATGGAGCAACTGTGGACAACAAATACAGCTATCACGAGCTGAATGCAATGCTGAATCTCTACGATGAGAACGGCAAAATTCAGTTTGACAAGGACAAAGAAGCGGCACGAGCCTACTTCCTTGACCACGTGAATCAGAACACCGTGTTCTTTCACACTATTGAAGAGAAGCTTACTTACCTAGTCGAACACGACTACTACGAGCAAGAGGTTCTGGACCAGTACGACCCTGAATTTATCAAGGAAGCGTTTAAGCACGCCTACTCTTACAAGTTCCGCTTTGAGTCTTTCTTGGGTGCCTATAAGTTCTACACCTCTTACGCCCTAAAGACTTTTGACGGTACTCGCTATCTTGAGCGTTTCGAAGACCGAGTTGTTATGAACGCACTGGTTCTCGCTCAAGGTGACCGCAAGCAGGTAATCAGTCTGATTGATGAAATCATCACTGGTCGGTTCCAGCCAGCAACCCCCACCTTCCTGAACTCTGGTAAGAAACAGCGTGGCGAATTTGTGTCTTGCTTCCTACTTCGTATCGAAGACAACATGGAGTCAATTGCTCGCGGTATCAACTCGGCACTTCAGTTGTCCAAGCGTGGTGGCGGCGTGGCACTTAGCCTCAGCAATCTTCGTGAGCAGGGTGCTCCTATCAAGAAGATTGAGAACCAGTCATCGGGAATCATCCCTGTGATGAAACTTCTGGAAGACTCTTTCTCTTACGCCAACCAGCTTGGCGCTCGTCAGGGTGCGGGCGCTGTTTACCTAAACGCTCACCACCCAGACATTCTTCGCTTCCTAGACACCAAGCGTGAGAACGCCGACGAGAAGATTCGTATCAAGACCCTGTCGATTGGTGTAGTTGTACCGAACATCACGATGGAATTGGCTAAGGCTAATGAAGAGATGTATCTTTTCTCTCCATACGATGTTGAGCGCGTCTACGGCATTCCGTTCGGTGACATCTCAGTTACCGAGAAGTATCAGGAGATGGTGGACAACCCAGAAATCACGAAGACCAAGATTAAGGCTCGTGTGTTGTTCGAGCGAATTGCGGAACTACAGTTCGAGTCTGGCTACCCATACATCATGTACGAAGACACCGTCAACGAGGTAAACCCAATTGAGGGTCGCATCAACATGTCAAACCTCTGCTCTGAGATTCTTCAGGTCAACACTCCTACCACCTACAACGCTGACCTCAGTTACAACGAGATTGGCAAGGACATCTCTTGCAACCTTGGCTCGCTAAACATCGCGAAGGTGATGGATGGTGGCGACATCGCTAAGACTGTTGAAACTTCAGTTCGTGCTTTGACTGCTGTGTCGGACCTCAGTTACATCGAGTCAGTTATGTCGATTGCGGATGGAAATAGGAAGTCGCACGCGATTGGTCTAGGCCAGATGAACCTTCACGGGTATCTCGGTCGTGAGCGTATCCACTACGGTTCTGAGATTGCTCTTGACTTCACCAACATCTACTTCTATACCGTTCTGTTCCACGCCTTAAAGGCTTCGAACAAGCTGGCTATCGAAAAGGGTGAAACATTCCACAACTTCAAGAAGTCGAAATACGCTTCTGGTGAGTTCTTTGCAAAGTACATTTCTCAGGAGTGGAAGCCAAAGACTACCAAAGCTGCTCAGTTATTTGAAGACTCTGGTATTCGTATTCCTACTCAGGAAGACTGGAGAGAACTCGCTCAGTCCGTAATGAGGTATGGAATCTACAACCAGAACCTACAGGCTGTTCCGCCTACTGGCTCGATTAGCTACATCAACAACTCGACCTCGTCGATTCACCCGATTGCCTCGAAGATTGAGATTCGCAAGGAAGGAAAGCTCGGTCGTGTTTATTACCCTGCTCCTTACCTAACTAACGACAACCTTGAGTACTTTGAGGACGCGTACGAGATTGGCCCAGACAAGATTATCGACACCTACGCCGAGGCAACTCAGCACGTCGACCAGGGGTTGTCGCTGACGCTGTTCTTCAAAGACACTGCCACTACTCGTGACGTAAACCGTGCACAGATTTACGCATGGCGTAAAGGCATCAAGACCATCTACTACATCCGTATTCGTCAGCTCGCGTTGGAAGGTACCGACGTTGAGGGCTGCGTAAGTTGCATGCTCTAAGAGAGGAAAAAGTGAAACACATCACACGTCCAGTTAACTGGAACAAAATTGAGGACCCTATCGACCTAGAGGTTTGGAACCGTCTTACGGCTAACTTCTGGCTACCCGAGAAGGTTCCACTATCGAACGACGTTCAGGCTTGGGAAGCCATGTCACCAGAAGAGCGCCTGCTAACAATGCGGGTGTTTACTGGTCTGACGATGCTGGACACCATTCAGGGAACTGTTGGTGCGGTAAGTCTCATTCCAGATGCTCGCACTCAGCATGAGGAGGCGGTTCTTACTAACATCTCATTCATGGAGTCAGTGCACGCTAAGTCATACTCGTCGGTGTTTTCGACACTGGCCTCGACTGAGCAGATTGATGCGGCGTTCCAGTGGTCGGAAGACAACCCCTACCTTCAGAAGAAGGCTGAGATTGTTCTTTCGTACTACAACGGAACTGACCCGCTTAAGCGCAAGATTGCTTCGACACTACTTGAGAGCTTCTTGTTCTACTCGGGTTTCTATTGGCCTATGTATCTGTCATCTCGTGCAAAGTTGACCAACACGGCTGACCTGATTCGTCTCATCATTCGTGATGAGGCAGTTCACGGTTACTACATTGGTTACAAGTTTCAACTCGCATATAACGATGAGTGGCAGGGTCGCAAGGATGAACTCAAGGAGTACGCCTACGACCTTCTTCTCGAACTGTACGAGAACGAAATCAAGTACACGGCTGACCTGTATGACGGTGTCGGTCTCACTTCGGATGTTAAGAAGTTCCTTCACTACAACGCCAACAAAGCCCTGATGAACCTAGGCTTCGACGCATTGTTCCCGAAGGAAGAGACCAATGTCAACCCAGCAATCATGGCTGCACTATCTCCGGGTGGTGACGAGAACCACGACTTCTTTTCTGGTTCTGGTTCTTCGTATGTCATGGGTAAGACTGAGGCAACCACGGACGACGACTGGGACTTTTAGTCCAGTAAATGAAAAGGCCACCCTTCGGGGTGGCTTTTTTATTTGATTGGTAGACTAGATAAAGAAAAACGGGGACCGAGGAAGAAAGGAGTAAAGACCTCGGCCCCCGCAGCTTTTCTACGAAAGGAGATGAACATGATTGCTCATGTCCACACAAAAAGTCTAGCACAGGATTGAGGAATTTAGACTAAATGCCTACATACGAATACAAATGTTCTGAAGGACATGTTTACACGGAAGTCCGTGGAATTTCAGAAGAAACTAAAGTTACCGAATGTCCCGAATGCGGTAAGCCTTTAAATCGAATTTTTAGTGCACCACCAATTACTTTCAAGGGAAGTGGATTTAGCAAAAATCACGGTTAGGCACTAGACTTCTAGTAACAAGCATTATCAACTAAAAAGGAGATTCGACTGATGTCATTTGAGTCGTTTGCAGTCCCAGAGTTCATGCGAAATCTAGAAGAGGTTCCATGTGCTGAAACGTATCCAGACGCATTTTTTCCTGAGGAGACGGAGGACGAAAACGGCAAGGTTATTTCCTCAAAGTATCAATATGAGTCGGACGCCAAAAAGGTTTGCATTGATTGCCCGGTTCGCCTTCTATGTTTGGATTATGCCCTAAAGACAAACCCGATTGGCATCTGGGGTGGAACGACTGAGAATGAGCGTCGCAACATCAAGCGTCGCAATGTGGACCCATCGACCTATGTGGTTAAATACCGCAAGACTGGGCGAGACCCAGAGAAGCGCCAAGTGGAATACCAGAAGCGCAAGCAGAGGCTTTTAGAGGCTCAGGAGTAGCCTAAATAGTAAAATCAATACCATGGTAAAATTGAATAGCCTGGGAGAGAGGTTACGTAACCAAACTAACGGGAGATTCTCATGGAAATTGCAAAGAAGATTGCTAAGCGAACCGTCGCTTTGGTCATCCTCAAAGTTAGCGGTGTTCTTGCCGCGGGTTCGATTGCTGGAGTAGAACTCTGGCAGTCGGCACTAGTTGCCGCTTTTGTTGGAGTCATGGAAGTTGCTGAATCACTTGCTCGCGCATACGTGGTTGACGGCGTCCTAGACGAAGAAGAAATCGACATCGCCTTCGCTTCATCTGCTGAAGCAGAAGTTGCTCGTAGCAAGAAGACCAGCGAACTTTAAGCAGGCAAAAAAGAAGCCCCCTGCACTAGCGGGGGGCTTTCTTTTTAGAGTTCGTTTTCTTGAATTTTTGTTCGAGCTACGGCGTAGTAAAGCGGGTTAGCCGAGCTGAGCCCGAGAGCCTTGGCAATCTTGGTTAGCGAGACGCCGTTTGTCTCATACTCGTGGCGGATTGCCGCGTGATACCCGCGGGTCCCACCATCTACCTTTGCCTGCTTAATTCGGGCAGCCGCCTGCTGTACTTCTTCGGGGGTTGCCTTGCTTCGCTTTTTGCTAGTCGAGGCTGGAATGTCCGAAGTGATTACACGACGACGAACGCCAGCGTAGGTTACGCCAAGGCGCTCTGACAACTGCAACAAACTTCCACCGTGCTGGTAGAACTCGACGAGCAGTCGAGTATATTCGCGAGACGCGTCGTGCTGGGGCGAGACGATGTCGCGTGAGCCGTAAGCCTTGCGGGCCAACGGAAGAAGCTCTGCGAGCTTCGGGGCGTATTGCTCAAGTAATGCGTCTTTCATAGTTTCTCCTTTTGTCTGTCTTTCGACATCTATTATGTTATACCCCTACTATAAACAAGTCAAGTCCATTATGCAAATCGGATTTAAATTAGATGTATACTGGACTTACATTTAGGGAAGGTTATCATGGCAAAAGGTAAAGGTGGAGGCGGAAACTCTCCAGCAAAGGGCAGCAACTCGGACCGTAATAACGGCAAAGCTAACAAAAAGCGCCCTAAAGTGTTTGACGCAGTGAAGCGTCGTCTCGTTACAAAATAGGCTATCCCTTAGTTTGGAGGGCTCATGCAGCCTAAACTTGTCGCATTTGATTTAGACAATACCCTCGCGCCTAGCCGCGGACCTATATCAGACGAGATGGCTACACGTCTTGCGGCGTTACTCTCCTATATAGATGTGTGTATCATCACTGGTGGTTCCGAGAAGCAGGTGATGAAGCAGGTGGTCGATAGACTTCCCGCGGTGGCGGATTTGTCTCGACTTCACCTAATGCCTACGTGCGGTACGCGATACTTGCAGTTCATTGGTGGTAACCCAGTGGTTAGGTATGAACAAAACCTGCACCCGACGGATGTCGAGAAGGCAATGGCAGAACTAAAACTAGCCGCCCAGTTTTATGGGTGCTGGGAAGATAAGCCTTGGGGAGATATCATTGAGAACCGTGGGTCTCAGGTGACGTTCTCAGCGCTTGGTCAGCAAGCACCGCTGGAAGCCAAAGAAGCGTGGGACCCAGATGGCAAGAAAAAGCGAAAGATTCAAAAAGCCGTGAGAAGCAGACTGCCTCACCTAGAGGTTCGCATCGGCGGAACCACTAGCATCGACGTCACTATGAAAGGCATCGACAAAGGCTACGGCATTATGAAGCTGTGTGATGTGGTTGGGATAGAGCCTCGCCAAATCTTGTTTATTGGAGATAGACTAGATAAAGATGGGAACGATTATCCCGTTAAAAGTACAGGAGCGCATTGTGTCTCCGTCAAGAATCCAGAAGGAACTTTGAGGGTGATTGACGAAGTTCTAGATGTGTGGTATTCTAAATCTACAACTAAATAGAGAATAACTAGGGGATGACTGGTTTCGACAGTTATCTTGAGTCTGGTGAAGCAAGCAGAGATGGCGGAGTCTCTTAAAATCGCCAAACCAATAAATGCAAACTCACGTTCAGCATTCGCACTAGCAGCGTAGCCCAGCTACTCCGCTAAGGCCCCCGACAAAGCACTGGTCCTAGGTGGGCAGTCGGGTTTTAAATAAGTAGGACAGCCCAAAGGTGACGACCTAAACCGTACGCGTTGCGCGTTGCGCGACACGCAACACCGTGGCTGGTAGAGCCTAAGCTTGTAGAAGAACAGATGTCCGATAATTGGACCGGGGTTCGATTCCCCGCATCTCCACTCAAAACATAAGTCTGAACAACTTATGTAGAGATACGTGTATCCGAAACACGCCCTGTTCCAGCGGTTGAGTGAAAGCGTTCAGGCTCATGGACTCGATGACCCAAGCGAGAACTAGGATACACAGCCAGTGGCAATACTTCCTTAATCAAAAGGTGAGCACGACTGGCACTTATCGCCCAAGTGTTACGGTAGCACAGCAGTCTCCAAAACTGTGGGCCTAGGTTCGACTCCTAGGGGCGGTGCTTTGAGCGTGACTGCTCAAACGTGGACTACCGACGTTAAGAGGGTAGTGTAGGTGGTCACCCCGAAGGAGTGAATCGGCGTACCAAAGCCGTAAGTAGTCGCGAAATGGCTCGCATTGGTGCTAGTTCCCCTGAGGTGGTATAGCAGTGGGGCGGTGGTGGCGACCTAGTCAGTCGTGCACCACAACAACTTTTGAAAAAAAAAGTGTTGCACTTTGGAAAAGGTGTTGCACTTTTTAAAAAGGTGTGTTAACGTAGTACTACCGCAAGGTCGCTGAGCTGGAAAGTTCAGTGTTATTTCTCTCTGGATAGAGAGGGGTAGAACTAGATTCTCCTCGGAGAAGTCTGGAACAGGAGTCCCCCTCCTGTTGTGAGTTCGAATCTCACCTAGTTCGCAAACAGAGTGGCGACGGTTACTCTGGAATATGGCTGAACAACTCCCGAAGTCAAATGGGGGGAGTAAGGCACTGTCTGACATTAGCGTGTCGCCTTAGCGGGCAAAGGGCAGGTGTGCTCAAAAGCGGGCTTACAGAACCGTATTGACTAGGCACTGGTGGTAAAAAGCAATCCACCTATTCACTATAAGAAATCCCCCGCAAACTCGAAAGAGAGCGGGGGTTTTCGCTTTTCCAAAGCATCGGTGTATAACTTTAATTTTAAGGTTATACGAGGTTTAGGGGTCTCTTCGGAGGCCCCTTTTCTGTACAAAATGATACATTGTATAATAGAAGACATATCTAGTATAGAAGTTTCCGCGTTATCGTGCGCATTTGGTAGCGTAGCCAAGTTTTGATGTAGAGTCGTTAAAAGTAAGTACTTGACTTTTGGTATAAGCTTCTGTATAATGGTTCTTACGGGAAGGAAACCTAGTGGCACGCAAGAAAAAGGAAACAGGCCCAGTCGCACCAAAGCCGTGTGACTCGTGGGAGATTTTGACGGAGATGCAAATCAATGGCAGAAACGTCAGTAAGGGAACTGAACTCAAGATATCGGGTGAGCGAGGACGCTTCCGATTCCTGAAGTTCGTTAAGACCGAGAAGGGCGTCGAGTGGGTCGATGTCTATGGTGGACCAAAGGGGGCGGAAGCCATTCGAAGCTTCAGGCTTGATAGAATTAAGACTGTCCACTACAAGAACAAGACCGACTTCCACCTAGCCGCTGAGCACAAAGAAAAGATGAAAGCCAAGCGGGCGGAGGCGGCGGAGGCAAATGAAGACACCGACGTCAGTTAAAATCGGCAGTCAGACGTTCGACATTGTAGAACGCAGTCGAGGTAAAGATTCATCTCTTAGCGACGACTCCGTTGGCTACACCCTAGATAGGGAGAACATAATCGTCTTGGACGAGAGTTTGCCTCTGAGTAAAAAGCGTGTGACACTACTGCACGAGATTCTCCACGCTATCCGAATGGTCTATGACACCTCAATTGCTCCGAAGAAGACAGACTCTTTCGAGACTTGGGAGCACTACTTCATTGGATTGTTTGAAGAGGGGATTTTATCTTTTATGCAGGACAACCCTGAAGTAGTTGCGTATCTAACTAACAAGACAGGAAAAAAGAATGAACGACAATCTGACTAAAAAACAAATAATTCTAATCTGGGCTACCTTTATCGTAATGATGGGCTCACTTATTTATGGCTTTGTGGTTCTGGAAGTCGGTCAGATAAACAATTGCTGGAGTAAATATGACACCGAGCAGTTGGCAATCCTAAACTGCGAAGGAAAGCAGTGAAAGTAGTTTTGGTGACGGGTGGGTTTGACCCCATCCACTCTGGACATATTGCGTACATTCGAGCAGCCCGTGAGTTGGGCGACGTTCTAGTTGTGGGTGTGAACTCGGATAGTTGGTTGGTCCGTAAGAAGGGGACTGCTTTTCTTCCGTCAGAGGAAAGACTGGCGGTTATGTCAGAACTTCGTAGCGTCGACGTCCTTATGGTTTTCGACGACTCGGACGGAACAGCAATAGACGCGATTCATAAAGTGTTGGCGATGTATCCGGGCGATGAAGTTATCTTTGCGAACGGTGGAGACCGCACACTTGAAAACATCCCAGAGATGGGAGTAGAATCAGACAGACTTACCTTCGTATTTGGCGTAGGTGGAGAAGACAAGAAAAACAGCTCGAGCTGGATTCTTAAAAAGTATAAGGAGAAAGAATGACAATCAAAGAGTTCTTAGAAAAAGAAGTAGCGTGGCGAAAAGAGTTCGTTGAGAACCCAGACCCAAACATGCAGGTCATGGACTTGGCACACGAGGAAATCATTCTACGAGCGTACGAGCGTGCGCTAAAGGTGGAGGAGACAGAGTAATGGAAGACAGAATCTTTGAGGTTGGGTTCACCACCTTTATTATCACGTCCCTAGTTTGGGCACTTATCTGGTCGCTGGCGACCGTAGTTCGGCTGTCTGATAAGAAGGACAAGGACTAGTGTCGAATCGTCGACGTCGGTATGGATACTATCCGTGTCGGAAGCACCGCTTGTGGTTCAAGGGTAGTTACTGCCCGTCGTGCTACAAGGAACGTAGGGAGAAAGAGAGGGGTCTCTAGTGGAGACTACTTTTGAGAATAAGTGTGCCATCCTTGCTGAGGTTTGGCTTGACTGTCGAGACGACGAAGAATTCGACGACTTCATTGAGTACAACGACCTAGGACTTCCGCTTGCCTACGCGATTAGCTCTGGCATTGTTGAGCGTACCCAAAAAGCCGATGGCTTCATAGAAGAGACGTTTGAGTTACTGCTTGCCAGTCTAGACGTTGAAGACGAGGGGTTTGAGTCGTTAGATGACCTGCTTCAGTTGGGTGAAGAATGATTGCTGAAAAAGAAATCATCTACCTAGACGCAACCAGCGGTAAGTATCACATCTGGTCCTACACCAGAACAAATGAACTTGCTTTTATGCGCTGTGGTGTGTCAACCAAAGGAATCTCGGCTGGGAAGTTTTATAGTAACCTAAGAGACGAAAAGGCTCTTTGCTTTGCTTGCCTAGAGTCAACAAAAAACTTATAACTAAATAATGCCTCAATAGCTCATCTGGTAGAGCAGCTCACTTGTAATGAGCAGGCGGCGGGTTCGAGTCCTGCTTGAGGCTCTGAAAGAAAGACGAAAGACAAATGACGTATCAAAACCAAATCCTTGAGATGGAAGTCTCGCATCTGTTGGCGGAGGCGGACAAACGCGCACGCGAGATGGGGCAACTAAATGCCTTCTCGGTTCGCGGGCTTGCTGGCGCTCAGGTTGGGAAGTTGGGCGAACTTGTCGCCTACGAATACCTAGAGAAGTGCAAGGTTGATTTCGACGTGGTGGACTTGATTAGCCACGACGTGGAGTTTCGTAATGCAGAGGTAATGCAAACGCTCGAGGTCAAGACCAAGGAGCGCACGGTCGCCCCGCGTGAAGATTACGAGTGCTCGGTCTATGACTACAACGGCGACGTCCAGAAGCCAAACTTCTACTTGTTTATCTCGCTGCACTCGCAGTGGAAAGGTAGCGAGGACATCAATCGTTTTACGAAGGCGTATGTGTTGGGGTCCCTAAGTTCTGACGAGTTTGATGAAAAGTCTCGTCATCTCGGAACCGACTTCGTCGACGTCAGTAACAATTGGAGTCCTAACAAAGGAACCCGAAACGTTTTTATCTCGGAGTTGAATCCGCCGCGGAGTTTGGTCTAGTTCCTAGTTGTGGTACTGTGGGGAGACTTCGGGACATAGCTCAGCTTGGTAGAGCACTCGCTTTGGGAGCGAGGGGTCGCAGGTTCGAATCCTGTTGTCCCGACGCTGGTAAAATTGAATAATGAAAGAACCACACATCCCGACTTCTCGCTCGGACATTGACATGGACTTCGAGACTCTCAAGACAAACGTACTGAAACAACTTGAGCGTGTTCACGAAATCGGTGAAGACAGACAGCGGATTGAGTTCTTCGACGTCCTTAGGAAACTTATCATGGAGAAAGACTTAGCAGGCGACCAAGTAGCGGTGTCTGTGTTAGTGTGGGCGTATGACAGACTCGTCGAAGAAAGTTGATTGGGCCGCCGAAGCGCGGAAGATTAAACTTCAAAAACTAGAAGAAAAGAAAAAGGCGTTCTACGCACAGCGACGTAAAGAAAAAGCGGAGCGAGACAAAAACTAAATCAGCCCCCGATGGTGGAATTGGCAGACACGCCAGATTTAGGTTCTGGTGTCTTCGGACGTGAGAGTTCAAGTCTCTCTTGGGGGACGTAAAGTATAGACAAAAGGTATAGACATGGAAAAGAGACCTTGGGGCGGTTACCAGATAATCGCCGAGGACGCGCAAGCGGTAAAGATTCTGAGGGTAAACCCAATGACTCGCTTGTCGCTACAGACGCACGCTAAACGCTCGGAGCGTTGGACTCCAATTACAGACGGGATGCTCGCCATCATTGGTGAGACCGCTGTGGTGTTGGAGCCTTTTAAAACTTATGTCATCGACGTCGGTCAGGTTCACCGCATTATGAACTACAGCGGAGAGGTTGGCCTCATCGTGGAAACTTTGCACGGAGAGTATGACGAGGATGACATTGTTCGTTTAGAAGATGACTTTGGTCGCTAGTTGGTATAGACTGTGGGTATGAAACTAAACGATACATTCATTGGTCTCATCCGTACTTGGGTTCCGATTGCTGTCGGTGCTGCGATTTCGTGGCTCGCAACTAACGGACTTGAGCTGGATGAAGAGACCCGCACTGCGACTGTGGTCGCCGCTACTGGTGCCATTCAGGCCCTTTACTACACCGCTGTTCGTCTACTTGAGAACAAGTTCCCTGCAATCGGTTGGCTACTGGGAAGTGCTAAGACACCTACCTACAACCCAGCCGCTCCAGAAATCGTGTACGTGGAGGTTCCTGCAAAGAAAGCCACAGTCACAAAGAAGGCTGCTACTCCAAAGAAGAAGTAGTTTTCCCAAGCGAAGACCCTCAGAGTTTCTCTGGGGGTTTTCGTGTTTTAGTGGTAGAGTGGGTTCAATGACAAACTACAAAGAACTAATCGATAGGGAGTACGCGGTGATTTCACACCTAAGCACAAGCATTGTCGTCGAGTCGGAAGACCTCATTCCAGAGTTTTCTAGAGATGGTGACGCTGGGGCAGACCTCCGCTCAAAAGAAGATTATGTCATTGAAGTCGGTCAGCAGATTCTAGTAAAGACTGGAGTGAAGATTGAACTTCCTAAAGGCTTTGTGGCACTTGTGTGCTCTCGCAGTGGTCTTGCCCTTCGTAATGGTGTCTTTGTTCTTAATGCTCCTGGCATTGTTGATTCAGGTTACCGTGGAGAGATTGGTGTCATTCTTAAAAACGCGGGCGACCAACCGTTCGAAATAAAGCGTGGAGACCGAGTCGCGCAACTCGTAATGATGAAATACATAACCCCGCACTGGGACGTTGTAGATGAATTGCCAAACTCTGAGCGTGGAGACGCTGGGTTCGGCTCAACTGGTAAGGAATAAAGTGTCACTAACTTTTCGCTCGGACATGACCGTAAAGCTTCAACAATCGGTAGCGTCAGACGAGGCGGTCTTGATGGCTGCTCGTGTGTCAACAGGTGCTGGAAGTAGCACCCCTGAAAAAGATGCAGGTCTAATCAACTACCTGATGCGCGACCGTCACGGTTCACCGTTCGAGCACAACGCATTCACCTTTTACATCGAAGCACCTATCTTTGTGTTTCGTGAGTTTCAGCGTCACCGCATTGCTTCGTACAATGAAGAGAGTGGACGTTACAAAGAACTGAAGCCAGTCTTTTATGTTCCAGACTTGGAGCGCCCGTTGGTTCAGGTTGGAAAACCGGGAGCCTATGAGTTTGAAGAGGGGACGCACTTCCAGTATGCAACCGTCGTTGCTGGTGTTCAGGGAACCTGCTCGCAAGCGTGGGCTGATTATCAGTCGATGCTGAATGCAGAAGTTGCCCGTGAAGTAGCAAGAATCGTGCTTCCACTCAACATCTACTCTTCGATGTACGTGACCATGAACGCTCGTGCCCTGATGAACTTCCTATCGTTGCGTACTTCTCGTGAGGGCACACACTTTCCTAGTTTTCCTCAGCGGGAAATTGAAATGGTTGCTGAGCAGATGGAAACATTCTTTGCTGAGCAGATGCCTCTTACCTATGAAGCCTTTAACAAGAATGGTAGAGTAGCCCCTTAATGGACAACTACGGAGTAATCGAGATGGGTAACGCAATGATGTCCATTCCGGGAGCGGTGTTGTGGGTTATCTTTGCTTTCTTCTTTTTCGCTGTGGCGGATAAGGCTGAGACAAAAACTGGTTCAATTGTTGTGTTCACGGTTATGCTCGGTGCGTTTACTGTCTTCTTGATGAACATGGGGTGGTTCTTCGTTGTCGGAAATTAAAAAGATTTACATCGCTGGTCCCATGTCGGGCCACGATGATTGGAACTTCCCTGCCTTCTTTGAGGCGGAACGGCAGCTAGTTGCTTTGGGATACTCCGTGGTAAACCCAGCACACAACGACGGTCCAACTGTCGAACTGGCTCTGGAAAGTGCAGGGAGACCTTCTGCCCCAAACCACACTTGGGCGTATTACATGAGACGCGACCTGCCACACGTTCTTGGCGTAGACGCATTGTGCGTCTTGCCGGGGTGGCAAAAGTCTAAGGGTGCTCAGTTGGAGGTACAGGTGGCGGAAGCCATCGGACTTCCTTTGATGATTCTTCGCGATGGTCAGTTGGTTCCTCGTGTCGAGGTCATTGGACTTTCTGGGTGGGCACGTTCTGGTAAGGACACTGTCGCTAGTTTTCTTATTGAGAATCACGGCTACACAAAGATGTCCTTTGCTGACCCGATTCGCGAGGCGCTCGTTCGACTAAACCCAAAGATTGATGTGTATGGTCTGGGCTACATAAGTTTGAACTGGGCTGTTGAAAAGATGGGCTGGGAGAAGTTGAAAGACGAAGCCCCTGAAGTTCGTGGATTGATGCAACGGATGGGAACTGAAGTTGGTCGTGAGATGTTTAGCCCTGACTTCTGGGTAGACGCCGCGATGAAGCGAGCGGTGGATGGCTCGAAGATTGTCTTCTCGGATTGTCGCTACCCTAACGAGGCAGACGCCGTTAAGAAGTTGGGCGGAAGAATGATTCGTATCGAACGTGAAGGTGTTGCACCTGCTAACGCGCATCCGTCTGAGACTGCTTTGGATGATTATGACTTCGACGTCGTTATTGACAACGGCAGTAGTTTGGATGTACTATTTGAAAACCTAGATAAAACTCTGGGGCTATAAAGATGATAAGGAGTATCAATGAAAAGACGAACCTTCAAACGTCCACCTAAATCTAAGAAGTGTGGAAAGAGCCAGTTCCGCGACGAAATCTCAGCGAAGATTGCGATGGCGAAGATTGCAGTAAAGAGCACGGAACTCAAGATTCCGACTCGTGCATATCGTTGCCCGATGTGTCACTACTGGCACCTAACAAGTCAGGAACTTAAGGAGCGTGACTCTAGTGGCTCAGATGGTTAAAGTAACTGTTCCTTGTCCATACAAAAACACAGAAAAGCCAGATGGTCACGAGTGTCGTGGGTTTCACGTCGAAGAAACTTTGGCGGCTGAATACTATGTTGAACTTATGAAAAGTTCATACTTCCGTGCGCCTGAGGCTGTCGGTGAGTTTTCAAGCAGAGCATTGACCGCTTTGTTGGAGCGCATCGTGGAACTCGAAGAAAAGGTAAGAGAGTTGGGTGGAGATGACTCTACATCGTTGCAAGACTCCAAGTGAGTTTTTCATGCGTGGCATTAAGTCCGACAAGTGGACGTGCTATCGCTGTGGAAAAACGTGGGTCTGGGAGATTCGTGGATTCTCTAGCGTTGGCGCTTGGCGGTTGGAAGTTAAAAAGTAATGGAGTTCTGGACCGATGACTTTGGACTCGTTGTTCAAGTTCATTCAAATGGTGAGTGTATGTTCGAGTACTGTACGGTACACAACAACTCTATTCACCCTCTATGTTTAGCGCCTCAGCGGTGGAACATAACTGAGGGAATAATGCAACGCCAGTGTGTCCACGGTCAGTTTCATGTAGACCGTGATGAAATTAGAGCATGGGGACTTGTTGGAATGTGCAACAAGAACTCGTGCGACTTATGTTGTTTAGGAAAAGATGAGGAGTATCCAAATGAGTAAAAACTTTTTCGACATCTTCCGTGAGGCATTTGGTCCGCGAGAAGAAAAGAAAGAACCAGAAGAGTTTGTAGACGAAGAGGGCTACACGCATTTGACTTTGGAGATTGAAGATGAACATGTGGCACTAGTCACATACATCTTTAAGAATGATGGCGCTCTGCGTGAGCGTGACAGAATCAAGGAAGCCTTGCGAAAAGTAGATGCTCCTTGGGTGACATATGCCCTAGAGGAGATTGACAAGATTCCAAGGAATCTACCTAAAGAAGGAGAAGAAAGTGAAGAGTAGAAAAGTTGTTTCGTGGATTCTTCTGGCTCTAATAGTTGTGCTGTTGGGTGGTGTCGTATCTTCTGCTCCAGTGGAAGAGAAAGAGCCAGACTGCGCTGCTATCTGGGAGGCTAAAGGCGAAGAGTTCGGAGCTGCCTGTTTTGATGAACAACACCTAAAAGAAAAACTAGAGAAAGAACTGGAAGAAACATGGTAAACACAAGCGACTACAAACTTTACAGAGTTGACTGGGAAGAAAAAGACGAGAATGGCGCATACATTCCCGCCTATGCCTACGCCGCATCGAAGGTAGAGATTCAAGTCGAGGAGTGGGGCGTCGAAGATGCCCGTAATATTGTCGTTCGACTCGCTACTGAGGTCGAAGAAGAGGCTTATCAGAACGGATTTGAGGACGGATTCGACGTTGCAACCGTTCAACACCGCCTAAAAGACTTCCAAAAGACCACGATTAACCTCACGAGCAAGCCAAAGTGCGGTGGCTGTGAGGGTGATTGCGCGTGTGGACAGTAAGTTCCTGCTAGGCTTACTGTATGAATCTTAAAAAGAAGCCCCTAGACACCCTACTTTGGAAGAACAAGGGGTTCGTCGTAACCGCTAAGGTATACCCGAGTGGTGACGGATACCTCTCCGAGTGGTTGATTTCCAGTAACTTTGACTCGAACTTACAGGTTTTGGGTTTTTACCAGATTCCAATCTGGGGAAATTCCTTTGATGAAGCCTCTCGAAAGGCTAGTTCGATGGTGGATTCGGTCTCGGAGTTCGCCTACGTGACCTGTAGCGGGCTTGGTTCGGTTGATTTGACCCGTTTGTCGGCGGTGGATAGGGAGAATTACGCCCTTGTACACATGATGGGGCACTATGAAGACCTATCTGATTACGATTTGCTGTCTCGTACGGAGGCTTTGGTGGCGCTGGCGGCAGAGTTTTCGGTTAAAGATGTGGCTAAAGTCGTCGCTGAGCTTGAAGATGAGCCCGTGAGAACCATTCACGACAGGATTTATCGAGCCAAGAGGCGCTAAATGGTAAAAGAAACCCCCCTATCTAACCTGTAGATGGGGGGATTCTTTCTATTCGCGGTTCTTATTATGTACTCTTACGACGAATCATCCTTAGTGGTGAACTACGAGCGGTACTTTTATTGCGAATTAGTCTAGAGCAGCCCAAGTCTTTGGACCAACGATACCGTCGGCGGTCAGACCGTGCTTTGCTTGGAGTTTCTTAACGGCTGAGTGAGTTGCTGGTCCAAAGATGCCATCGACTGGTAGGCCGAGTTGCTTCTGGATGAACTTCACTGCTTCGCCCTTAGAGCCTTGCTTGATGTACTTGCCTGGGTAAGCAGGTGCGGCTACCTTTACTGCGGCGGCCTCTTCTGGCTTAACAACTGGTGCCTCATCTGGGGTCTCTACTGTTGGAATCTCTGGTACTGAGTGGCTAGGTGCAACGGTTACAGGAGCGTTCTCTGGAGTAGGCTTAACCGCTTCAGCGTTGGCCTTTTCGTAGTCCATTACTGCTTGGCAGAACTTCATTGGGTCGTAGTAACCCTTGCCGTTGTGGAAGCCAGCCATTGGCTGACCCTTGATGTGACCAGCCCAAATCTCCCAGTGTAGGTGCTTACCAGTTGCGAAACCAGTTGCGCCCATCTTGCCAACGATTGTGCCAGCCTCAATCTTCTGACCCTTCTTGACCTTGATTGAGCCCTTAACCATGTGGAAGTAGGTCCATGTTACCTTCTTGCCCATGACGGTGGACTGAACGATAACTGAGTGACCAGCTGAGTTTGGGTCGTCGTTTGGACGAACTGCGATAACCTTGCCATCGCACCATGCTTCTAGGTAGGTGGTTTCTCCACCCTGCCAGATGTCAACACCGTTGTGGTGCTTCTTTACTTTCTTGATTGGGTGCATACGCCAACCAAAAGGCGAAGTGACCTTCCAAGCCTTGCCCGGCTTGCCGTCAACAGGCCATTGTGATTTTGCCATAGTAGTTTCCTTTGTTAGGGTTGTTACAATTTTACCCCTTGATGGGAGGGGTGATTTTTAAACTAGACGACTCTGACGCTTCTGTTCCCGCTTATAGGCGATAACAAAATTGCGGACATAGACTGGGTATTCTGCTTGGTACTGGTGGGTCCAGTGAGGCAGGTTCTTTGACTTGAAATACTCTTTAGCGTGTGCGTGAGCGAGTTCTGTGATTGGGTCGCGTGGTTTCATCACTCGTCATCCTTATCACGGCGTAGTGGGTAAGTGATGACCCAAATGCCAAGTGTAATGAGAATTAGTGTACCCGTAAGTTCCTTAGCGGAGCCTTCGAGAACTAGCCATGCGACAGCCATACCAAGCAAGGTCCACGCCTGCTCAATAATGTCTTTAAAAAGTCCGACAATGAACTTCTTCATTAGTTACCTATCCTTCGTGTTGATGCGCTGCTCATGGAAGCGGCAGCAGCTGCGCTTTGAATTGCTGCTCCAGCGGCAACAACCGCTGTAACAACTACCTTCTTTGATTCCTCTCGGACCTTGGGGGACATGTCTGCACCCGCGTTTCCAAGGAAGTTAACAAGTTCAACCGCACCTGCCAACGCTGGACCGATGGCTGGCAGGGCGGCTAGTTCTTCGGGGACAACAATGTCGTCCGCTTCGGCTGCGAGGAACAGGGCGTCAAGAGCCTGCTCATACTCGGCGGAACCCTGCTCGGCTGTCTCGAAAGTCTCGAGAGCGGCTTCGATAAGTTGCTCAACCTGTTCGGTGGAAAGTTCCTGAGGGTTTACCTGCTCTAGGTCTACGCTAAGAAGATTCTCGGCGGAGAGTTCTGCTGGTAGGTCTGGTGAGCCTGTTGGTTCGGGTTCTGGTTCAGGTTCTGGAATCGGGTCTGGGCTAAGAGTTGAGATGCTGGTTTCGGCAGCGGCGGAAGTTTTAATGGCTTCATTGAAAGTGTCGGTATATTGCTTTTTCGAACTTTCTGTGCTGGCATAGTTTTCATCTTGGGTGGTAGCGGCAGAGTCTTCATCAAAAGTTGCAGCTTCGAGCGCTGCGGCTGAGCTCGTTAATTCTAGATTTGATGAGTTCTGGTTTTGTGTTTTGATGAGAAGTTCTGCTTCCGCTGCGTCATAAACCGCTTGCTGTTGCTGTTGTTCTTGCGCTGCTTGGTTAGCAACTATGACGGCGGCTTCTTTATCTGATGAGATGGCGTTCTTCGTTAAAAGTGCTGCGTCGTAATTAGCTTGTTTTTCTTCAAGCCAAGTTGCCGCCGCTACGACATTGAGGTCTGCTTCGTTAAAAGTTTGCGTGGCTTGGTTCAGGTTCAACTCTGCTTGCGTGAGTGCTGGAAGAAGTGATGGGTCTTTGATTAGTGGGGCGGATGCTCCATTTGAGTACCACTCTGCTGGAACTATGCCAGACGAAGTAGTTGACTGGTAGTGGAGGGTAGAACAAGCACCGCCTCCCCACTCGTAGAACCAAGCGTCAATGGCGTATGACTTACCTGCTTCTAGAGTTACAGGGTTCCAGTTTCCGCTACATCCTTTTAGTGTCCAGTTGTCGATGGCAGTTACTCCATCAATAGACATAAAGAAGCCGTCGTCTGCGATGTTTAGAAGAGATGTGATGTTCTCGGTTGGTGTGATGTAGCCCGTGTAGTGAATCATTACTTGGTCAGAACCACAGCCCAAGATGTCCCCGCCACCCCAATCGTGGTTAATGCTGTCAAGCGTGGTGGTCTTACATAGGTTGTAAGTGGTGTCAGAACGCTCTGGGAACAAGTCAGTTAGTTGGTTGTAGACCCTAACCGTTAGACCAGATTGTGGCTGGACAACTTCTGTGGTGTAGTAGGTCTCCTCAACCATCTCGGTTATCTCTTCTGTGGTGGTGACCTCTTCATAAGTTGTCTCGGTAACCATCTGACCGTGAGAGATTCTCAGGGTTGGGTTCTTGACGTGAGGGCCGTAGATTCCATACCAGTAGCCAGAATCAATACCAGTGAAAGAAACTGTGATGTAGGACACAGGACCTGTCGCTGTAAGAGTGACAGACTTTCTCTCCCAGCCATGTGAACCTGTTGAGTTGTAGGTTGCTGTGCCAACAAGGTTCTGGTTGATGTCTTTAGCCTCGATGGTCATCGAGTAAACGTCCGCTAGGTTTCTGTTTAGGTCGTCGTTATACCAGTCAGCAGACAGGGTAAGAGTAGCGTTCTCGAATGGTCCAGAGTAAAGACCTTGGCTAACCGTTTGGTTTTGATAAGAGAATATAATCTCCCCATCAACGAGTGCTGGGCTAGAACCTTGCCACCCTGCGTTAACTCCAGACCACCCTGAAGTGCCTTGTGAAAAGTCAGAGTTAAAGAGGATGTTTGGGATTACCTGCTCTTGAATAGTGGTGGTTGTGTGTGGAACAAGCGTGGTGGTTGTTACAGTCCGAGTTTGTGGAACAAGACGAGTGTGTGCAACTTGTTGGGTGGGTGCAGTCCAGTCTGGGTCTGGAATCAAGTTGGTGTTGTAGTTCTCGAGTGCTTGGTCGTATGCTGCTTGTGCTGCTTGCTTTGCGGTAAGCGCGTCTTGCCTAGTTTGGATGGCTTCGTCGTATGCTGTACTCGCTGCTTCAAGTGCGGTCAGTTGTGCGGTTGCTTCACTGTTTGCTTGGAGTAGGGTCTGGTTGATTTGGTCTAGGCTCTGTGATGCGGTTTGGGCTGCGGTCTTCTTGCTGTTGAGGGCTAGGAGTGCTTGGCGCTCTACTTCTTGGGCAGCTTGAAGTTCTGAGAGGGCAACGTCATTGTTTGCTGTGGCTGTTTGGAAGTTGGTGAGGGCAGTAGCCTTGGCTGCCTTGGCTGCCTCATAACGTTCAACCGCTGCTTTGAGTAGGATTACATCGGCGGTGTAGCGGGCTGAAAGGCGCTTTGTGGCGTCTATCTGGGTCTGGAGTTGGGTTATGAGTGCTTGGGTTGGGGCGAGTTTAGACTTGTCGGCAATCTGGGGTTCTAGTGTTGCTAGTTGCGCTTTGAGATTGTTGAGTGTAGACTGGAGGGACTCTACAGTTTGAGAGAAGGAAGGAGACTCCAGTGCAGATTGTAATTGACCTTGACTCGTTTTGGGTAGGCTTTGTTGCTGCTTGGTTGTCGCTGTTTGTGGCGTCAGCGATTTACGCGGCTGTAAACCGTAAGAAGAAGTAGCCCCTGTAGCCACCTCTGCTAGGCAGACTGGGTATAGGAAGATAAAGGCCGTTGCTGTAAAAAGCAGCGGTCTTTTTAATTTATTTTGAGACACTTAGAGACCTTCGAAGTGAGTTCGGTAGTTTGGTGTCTCTCCCTCTTCTATTTTACGGGGTGTGGGGAAAAGTGATTCTGGGAAGATACTATCGACGTAAGTGGTTAGTGTCGGAGGGAAACGTGATAGTAGAGATATGGAGATACTATCATTCGTTGACAGGTCGGTTAGATGAGGTAGTCTTAGATACTATCGAAAAAAGAGAAGTTTGGAAAAAGATTTTTGATAGTAGGCATTTCGAGATACTATCGAGAAAAGTTTTTGGAGAAAAGAAAATCGTGATAGTATCCCTACTAATAACTATTAATACAACTAATACAAATAATAATCCAATACGCGCGTACGCGTGTGTATAGGGGTGGCACTAAACTTATTCGTATTAGTAGTATTAGTAGTATTAGTTGCTTTTAGTGTGCTAGACTTGACACGCCTCTGAAAGTTCAGTAGCATCGGTGGTATTGGTCGACATTAGTTGTCGTTAATGGAAGGAGTTGGTTGTCGATGGTAAACCCATTTGACGTGCTGTCAGTGTCGGAAGACGAAGCAGCGGAAGTATTGAGGGATGTTGAAGCAAACCCTCGTGGACGAGATTCGGGAATCTGTATTTGTGGACACCCGAGGTCTAAGCATGTTGGCACTCATATTGGAACAGTGTGTTCGCCAGCGAAACACTATTGCCCGTGTAAGAAAGTTCGAGTTGTGCTCGAGGCACCTAATCTTCGTTTGTTCTTGTACAAGACAACTGGAGGTGGAGCACTTCACGCTTTAGTCAAGGGAGTCAAGAAGAGTAACGAACTTGGACTCGAAACAAACTGGACTGCTGGTAGCGTGTGCGACCACTGTCAAAAAGAGCGTAAGGTATCTGTTGTGCCTGTATCGCAACGAGGAGTCGAGATGTCTGAACCGACTGGCTACGATGTCTTGCTCTGTAACGAATGTCGATTCGGTCTAGCAACGGAGAGCGAGGGTGTCTAGTGTTAGAGGATTTCGAGAAAGAGTTCCTGACCTTAACCGTTGGGGAAACCACTCTTGAGTTGTTACCTATGGGAGACCTACCTGCCCTGAGAGTTATGGACATGCTCGGCACCAAGGAAGACAAACTTGAGAAGGCTCTTGTTCTTATGGCGATGGCATCGAGAGATGTGAAGCAGTTCGAGATTGAGCGTGAGTTCATGTCATTCAATGAGTTGATTCTTTTGATTGACCTGTGGATGGATATGTCTTCCAAGCATGCAAACAAGAACAAGAAAAAACTTCTCGGGCTCAAGTCGTCAAACAAGAAACCAAAAGTTACTGAGGCTAATGGTCAGACCTTGCCTCAGGAAATAATCGCAATGATTGAGAACGCATTGGAAGAGTTGTTTGATGGAGATGTCCCTGACAGTGGTGAAGCAGAAGTCCAACTGGAGGAAGATGATTTCCTAGCAATCGAAGCACTGGTTCGAGAGTCTGGATTGGACTTCGGCGGTGACACTCCAAATGATGCAATCATCAAAGCGGCGAAGTGGTTCGTTGCTCACGGCAAAGAAGGTTTGCTATTGACGAAGGGTCTCTTGATTGGACCAAATCGAAATGGCAAGTATTACCCTGTGGTCGATGGCGTCGTAAAGCGTCGCCTCGGGTTCACAAAAACAGAAGCAGAAATGGAGTTCAAGAATGAGCAGTAAAGAGTTAAACCTCAATGTCAACGGAAAGCAGATTGCGATTCGACCAATGACAGAAATCAAAATCAAGGACATTGTCGAGTTGGCAAAGTTGGACCGCAAGAGCGAGTACTACGAAGTCACCCAAGCGAGCCTGATGTTGAAAGCCGCTTTGGTCGATGCCTCTGATTGGGAGCATTTCGAAAACATGACCATCGCGGAGTTCGGTGAGATTATGTCGGACTGGTCACACCTACACAACTCAGAGATAGATGGCTAGAAGTTCAGCAAACGATTCTCCCGAGAATTGGTTCGGCACTCGAACCGTTATCAAGTCGGAGATGAAGTGTGGTTGGTGCAACACCAAAGACTGTGACAACTGCCACCACGAACTTGGGTACTACGAGAAGCTTTGGGTTTGCGGATGCGAATGCAATGTCAACTGGGTACCACAAGCAGTAACCGTCGAACGGAAGGAACAAAGTGAGACGAATAAAAAACGCACTGCTTCGCCTCGTGCGAGGAAACAAGAAACCGATGCCGTGGGAACACGGACTGAAGTTTCAGAAGGAACAACAGAAGAAAGTGGAACCTCCGAAGGAGTGGCAGAAACTCCCTCGTGATGACAAAGGTCGCTGGATTTATCCCGACAATTGAAAACACTTTTTAGAACAGCCCCGTCAAATTAGGACTTCCTTGATTTGGCGGGGTTTTTCGTCCCTTTGTAAATGGGCAAAACGCTGCTGTCTCGCACCTCACGCCAAAAAAACTTTTCAAACCTGACTTATAGTGATACATGTCAGCCTCTATAAAAAGAGGCGGCGGGAAGAGGCACCCTTACTTGCGTTTATATAACCGCAAAAAGAATGTCGGGCGGCAGTCAGTCTCTCCCCCGTACTGCCGTCCGACTTTTAACGAACTTTTTAAGGACGTTAAGATAACGAAATGATAACGGTGGCACAATGTCCGAAGAACTAGCAAACTTAAAACCGAAACTCGACCCCTTCGCCAAACCCGAAGCGGAGAAGCCTGAAGTTCAGGTTGACACCCCAATCAACCTACGTCCAGACCTCAGCCTTTACGGCATCGAAGAAGTTGACCGCGGCATCTGCGAAGATACGTTCGAGAACCGTCAGGCCCTACGTCGTGCAAAGTTGAACTGGATTCCTGTCTACGCCGTCAACGGCGTTCCAACGGGAACCATCCAAGCACTCTCCCCAGAGATGCAGACTCAACAACGTCTGAACTCTCTCGCCGAGAAAGAAGCCATCCTTGAAGACCCTTCGAACAAAAATTCGAATTACCTAACGGGCTTCGACCTACTTGCCGAAGAGGCAGCCGACAACATTGTTCCACCGTGGGTACTCGGCGCGACAAAGGTGTGGGCTAAGTGGAGCAACTCAACGGACGTCGAGAAAGCCAAACGTAAAGAACCGTTCGTACCCAAACGATGTGCTGCTATAAAAGACGACGGCGTGCGTTGCCAACTTTGGACGGGAGGACGTCCACAAGATGACGGCATGTGTAGAGTGCACCTCGGGTCGCTCCGCAATAAACCGACCGATAGCGTCGAACGTGCACGTCAACGGTTGACTCAAGCAGCACCCGCTGCTGTTGACGTACTCGAGTACCTAATTGAGAACGGCGAGTCTGAGCCCGTAAAACTTAAAGCTGCCACCGAAATTCTTGACCGCTCAGGTGTACGTGCTGGGTTCGATATCAACAGCGAAGTTCTTGTTGACGTACGTCCAGCCGCTTCGATTATTGCCGAACGTCTATCACGTCTAAGCGACGGTGCAAAAGCAATACTCCAAATCAACGCAGCCGCGGGTGAACCGCAAGATATAATCGATGCTGAAGTAGTTGAGGTCGAGGAACCGCACACGGAAAGCCAGGAAAAGTGAATCCAGAAATTTTAGAAGCGGCCCGCCAACTTGCTGCCCAACTTTTAACGGACGTTAAATTTGCAGCTCATCGCGTCGAGCACATACGTTTAACCGCTCGAGCTAACGAAGCAGCGCATCTTGTTGAAAAGATGGAAGCTGAACTAGCGGCAAGCCAAACCGACGACTAAACTTAAAGTATGTTTAAACGACGCAGCTCAACGGATGACCTCCGTAAAAAGTTCATTGAACGGGCCCTTCAGGAAACTGGCTATACAGCTAGACCGAACGGCACGTCATACTACGGCGAGCGCGTTGGTTACACAGGTAACGGCCTGCCATGGGACGGTGCATTTATTGACGTCGTCGCGAGAGAAAGCGGCCTGCCATTGCACGCGCATGTCTATACCGCGAGCGCCCTTGGTGAATACGTAAGAACCGCACGCCTGTTTCGTAAACCGCAGCGTGGGGACGTCGTGTTTTTTAATTTCTCAGCTGACGCAGCTTCAGCTTTTAACGGACCGCACGTTGGTATCGTCGTCGATGCTTCTCGATGGGAGACGAACCGTATTATAGAAACCGTCGAAGGTAATGCAAGTAGCGGCCTGCCAAAGGGAGCTCAGCTTAATGACGGTGTCTACAGACGTCTGCGTCACTCAACCGATGTGCTTGGTTTCGGACGTCCAAATTTTAAAGCGGCCCGCCATACGAGCGAAGCGCTTAATGCAACGGTGCACGTAAATGCTGCACGTGTACGTGGGACGAAACCGTGTCGCGATATCGAAACCGTGCAGCTAGCACTCGCGCAAGTAACCGACGTCAAGGACATGCAACGGGGAAGCTGGTGCCCGAAGACTCGAGCTGCCTTCGCCAACTTTCAACGGAACATCGGATACGTCGGACCGAAGGCGGACGGTAACCCAGACACTGCTGCGTTGATTCGACTCGGCGTCGAGACCCAACTTTTCACGGTCGACGGAAATTAGTTCAGCCGCGGGCCGCAGCGCTGCAACTTTTAACGAAGCACTTCATTCAACCTTCGAGCTGCGGCCCGTCCACACGGAAACCCAGGAAAAGTTAAAGGGCCCGACCAGGTCAACTTTTAACGAGCTTCTCATTCAAAGCTGCCGCAGCTGAAGGAGCTCATCGGCACGCCAACTTGCATTGCGAAGCATGTTGTGTATAATCGATTCACATGAAGACGAAAATGACATTCGCCGTAGCTGCGGCCTGCCTTGTTGCGGCGAGCGCTTACGGGATTACTGCATACGCCGAAGGGTACCAACCGACGGCTAGCCCCACCACAATGTCGGTGGGAGACGCTACAATTGAAGACGTCACCAGTGCGCTCGCTGAAAGCGGCACGCCAAGTGGCGGACGGATTTCACCAGATGACCCAGATATTTCGGAAGGATACAACGTGGACGAATTGCTACCACCAACCGTGGAGATTCTCAGCGCAGCTCTCGACGGGACCACTTTTAACGGAACGTTGAGTATCGACTCGACCAACTCGCTAGGAGCGCTCGACCGCATCCAAGTTCAGATTTCAGGAAGCCTGCTGCTCGAGAGCGGCGAGACATTCGGAATCGTGACGTACCCGATTCAGCAAGACCGCTTAGCACTCGAGAACGAAATCACAACCGTTGACTTGACGGCAAGCCTTGCCGAATTCGTGGAGCAGTGGACTGCGCCCGGACTAACCGTGACGGTTGACGGAGTGGAGCAGCGTGTCGTATCGATGTCGCCAATTTTCCAACTTCGTGTGTACACTTCATACATCGACCCAGACCGTGGGTTGACGGGTATGCTGCCTATCGGACCAGTCAGTTTGACATTGATTCGATAATCTGATACCCTAGAAAAGACGTTCAAAGAAAGGACAAACATGAGCGACAAAAAGACATACCGTGCACGACTAACACTGGACGTGCCAATGAAGAACTCAGGCACTGACCTGAAGACTGATGCAGAGATTGCGGCTGACATGGTCGTAACGTTTATCAACCTGCTGAAGCAAGAGCCTGAGGTTTTCGGGAAGTACTTCAAGGTCACCGAAATCGAAGAGGTAACTCAGTGAGCGCGGACATGACACTCGAGCAGTGGCTCAAACTCGGATACGACCTAGGCTTCTGTGGGCCCGACGTCTGCGAAACGCATGACGGCCTGCCCATGAGCGAAGCCGAAGCCGAGGAGTTCGAAGAGAGCGACCCTTGCATTCACATCATCCGACTCTACGTCGACGGTGAGCACAAAGCCGCGGTCGAAGAAGCACACTCACCGAGTGTGTGGAGAGCGACGAACAAGGGCTGGTGATGAAGCGGCTTGCCATAGCGGCGAGCGCTTTCGCGTTGCTACTAACGTCGACGGTGCCCGCCCATGCAACCGTGCCCAGTACGAAAGAGATTAAAGCGTACGCCCAAGGGTACGTAACCGCGAAGGGCGGCGAGCGCCAGTGGGTGTGCTTTAACCGTGTAATCAATTACGAGTCGCGCTGGAATCACCGTGCAGTCAACGGACGCTACTACGGCTTGGGACAGATGGCTAACGCGAAGGCACGCCACAGCGGCAAGCCTTACCTACAGGTGCGCGATGCGTGGAAGTATATGGTTCACCGCTATGACGGCAAGGCATGTGGAGCGTGGTCTCACATCGAACGGGTGGGTTGGTACTAACCGTACCCAAAACGCCAATCGCGTCTGCGTTTGTATCATAGACTTCTTACATGGAGCACATTGAGATTCACGTAGCACGAACCGAGGAGCACGCGCGTACCCTCGAGTACCTAAACCTGATTGAGTTCGCGATGGACGAATACTGCGAGCATTGCGCTGAGCAGATTGGTTATACCGAGTTCTCTTTCATTCCGTGTGCAGTCGTCCTCGACGAAGACACCGAGTTTCTGATTTGCTTGGATTGCCTCGCTCCGATTCTTTCACCGGGCGCATAGCCACACGGAAAGCCGGGAATAGTTATACAACTTTCCGACACGCTGTAGTTGTGCCTACTTGACATGTCACCCCATTCATGTATACTTGGTCGAGTAGTGAAGAAAGGAAAACATGAAAAACTACACTTTGAAGTTCGAAATCAACAACGCCCTTGCGGAGGTTCGCCTAAACGCGTTCCTGCCTAATGGTGAAAAGTTCGCTAGCCACTCGCTCACCAATGACGAGATTGACTGGGTCGAACCTAACAAACGCACCCACACCTACACTGACTTCTATAACTATGTGCAGGCGTGTGTTCCATACAGCGAGGCTGAGGAACTCTACGAGTTCTTGGGTTCACTGGATGAGTATGCAAAGCAACACGAAAAGCAGACCTCAGTCAAAACCAGTTGGTCTTGTCTGAAGTGCGGGGCAACCACCACTGACCCCAAGCACGCGCTTATCAAGTGGTTCCACGATGGTTGTAAGGGATAGGCGACACGCCTATCCCCCACCTCGATTTGACAAAACTGAATAGATAGTGTTTACTTAGTTATACAAGTTCTTTTGAAAGGAGAATGAAATGCCAAAATACTTTGTGCGATTTGATGTGGTAGAGGAATGGAAAGGCACTTTTGATGCTGACAACCTCGAACACGCAAAGAAACTAATCGAGCAGTTGAAGAATGATGAAATCTCAACTGACGAACTACCTAACCTTGACGACAGAAACTCAGGGATTATGGTCGAGGTTTACGAAGACAGTTTGGAGGAGTTGCCATAATGAGCGACTTTCCAATCTGCCCAAGTTGTGATGGGTTCATCCCGAACAACGAAACGCCGGGAGCATACTCAGGTGCGCTCTCTCGCAAAGACAACAAAACAGAGATTTGCTCTGCGTGTGGAGTGCTTGAGGCGCTCGAAGATTTTATGAGCAACACCTAAGCGACACGCCGAACGAAACTTCGATTTGACAAACAACTGAATAGATGCTTTACTTGTATTACACCATCAGAGAAAGGAAGAAAACAGATGGACAAAAACAAAGTTCTAGGCAAGGCTCTTTACTTGGAGTTCCGCCGAGAGAAATACACCCTCCAGTTAGTTCTGACCCCAGAGGCACTTGACGAGAATGGAGAGTATCAGCCTATTACGCTGATGCGCCGACAGATTTCGTCATTCTCACCTCGTAAGACTTGGAGGTTCGACAACGCTGGCAACACTGTCAAGCAGGAACGCAAGGATGCTGTCTTGGGTCTGGGAACAGAGTTCAAAGAGATTGGTGATGAAATGACTGCCAAGTATCTCTCGAAGACTTCACTCCAGTTCGTCAAGCCACTGCTCTCGCAGATTTTTCATCAGGGCTGGAAACTTGAGAAGACACCTCTTGCTGTCGAGTTCTCGCTGGAAGACCTTGCTCTCATTCGTGAGAACAACACTCCACAGGGTCTCGTTCGTCGCATCTTGCGTTCGCGTGATGCTCTTGGATTTGACAAGAACCTCTTCGCTACTGTAGAGTAAACAGTAGCAACACAAAACCATTACTAGAAAGGAAGATAAAATGGTTTACACAGAGAATGACATTCAGGACATCCTGAAACAGGACAGACTAGGCGCTGGAGTTGCTAACGCACTCTTCGCTGTGGCTGGACAGAAAATCAACAAGGAGTTGAGCGACACGCTCGACACCTACTACAACCCTGCTGGCAAAGTTACTCAGCGTGGCTCGTCAGAGAAAAAGGTGAAGACTATCGTGGCAGATGCTATGACTGGCGCAGACCAATACTTGCGACCAAATGGTCAAGCCTACTTCGGGCGTATGTGGGGCGAACATTCTGATGTCGAGGTCTTGAAAAAGGCTCGCACAGTTGGACACTATGTTCTTCTCTATGGCGCACCGGGTTGTGGTAAGACTGCGCTCGCAGAGGCTGCTTTTGGCGAAGACCTCTACACAGTTCTTGGCTCTGGCGACACTGAGGTCTCTGACCTCGTGGGTGGCTATGTCCAAACTCCGTCAGGCGGATTTGAGTGGGTAGATGGTGCGTTGCTCCGGGCTGCCGAAGAGGGTAAGCCTCTGCTCATTGACGAGATTGGTTTGATTGACCCAAAGGTTCTTTCAATCGTCTATGGTCTGATGGATGGTCGTCAGGAATACACAGTTACGCAGAACCCAGAACGCGGAACTGTCAAAGCCAAAGAGGGGTTCTATGTCCTCGCGGCTACTAACCCGAACGCCCCCGGTGTTCGCCTGTCAGAGGCTCTGCTCTCGCGTTTCACACTTCACGCAGAAATGACTACTGACTGGGCGCTTGCCAAGAAGTTGGGCGTTCCTGTTCCTGCTGTAACTGTTGCTCAGAACTTGTTCAAGAAACAACAGTCTGGCGAAGTTTCGTGGTCGCCTCAGATGCGCGAGTTGCTCGCGTTCCGAGATGTCTCGAAAGACTTCGGCACTACCTTTGCTATCTCGAACCTGATTGCCTCTGCCCCAGAAATGGACAGACCAATCGTGGCTGATGTCTTCACTCGCGTATTCGGCGAAGAGGCAAAGCCAGCGAAGATTTAGCAGAACTCCCTGCTGGACAGTTACTTCCTTTCATCCAGCAGGTTTGAGAAAAGGGGGTGGGTGCGTTTCCCCCGACACGCCCACCCCCACCTACAAAGGAAGATTTGACAAAAGTATTGAAACCTGATACCTTTGTCTTGTTGTCAGAAAAGGAGAAGAAAATGACACACTTTGGAACTCACGCAGTAACCCGACAGACCACCCCTAGCGAGTGGCTACAGGTCGGTCGAGAAATCGGCGAACTGGTAAATGACTGGGCTGGTCGTAGCGACCTCGTAGTCTTCGTTGGCCCGGAGGCATCTGCCCCTGCGCCAGCAATCTTCAATCCCGCGAGCGCGGAAATCGAAGTAAACACTGAGAGCGCCTTTGGCTCTTTCATCCTGCCCGAATACATCAAGGACATTCGCACACGCGACACTCAGTTGGAGTTCGCTAAGGCGACTGGGGCAATCTTTCACGAGGCATCACACGCTCGTTTCTCTGCCTACTCGCTACCTGATGCGAGCAAGGTTCTAAACAAAGAAGAGTTCGAGGCTCTCCACCTGCTTGAGGAAACTCGCGCAGAGGGTTGGGGTCTTCGCGTTCTTCCGAAGAACCAAGTTTTCCTCCGCGCTTGTGCGCTTGAGATTGTGCTTGGTGATGCTCACGAGTTCGAGGGGCTGTCGAATGTTCGTATGGCATCTCGTCTCGCTGGTCTGACTTTGGCTCGCGTTGATGCTGGCGTTCTGGATGCCGAAGATGTTGAACCTGCTCACCTCGCTATCGCTGGCATCTTGGGCGAAGAAGTTATCGAGAAGTTGCGTTCAGTCTGGTTGCGCTTTCAGGCTCACTCAGAACACACCAACGCTCTGCCTCTGTATGACCTTGCTCGTGAGTGGGTTCAGATTGTGAACGAGACCTCTATCGAACAGGGTGAGCCTCAACAGGGCGAAGACAGTGGCGAGGGTTCTGGCGAGGGCGAGGGCGAAGATGGCGAGGGCGAGGGTTCAGGCTCTGGCACTGGCTCGGCATTTGGTCGTCTGATGGATGCGCTCGCAGATGCGATTGGCAACACTGCGATTGCTGTCTCAGACCAGATTGCTGACGAGCAGACTGCTGGCGAATGGGCGAACGCTGTAAGTCGCGCCAGCCAGCAGACCAAGACCCAGAACGAGAACAAGGCTGAGGCGAAGAAAGTTTTCGTGGATGGACACAGGCCGGGAGAAGAGGGCTGTAAATCTGGCTCTCGTCTGGTCGAGGTTCGCAAGCCTACTGCTGACGAACGCATCTCTGCTGTCAAGGTTGCTCAGATGCTCGACAAGGCAAAGTATCGTGAACGCTCTGAGACTGAGGTCAAGACTGTCTTGCCTCCCGGTCGTCTTCGCACTCGTGCGTTGGTTCAGGGTCAGGCTCTCAAGAGCAAGGGCATCCACACTCAGACTGAGGCGTGGAGACACACTGCTCGCAAGCACACTGACGACCCGACACTGACTGTCGGCGTGATGGTGGACATCTCTGGCTCAATGTCGTCTGCTATGAAACCTATGGCTACGACTGCTTGGGTTATGAGCGAGGCTGTGCGCCGAGTTCAGGGTAAGTCGGCTATGGTCTACTATGGTCAGGATGTCTTCCCGACCCTCAAACCGGGCCAGCACCTGACTGATGTCAATGTCTACTCCGCGCCTGATGGCACTGAGAAGTTCGACAAGGCGTTCAAGGCTCTGGATGGTTCGCTCAACCTGCTCTATGGCACTGGCGCTCGTCTGCTCGTGGTTGTCTCTGATGGGGCTTACACTTCTGACGAGGCTGAAAAGGCGAAGAAGTGGATTGGCGAGTGCCAGCGAAATGGCGTGGGCGTTCTGTGGCTTTCGTATGACTACGACCACTACGCCACTCGTTACCTCAAAGGCACTGATGGTCAGTTCGTTCGGGTGGATGAAGACCCGACCAAGACTGCCACTCTGATTGGCAAGGCTTGCGCGGATGCTCTGACTGCGATTGGCAAACGCAACGCCTAACAAACTTGGTGGGGGGAGGTCTTCTCCAAACTCCTCCCTCCACCACTTCCACGACACACCCCAAAATGGATTTGACAACTGAAAAGATTTATGGTTCAATGTATTATACAAACCACGAAAGGAGAAAATAAGATGGGTTTGGATATGTATCTATACGCCAGAAAGTATGTTTCTGGAACTAACTATGGTCGAGATGCTGAGGGCAACTACACCAGCACCCCGAACGAGGAGTTCAACACAATCCTCAACGCGATTGACATCAGTCGAGACGAGGTGCGCGACGACAACCCCTCACTCTACTTGGAACTCGGCGTGGGCTACTGGCGAAAGGCTAACGCCATCCACCAATGGTTCGTAAACGAGTGCGGGGATGGGGAGGACAACTGCCGACCTTACTTCGTATCGCGCGAGAACTTGATTGAGTTGCGCGACCTCTGCCAGCAAGTCATAGACAATCCTGATGATGCGGAAGAACTTCTTCCACCACAGGCAGGGTTCTTCTTTGGCGACACTGGGATTGACGAGTGGTATTTCGGCTCGCTCAAAGACACAATCGCCACGCTGGACAAAGTTCTCAACAACGAGAAGTTTGCCGACTGGGATTACCAGTATGTAGCGAGTTGGTAAAAAGTTGGCTCGCCCCTTCGGGGGCGGGCTTGACTTTTCACGGAACATCTGTATAATAGAAATACGCTCAGAAAGGAGAAAGAAATGAGCAAGATGTATTTTACCGCCGACGGAACTTTCGGCACGGCTGAGGACATCGAGGACTTCATCGTCGTCGAGACCGAAGATTGGACAACCGAGATGTGGGATGAGGTCGAGGGCGCAAGCGATAGCGAACGGATGTGGCTCGCCTCTCACTTCGCAAACGGACAGCACCCGCTCGAAGTAGACGAAGACGGCAAGGCTAAGTGCAAGCAGTGCTTCTTTGAACCGAAGCACCTGAACGGAGGCAAGGGTGAATAACGGCAAGCGTATCGCGTTGGTCTACACCAACGACCCATACACGAACCTCAAACGGGGCGACCGCGGAACTCAAATCGGCGAGCGCATAGACCCGTGGGGTGATACCCAGATTTATGTCCGCTGGGACAACGGCTCGTCTCTGAGCCTTATCGAGGGACACGACCAATGGGAGGAGGTAACGGATGCCCAAGTATGAAGTTGTAGCCGAGAAGACTACCTACTACTCCATCGAGGTCGAAGCGACAGATGCCGCGGAAGCGTTTGAGAAAGCCAAGAACGCTGACATCACGGAGTTCGCCGAGAACAATACGGAGTGGTATCAGAACGAAGCAGAACTCATAGAGGACTGACAAGTTTTCACGAAGAGCGCGGGAGAAATCCCGCGTTTTTCTTTTTTCAAGTTTTCCAAGTTTTCCGTGTGGATGAGCAACTTTTCACGAGTTCCATCAAACCCCGGAATAAATGTCAGTGGTCATCAGTATCATTACTAGACACGCCAAACGAAGATGGATTTGACAAGTTTGTCAGAGTATGATTTACTATTACTACAGCAACGAAAGGAAAAGATAAAGTGCTGAAGAAAGTCAAAAAGGCAAAAGCCACAATCGAACTCTACGACTTCACCCTAACTGTTGAGGGCGGAGAGTTGGAGGAACACTCGGTCTGGACGACCACACTCCAGAACAGCGAAAAGTTGTTCGGCAACTTCGCCACCTCTCGCACTTGGACTAGCGACAGGGAACTGTTCTGGGACGAGGAAGAACTCCAAGCCTACGCTTGGGAAGAACTCCAGCGTGTTCTCCAGAAATACAATCACTGCTCGGTCGAGGTCGAAGAAGTCGAAGTTGAGTTCTGCGACGAGTGCGAAGAACGCAAGGACGAATACGAGAACTGCGTCTGCTAGACGACACGCTGAGGAGGGGGATTTGACTTCCCCCTCCAAAAGTGTAATAATAGAACTACCAAAGGCGAAAGGAGAAGAAAGATGCCTAACTGGTGTAACAACACAACTGAGGTTCTCGGCCCGGAAGAGGATGTGCGAGAACTGCTCAGACTGGCTCAACAGCCACAATACGAAATCAAGGGCGACGACCTTGAGGGAGAAATCCAAGTCTGGCAAAGCCCATTCTCTATGAATGGCGTTATTCCAATGCCAAGCCATTTGCTCGGAACATCATCCACTCTCGGCAGGGGCGACGAGTTCAAAGACGCTATTGCTGGCAAGCAAGATGTCGAATACTCCGACTGGTATCACTGGCGACTGGCTCACTGGGGAACTAAGTGGGACTTGAACTCTGACAGCACCTATGTATCACCTGTGATTGTTCAGGATGGAAACGCAAGTTTCGATTTGTCATACGACACAGCGTGGTCGCCTGTGTGCGACTTCTGGCTACAAGTCTCGAAGAAGTTTCCAAGTCTGCGGATAGATGTTCGCTACTACGAGGAGGGCTGTAACTTTATCGGGCAAGCAATCTTCGAGGGCGGAGAAACTCTCGCCGACGAGTGCGGAGAAATCACGAGCGAGGATTATGTCAAGGCTGGGGCAATCCTAGACAAAGACGGAAATGTGGATTGGGACGAAGACCAAGACTACGACCTGTTCTCACTATTCCCTTTGGTGGAACTTTAGAACGACACGGCACGGCGAGGACTTGACATCCTCGTCGTTGTCTGTATAATAGACTTATGCCAATGAAAGGAGAAATAAATGGCAAGAGAAGCAGAACTATCGAACATCTCTAAGGAGGAGTTCGAGCGTTGGACGGAAGCACCGATTACCGACGAGCAGTGGGAAAAGGTTGCGGACGAGATTGAGGGTCGAACCGAGAACTATCTCGACGGCTTGCTCACCGACCTACTCCAAGACTTCCGCGAGGGCGTGGGTGTCTTTGACGAGGAGGCAAGCGAATGACCGAATACATTGTCAAGATTGACGAGAGGTTCACGCATACGCTGACAGTCGAAGCCGAAACCGCTGATGAGGCAACCGACAAGGCATACCAAATGCTGAGCGACGGCTTGACCCCAGACGACGAGAAGGCGTGCGATTACACCTTTGAGGCTGACGGATACACTGGACAACACTCGGTGGAGGTGGCGTGAGATGAAGACGGCAAGAGAGTTCGCTGAATACTTCGCGTCGTTCCCGCCGAACGAGTTGGTAGCGATACCGACTTGGTGGGAGAAGCCCACCGCTGTGTCGCTGTGGAACGGAGAGATTGGTCGCTACAACGATTGCGAGATTGCTGACCTAACGGATGAGCAGTGGAGCAACATCATTGACCGATACCTGAACGCTGAGGTCTATGACGCTCAGGCTATGTATCGCTCGATTGCCGACGAACTCGAAATCGAGGGCGTTGATGATGTGATTGAGTCAATGTAACTTTTCACGAAGAAGCCCCGCGAAAGCGGGGTTTTCTTTTTTGCCGTCGAGCCACACGGAAAACCAGGATAAGTTCCGCCGCCTTCATCAACTTTTCACGAAACCCGTGCGACACGCGGGATGGGACACGATTTGACATTTGTATAAATGTTTGGTTTACTTGATACAAGCCAAAAGAAAGGAAAACAAAAATGGCTCTATTCGATAAGGTCGAGGAAGTAATCGACGAAGCACGCGGTATCGCGTTTGACACCTGCCACAAGATTTATGTCTTGATGGACGACGAGCAGGTTGCCCTTATGCGTGAGTATGAATACGACAAAATCATCACCTCAGATGAGATGTCGCCGAGAGAAATGCTCGACACTCTCAAAGGTTGGTTCGAGGAGTCGTGCGGACTTCGTTTCATCGAGGCAGTCAAAACTGTGGAGGGCGACGCTAACGAGGGGTTCGACACCTTGATTGGTCAGTTCGAGGACGAGGAGTGCGAGGACTGCGGTGAGAAAGGTTGTAAGGGAGTTTGCTATGACAACTGCGACAACTGCGGTTATCAGGGCAACTGCGGTTGCGACGAGGACGAGGAGGAGGACGAGTGAGCGAGTGCGAGTTTCACACGCTCGGCACGCTCGACCTCTATCGAGAAACTGTGTCGTGCGACGAGTGCGGGTATACAGAACCCGCCGACCCCGACGACATCGCGGAGCAACACAGGTTGCTCGCGGAACTTGACAAGACTGAATAAGTCTGTATAATAAATACTAGGTTCTGGAAAGGAGAAAGAAATGGCAGAACGAGTAACTTGGGTGGACTACCAATGGAAAGGCGAGGTAGTTCCCGGCGACACAATGGCACAAGTCGTTATCCTCAACGACAGCAAACTTTACGAGGAGATGGTCGAGGACGAAAGTTTCGACCAGCGTATTTGGTTCTACTTCCAAGACGAGGCGGAGTTCCAGCGTGCGTTCGACCCTAACAACGACGAACACGACTTTTATCTAGTTCGTGAACACGACGACATCTTGACAGTCGAGTTCGACTAACTTGACACCAAGCCTCAAAAATGTAATAATAGATTGACCCGAAAGAAAGGAAAATAAATGGGACATCAAACAGCATTATCTATCGCGGAGAGTGGACTCTCCTTGCGCGACCAACTCGCGTGGCACTTGCGGGGGAATCACTACCCGCCTATCCCTGAGTCAATGATTGACCCCTGTATCCTCGCCGTGAATCTCGCGAGCGATGGAGATTGGGACTCGCTAGTCGAACTGCCTGAGGGAGTAACCTATCGCGGAGAAACTTCGGCTCCTGTTCACGCAATGGTCGAACAGCACCACCTCGCCGCGTTTGTGGTGGATGACGAGGACTACTTTGGCTAAGCACCGAACCCCTCGAACTTTTTTCGGAACGCTGATTGTCTTGGCGGGGAGGGGCGCGATGTTTTTCGCGGCTCTCCAAGCCAGACTGATTATGGCAGAAACGCGCTCGCGGCGACGCACCAAAAACAAAATCTAAAACGAACAACGAAAGGAGAAACAAATGTTCGAAACGAAAACATACACAACGGAGATGACAACCATCCTCGGCTACTGCGCGGTGGACTCTGGGCAGATTATGATTACCGACCCGAGTTACATCTCGTATTGGGATGACAAAGCGGAATACGGCGACAATGTGGACGGAGGGCATTACTCTTATCCGGGGGCGTGCGACCAAACTCTGAGCGACCGCCGAGGCGGGCAACTCTACTTCCCTGCGGGACACTCTGGCGTGGCTGTTGTGTCAAGCACGGGTTACGGCGACGGAATGTATCCCGTCTACGCCACCTATCGGAGTGAGTATTCAGATGAGGCGTGCCTAAATCTGATTGACCGCCGTATCGCGAAACTCGAAATCGTCTTTATTGACGAGGATGAGGAGGCAACGGATGAGTAAGCAGTATTACTTCGTAGTGTTCTATGACACCGAAACGGGTGAGTGGCTCGCCGACCCTGAACGGGAGGACGCTGTATTCGGGAACGACCGAGTATGGGACACCAAAACGGAGGAGTGGGAACGGGGAGAGTTCGGTGAGGATACCGAAGCAGACCGAGTTGCCA